>Ga0080064_1000142_pt1 | contig 177585 bp, 160 predicted proteins | sample Subgrocontami54m_FD_69260 | JGI IMG/M metagenome (GOLD analysis project Ga0080064, IMG submission 69260) | Subsurface groundwater microbial communities from S. Glens Falls, New York, USA - GMW46 contaminated, 5.4 m (SPADES assembly) (version 2) ...
GTGGTGTGTTTGGACGGCCTTGTACGGGGGGATGGCTGTGCGGCGGCGCCCCGTGCTGATGGGGGTGTCGTACAAGAGAAGCCCCAGCCGCTGACCAGCATCCCAACAGCCAGTTATTACTTATCGATGTGGGAAAAAGACACGCCAAAGTACGGTGGGGTATTACAACGAGCCGAAACTAATGTTGCGCCCAGCCTCGACTTGATCTCCGAGGGCACCTCTGGGTCGCACACACCTGTCATGTTGGTGTACAATACTCTGCTGGAGTACTACTACAAACCAACGGACAAGATGGGATTCCCATCCGACATAAAGCCGGGTCTGGCGGAAAGATGGGAGGTCTCGAAGGACGGCCTTACCTACACCTTCTATCTCCGGAAAGGAGTCAAGTTCCACGACGGTAAGGAGTTCACCTCTGCGGATGCGAAGTACAGTATTGAAAGGATCGCCGATCCTCCGCCCAAGACCCCAAGCCTTAGGAAGGGTTGGTACACCGGAGTGGTGGACAAGCTGGAGGCTCCCGACCCATACACTTTTGTCATTAAGCTTAAGGATATCGACGCTGCTTTCGTCAGCAAGATAGCGGCAGGCTATACGCCGATGGTGCCCAAGCACATTCTGGAGCCATTCAACTCCAGATTAACCGACGACCATGTGGACAAAGTGGTAGGCACTGGCCCCTTTAAGATGGTAAAGGGAAAAAGAGAGGTGTCCTGGCACCACGAGAAGTTCAAGGACTACTGGAAGAAGGATAGCAAGGGACAGGCCCTGCCATACCTCGATGGGGTCGATACCTTTGTAATACCAGAAGAAGCAACCAGAGCAGCGGCATTTGAGTCCGGCCAGCTGGACACGCTGGTATATGGCGGAGTGGCAGACGAGAAAGAACGGGACATGCTCGATCGGATGGGGAACAAGCTGTTTGAGTATAAGCAAGCGGAAGTGGGCGGGCTTGGCAACACCCTGTTTTTCAACTCCAGCAGGAAGCCTTATGATGACGCGCGCGTAAGGAAAGCCATAATTATGGGTATAAACTGGAGGGCTGTAGAAAAAACTGCCCTTCAGGGAAATAGCTGCATTGGAGGCTACATGCCGCCTCAGGGGCTGTGGGGAATCTCTTGCGAGGAAGTGGCCAAGATGAAGGGATACGGCAGCGCGACGGATGCGGACAAAGCAGAGGCCAAGAGACTCCTGGCTGAAGCAGGCTATGCCAATGGCTTCGAGGCCACGGTGCTGATGGGCTACAGCGCCGACATCGACGCCAAGCATCAGATGTTCCAGCCAATGCTTGCCGAGATAGGGATCAAGGTCAACCTGAGGCCCATGGAGCGGACAGCCTATTATAACGCCATGAACACGGCTGACTTTGAGTTCAACGGCATGGGGGCCCTCGCCTCCCTGGACGACCCCAACGACCACCTCGGTCTCTGGGTTATCTGCGCTGGCGGCAGGAACTACGGCAAGTACTGTGATCCCAAGGTCGAGCAGCTGTTCAAGCAGCAGGCCAAGGAGCTGGACATTGAGAAGCGTAAGAAGCTATACCGTGAGCTGGAGCTGTACCTGCTCGACCAGGCGCCGCTTGTCAACCAGTGGTCCACCGGGAAAACGATTGGATTGCTCAACCGCACGTATGTAAAAGGATGGATGCCCATGGCGGGAAGGCATACCCAGCAGTTGTGGGACGCGGCGTGGCTGGATAAATAGGCAATGGTATGAGAAACCGCATGTTCGGATAAATAAGGGGGTGTTATAGTGAGGCAGTACATAATAAGGAGACTGATCCTAATCGTGCCGGTGGTTCTGGGGGCCTCCCTTTTGGTCTTTTTCCTCGTTCGGGTGGCCCCTGGAGATATAGTGATGCTGATACTGGAGGGTCAGGGACAGGCTGGCTCGGGGGGTCAGCTAGCGGCTCAAGAAGCTGACAAATTAAGGGAAGAGCTTGGCCTGAATAAGCCTATTCACGTCCAGTATATAGAGTGGCTTGGAGGCATAATGCGCCTTGATATGGGGAAGTCTATGTGGACTGGCCGAGACATAGGAGGCGAGATAAAGGACAGGTATCCGGTAACTCTACAGTTGGCGTTAATGGCCATTTTCCTCTCGATAACGATAGCAATTCCTGTGGGGGTGCTCTCAGCTATACACCAGGACACCTGGGTGGACTACGTTTTCCGTATTTTTACGGTAACTACACTGGCCGTGCCCAATTTCTTCGTGGCCATTCTCCTTATCCTGGCGATGGTGCTTTGGTTTGGGTACACGCCGCCGCTTGGGTTCGCGATGTTCTGGGAAAACCCGGCCAAGAACTTGCAGCAGATGATCTTCCCGTCGGCGATCCTGGGGATGCGCCTCTCTGCCATCGTGGGCCGGTTGACCCGCTCACAGATGTTGGAGGTGATGCGGTTGGACTACATAAGAACGGCCCGGGCCAAGGGCCTCAGAGAGAAGACGGTCATTTATCGCCACGCTTTGAAGAACGCTCTCCTGCCCGTGATCACCGTAACGGCTATACAATTCGGGGCGCTTCTTGGGGGGACTGTGATAATGGAGACCATCTTTAATATGCCCGGTCTGGGACGAGCGCTGGTGGAGGCCATCCGCTTCAGGGACTACACCGTGGTCCAAAACCTGGTGCTTCTCGCAGCCTTCACTTTCGCTTCCATAAACCTGATCGTCGACGTTACGTATGCCTGGCTGGATCCAAGGATATCGTACAGGTAGAAAGATGTCCGCCGGTCCGAACAAGCTCAGGGAAAGAGAGATAAAGATATGGCAACAGAGATATTGATTGAGCGACGTACGTTAGTCCAGCGAGGGGCCTTGTCCAATGTTGTAAATAGCGCCGGAAGGTTTGCCCGGCGCAAACCGTTGGGAGCCTTCGGGGCCACCCTTATTCTGTTATTGGCGTTCTCCGCCATCTTCGCCGACGTAATAGCTCCGTATGACCCCTACAAGCAGGACTGGGACGCCTATCTGTCTGGGCCCGGCGCTCAGCACATCTTCGGCGCTGACAACTTCGGGAGAGACCTGTTATCTCGAATCATTCATGGCGCGCGGATATCTTTGTATATTGGCATCGGCGCTGTGAGCAGCGGGGCGGTTTTTGGGGCTGTCCTGGGGCTGTCCTCGGCCTTTTTCGGTGGCCGGTTTGACTATATAGTCCAGCGCTTCATCGACATAAAACAGGCGATCCCCGGCCTGATCCTGGCTATGGCTATAGTGTCCACTTTGGGCCCGAGCATCAACAACGTGCTCATAGCTATAGCAATCGGGTTCATAGCAACTCAGACCAGGGTGATACGGTCTGCAGCCCTCTCTATCAAACAGCAGGACTATATGATCGCCGCCCGAGCTTTAGGGGCGTCTAACCGTAGAATGATGTTCAAGCACATGTTACCAAATGTGCTGGCGCCCTTTATCGTATTGGCCAGCGCAGAGCTGGGGACTGCGATCCTGACAGAGGCATCCCTAAGCTTTCTTGGTCTTGGCACTCAGCCACCTACCCCATCCTGGGGCGCCATGCTTTCGGGAGACCACCGGCGCTTTATGGAGGATGCGCCCTGGCTGGTCATATTCCCAGGCATAGCCATCAGTATGGCGGTGTTCGGCTTTAACTTGTTCGGCGACGCTCTCAGGGACGTTTGGGACCCTAGACTCAGGGGAAGATAGCAGAATATCTAGTCCTGAGATATTTTCAAAGACTCTCTAATGGCAAGGAGGGCCTCTAGGTTAGCCCTATCAGGCCCTTTTCCGTCATAGCCTGGCACTTCGAGTAGAAAAGGCACTTCTCGAAAGGCCGGATGACTCATTATGTTCCGAAATCCTTCGGTGCCTATATGACCATGTCCGATATTCTCGTGGCGGTCCACGTATGACTTTAAAGGCACTTTGGAGTCGTTAGCGTGCACTGCGACCAGCTTGTCCAGGCCGACCTCATTATCGAACTCCTCTATGGCGGCCTTAAGTCCTTCTTCAGTAGTAACATCATAGCCTGATGCCAGACAGTGAGCGGTATCCAGACATATCATGACTCTCTCATTGCCCACTTCCTTCAATATTCTACCCAACTGCGAGAACTGAGAGCCTATGTTTTGTCCGGAGCCGGCGTTGTTCTCTATGATCAGCCAGGGGTCTCCTGGAGCTCCCTCGAGTACTTTATGGAAGCAGTCCACAATCTGGTCTAAGACAGCATCCAGTCCCGCACCCTTATGGCTGCCTACGTGAAAGACCACGCCCTTAGCGCCGATCTCGTTGGCTACGTTCATAGAGAAAGTAAGGGAGGCAATACCTTTTGCCAGGTTATCGGGGTTCTCTGTTGCCAGATTTATCAAATAGACGCCGTGAATAAAAGTAGGAAATATTCCATGCTCTGCCGCCTTGGTCTTGAAGGACTCTATCTCATTATCTGCGTGAGGCTTGAAGGCCCATCCTTGTGGCGGCGATGCGAAGATCTGTATGGTCTCTGCACCTAGGACTGCGGCCCGGTCTATGGCTTTGCTTATTCCACCGGCGGCTGATACATGGGCGCCTATTCTCAACTTCGTCTCTCCTTACTTTATTTCATATCTTCCAGTATCTGACCTGCGATCTCTACCTCGTTCCAGGGTAACTTCTCGTTGCCTACCAGCATTCTGCGCTCATGGCCCATGCCGGCCAGCAGCACTATGTCATTGGCCTGGGCCATAGAAAAGGCGTGCTTGATGGCTTCTCTGCGATCTACTATTCTAATATAGTCTTTTCCTTCAGTACGGCCAGCCTCCTTTAGCCCTACGGTGATTTCCTGAATAATATCGTTCGAGTCCTCGCTTCTGGGATCATCCATGGTCAAGATAGCAAAGTCGGCCAGCTCGCCGGCGGCGCGTCCCATGCCATCGCGCCTGCCAGGGTCTCTCTCGCCAGCGCAGCCGAATACAACGATCACTCTACCTTTCGCCTTGTCCTGAGCGCTGTCCTGAGGCTCTCGAAGGGGCTCTCGACTTGTAGTGAGGTCTCTCGAACTAAGGGCCAGGCGCAGCGTGGACAGGGCTTGCCTGAGGCCGTTAGGCGCGTGGGCGTAGTCCACTATGACCTCGAAGGACTGACCTTTGTCCACGCGCTGCATACGTCCCGGTACAGCTATTCCCCTGGATGTAGTGGCTTTGATGTCGACCAAAGTTATTCCCTGAGACAGGGCTACAGATATGGCTGCCAGGCAATTGTACACGTTGTACTCGCCCGGCATGCTAAGGTCTATGGATGCCTCTCCTTGGGGGGTCTTGAGAGTAAAAGAAGAGCCGCCTCTGCGGTGCACTATATCTAAAGCCTTTACATCCGCCGAAGACTTAATTCCATAAGTGATGGTACGGCCTTTAACAATTCCTGAAAGCCTTTCAAAAGAGGAATCGTCGGCGTTGAGCACGCTAACCGGCTCTCCCGGCTTTTTTCGGTCCTGATGCAGCATCTGGAACAGCTTGGCCTTGGCTTTAAAGTACTCTTCCCAGGTACCATGAAAGTCCAGGTGGTCGCTGGTTATATTGGTTACGACAGCCACGTCATACTGGCAGAGGGCTACTCTGTCTAAAGCCAAAGAGTGTGACGAGGTCTCCAAAGCCACGTACTGCGTGCCAGCGTCTCGCATTCTCGCCAGGGTCTCCTGGATTTCGGGGGCTTCCGGCGTAGTGTAGCCGGTCTCGTTCCAGAAGAACTGTTCGTCGATTTTTACTGCCACTGTGCTGATCAAGCCGGCGTGATAGCCTGCGCCCTGAAGAAGGGCTGCGGTCATGAAAGTGGTGGTGGTCTTACCGTCAGTGCCGGTGATGCCGACCAGCTTCATGGTAGCGGAGGGGTCGCTGTAAAACGTGGTAGCCAGTTGTGCCAGCGCCTTCCTGGTATCTGGTACGATGATTACCGGTAGGCTGTTGTCATCTGAGGCTCGATACTGAGCAACGATCACTACGGCGCCATTCTTTATAGCCGCATCGATAAAGCTGTGTCCATCGCTATGAGCGCCCGGCAGCGCCACAAACAATGAGCCATTCTCTACAGCGCGGGAGTCGTAGCGAAGGGACGAGACCTCTATATCCCTGTAGTTAATAACAGTTTTTTGTGGAATGTTTTCGATCAGTGCAGCGAGTCTCATAATCCTCTATACTATTTTGCTAAGGCGTGAAAGGGTACGAAAGTGATTTCATGCCTTCGATGGGCCCTAGAAGGGATGAAAACAATTACTCGTGGTGCACATCCGCAGTAGAGACGCAATATATTGCGTCTCTACTGACCCTCGAACCAAGTGGAAGCCTCTATTTTCCAAGCACCGGCTATGTCGAGACTGACCTAGCCTTTAATCTTGTTCCAGCGTGCAAGAAACCGTCAGTCAAGTCTCTGGCATCTATCTTTCGCCTTATCTCATCTCTGGCGGGTTGGAGCATACCAAAAAGCTTTGCCTCTTTGTCGTCAATAACAAGGAGTAGTCTATGGTTATAGTATGCAGTGAATCTGAAGGCTTCCTTCCCGGTAGAGTCATCTACCACCATGTAGATCTCTTTTCCGTCTAAAACACGGTATATGTTTGGGTCTCTTGTTTGGTATACAGAGTACCCCTGGTAACAATCAACTACCGGCATGGAGGATCTCCACTAGATTATCGATGACATTCTGCTGCTTGCTATTTGTTTGACGTTACCTGCAAAAGATGGCGCCCTTGTCGATAGTGATAGGTAAGTCTGTCTATCCATACCCAAGGTCCAGACGTCGGTATGAGCTATTACAGTGGCGCTTCTAGGGATCTCGTATAATACGGCCAGCTCGCCTATTATGGCGCCTCTTCCAACGGTAGCGATATGTCTCCAGTTACTTTGGGAGTCTCGCATTAGTATCGCTACTTCACCACTCAATAATAGGTATAAATTATTCCCTTGCTCGCCCTGCCGTGTAATGGCGTTTCCACCTTTAAACTTTTCTAAAATGCTGTCGCTAAGCAGGTTCAGCCATTCATCTGCGGGTACATTATCAAAAAGGTGATAACCTTTAATCCAGGCGACCTGTTCGGCCATCTCAGCCTCTTCGGTGGTGAGCTCATAGCGTGAGAACTCATTGTCTCTTGCCAATGGACTGCTGATGACCCAGCCTCGGAAAGCGTCATCTTCTACAATTTTTCTTACTAGGGCCTTATAGTCTTCTCTTAGCATATATAGACCACCTTGACCGCACCTTGCAGCTAGTATTCAAAGGCATTATGCTCTAAAGCGACAATGTATACAAGTATTAAAGAGGTCGTTTTGTCCAATAAGCTTGTTAGCTATGCCGATATGCTGATAGAATAATTTTGGTCTATTGTGGAAAAGAGGTGCGCTAGTGAGAGATAATGACTTTAGGAGAAGATCATCGTCATCCCGTAACATATCCCTTTTGATATTTCTTATTGTAGCTATTATCGGCGGGGCTATAGGAAGTCTAACCGGTGGCGAGGCAGGCTCGCGGATAGGATTTGTTGTGATGGGTGTGTCCGCATTAATTCTTCCTTATCGAAGATGGCTAACGCAACTATTCTCAGCGCACCGTAATTAGTACTGATATTTTTGGAGTAAGTATGACAGTATCTAGAGATAGAGAGTCTCGGGAGGACAGAAGGGAACAGAGAAGACAGGCTAGGACTGAAAGGCAGTCCGTAGAGTCTAAAAGGCTTAGGGCTGCCAGGCTACGGCGAATGGTCTACTTGGGCATCCCAATTGCTATCGTAGCAGCTATCCTGGCCTACGCCATTATGAGTAGCGTAAAGGGCAGTGTGGATGAGAGAGTAGGTCAGCAGATGCCTTTAGAGGCGGCGGCGCACGTGGCCGATGGAACAGGGTTAGAATACAAAAATTCGCCGCCGTCCTCGGGTCTTCATTATAGCTCAACTCGACCCTGGCGTGTATATGAAGAGCCGGTCAGCCCAGGGAACTTGGTGCACAACCTTGAGCACGGCGGCATTGTAATTCTCTATAACTGTTCGGAAGGATGTCCTGATATTGTCAACCAGTTGCGACAGGCATACAAAGACTTTCCACCAAGCAGCTTTGGCAATATTAAGCTACTTGTTACCCCCTATACCGCAATGGACAGCAAGCTAGCCATCGTGTCCTGGGGCTGGATGGATACGATGGAGGAGTTTGACAAGGACAGGTTAATAAAGTTCTATCAGGCCCATATAGATCGTGGCCCCGAAAAAGTAGCCAATTGACATAAGATATGTGCTTTGAATTTGCGTTTAAAACCGTCGAATTGCAATTTAGCCGGCTGAAAGGCTAGCAATATATTGAAAGCAGTAGTCGTTATGCCTACTTACAATGAGGCAGAGAACTTACCCGAGATGGCGGAGGCCATCAAGGGCCTTAATGTTAGCGGTCTCCAGCTATTGGTAGTGGACGATAACTCTCCTGATAGTACCGGGGAGATCGCCGATGAGCTAGCTAGAAAGCACCCGGACTTTTTTGCGGGCGTTATGCACCGTCCCGGCAAGATGGGCCTGGGTACGGCTTATATCGCCGGTTTCAAGCGATGTCTACAGCTTGGCGCCGACTATATAATCCAGATGGATGCTGACTTTTCACACCCGCCTACTATGCTGCCGGTGCTTCTGGACACGATCAAGGACTATGACGTAGTAGTAGGCTCCCGGTATGTAAAGGGGGGTAGGCTGGGAGCTACCTGGGGACTAAAACGCAGACTTTTAAGCTGGACCGGTAATTCATACGCCAGGTTTATCACCGGCGTTCCCTTGAGGGACGTGACTGGCGGATTTCGATGCTACCGCCGCCGGGTCCTGGAGGGAATAGACCTTGATGCTGTAAAAAGCAACGGCTTCGCCTTCCAGGTGGAGATTGCTTACGCTTGCCATAAAAATGGATATTCCCTGAAAGAAGTGCCGATCGAGTTTAATGATAGGGCGCATGGGCAATCCAAGATGTCTATGAACATAATTTGGGAGGCTTTCTGGACGGTCTGGCAAGTGAGGAGCAGATACTAGGAGTTTCGGGAAATATCTACTTAATTGCTCAAAGCTATTCGTAGAGAGGCGATTTATTTAGGAATATTCGCCCTCGTTTTCATTGCTCTCTTTTGGCGCGTCACCTTAGCCGGTGGCGCGCTGCTTCCTATAGACTTTCTTGCTAACTTCCCACCCTGGGGGTCAACAGGAGAGCAGGCTCATAGCTTTCCTCACAATGAGCTTATGGGGGACATGATCCTTCAGAACTACTCCTGGAAGACGCTTATAAAAGAGTCTTACCGGGATGCCGAGTTCCCGTTGTGGAACCCCTACGTAATGACCGGCATGCCTTTCCTGGCAGGTGGACAGAGCGGCGCTCTTTACCCTCTTAACGCTCTTTTTTATCTTTTACCGGTAGCTAACGCCTATGGCTGGTTTACAGTCCTCCACTTATTCATGGGCGCTGTGTTCATGTATTTATATCTGCGGGTCTTAGGAGTAAGCCGGCCGGCTTCACTCCTTGCAGGATTTGTATTCTCATTATGTGGCTTTCTGACCGTTAGTTACCAGTGGCCTATGATGGTCAGCGGGGCTGTCTGGCTGCCTCTTCTGCTTATCTGTGTGGAGATGGTCGTCCGCCGCTTTGAGGAAGAGCGACGGGTACTGGGTGGGGCCACCCCCTGGGTATTGTTGGGAAGCTTTAGTCTGGGTATGCAGGCGCTGGCCGGCCATATGGAGACCACCTTTTACGTGCTTTTCACGGCGCTTGCCTACTCCCTATTCCGCCTTGCCTTGGCAATAAGAATAAGAGAAGTAGTTAGACGACTTCCCATAGCCGTCATAGCCCTGGCTACTATGGCGTTTCTGGGGGTTGGTTTATCAGCAGCGCAGTGGCTCCCCTTTGCCGAGCTTATAGGGTATAATGTCCGTTCAGGAAACGTGACCTTTAGCGATGTCGTATCCTGGGCCCTGCCTACCCGGCAGGCGCTGGCGTTTTTGGTGCCGGATATATTCGGCAATCCTTCGCATCACTCCTTCTTTAACCTATTTAGCTGGAGGTGGGAAGACTTTCTTGTCAAAGATTCCACCGGCCAAATACGTAACTATCCTTTTTGGGGGATAAAGAACTATGTTGAGGGCACAGGGTATGTCGGTGTTCTACCGATAGTGCTGGCTGCCTTAGGGCTGCTACTGGTCAGAAATCGGTACACCATATTCTTCGCACTTTATGCTATGCTCTCCCTTACTTTGGCTTTCGGCTCTCCACTATACGCTGTCTTATTCTACGGTGTCCCCGGCTTTGACCAGTTGCACTCGCCTTTCCGTTGGATACTTCCCTTTTCTGTTAGTGTGGCTGTTCTATCCGGGCTGGGGCTAGACGCGATGAGCAGATACGGCAATAGCAGAGTTAGACTTGTATCAGGTCTAGCTGTAGCTCTATCTGGCTTGGCGATATTATCCGCGCTTTTATTGAGCAGGCTCACGGCAGATAACTCTCTGGAAGCTGTGGGCCGCCTTATGTCCTCCTCCCTCAGGCTGTCCCAGGCGTTCCCATCGCCTGAGGCCCTATATTCGTACCAGTGGCTTAACTTCCTGAAGCTCGGACTGCTGCTTCTGGCTGGAGGCGTTGCAGTTACGATGGCCAGAAGATGGCCCAAAGCGTCGATGGCAGCATTGATTGCCCTTACGGTGCTGGACCTTGGACATTTCGGCTACGGCTACTACACTGTATCCGATCCCGCTACCTTGCGGAGCCATCTCCTTTTTGTGGATGCCCTGGAGAAAGATGCTCCCTTCCGAGTGGCTGCCTACGGCAACAGGCATACGATGATACCTAACTCCGGAATGCTGTTGGGTCTACAAGATATAAGGGGCTACGACACAGTAATTCCCAAGCAGTACGTGGAGTTCTGGAGGCTTATGGAAGAGCCGGCGGGCCTTCCCTATAGTCAGATCAATTTACTTACCGAGGGCAAATCTCTGGACTCTCCTATCTTAGACCTTATGAACGTCAAGTACCTTTTGACGGTGGAGGAATTAACCAGGCTTAATTATCAGAAGGTGTACGACGGTGAGATAAAGGTATACAAAAACCTTGATGTTATAGAGCGTGCCTTCGTGGTCTTCGATGCAAAAGCTGCTGGAAGCTCAGATGAGGCCCTTAGAATCTTATCTGAGCCCGGATTTGATGTCAGAAGACAGGTGGTGCTAGAGGGAACTAACCTGGACCGACTCTACACTGCAAGTGGAGATACATCTTCGCGAGTGGGTGTAGCTTACTATAAGAATAATAGCGTAGGTCTAAATATCTCGGTTCCCAAAGATGGCTTTCTGGTATTGAGCGATGCCTATTTCCCGGGCTGGCGTGCCAGGCTTGAAGATGGTAAGGAGTTAGAGGTGATGCGGGCCAACAGGGTGTTCCGCGCTGTCAGGGTGCCTGCGGGAGAGCATACCGTAACTTTCTCTTATGCGCCTCTAAGCTTCAGGGCCGGCATGTTTATAAGCTTTATGGCTAGCGTCTCTGTCCTTCTTGGAGGTGTAGCCTGGGTATGGCGCCGCAGGCTTCAGGGCCTGGTGGAGTCCTCCGGCGCGCGGAGAGTAGTAAAAAACAGCGTCACGCCTATGGCGGCGCAGCTTGTCAGCAGGTTCATAGACCTAGGCTTCACCGTAGTCATGTTGCGTCTCCTGGGACCTCATAACTATGGGAACTATGCCTTTGCCGTAGCCTTGATCGGTTACTTCTCCATCTTCACCGACTTTGGTCTGGGAACACTGCTGACGCGCGAGGTCTCAAGAGATAGATCAGCAGTGGGCAGATATCTGGGGAATACGATGGCCGTGCGCTTGGCCCTGTGTATCGCCTCTGCTCCGATACTACTGGGCATCCTGGGACTTTACTCCTGGAAGTTTGGTCTGGAGAAGGAGACAGTCATGCTTGCTCTCCTCTTCATGGTTAGTCTCTTTCCAAGCAGCGTGGCCGCCGCCTTTAGCTCAGCCTTCAGCGCCTACGAAAAAATGGAGTATCCGGCCATAGCATCTGTTTTGACTACAATGGTCAGGGCATCGGTAGGGCTTGGAGCGCTGGCAATTGGCTGGGGAGTTGTTGGCTTGGGCATCGCCTCGGTAGCGGCCAGTCTGGCCTCCGCGGTATTGCTAGCCATAATGTTTATCAGAATGTTCTCCTTTCCAAAGCTGGAGTTCGACTTGTTTGAGGGAAAGGACATGACATGGTCGTCCCTTCCTTTGATGATTAACAATCTACTAAGCACTATCTTCTTCCGCATAGATGTAATGCTGCTACAGCCGATGAAGGGAAGCCAGGTATTAGGATATTATTCAAGCGCCTATAAGTTTGTGGATGGGCTTAACATTTTCCCATCCTTTGTTACTTTGGCGCTGTTCCCGGTGATGTCCCGGCGTGCACGCTCCTCAAGGGAAGGGTTGATAACAGCCTATACCAAGGCTTTGAAGATATTATTAATACTGGCTATGCCCATTACTCTTGGCACAATGATCATAGCGGAAAGGCTCGTGCTCTTTTTGTTCGGGAGCGAGTTCAGCCCTGCTATCCAGGCCCTTCAGATATTGATATGGTTTTTGCCCTTTAGCTACGTAAATAGCGTCACCCAATACGTTATTATTGCCGTGGAAAAGCAGCGGTTTTTGACCCTGGCGTTTATCATAGGGGCCACGTTCAACTTAATAGCAAATCTGATAGCAATACCTCTTTTTGGACTAGTAGGAGCATCGGCAGTAACAGTATTGAGCGAGCTTGTCCTGATGGTCCCCTTCATGTGGGCTGTTTGGCGGTGGGTCGGTCCCTTGAACGTGCTGGAGTTATGCGCGCGACCTATAATCGCGACCCTCATTATGGGTGCGGTCCTGATCCCGCTCAGCCATCTAACAGCCTTCCTGTTAGTGCCTTTGGGAACAGCAGTTTACGTTTTGGCCCTCCTGATGCTGCGCACCTTTGATGATGAGGACAAGGCCATCTTGAGGGCTATTTTTGCACGGTCCTGATTTTATGTCTTTGAAAATAGCTAGGAGGTGTTGTTCGAGCCTGTTGATAATCACCGCCCGTCCCTTCGAGAGCCTCAGGGAACGGGCTACCGCCAGCTCATTTTCATCCTTTGGTGTTCGGGCGCAAGCCCCCATGCCCGATTTCTTTGAAAACGTCATTCCCTTAAATAGTGGGTTCTACTCGGTCTGCGGTCTGTAGAGACGTAACATGTTACGTCTCTACGTTGGCGAGGCTGGCCGCGAGTTGTTATTTTCATCCATAGGTATGGAGGCTCGCCGCCTCTATTCTCGATTCCTGAGAAAAAGCTAAAGGGTATATTGTGCTGTGAATAGTGAGGTCTCGTACCGCAGATGGAAATTTCTTATGCCTGCCTTATTGGCTGTGCTGCTGTCCTTTATATTGTGTACGGTTGGCACAAGCTCGCTTCATCTCTGGGGAGACTCTGCGTATAGCGTATTTTCCGCCAACCGGAGCCTGGCAGAGATAGCTCTTGACCGTCTGACCGATGGGCATCCACCTCTCTACTATTATCTCCTCCACTTCTGGGTGGCCCTGGCTGGAAACTCTGAGTTTTCGGTTAGATTCCTTTCTGCTATATCCGGCGTCCTCACAGTACCGATTACCTATCAGCTTGGCAGACGCAGCTTTGACCGCTGGGTTGGTATAGCAGCAGCGTTTTTAACCGCAGCCTCTCCGTTTCTTGTTTTTTACTCCAGACTCCCCCGCATGTACAGTCTTTTGGCTTTTTTGGCTGCTTTATCTATCCTGTCACTCCTGAATTTTTCTAAGAGCAGAATGTGGAAGAGCGCCTATGTAGTATCGACGATTGCAATGCTATACGCTCATTACTTCGGAGCCCTGGCCTTTGCGGCTGGGGCCCTGGTTTATATGTTGGTCCTTATGTACGAAAGGAGATTTAGGGAGGCTGTCTCCTATGTGCTTTATTGTATTTTTATAGCAATAGCCTTTATCCCTTGGGCACTCTTTTCCTTTGTATCTTCCGCTGGAGCTACCGGTGATATCATAAGCAATGCTCCCTCTCCATCAAATATATCTTCGCTTCTGGGCCAGTTATGGACTGCTCTGTTGACGGGCGAGCTTCTTGAAATCGGCAGGGCACAAACGATTACTCTGGTATACACTGCGTTAGCCGCGCTTTGCATCATAGTAACCCTAGTTCTTAGAAGCATTCCAAGCGGTGGGACCAGGCAGTTATGGTTCTTTTTAGGCTTTGTTATTGTATCGCTGCTCGTGCCGCTTCCAGTCTTTGTTTATTTCCCATATTTTGTGCGTCCCCGGTTTATAATATTTCTGGTGCCTTTTCTAGCCCTGATCATAGCGTTTTCCATCTGGGGACTCGCAAGACGTAGCGGGGTCTTGGGCTATACAGCGCTGGCACTAATGCTGTCTCTCCAGGGTGTTGTTTTGGCGGCCAGCTATCGTGTAGAAAGGGGCACGCTTGAGGCAGACGCCATCCAGTCCAGTCAGTATCTGCGCAGCTTTGCAAAACAGGAAGATGCTCTTATTTCTCATGCCTTCTGGCAGATCGGATATATACACAGTCACATAGGACCTCAAGGACCTAAGGGGTATGCCTTAAGAGACGTAAAGATTGAGGATGCAAGGGGATTGCTAGACCGACACGAAAAACTCTGGCTGGCAATGTACCAGATTGGGCCGAGGCATCCTCGCTATCCTATAGAGGAGTGGCTGGATAGAAATGCGGCCCGAGCAAAAGCTATTGATATGTGGCCCACGCGCCTAAATTTATATACCCTTCCCAGCGCCTGGTCAGAAGAAGGGTCTCTTAATCTCAAATTTGAAGACGGCATAGAGCTGGCTGGATACAAGCTCAATAAAAAAGGTCTACAGCCTGGAGATGCTCTTAGTATGGAGCTAAATTGGAGGACCTATGCCAGGCCGGGGGTGGACTACACCGTCTTTCTACACCTGCTGGACAAGTCTGGGTCTCTAGCTGTGGGTGAAGACTCTGTTCCCGTGAATGGCATCGAGCTTACCTCTAATTGGAGCGAAGGTATGGAGATACAGGACAAAAGAGCATTGCTGCTTCCCTTCTGGCTGTCGTCTGGCAAGTACTCTATCGAGATCGGTCTGTATCGAGGGGATACCGGAGAGCGCCTAAAAATTGTGGACTCTCCAAGTCAAGAAAGGGACCGAGTGCTTATTGAAGGGATGACGGTACAGCCGCTACGGGAATTGCCTCATCCTCCACAGAAGTCGGTTAACGTCTCTATGGCTGATGGTATATCAGTAATGGGCTACGATCTTCTCTATAGGAACTGGCTGAAAGGCGAGCAGATCAAAATCCAGACCCCGACAGGTGAATGGGTTATTACCGAAGAGGTACAGGGCCCACGGCAAGGCGACAGCCTAGAGGTGATGTTATATGGGGAGTTGTCTCCAAACTCCTCGGGAGGCCAGCCAGCCTTAGACTGGCCCGGGCCTTCTTTTCGCCTTATGCGTGACAGTGGGTCTGATCTGCCGGTACAGGAATGGGGACCAATTGCGGTTAGTCTGCCATCCTATGGCTTGAGCAAGACATTCTTTCTTCAGAGGGTTGTTCTACTCTTGGATAAGGATGTTACTCTAGGTAGGTACATACTTCAGCTTAGAACGGCAGAGGGGATGCGAGATTTAGATAAATTTGAAGTGGTCCCTTAGTTTAGTTTGATCAAAGCAATGGCTTCACAGCATCTAAAGATGGCTCTAGCTTGTCTTGACTGAATACCTCAATGTTTAATAGACCATCGAAGGACTGGTCTTTTAGGATTCCTATGAACTGGGGCAGGTCCAGGATTCCGCTGCCTAACTCCTGATGGTCCTCTCTCAGGTAACCTCCGGACGATTCAACGCGGCGCACGTCATGAAGATGCACCTCCCGTATTCTGCTGCCATACCTGTTCAGTAGAGATACAGGCTCGATTCCCTGAACCAGGGCATGGCCTACGTCTAGACAGAGGGATGCGCCGACAGCTAGAGCTATCTCGGCCTGTCGAGGGAAGGGGTTGCCTCTAAGGTTTTCTACGCACAGACGATGTGGATCTAGAGTTGTTATTATTTGCGTTAGGCTGTCTGTAGCCCTATCTACAATGTCTTCAGATAAGTGTATTTCTCTAAAGGAACGGAAGTCATTTTCAGTTATGCCAGACTCTTCCGGCAACAGATGTAGCACATATGATAATGGGTCAAGAAAGCTGCCCAATTCGATGGTATTTTTGATAGTGTCTATAGACTCCTGGCGCTGTGCCGCGTCATTTGAGGAAAGGTTTATATTGGTATAGGGTAGGTGTATCGAAAATGCTATGCCCTGGTCGTGGGACATGGCCCTTGCTGCGGTTAATATCTCTTTAGTAAATAACGAGGGATAGATTCCTGCTGCCTCCAGAGGGACTTCTAATACCTGGATTCCAAGCTTTTTTGCTGTAGATACTATCCTGGATAAAAGCGCTGGCAGCGGGACATCGTTTAAATCCTGGAGTCTTGCACCTATTATTGCTTCTATAGCAACGCCTAGCAGCATAGTCGCTTTCCGTTAATACGCACCTGTTGTGCATGAGAAAATAAATTTATATTGTCCATTCAAAAAAAGAAGGATAGAAAAGTGAATGATATGTAGGCAACTAGAGCCGACATAGGTATAGTCAATACCCACGCCCACATCATCTGACCGGCAATGCCCCATCTAACGGCCGATAATCGCTGTACCGAGCCTACACCCATTATGGCTCCAGCAATAGTGTGGGTGGTGCTTACCGGAATTCCCAAAGCTGCTGTGGTAAACAGGGTCCCAGCAGCAGCAGCCTCAGCGCTGAAGCCTTGATATGTCTGTAGCTTGGTGATTCTCAAGCCCATTGTCCTGACGATTCTCCAGCCTCCGGAGAGTGTACCAAGAGCAATCGCTAAGTGAGCGGCAAGGACCACCCAGAGAGGTACATAGAACTCGGGCCCTAGGTATCCTGAGGTAAAAAGCAGCACCGCTATGATTCCCATTGTTTTCTGAGCGTCGTTTGCCCCGTGTCCCAGGCTAAAGGCCGCGGCGGAAGCCAACTGGCCGATGCTAAACCATTTGCGCACCTGGCCCTGGGAGAACCCGCGAAATAACCAGGATATTATTACGATTATAGTAAGGCCAACGAACATGCCTACTACAGGAGAAACAATAATGAAGACCCCTATTCTTCCGACACCATGAAGTATTATCGCATCTATGCCCTTGTAGGCTAGCCCAGCGCCCACGAAGCCTCCTACGAGGGCATGGGAAGAGCTGGAAGGAAGGCCAAGGTACCAGGTAATTAGATTCCAGGATATAGCGCCTATTAGACCAGCCAACACCACATTTTCGTTAATGGCATCAGTCTTTACGACGTCTTTTCCAATAGTAGTGGCTACTTTGAGCCCGAAGAAAAGAAAGGCTATAAAGTTGAAGAAAGCGGCCCATACAACCGCCTGAGATGGAGTCAAAACTCTTGTGGAAACAACAGTAGCTATGGAGTTAGCGGCATCGTGGAAGCCATTGATATAGTCGAAAGCTAGGGCAACAAGAACTATGAATGCTACACCGACCAAATGTGGATCAAGAGGCATTGTGTTTGCGACTCCACTTTCTTACATTAGCCATGTTTTATTACTATCCCTTCAAGAACGTTTGCCACATCCTCACAACGGTCCGTGGCTGTCTCAAGCTGGTCATATATCTCTCGCCACTTTATGATCTCTAGAACATCCTCTTTGCTTTCATCAAAAAGCTCCGCTAGAGCGTGGAGGAGCAGGACATCGGCCTCATTTTCCAATCGGTTTATCTCTACACCGTGCTTTAGGATGCTTTTAAGCTCATTAGGCTTTTTCAGAAGTGATATGGCTTTCTGGACTTCCTGTGTGGACCGGACTATGACGTCTGCAAGCTCCTGAGATCTCACCGTGGGGGCTGAGATTTTATAGATTTGCATAGTTACCGCGGCCTGGTCGATAAAGTCCATAATATCATCCAGCCTCTCGGCTATGGCTGCGATGTCCTCACGGTCAATAGGGGTTACAAAAGTCCTGTGGAGGTTGTCCATGACCTGATGAGTTATAGAGTCACACACGTGCTCGTACTCTCGTATACGGGATACCTTCCCTTCAACTCCCTGCCAGGTATCCAATAGAGACTGTAGCTCCTTCGCGGCCAGCACAACATTCTCAGCGTGCTTCTCGAAGAGGTCAAAGAACTTTTCTTCCCTTGGAATAAGTGAAAATCTCATTCGTTAATGCTCCTTGTATCCTGGTTGAGGTGAGCGTCTACACATCTTATATTTGTTAACTTTATGTCTTATTCCTCGCATTCTTGTTCTATTAACTAAATAGACAATGAATCACTGCACTCTATTCCGGGGATAATACCGTGGTAGCCGATTGGATAAAGCCAGTTGTTTTAGGGGCGCTTTTGGTTCTATATAGCTTAGAAAAGCGAGGCTAACATCTCAATACCTGAGATGTCCATAGCTAGACTTAATCATAGTTTTAGAATCCGCGCTGGAATGGAAAGTCTACCGATGGTATCATACGTAACAGGCTATTGTGTGTCAATATATCCGATTAAAAATTGCTTTATCTTATAGATCCTTTCGGACAAGGTGGTAATTCGTTGGCAAGCATACTACTACTCGGCAGAGAAAATAATGATGAAGAAATCCTACGACTAGGGCAAGACCTTCGTAGAAGAGGCCATCGTATTGAGACCACCTCTGATATCGATGAGGCATTGTCCCTGGTTGAAAGTCGAAATATCGATGTGGTTATTGTCGATCTCACCACAGACTTTTTCTTCAAAGAAGATATCAGACATATTGTCCAGGAGTGCGGCCGGGTAAAAAACATCTCTGTCATCGCTTTTGTAAGCGAGTTTAGGCTGAGTGACTACGACGTTTCTATAGGATTTGCAGATTTGATAGTACAGCCATTTAGGTCTACAGAGCTTCATACCAGACTTCAGCAGGTATTATGGCGCGATGGCAAGAACAAGTCAGAGGATGACGTCATAATCTGTGGAGACCTGCGTCTTGATCTATCTCGCTATGAGGTGCACCTGGGCGGTCGGCCGGTTGAGCTTACGTTCAAAGAGTTTGAGCTGCTCCGTTTTTTGGCTACTAACCCGGAGAAGGTATATAGCAGGGAAACCTTGCTAAATAGAGTATGGGGCTATGATTACTACGGTGGAGCAAGGACGGTCGACGTACATATCAGAAGGCTTAGGAGCAAGATAGAGGATGGCGAGCGTTCTTTTATCGATACTGTTAGGAACGTAGGTTATAGGTTCAAGATTGGCAGCGGACAGACACTAAATGAGTCTAGGTAGCTTGGGCCGCGATCTGCACGAGCTGAGGTCTCTTTAAGAAGAGCATTATAACAGCAGATATGCCAGCCGAAGCCGCAAAAATCAAGAAGGCAATTCTGTAGCTTCCTGTTAGATCATATACCGCACCCGCGAAAAGCGGCCCCAGCACAATTCCGAACATCTGAAAGCTGTCCATAAGGCCTGATATAGCGCCAAAAGATGCTCTGCCGAAGTACTCTCCTCTAATCGCAAACATCATGCTGGCTCCACCTCCGTAGGCAGGAGAATAGATTACCAGGAATAGGATAACCTGCCAGAGCGAGCTCACTCCTGAGAAAATAAGACATGCTATCGCTAACTGAAACAGCGAAAAAGCCATCAGCTTGCGCTTTTCGAAGCGGTCCGCCATCCAGCCGAAGCCAAGCCTGCCAACTATGCTTATCACCGCCAGGCTTCCGAGCAAGGTAGCGGCGGTCTGTTGGGATATCCCGATGTCTATTAAAAAAGGTATTTGATGTAAGGCTATGGCGCTGACTACCAGTTGTCTCATTCCAAAGGCTAGAGCCAGAAACCAAAAGACCGGAGTCCTCAGAGCCTGACGTATGGTGTAATTTACTTCTATCTCAGAGCTGGGCTTCTCGTCCTGAAGGCTAACCGGGTCCCCTTGACCAGCGATTTTGTCAGAAGATGGCTGATCCCCATCAGGAAGCAAGCCGTGCTTTTCCGGACTCTGACGCATAACAAAAGCCAAAGGCAGCCCTACAACGAGGATCGTTGCTCCTATCATGTTGGAAGCGGTCCTCCAACCATAGTTTTCGATAACCCATCCCAGTACAGGCAAAAGCAGTCCTCCTAGCCCCACTCCTGAGAGAGCTATTCCCATAGCGAGGCCGCGCTTTTTAACAAACCATTTGGCTGTGGTAATCATGGGAGGCATCCCGGTGCCAAAACTAGCTCCACTTGAAATGAGACCGACAAACACTATGTAGAAGGTGACTATAGAGTTAATGTGGCTTAGAAGGAAGAAGCCCCCACTCATTACTATGATTCCGATGATCATTATGAATCTAGGCCCAAAGCGGTCTATCATATAGCCGCCTAAGGGCCCATATAGACCGCCTTCCAATCGAGACAGGGAGAAGGCGCCGGACAAGGCGGCTCGGCTCCAGCCAAACTCTTTTTCCAATGGAATAAAAAAAGTGCTGAAGCCGTAAAAGTACAGGCCCCCGGAGATTCCGTTAGAGACCGCGGCTGCAATGGCTATCCACCAGCCATAAAAGATCTTTCGACGAGGTTTCAGAGCAGTAGCACCTAAATTTGATTCTGCGTTTTGTGGTCCGTCTGTTGAGGACACGTAATGCTAGCATTTAGAAGGCTATAGGTCAATTATTGTAAGGCTAGCACAATAGTTACATCATAATTGAACAGCTCGTTCCCCTGTGCTAGAATTTCAGCAAATCCGTGTGCTGGGGGATGAAAGTATGCCGATTTACGAGTACAGGTGCGCCCAATGCAAGGTAAAATTTTCTCTGTTCTTCAAGAGTGTTGCTTTGGTAGAGGAAGCGCACTGTGCCAAATGCGGCAGCACGGACGTTAACCGTCTAATATCTTCCTTTGGCGTAATAAGGTCTGAGGAGAGCAGGATGGAGAGTCTTGCTGATGAAAGCTGGATGTCCGATATAGACGAGTCTGACCCCAGAAGCATTGCCCGCTTGGCTAAGCGTATGAAGCAGGAGATGGGCGATGAGTTTGGGCCTGAGCTAGAGGAGATGGCAGAGCAAATGGCGTCGGGCGATATGCCGGAAGACTTTGGTGGAGACTCTTTCTCCGATGAATTTTAATACTTTTTTGAAAATGTCATTAAACACGAATATTCCCTTGAAAATAGCTTGGTGGTGTTGTTCGAGCTTGTCGATAACCACCGCCCGTCCCTTAGTTCGAGAACCTCACTACAAGTCGAGAGCCTCAGGGAACGGGCTACATTGGCCTATTTTCATCCTTTCGGTGTGCAGGCGCAAGCCCGCATGTGCGATTGCTCCGAAAATAGCGATCGTACTTGAAGTGAGGCCCGTAGAGACGCAACATGTTGCGTCTCTACCCAACGGACTCCCACTGCGGCGGTTGTTTTCATCCTTCGCGGGTTCGGGTCGCAACCCGCATGGCCGATTGCCTAGTCTAACAGATTCTTCGTTCCGCCCTCCGACGTTACCTTTCCTCCTTCCATGGAAGGATAGGACGGCGCTCGGTACAGCGTCTCAGAATGACAATATGGACACTACTTTCATTTTCGGTAAAGCTTAATATTATGCGTACTACTTCACACCTTTCCACCTACCGCATGGCTGATGCAAACGCAAACCGGTGCGTTGAGGGCCTCAGAGTATTAGAGGACGTAGCCCGCTTTGTGCTGGACAATTCTGCCATATCTTCCGATCTAAAGGACCTGCGACACAATATAGTTGGAGCAGTGAGCGAAGGGCTTGATGGCTATCTGTTGCTGTTGAATGCCCGTAACTCCGAGGATGATGTTGGATATAGTCCATCAGAGGACACGGCCACCAGATCAGGGCTTGTCGAGCTTGTAGTAGCCAATGCCAAGCGGGCTCAGCAGGGACTACGGGTTATAGAGGAGCTTAGTCGCCTACCTAATTTAGAGAGGTTAGATACCTCCTTTTTTCAAAGCGCCAGGTACAGGTGCTATCAGCTTGAGCAGCAGTTAGTGTCGCTTCTTGCTCGCCGAGATAAAACAGCCAGATTGCCCGGCCTATATGCTATCATCGATCCCGAAATTCTGAATCCTATATCTGTTGTGGAAGCGGCGAGACAGGCGGTCAGCGGAGGCGCCAGCGTTATACAGCTCAGGGACAAAAAGCGGGAAAAGGGCCTTATTCTTCAGGATGCAGTAAAAATACAAGAGGTATGCTCTCAGCTAGGAGCGGTCTTTATTATCAACGATCATCCGGATATAGCTGCTGCTTGTGGAGCTGATGGCGTGCATCTGGGTCAGAAGGATATGCCCGTAGCGGCTGCAAGAAGGGTCCTTCCGTTTAATGCTATTATCGGCAGGTCTACAGCTACGGTAGAGGAGGCGCTGAAGGCGGTGGAGGAGGGAGTGGACTACGTGGCGGTGGGCGCCATTTTCCCTACTGGCTCAAAGCTGGATACGAGGCCGGCAGGACTTGAGACCTTAAGAAAAGTAAGAGCGGCTGTGTCCCTCCCTATTGTAGCTATTGGAGGGATAGACGCTGATAATTTACCAGAGGTTGTGCGTGCTGGTGCAGACGGGGTTGCAATCATTAGCGCCTTGCTAAAACAGAATGACATCGAGGAAGCCGCCAGTATTTTGACGAAGAGGTTTAAAGATAATTATGACAGGCCGCTCTGAAGAGCTTGATGGCATTGTAAATGATTCGATAACCAGGTTTCAGGAAAAGTCCAAAGCCCGCGAAAGGGGCCTACAGATATCCAGAGGGGTTATCCGCCTATCGGCCAACGCTATAAGGGCTGTGCACAGGAAAGAGTTTGACCGGGCCGAGGGCCTGCTGGCGGAGGCGGAGGCACTGCTTAAGGAGGCCGACGTTGTGCTCTCAGAGCATCTTGATATTTATTACGCAGGCTTTATTCCCGATGCCCAGAAGGAATACGCCGAAGGCCGGGTGGCCTTGTCGATAATACGGGGAGAGGCGGTACCCGGTCCTGGAACGCTGGGAGTTGGCGATGCTCCCTATCTCAACGGCCTGGGCGAGGTGGTTGGCGAGCTGCGCAGGTACATTCTGGACACTTTGCGACGGGGAGAGACCGAGGGCTGCGAGGATATGCTAAGTGTTATGGAAGATATATACAGCCTTTTGGTCACCGTAGACTTTCCGGATGCAATGACAGGCTCTCTTAGACGGACCACAGACAACGTGCGTGGTATCCTGGAGCGGACTAGAGGAGACGTTACTATGGCTTTGACCAGCCAAAGGTTAGGTGACAAGCTGATAGCGGCTAATTTGATAGACGAAAAAGGCGCCCGGCCTGACACTGGCTTGTAGGCGAGGGATTTCTTATGATTGTTCACTAGGCAAATCAAAGCAGGGGTGTATGGCTATACGTCCCTGCTATGTTTTAGATTGGTATAAGCATGTAACTAATAGGTTGTTAACTGGTTTTATTAATAGGTCTATATTTGAAGCACGTCTTCGAAATGTCATTCTAGAGGAGTTAATAAGCGACGTTTGCGCTGTCTCGGAATGATAAAAATGAATTGGTATCGTTGAAACATATATAGGAGGTAGTTATAAGGGAACCCATCATGCCGCTGTCAGCGGCACACCGAAAGGATGAAAATAGGCCAATGTAGCCCGTTCCCTGAGGCTCTCGACTTGTAGTGAGGTTCTCGAACTAAGGTACGGGCGGTGATTATCGACAGGCTCGAACAACACCACCAAGCTATTTTCGGAAGCAATAAGGGGTATCCATTTATATCTAACAGAAAGAAAGTATTATAGTACTTGTGAACTTAAGCACAAGCTGATATATTCTTTAAGGCTTAAATAAGGCCGTTCGTTAATTTCTAAGGGAGGATACAAGCTTATGGGACTTGTGTGGATCGTGCCGGTATCTGGTATTGCAGCGGTAGCCTTCGCAATCTGGCTGGCTCGTGACGTCCTGAGCAGGGATACTGGGACTCCTGCGATGCAAGAGATAGCTGAAATGATCTTCGAGGGTGCGATGGCGTTCCTACAACGCCAGTACCGTACCATAGCCATGCTGTCTGTTGTCACGGCAGTCGTTATATCATTAATTGTCGGGTATTTTGAGGGTAATGCTAATGAAGGAATCCTGACCGGCGTTGCCTTCATCGTTGGCGCTGCCTGTTCAGCTATAGCGGGATATATCGGCATGTACATCTCGGTACGCTCCAACGTACGTTGTGCGTCTGCTGCACAGCGCAGCCTTAAGGAAGCTGTAACAGTCTCTCTAAGAGGGGGTGCGGTATCAGGCTTCCTGGTGGTAGCCCTGAGCCTTCTGGGCGTCTCAGGCATTTTTTGGGTCTACAACAGTATTTTGGGCAATCCTATAGAAAAGGTCCCGTTCCTGATAGTGGGATTTGGTTTTGGCGCCAGCTTCGTGGCCCTGTTCGCCCAGCTTGGCGGTGGTATTTACACCAAGGCCGCCGACGTTGGCTCTGACCTGGTAGGAAAAATAGAGGCCGGAATTCCGGAGGACGACCCGCGAAACGCGGCGGTTATAGCCGACCTGGTTGGCGATAACGTTGGAGACTGCGCTGGCCGTGGCGCCGACCTCTTCGAGTCTATGTCCGCTGAAAACATTGGAGCAATGATCCTGGGTGTCGCCATCTATACCGCAACCAAGGACCCAGCCTGGATCATGTTCCCGCTGGTGCTCCGCTCCTTTGGTATCATTGCCGCAATTGTTGGCCTGCTTTCAGTGCCGGCCTTTACCAAAGAAGGCCGTGACCCCATGACGGCTCTGAGCGGAGGCTACTGGGTAACATCAGCGCTTTCGGTGCTGGGCCTGGCCTTTGTCACCAATCAGATGCTTGGCGAAGGCTGGATTTGGTTCTTCTTCTGTGGCCTCGTCGGTATCGCGACCGGCATCGCCTTTGTTTACATAACGCAGTACTATACCGCGGGCTCCTGGAGGCCGGTACAGGAGATAGCTGAGGCCTCTAAGACTGGCCCTGCAACCAACATCATCATTGGCACCGCGGTAGGCTTTGAGACCACGGCCGTTACCGCCATCTCGGTTGGTATAGCATTGGTAGCCTCTTATGTTTTGGGCACTCAGACCGGCCTGCCTAACGGTGGAGTATTCGGCACCGCCGTAGCCACTATGGGTATGTTGATGTCCGCCGCCTTCGTGCTGGCTATGGACACCTTCGGCCCGATAACGGACAACGCAGGGGGCATAACCGAGATGGCCCACGCCTCTGCCGGCGCCAGAGAGATCACCGATTCTCTGGATGCCGTTGGAAACACAACCAAGGCTTTGACCAAGGGATATGCTGTAGGCTCCGCAGCCCTTGCCGCGTTCCTACTCTTCAGCGCTTATCTGGACAAGGTCAAAGAAAAGTTCCACGAGGCGGGCCGGATCAATCCTGCAACCGGAGACGTCTTCCAGTTAACCGACCACCTGCCAGTGGACCTGTCTAAGGTTGAGGTGTTCGTAGGCGCTCTAATGGGAGTTATGCTTGTATTCCTCTTTAGCTCTCTATCCATACGAGCGGTAGGCCGCGCTGCCGGCAGCATCATAGAAGAGGTACGCAGGCAATTCCGCGAGAACCCCGGCATTATGGCGGGCACGGTAAGGCCGGACTACCATCGCGCGGTGGACATAACCACCAGCGCTGCGTTAAAGGAGATGGTGGCGCCAGGTATTCTAGCCGTAGGAATGCCGGTAGTGGTCGGCGTAATCTTCCGTATCACTAGAGGAGGGGATGCCGGCTGGGAGTCTGTAGCGGGCCTGGTTATGGTAGGTACCATAGCAGGCATCATTCTGGCGACCTTCTTGAACAATAGCGGTGGAGCTTGGGACAATGCCAAGAAGTTCATCGAGGCCGGGAATCTAAAAGACGAGAATGGTCAAGTAATAGGCAAAGGTACAATGGCACATGCCGCAGCCGTTGTAGGAGATACTGTGGGCGACCCCTTTAAGGACACCGCTGGCCCGTCTCTACACGTGCTGGTAAAGCTCCTTAGCACTATTACACTGGTGCTGGCCCCGCTGTTTATATAAAGAAAAGAGTCAGGGCGCATCCCGACAGGGTCGGGATGCGCCCTGCAATGTTATGATGTAAGAAGAGGGCAACCCTTGTTGGCTGCCCTCTTCTTTATTGTTAGTTATTTTAAATGGTCTAGGTGACTATTTACTAGAGGCTAATATTAGTTTAGGGTGATATTACGGTCTAGTCTCGGTCTCTTTCCTTAGGCCGACCGCGCTCTGTGCTCCTTTCGTTGTTCTTATCATTGCGATCCTCTTGATTACGTGGCCTTATATTATCACTTTTATCGTCATCGTCATCTTTATCCTGCTTGTCTTGGCGCCCGGACTTACTCTCTGAGCCGCTTGTCCTGGACCCGGAGGATTCTTGTGCCCCTGCCGTATTATCTTTATCTTTTTCTGTAGCGTCCCTTACTTTTTTGTCTCTATCATCATCCTTTTCTTCGCTGTCTCGCTCTTTGTTGTTACGTTCCTCGGTATTAGATGAACGGTCTTCCTGTTGGTCTCTTGCCTCTTCTCTTTTACCGAGACGGTCTTGGTCTAATATCTCTGCCGAGCTTTCCTTACCTGATTCTTTACGGTCGTCTGTTTCACCGGCTGTTGCCCCAGCCGTATCTTGTCTGCCTGGGCCCGAATTGTTTTGCGTTGTCCCGGCCGCTTGTTCTTTAGCCTTTTGGTGTCCCCTGCGTGAGACCTCCAGAGCATGCTGAAGAGCTGGCTGTGCCGCCTCTGGAGCAACCGCCGCTACTTCCATTAGTACCTTCTGTTGCCTTTCAGTAAGCTCTTCAAGCCGCTGGACCGGTGTTGTAGAACCATTATTTTCTGGCGTGTTCATAGCTGTAGAGGTATACTTCGCAAGCTTATTTATTGCTTCCACAGGCACTGGTCTACCAATTTTACTAAGCTCTGCCATCTCTTCGGTCCTTCGCAGGGCCAAGCTGGCGTAGGTATTGGCCTTGCCTTCGTCGTTGAAAGCTAAGGTAAGCTGGATATCCTCCCATGCTTCTTTGATAGGATATATAGAATCTCCTGGCAGCGCGTTTGCAGATACCACGAAGGCGCTTGCAGGGGCTAGCACAAGCACTACGGCTGCTATCAGAACAGCAGCTATCTGACGGAGCTGAGGAAAGGCAGCTAAGGTTATAATGGACGCGCCACGTGTAGGTTTTCTCTGTGAGCGCTCTAATACAAGACTTAAAGTGGCTGCTCTGGCGCTGGGACTGGGCTGCACCTCTGCTAAGACCATGCCCGTCTGTACAGCTAGCTGAAGAAGCTCTCTAAGCTCCTGGGCCTGTTCGTTATGCCCGGAGATAAAATCTTCTATAGTGCCGCCTTTGGCTATGGCATCTATTCCTTGTTGTAGTAATTCATCTAAATGTTGTTGCATTGTACTTACCTATCTGCCATCACACGCCGCAGTGCCCGCAAGGCTTGCAATTGCGTAGCTTTGACAGTACCTTCAGCCTTTCCTAAAACCTTTGCAGTATCTCTTACCGAGAGCTCGCTGGCAAACCTGAGAGTAAGTACGTCCTGCTGTGCAGGCGTCAGTCTGCTCATGGCCTTGATTAATTCTTCCTTGGTAAGAGAACGTTCCACTTCAAGCTCTACATTTATGTCTGCGGCTGCGAATATCTCGTCCATTACTACTTGTGGTCTTCTGGACCTCCGTCTAATTAGGTCTACTACTGCATTATGAGCTATACGGAACAACCAGGCCCCAAAAGGCGCTCCCTGGAAACGATAACCGGCCAGCTTGTCTACCATTTTCAGAAACACGTCTTGGGCCAAGTCCTCTGAGTCAGACTGGTTTCCTAGCCTGGCCAGCGCGAACCGGTAGAGCCGGTCATAGTATCGCTCATATAGGGCAGCAAGACATAGCTGGTCTCCCTTTTGGGCGCGGAGGACCAGTTCCTCCTCATCGATAGTAGCTATATCAATAGTACTCACCGGTGGCCCCTTGCTGCTGTAGGGCCACTGGCGGTCCACCAGCTCAGGATGACCACTAAGATCTTGCGCACTGTTCTCATCATTGAAAACGAATTTCCTTACAAAATGTTTAGTGAAGGTGTATTTATTTTATTTGGATAGCTGCTGAAGGCAGTGTGTCAGACAGAAGTCGCAGTTATTTGAGCCAATTTGCACTCTATTAATCAATATTATCCTATTTTAGGCACAATGTTCACCTGTGGTCTATACATCCCAGAAGACCTGACTATTATTCTGAAAATGTCATTCTGAGGGAGCGGCGAGTTCGCCTGAGGCGAAAAGAATCTGTCAGCCACAGTCGAGATTCTTCGCTGTCGCTCAGAATGACAGCGTTTTCATTCTTCGGTGTGGAGGCACAAGCGCCCTGCGGGGTTCCCTTGAAAATAACGGCTGCCACTCGGATCGAGGTCTGTAGAGACGCAACCCGCCTAAGGCGGGTTGCGTCTCTACCCCTGCGGCGCGCACCTGGGTCGTCATTTTCATCCTTTGGTGTGCAGGCACAAGTTCGCATGCGGGATTGGACCAGAAAAGCGGTAGAGGCGATTCTTGACCGGCCTCTAGCTCATAGGGCTTAGCTAGCCGTTGCCGCTCGCTTGAAAGCCGATACCATCTTTTTGAAGAGATCCACTAACTCATCCTCGTTCATTTTAGCGGTCTCGGGAGTTAAGGCTAGGATGAAAGGTGGGTACTGGCTTCCTATGCTGCTGTTCGCGGCCAGGGTGGGGGTCTCGGAGGTCTTCTTGGCTGTGCTGCTTTTGGCGCTGGGGTCCCTTGGCTTGTAGGGAGAACGGACCCCTCTTCTTCTTTTTCCCGAGCTTAGTGATGCCGAGACGGTGATATTGGCCATTCTACACAGCTCTATAAAAAATCTGGAGGCTTTGGTAGCCATTTCAGGGCCAATACTCCAGTCCATTATGAAATGGTTAAATAGATCGTCTTTAGTAGCCTGTTCAATATCCACACTTGAAAATACCTTCTGGTACGACCTCTTGACAGCCTCCTGTAGGGCAAGTATATAGACCGGCCCTTTAGTACGGAAGGCCCTGCCTTTTTCTGTCGGTGTGCCGTTGTCGTCGATGACACCGAGGAACTTCAATGCCCCAATGACCTTGTACTCATTTCCGGGAGCTATTCTATTGGCACGCAAAAGCTCTTCGTTTATCCTGGCGACCGAGCTCTTTTGAAGCAGCGCCAGTCCCTGAAGCATACCGGTGACAGGACCATAAGGTGGTAGCTGGACTTTACTTTGTGTCATAGTGTCAATATTCGGACTGGGACTGTAGATTACAGACCTGATGGTTGAAGTCTTTATGTAAATTTAAGGTTTTTTATTCGTACTGTCAATAGTCCTACATAATTGAATCAGTCTTTATGGATTCATTGAGGATTTAACCGAAAAAAGGCGATATACAGTGATTACAAACATAAATAAAGGCAATCACGGGTCAGTGGACTTTATAAATTAAAGGATACTGTCCGCAGTTCGCATATAAACGGCATAGTAAATATAGAAGACTGATGTTACCTTTCAGTCTGTGTATATATGAAATAAGGGACTGATGTAGCCCAACAAAACGGACCAGCGGACTGTGACAAGACGTTGGGGGACTATTTTACAAGGGACTGCGCATAATGGTATGCGGACTAACCGATGAAAATGTTATTCCTTGTAGAGCCGAGAGGAACCCTAGCAGCATTGGTGGGCGATGAGTCTGCAAGATGAAAGTCCGTTATCGGCACGGATTTGGATACCGACAGGCCATCCCAGAGGAATAAATAGGCAATATAGTTGCCTTCTGGGCCACCGTTTACCCATCCGGGGATCGATTGCCGGTTAGAAACGTCGGTAACGGTCCTTTCTTTGAGATCTAACTCCAGGATGGTATCCCATTTGTTAGACATAGAAATAGGGACCTCCCAGTAGCCAAAATGCCAGTCGCCTTCTTTGGGGTTACGATATATGTCTAAGACTGGCTTAAGCGCTGGACCTGCATAAGATATATTGATCCCCTTACGGTCCAGTCCCAGGTCATTGTTCTGCCACTCGACTACAGCCATTTCTTCGTGCTTGATAATTTCCTCGGTATATTTTGCCTCTCTGGTGGTCAATTGAAGGGATTTTACAAAAACTCTATCCTCTTTCGGCGACAGAGATATAGCGGTCTGGCTATCGATTTTACCCACTGCGAGTGAGGTAACGCCTGGCGGAAGGTCGACTTCGTTTATAGAGCCATTGATATTGATCTGAAGCCCTGTCGGACTCGTCGCAGCTAAAGTGACTATAAGCGCGCTGTCCTTATCATTGTAGCGTCCTTGGATGTGAGGCAAAGATATATCATGGCGGTTAGCGGAGGAGAGGGCTGTTCCAATCGTTATAGGACTTGTTGATGTTGCCACAGGATAAGATGCCGCACTTTCAGAGGTGTCGGCCAGCACGCCTAAAAGAGGGGGTGACCAGCCCTGGAAGTTGGGATAGCCGGTATGCGCATCCCATTTCTCTATTCTGACCCCTGATGCATTACCCCTGCCGCCGGAGGCGGCTACTATTGGTGGAGCTGACACTGGGCCAAGCTCTTGATAGGCCACTATGTCGGCTTTCCATTTATAGAGGACAAGTCCACTTCCTCTCCACATCACATCGCTTTGGTCAACGACTTCTCCAAGACGGCCATCTCTCTCCGATAGCAGGGCAAAGTCGTACACGCCCTCGGTAGATAGCCGGTAAAACGTGGAGTATCCGGTGCGGAGCTGTCCATATAATTGGGCGTCTCTCAGAAAGTAGGCAACCGCGGCTGCTTTCGGGCCCTGTAAATCACTGTGAAAGGGTATATATATAGAATGATCGGGGCTGACCTGCCTTCTAATCTCTTCAAGAGACCGATATGATAGGGTGCTCTCTTTCATAGCTACCCTTAAGGTCCCTATAATACCGGTAAAGGTTGTGCCGGCATACAAAAGGACGAGCCCAAGAGCTACCCATCGTAAGGGCGATACCCTAATAGCGGGGTAAGTTGTCCGGCCCAGGAGGTAGTCTATGCTTGAGATGGCAACACCTACCATTATAAAGGCTACAGAAGGGAGCAGCTTGAGATAGCCGTAGGGATAGCCAAAAGGCCAGCGCAGCAGGAACAGCGGTATTAAGGCCCCTAAGGCGCAGGATGCCAGTAGATAGTCCCCTTTCTTCAGCACCGCGGCCGTGGTGAAAAGCAGTGCAATACCAACAAGAAGCATGGGAATATCCGGCAGTCCCCCTAGCCAGGAGCCGTTTGTATCGCTGAGGCCCGTGGCACGGTCGGCGACAAGCCCATATGCCCAGGCAAGAGGTGGGTATTTCTCTACATCCGGGCCTACAGTAAGACCGGAGGTCCCGCCCTCGGAAAGGAAGTGAGTCGCTCTTACGATGGTCCTTAGATAGCCCCAGGGATTGAAGACGATGGAGACAGCTAATAGGGCGACTACTATTTTTATGCTGTCTCTAACCTTGCGGGTTATTATAAGCCAGGAAATCGGCCATGCCCAGACTTGTCCGGGTACCCACGAAGGATGAAACTGAGCGAACGTAGCCCGTTCCTTGAGGCTCTCGAAAGGACGGGCGGTGCCCCTTCGACCTGGCTCAGGACATGCTTCGAGAACCTCAGGCAACGCCCTAGAAGCTATTTTAGAGCCAATGTAGGCTAAGGCCACTACAGAGGCATATACTAAGGTAATTGGGGTAAAGCAGTTTATCAGTGCAGCCAGCGAGAGTCCGGCAAGAAGAATGGTCCTAATGTCTGGCCTTTTGTCAGCCTCTATGGCCGCTGCTATAGCTAGTGGTAGTATCGCTATTGAGCTGGCCTGTTGCCCAAAGCTCCAGAATACAGTAAATAGCGCAGCGCTATTGATAGACATTATCGCTGCTCCGGCAAGGCTCAAGCCCCTTCTCATGCTTAAAACAGACCTGTAGAAGATATAGACCGCTGGAATACTACAGGAAAATACCAGGGCCAGCAGGGCCGAGAAGCTTTGGTGGGCTTCCAGTTTAGCGATAGAATTGACGCCGGCATGAAAGAGCGAGAAAGCAAGGCCGGCCCAGCGGGTATCAAAGAAATTTATGCGCCACAGCAAGGGGTTTGGACTCTGGGGGAAGTCCTGACCAGCAGGACTGTCCCAGGACAACCCTAAAGGGTAGTCCTTGAGATATTCCGCCAGGGGCAGATATATCTCAAAGTCCCAATTTGGTCCGGTGGCAAGCAGCTCAGACTTCAGAATAGCGGGGGTTGCCGCTACAACAACAGCAATACCGGTTATACAGATAACCCCGCAGGTCTCAAGAAGGTCAATATCTTCTATGCCCGACTTCCTATCTTTCAAAAAGGCCAATATCGATCCTATGATTCCTATGCCTAGGATAATCCAGATCCCATAGCCTATTGGCAGATACATCGACACCCAATAAGAGAGCACAGAGAAAAGCACAAGTCCTAAGGTAGGGGCAGCTAAAATACGCCACCGCCTCCAGGGCTTAGGAAGAAGAAAAGGCGAGGCTGCATATCCAAGAAGGAATAGGACTATCAGGCCGACCAGAAAAGATAATTCCAGTTCCCAGAGTCTAGAGATTGTCACGGTATACCTTAAGTTAAGAGTTGCAATACAAAGGAGGCGTATGTCTGAGCAATCCTAGATGCGGGCTTGCACCCTGCACCCAAAGGACGAAATGGGCCGTGGTACCAGGGCAGACACATCCGCCTCAGGCGGACCACAAAATACGCTTATCTAATAATGGGAATATTATGGCGGTTAGGAAAGACTTACGCAATGATGTTAGAGGCATGTTATAGGTATATAATATGGCTGGCTTTGGTCATATATATTACTTCGCGACTTTTATCTTACATTAAGAAATCGATAACTTGTAGGGGCGTACCTATGTGTACGCCTTGACTGCCCAAGACTTTATCCAGATTTTTGCTAAGGCATTCGCTGTTAAGACAAGGGCAGACACCCAGGTCTGCCCCTACAAGTTATAATAATGTCCCTTGAGGATATAAAAGTAGGGACAATTATTAATCGTCCCTATCGTGCCCGGTATCTGAAGATAAGCTCTATTTTTGCCTTTAGAGCGAGATTTTAGCTGCCTGATCTTCTTTGATTTTGCAGATGTTCAGCTCAGGATGCAAAAGCTGTGCCAAAATCTCAAGGCCGTCTACTAGCCTTGGGCCTGGGCGGTTATAGTAGGCGGAGCCATTCACCGCGTAAATGTTGCCGGATTTTACCGCCGGTAGTCCCGCCCAGGAAGCTGGGAGAGATGCCTTCTTAGCTTGTTCCAGCGTCTCTGCGAGGTCATAGCCACAGGGCATGAGTATGATCATCTCTGGACTTGCAATAGATATCTCTTCCCAGCTTACTGCCCTTGAAGGCAATTCTGCCTCTCCCAGCACCTCGATACCGCCGGCCATTTCCACCATGCCAGGCACCCAGTGTCCTGCACTGTAGGGAGGATCGTACCACTCCATACAATATACACGCGGCCTATGAGAGACATTTTTTGTTAGAGAGGCGACCCTATCTATCCTCTCCTGAAGGCCGGATACCAGAGATCTGGCCGACTCCTCAATCCCAACTGTGCCGGCGACAGTCATAATGCTGGCTAAAACCTCTTGAATATTGCCGGGGTCAAGCGAAATCACTCGCCGCTCGCCGTAAAGCTCTTTTACTGCGCGCTCTACTTCCTTATAAGAGACCGCGCAGACATCACAAAGCTCCTGAGTAATGACGAGGTCCGGGTCCAGCCTGTCCAGAAGCTCTCTATCCAAAAAGTAGATGCTCGATCCCTGGTGCAGGCTTTCCTTAATATGCCTGTCAATTTGAGATGGAGTGCTATGGGAGTGGTCTATGATGCTGCTGGTCAGTTTGGGCCGGTTCCTTATACTTTCCGGGTAGTCACACTCATGGGTGATCCCCAGCAACTGGTCTTCCAGGCCAAGGAAACATACGATCTCAGTAGCGCTGGGCAGTAGGGATACTATTCTCATCGTAGTTTAGCCGGCTTTAGCGGCTGGGCACTCCTCACAGCTACAGGCTTGTCGAATGATCTCAAAACGGTAGATCCCAGTGTTGTGACCGTCGCTGAACGCGATGCTAATAGCATAGTTGCCTACCGGATTGGCTTCCATAATACGGACGCTGTCTGATATGCTTCCAGGAGCTATCTTTCGCTCTCCGGTCCACTCGTCCACGCAGTTGGCGCAAGGGCACTCCTCGCGGAGCACTTTACTAAGATGGACGCCGCTGTGTCCATCGTCCCATAGAATAAGGATCTTATCCCTCTGTATTTCAACCCTTTGCGGTCGTGGCATATTATTTGACCTCTAGTTAATAGGTTTATCATTAAGCTATGGTATTCCCCCTCCCTCTGGGAGAGGGAACGGGTGAGGGTGAACACGCGCTTGACTTGGTCATTCTCAGTTTTCACGGACCCATAATTTGGTTCAAGACAGTCCTAATGGAAGCACTAGACCCACCTTAAAACAACAAAAATCTTAAAGCTGTGCGAGAAGACCTTCGGCATCCGTCACTGGGGCCTGGCAGGTATAGTTCTGGCAAACGTACGCGGTCGCCTTACCATCTACAGGGGTCTTGCCGGCAAGCAGCGGGATGGTATCGTTCGATTCCTCTTCTTTTGGCCGGCGCAGGGCCACTACCTTGTTCGGCGAATACTTGTGTCTTAAGGCAGACAGCAGGGCACCGGTATCCGGACTGGATGGCTCGCCAACCAGCGCTACCTCCTTGACTGTTGCCAGGTAGGTGTCTAAAGAGCACAGTAGTCTACCAAGAGCCATAGGCTGCTCTCTCATTATATTAGAAAGAGTGGTATTTATGGCCTCCGCTCGCTGTCTGAAATCGTCGTTATCGAAGAAGATGGAGAGTCGTAATAGCACGTCCGCGGCTATGGAATTGCCAGACGGTATAGCATTATCCAAAGTGCCTTTGGGACGGGCAACCAAGACCTCATGATTGATGCCGGTATCGTAAAAGCCGGGAGTTTCGCTGTCCCAGAACCATTCTACGGTCCTATCAGACATCTCTTTGGCGGTGTCCAGCCATTTTCTGTCAAAAGTAGCCTCGTACAGGGCCAGCAGGCCGTCGGCAAGAAAGGCATAGTCTTCGAGATAGCCATTTATCCTGGCCTGACCGTCCTTGTAACTACGTAGAAGCTCGCGTCCATTCCACATTGTGGAAAGCAGGAAGCTACCGTTCTTGACTGCCGCTTCTATATATTCAGGGCGTTCCAGAACGGCCCCAGCCTCTGCGAATGACCGGAGCATAAGGCCGTTCCATCCTGTCAGGACCTTATCGTCTCTGCCAGGCTTTACGCGCTGCTCTCGATACTCGAATAAAATCTTTCTTGACCTATCCAAAGACTCTTGGACACCCTCAATAGGTTTTCCAACTTGCGCAGCTACCATGTCCAGATGCGGAGTAAGATGTAGGACATTTTTACCCTCGAAATTGCCCTCCCCCGACACGTCGTAGGACAAACTAAATATAAGTGCGTCCTCCTCTTGTAGGGCATCAAGCAGGTCATCCTGAGTCCATACGAAGAATTTTCCCTCCTCACCCTCGCTGTCCGCGTCCTGGGTGGAGTAAAAGCCTCCCAGAGGGTCTGTCATCTCTCGCAGCACGTAGTCCAGGGTCTCCTCTACTACATTTTTAAAGAAAGGATTGCCGGTGACCTGATAGGCGTGGAGGTAGACCTGGCTTAACTGGGCGTTGTCGTAAAGCATCTTCTCAAAGTGTGGCACTTGCCAGGCACCGTCAACGGAGTACCTGTGGAACCCACCTCCCAAATGGTCGTAGATTCCGCCTCTCGCCATGCGGTCGAGGGTTAGGTCTACCATGCTAAGCGCCTCTTTCTTTCCTCTGCTGTGGTAGACTCGCAGCAGGAACTCCAGGACCATAGGCTGAGGAAACTTGGGAGCGTCGCCAAAGCCTCCCCTCATCCTGTCGAACTGAATAAAGAGGTTTGCAAAGGCATCGTCAATGAGCTTTTGATCTAACTTGCCCTCACCCTTTAGAGATGACCTACCCTGTAGGAATTCCCTCATCTGCCCGGCGCTTTTTAGCACTTCCTCTTTTCTTGTCTTATAGACCTCAGCTATGCTGAGCAGCACCCTCGGGAAACCCGGCATCCCGGTACGGTCTTGAGGAGGGAAGTAGGTCCCGCCGAAGAAAGGTGTGCCATCGGGCATAAGGAAAACAGTCATGGGCCATCCACCATGTCCAGCCAGAGCCTGCACCGCTTCCATATATATGGTGTCTAGGTCAGGACGCTCTTCGCGGTCAACTTTGATGCTGACAAAATTCCGGTTCATAATATCGGCGATGGCCTGGTTCTCGAAGCTCTCTCGCTCCATTACGTGGCACCAGTGGCAGGCTGAATAGCCAATGCTCAGCAGGATCGGCTTGTCCTCCTCCTGAGCTTTTTTCAGGGCCTCTGCTCCCCAGGGATACCAGTCTACCGGGTTGTGAGCGTGCTGAAGTAGGTAGGGGCTTGTCTCGTTGATAAGTCTATTTGACATGATAGCTTACCTTTACTAGGCTGTCGGTTAGATATTGTGAAGTCCAAAAACATTGTACCATACCTGACACCCATAATTGGCGGCGAGAGGCTTCGGCTTCGGGCTGGCTATTGACATAAAAGGCCCAATTTGTTACCTTCACGTAATGTTAACAAATGAGGAGGCGGTGAATGAACCTACGTTCTCTTAAGCTCGGCGTAGCGCTTTGTAGCGCTATAGCTATAAGTAGTGTTCTAGCGTCTTGTGGCCCGGCAGTGCAGCAAGCGACTCCAGGAGCAGACAAAGGGACACAAGGCGATAACAAGGTTGATATAGCATCTCAAGGAACACCCAAGGCTGGTGGCATCCTGAAGATGACCCTGTTTGCCGTGGCCCCAAGTTGGGACATCATTGCAGAGGGTACACAGGCCACCCAGATCCCCATACAGCCTTTGTATAACCAGTTGCTTCAGTATGATCCCCTGGAGCACAAGGGGTTGCCAGCCAAGATAATTCCTGATCTGGCTGAAAAGTGGGAGGCTTCCAGTGATGGGCTGACCTACACTTTTACTTTAAGGCAGGGAGTGAAGTGGCATGATGGCAAAGAGTTCACCTCAGAGGATGTGAAGTTCAGCATAAATCGACATGCTAATCCGCCTGCGGGAATGCCAAGCCTTAGAGGCGAATGGTACAAGGGTATGGAGGTACAGACTCCTGATAAGTACACAGCCAAGTTTATTCTAAAAGAGCCTAACGCCGCATTACTTAAGACGATAGCCACAGCCTATACACCGATGGCGCCGAAGCATGTGCTAGAGGGCAAAGGCAGGATCACCACTATGGATATGGTAGTGGGTACAGGGCCCTACAAGTTGGTAAAGGCAGACCGGAACGTTGGCTACACCCTGGAGAAGAACAAGGAATACTATGTTAAGGAGCGGCCCTACCTGGATGGCATAGAGTTCACCGTGGTGTTGGAAGAGTCCAGCCGGGTGGCGGCCATGAGGACCAACGCCATAGATTGTATCTGCGGCACCTCTTTGTCGAAGCCCTCTTATGAGTCTTTGGAGAAGTCCATGGGTGACAAGGTTGTATACCGGACCGGGATGCCGGGCATCAGTTTCTCGTCGGTCCAGTTGAACAACAAGATAAAGCCTTTTGATGATCCCAAAGTCAGGCGGGCCATTAGCATGGTAGTAGATAGGCCCACCATCGTGAAGATCGCCTCTGACGGAGATGGCGAGATGGGGTCGTACATGCCTCCTAAGGGAGAGTGGGGCATACCCTCTGAAGAGATGGCGAAGGCGCCAGGCTTCCATACGCCAACACCTCAGGACGTAGCGGATGCAAAGAAGCTGCTGGCTGGCGCTGGTTATCCCAACGGCTTCGAGGTAGTGAGCAATAACGGTTATGGGACAGCTCAGGACAGGACCAATGAGCTGCTGGTAGAGATGCTGAAGCCGCTGGGAGTAAAGCTGAACATAAGGCAGTTGGAGCGGACGGCTTATTACGCTGCGCTGGACAACAGGGACTTTCAGATGGCGCCGATGGGACATGCCCACTCTATCGATGATCCCAATGACCATATCGCGACGTATTACATCACCGGTGGAGGCAGGAACTACAGCCAGTACAGCGATCCCAAAGTGGATGCTCTGTACAAAGAGCAGTCCAGGACACTGGAGCCTGAGAAGCGGAAGAAGATAGTAGCGGAGCTTCAGGAGTACCTTTATGAGCAGACTCCTTTCCTGGTAACGGTATGGTCTGGCGGTGGTCGAGACATGTGGTACAAGTATGTGAAGGGACACAACCCTATGAGCGCATTTACCGCCTTCCGCAAGGAGCGAATGTGGCTGGATAAGTAGCTCGTAGCTAAGGAGTCCCTTGAAAATAGCATTGTACTTGGACTGAGGCCGGTAGAGACGCAACATGTTGCGTCTCTACCCAACGGACTCCCACCGCGGCGGTTATTTTCATACCTTCGTGGTGTGGGTCGCAACCCCCATGCCGGGTTCTCTTAAAAATGGGTTCGCAGTGGTGTTCGAGCCTGTTGATAAGCACCGCCCGTCCCTTAGTTCGAGAGACCTCATAGCCTAACGGCCACAGGCTACAAGTCGAGAGCCTCAGGGAACGGGCTACGTTGGCTCATTTTCATCCCCTGGGGTGCAGGCGCAATCCGCATGGGGATTGCTCTGAAAACCTAATATATATGGGGCGAGTTAACCTCGCCCCATATATGATTGTTTCTTGGAAAACGGGATTCTATTTATACAGGCTTATGAAGTCTGGCTAGGCTGGTAATTGCCGCCCCTTCCTCTGAACCGCAATGCTACAAAAATCAGTAGTAGCACTGGCGGCGCCAGCCACCAGGAGAACACTGCCACTCTTATTGCAACCAGGGCAACGCCGCGGATAATCTCGAGAGAGGCTTCCCAGGCTTCGTTAGCGGCCCCGGCTGGGTCCCACTCCCTAGGCGTAGGCGGCGTTACCTTGCTTATTCCTTCCGGCAGTATGGAGAGAGTTATCGTCGCCATCTCCGAGCTGCGCTGGAGATAGCTCATTCTACCCTTTGTCCTCTCTATCTGTCCGCGTATCTCAGTAAGCCTACCCTGGACCTTCAGTATCTCATCGATGGTCTGGGCCTTCTTCATTAGCTCCAGGTACTGGAACTCTGTGGCATCCAGATTGCGAAGCTGCGACTCCAGGTCTGTGTACTCCTCTGTGACCTCACGCCCGGAACTGTTTTCCCTCTCCACCTTGATCCCCAGCCGGCGAAGGCCGTCCATAGCCTCGTTGTAGGAGATAGATGGTACTTTTATGGTTACGTTTGCTAGCATCTTGGAGTCCTGGTAGCTGGTTGATGTCCCTACCACCGAGCCGCCCAGTCTAGACGTAAGCTCTCCCACCGAGGAGATGGCGCTTTGGACATCTTTGACTACTATGCTAAGGTTGGCGTTATAAATAATCATCCGGTCAACTATGCCGGCGCTCTCCGGAGCGGGCGCCCCGGCTTGAGGCTTGGCTGCCGAGTCATTCCGAAGGCCGCCGCTCTCTTTGCCATATCCACTATATCCCTCAGACATTATGTTCGGAGCGCTGGCGCCACCAATAGATGGGGCTATCGGTGCGACTGCTCTGCTATCTGTTCCTACTTGAGCCAAGAGGTCTGATTCTCCGCTGCGCACCAGCAGAGAAATAGCTGTCAAAACTATAATGACTACCAGTCCGCCTAATAACACAAACTTTTTCATGTTGTCCTCCTCTTCTTTTAGGTCTCTAATATTCAAGACGTAAGGAGATGGATAAAAGTTCCCGTAAAAACTTTGTTTAGAGATTATTTTGAAATATCATTGACTCCGAAATATAATATTCCAACCCGAGGGCGTTGCCTGAGGCTCTCGAAGCATGTCCTGAGGCTTCTCGAAGGGGCACCGCCCGAATCCTTTAGTTCGAGAGCCTCACTACAAGTCGAGAGCCTCAAGGAACGGGCTACATTGGATCGTTTTCATCCTTCGTGGGTGCAGGTCGCAACCCGAATGGGGGGGATTGTTCTGAGAATGAAAGCCTCAGTAATACCTTAGACATTTCTACATCAAAGGGTACTATAAATCCTCTGGGCGCATTAGCTTTCTTCTCAGCGCTACAGCAGCGGCCTCGCTGCGGCGGGAGAGGCCGAGCTTCTGGAGGATGCGGCTGACGTGGTTGCGCACGGTGTGCTCGCTGAGAAAGAGCCTTTCGGCGATATCTTTGTTTGTAAGACCCCTGGCTACTAGGGACAACACCTCAAGCTCTCGCTCTGATAAGTCATCTATTTCCGGCTGTGTTTGACGGCTTGATAGCTGGACCAGCCTATCGGTCACCTTTTTGGTGACGGCTGGGTCTAGAAGCGCCTGTCCACTGCCGACGGCGCGTATCGCATTGACAAGCTCTGCCTTGCTGGTGTTCTTGAGCAGGTAGCCGGAAGCGCCCGCCATGATAGAAGAGAAAATAGCCTCGTCATCGCCGTAGGAGGTGAGCATAAGCACTTTGGTATCCGGCAGCACAGCCTTGATCTCTCTACATGCCTCGATCCCGCTCTCCTCTTCCAGCCTGACGTCCATAATCACCACGTCGGGACGTAAAGTAGTGGTCAGCTTGATAGCCTCTTCTAGGCCGCCAGCCTCTCCCACCACCTCGAAGTCGCTTTCTAAGCTAAGAATAGCGGTCAGCCCCTGGCGGACTATCTTGTGGTCATCGACTATTACTAGGCGTAAACTCGGCATAGGTCGCTCCTAAATGGGTATGGTGGCAGTCACTACCGTGCCTCTTCCGGGGGAGGTAACTATCTCCAGGCTGCCGCCTATCTCCTCCATGCGGCGGCGCATGTTCTTCAGGCCGTGCCCGTCGGCGGAAACCGTCGTGGGCAGATATGAAAACCCAATACCGTTGTCCGCTATCTCAAGCTTTACGGAGGATGGCTGAAAGTCCAGCCTAACCGATATCTGCGTTGCCTTTGCATGCTTATACGCGTTGGCTATAGCCTCTTGGACGACTCTATATAGCTCAGTTCTTACCGACACCTTTAACTCGATCTCATCTCCTGAGGAGTAGAAGTCTATGGGTATAGGGTTGACAGCGCTGGCCTCTTCCACCAGTCCGTAAATGGCCTCCTTCAAGCTGCCGTGAGTTGAGAACAGCGGCCTGATGTCCAGCAGGTACTGCCGGCTCTCCCAAAGCGCTCCGCGGGAAAGAGTGAGAGCGCCTTGAAGCCTATCTTTCAAATGTTGTGCATCCTCCTTCTCTGCCAGCTCCAGGCAAGTCTCCAGGGTTAGCGAGAGCATGTATAGCTGTTGGGCTATGCCATCGTGGATGTCTCTGGCGATCCGGTCTCGCTCGGCCGCTGCTGCGAGCTCTTCTCTCTGCTGGTACAGGTAGACGTTCTGCACTCCAATAGCCACCAGTGATGCCAGAGACCGGCCTAAAGATATAGCTTCTGTCGGATAAGGAGGGGCTTTGTCGCAAGCTATAAAGAGCGCTCCTAAAAGCCTTTCTTTGGTTGCCAGAGGATAAAGGACCTGCCACGAAGCGTCAGGAACCAGACGCTCCTCGGAGCTATCACTATATAAAACGTAGCCCCTGTTGCTTAGCGTCAGGGCTGAGCGCACCAGTTCAAGTATCTTTTCCTTATTAGTATTAAAGGAGCTGGTCAAAAAATGACCATATCCAACGTAGAGCCTCACAGACCCATCTTCCTCCAATAGAAATATGCCTCCGTGGTCATAATGCATTGTCTTTGCTACAGACTCAACGGTATCCATCAGCAGAGCGAGGTCGCTAGTAGTAGCCATTATAGCTTGCGATACGCGGTTTAAACTCAAGCTGGACCGCCACATGCGCTCCAGGCGCTCGACTTTGTGGCGTAAAAAGAAAAAAGATCGCGAAAACTGCGTCCCCATGACCGCAGCCGTCGAGAGGCCAAGGAGAATGGTCTTAAGACTTGGGCTTTTTGTAGGTCTAGGGATCGGCAACTTTGTTTTACCCTATTCTTGCTGCTACTGTTGTCGTCTAATGATACCAGCCAAATTATAACATTAGTCCTTTAGTTGTAGGTAAGAAGGGTCAAATGAAGTCTGGACCGGACCTCACCATGCAGGACTTCGGTTCATTGCGCCAGGCCGCTCCAAGAAAAGCGGACTGGAGCCGATTTCTGAGCGCCATGACGAGGCTTTGGCAGAGGACTTCGGTCGATGATATTCGTTGATACATCGGCGATCTACGCTCTTGCTGACGTTGCCGATCCCAACCACACTATAGCTGTGGAGCGTTTCAGCCGACTAGTGCGAGAGGGATTTTCTTCCCCCCCATTAGTGCAGCTACACTGTCTGAATCCGTCTAACAATCGCGCCTATAATAGCCGACTCTTAGGCTCTCCGCAAATTGGAATAATCTAAGTTGTGATTATGATGCTTGCAAGTCGAGGCCACGAGCCGCGAGGTCGCGGGTTACTGATTCGACGACCATATGGGCTTGCTGGAGCGCCTCCCGCGCGTTTTCCTCTACAGGATCAGGTAGGTTTTTCACCACATAGTGTCCTGCTAAGGCCCAGTCGTTCAGTTTGGGGCTGATGGGCACCTCCTTCACGTTCCATCCCGGAGGTACCAATGCCAGGAGAGGCGCTATCTCATAGATAAAAGGGTACTCGATCTGAAGGAAGATGAGCACAGTCTTGATAGCCTTCTCTACGGCCTGCTGGGCATGATAACAGGCAATGCCGACAAGGGGCGATCACTATTCATGACGAGATCAGCAACTCTTAGGTCATCCGAGGCTTGGCGCAGCCAGCGCCTGGTTACGTACATGATCTCCTCTTGGTCCGTGTTGCTTCCCACTTCCAGCGGACCGCAATCGTACAGCACCACGCCCTCGCGCAGGGCCGGACGAAGTATCCAACCGATGACGTCCCCTCTGCGGGCGATCTCATCTGGTGTCGTCACTATTATGTCCTTGCTAACCTTGATGTCCTGAAGCGCCTCTTGAATGTCCAGCATCGCCTGGCGCACGTCATCGCATTCCGGTAGGACGACTAACAAATCGAAGTCGCTCCCGGGCTTGGCGTCACCGCGGGCCTGGGAGCCGAACAGGACAATACGGACCGGGCGGAACTCTCACACGATCCGGTCGGTGATCTCGGCCAGGATAGATTGGATAGTCACTATCGGGAAGCTCTTTTCATATTGGCGGTTACTATTCTTGCAGCTCTAATCCATGGGCCTCTAGATCACGGATTACTGACTCCATGACCATACGTGCTTGCCGGAGCGCCTCCCAAGCACTCTCCTCTACGGGCTCCGGTAGTTTCGTTCCCGGGTAGTGTCCGGCGATGGCCCAGTCATTTAGCCGTCTCGGGCTAATAGGCAGGACCTTCACACTCCAGCCCTCTGGCACCAACTTCAGGAGGGGCTCGATCTCGTGGGTGAATTGGAATTCGATCTGCAAGAAGATGAGTACAGCCTTGATTGCCTTCTCCACAGACTGCTGGGCAAGATAACATGCAGTGCTGATACCAGGTTTGACGCCCTGCATGGCGCTCTCGGCAATCCGTAGGTTTTCCAAGGCTTGACTCATCCAGCTCCTGGTCTCTTGCGCGATCTCTGCTTCGCTCATATCGATCCTGATCTCCTGGACTCCGCAATCATAAAGGGCCACACCCTCTCGTAGAGCGGGCCGAAGAATCGAACCGATGAGGTCCCCCCTGCGGGCGATCTCATCGGGGGTAGTTACTACTATGTCCTTGCTTACTTCAATGTCCTGAAGCGCGTCGTAGATATCCATTCTCACCTGGCTCAGGTCATCGCATTCCGGTAGGACGACTAGCAGATCGAAATCGCTCCAGGGCTTGGCGTCACCCCTGGCCTGGGAGCCGAACAGGACAATCCGGACCGGGCGGAACTCTCGCACAATCCGGTCGGTGATCTCGGCCAGGATAGATTTGGTAGTCACTATGGGGAAGCCTCTCTAGCTAAGTGCGTCCTATACCCGCATGACGATCTCGAACCGTTCTTGCACCCCCGGCGCGCTGATCATCTCAGTGGTGGGGTTCGCGCGAGTGAACTCTTGGATCGCGGGAACGTTGTCGCCTCCAGCAAAGCCGTCTGGAGAGGAGAAGAGATTGAGTATGGTGTATCTTCCGGGAGCGCCCAGGAACCTAGCCAAACGGCTGGACACCCAGCCCTTTCCATTTAGGTGTTTCTTCCGTAATTCAAAAAGGGCCTTGCGGTTGTTTTCCCACGCGGCCGCCGAGCCGACCTGAATGGTCCAGTCGACCAGACCGGCGTACTTGGCCTCGCCATCGCCATCGAATATCGCGATGACTTCGTACGCCTGCTGGGGACCGCCTGGAGTGTAGCTCCCATCATTAGGGTTGGCCTTTAAATAATCGCTTAGGGTTTTGCTCTTGGCGAAAGCCCGCTGGGCTTCTCTGCTCTCCCAACGCGCAAGTCTGACGTATTTGTACGGGTAGCCCAAGGAATTTAGCAAGAACCCTGCCTGGAATCCCGCTTGAGCTTTTAAGAATTCAAGAAACCGTGCTTGCCTTGCCTCGTAGTCGGCGATTCTCCCGGCGGCCACTGTGTATTCATTCCTGGTCACCTAGATGTCATGCTCTCCTTTACCAACCATCCCTAAAATAACCAATAAGCTATTTGGTCTAGAGCCTACAACCGCAGGGATCAAAAGTCAATGAGTTGCATAAGGGGTGCATCCGGATTTTGTAACAAACTGTAGGGGCACACCTATGTGTGTGCCCTAATCAACCGCTATCCAACTTGACGACTGTAAGTGCGTCTAAAGGCGCTCGTGTAGCTGGGTCAAAATAGGGCAGACACGCAGGTCTGCCCCTACATTCTGCTTCGCGATCGCAGCTATTATCCATTATTTGGATAAGGATCACTAGTACATAAGTACCAATGTAATTAGTACATAAGTACCTATCAAAATAGTCTATTTGCAACTATCTGGTTGTCTTCATGGAGTTTAAGCTTTGTCTAGAAGAAGTAAGGTGAGGGAACAACATGAAGACGTTAGTAGACCTTCTGAATAAATCGATACAAGAATATAGCTCTAACACAGCCGTAAAGCTGTGGTCGCCTGACAAGGTGAGTAGCTGGTCTTATGCCGAGTTAGGAGGTGCTTCGGATAATGCCGCGGCTGCGCTGCAAGGAATGCGTGTTCGGAAGGGTGCTCGCGTTGTTATCTGGGCGCCCAACAGCCCAGACTGGGTCGCCGCCCTGTTTGGATGCTTGAAGATCGGTGCGATCGTAGTGCCCTTCGATGTTAGGGCAAGAGAGGACTTTCTTAACCTGGTGGTGAAGAAGACTCAGGCAACTTTGGTGCTGGCCGGGAGAGAACAAGCGCCACTGGCTAGCAGTTTAGATGTTAAGGTCATTCCTTTAGAAGAGCTATCAAATGCCTATCGTAGTGTCATTAAGCCATTTACTAAAATAGATATAAAAGAAGAGGATGTTGCCGAGGTCGTCTTCACCTCGGGGACTACTGGTACCCCTAAAGGTGTGATATTGACGCACAAAAACCTTCTTTCCAACCTGCTTGGTGTTACCGCGGTCATGCCTAGCGTGCCGGACTATAGGCTGCTCTCGCTGTTGCCCTTGAGCCATGTTTTTGAGTTGGCTATTGGACTGTTGTTTCCGCTGTCTGGCGGCGCTTCTATTACATATCTGGACAGCCTTCGACCTACAACTATCTTTAGAGCTATGCAGGAGGAAAAGATAACCTGCATGGGCTGTGTGCCCCAGGTACTGGGTCTGTTTATGTCATCAATTGAGGCTGAGGTAGCTAAAGGCGGAAAAGAAGATCAGTGGAAGGCGGCGAACAAACTTGCATCGCTGCTGCCAATAGGACTAAGAAGACATCTGTTCAAGGAATTGCACCAGCGTATGGCTGGACATTTTAGCTTCTTTGTTTGCGGCGGCGCCTATCTGGACCCTGTCCTGGCTAACAAGTGGGAGCTTCTGGGCATAAAGGTGCTTCAAGGCTACGGCATGACCGAGGCAGCTCCGGTGGTGAGCTGTGACACGATGGCCAATAGGGACCATAGATACGTAGGCCGCGTCATTTCAGGTGTGGAGGTGAAGACCGCTGATGATGGAGAGGTGCTGCTGCGCGGAGCAAGCATCACTCCCGGCTATTGGGACGATCCCGAAGCAACGACAGCGGCCTTCGATGGCGACTGGTACAAGACCGGCGATATTGGCGCTATCTCCGGTGGTCGCATAAAGCTTATCGGCAGGAAAAAGAACCTAATCGTGCTTCGAAACGGAATGAACGTGTATCCCGAGGATATAGAAGAGGCCATCAAGACTGACTCTAGAGTGAATGATTGCATTGTGGTAGGCATGGAGGACCGCTCGAGAGAGACCGTGGTCCACGCCATTCTGTCAATGAAGGATGCGGATGCCGCTCAGGAGGTCATACGAAAGACCAACAGTAGGCTGTCGCCTCACCAGCGCGTAAGTGGTTACACCATCTGGCATGAAGAGGACTTCCCCAGAACACCGACTCTTAAGCCGAAACGAAAAGAGATTACCGACGCGCTGAAAATGAAGGTTGAGGTGTTGTAATGATTAGTCGGCTGTCGTCTTTTTGGGCGCTGGTGATGAGAGTATTGCTGAGAGGGCTTATAAGACTGGTTTTTAGGGTAAGGGTAGAAGGATATGAGAATATCCCCCCTGGCGGCTACATACTGGTAGCCAACCATCTCAACTGGATCGATGGCTTTCTGCTGCTCGCCTTTTTCCCAAGGTCGCCCAGGTTGTACATCCTGGCCGACATGCACGCCATAAATAAGGGTTGGTGGCGAAGGACGATTGTAGGCTCTGTTGGCAGGATTATAACTATAGACCGCACCCGGCGCACCGGCGACGGCTCAGCGATGAGAACGGCACAGGGAGTGCTAGATAGAGGAGAGGTGCTGGCACTGTTCCCTGAGGGTAAAGTAGGGAATATAGAGGGCGGGGTAGCAGAGCTAAAACGCGGGATCGGGGCCTTGTGCCTGCGCAGCGGACGACCTGTCTTACCGGTTGGTATCAGCGGCGTCTCAGAGCTTTATCTAGGTAAAGAGATAACCCTGACTATAGGAAAGGCTATTGCCCCAGTCTCTACGGAGCCAACTGCGCCAGCCAGGATCAAGGAAATAACAGGGCAGGTGCAAAAGGCATTGGAAGATACCGTGCCGCCATATCAGGAGAAAGTAGTGTCTCACAAGCCCATGCTGTGGCTATCAAAGTTGTTTTAGTTATCAATCGCGCACGGGGGCTTGTGGCCTGCACGCCAAAAGATGAAAATGGGCTGGATGTAGCCCGTTCCTTGAGGCTCTCGAAAGGAAACGGGCGGTGCCCCTTCGACGTGGCTCAGGTGGGAGGCAACGCCCGTTCGGTTGCGGCTATTTCAGGATAATACTATAGGAGACATTGTGATGAGCGAGGAAACCCAAGTGCTGCTTGAGCGTGCGGTCAGCTCTTACTTCCAGCGAGGTGGACGAATAGCCCGAGACTGGTCTCCAGGTCCACCTCCAAACCTGCGACGAATATTGGATGGACCTCTAGGGCGAGACCTCCAGTGGCTGGAACACGTTGCCAATGGCGAGGTAGGTAGTGTGACTGTATCCGAGGTGGCCGAGATTGAGGAGAGAGTCCTGGCAGACCTGTATACTCCTCTCGCCGGTGATGTCCCAGCATTACCCGATGGCTTTGAAGACACGCCGCTGGGACAGATGTTGGTTGCCGCCGAGGCCAGGGCTGCGGGGATAACGGTGCCATCTGCACCCGCTGTGCCTGTGGTTGAGGCCAGATCAAGGTTAGAGGAAGAGGTGGAAGAGCGGAAGGTAGAGGCTGAGCCGGCTGATATAGCACGAGTATCGGAATGGCTGCTGGGTGAGGGCACTATCCGCGGCGTCCTCTACTTGGGAGGACTACTGGTCGTAGCTGCTGCCACGATATTCGTGGTCTACAACTGGGGCGCCTTCCCAGGATACCTCAAATTTGGAACAATCTTCCTTACCACTCTCGGTCTCTATCTGCTGGGCTACACTCTTTACAACACTCCGCTACAGGTAGCAGGAGTTACCTTTATCGGTATCGGCTCTATAGTTGTCCCTTTAAATTTCTATGCCTTATATACCTTCGTTCTGCAACCCAATGGAGTCCCGCCGGAGGGCGCCTGGATTTTAGGCTCAGCCTTTTGTTGTGGTCTATACCTGACAACGGCCTGGTGGCTGCGGACTTCACTCTTGAGCTATGTCTCGCTGGTCGCTCTCGCCTCCCTGGTGGCGTCAGTACAGTACACTCTCAAGGCGCCCGACTACGTTAGTGTTCCAGTTTGGGCGTTAATTACTGGACTACTAATGCTGTTAGCCCTTGAGGGAGGGAAAAGGGACCTGCCGGAATATTTTACTACCGCGCTTCGCAGGTCTTCCTTGCTCGCCAACTCTGTCCTCAGTCTTTTGCTGCTATGGGCTTTATTTGATACGCCCCAGCGCAGTCCTCTTTGGAGCAGCATGTTGCTCAGCCTGGTCGTTGCAGCTACCACCTTTGGCTATCACGGGTACGTACGTGCAATGTTATGGACCAGAATAGCAGCCTACCTTATAGTCCCTTTTATCTATGTTATGTTCCTATACGGCCTTGACCTTTCGAGGCTCGCCACCGGCGCGGCTGTGATGGCGCTGGGTATCCTGTACCTTGGAGCTAGTTTTACCGATATATTTAAATCTTATGATCCTGAGGACCAGTGGACTCTTCGAGGCATTGGCTACTTCCTGGCGCTCTTTACCACAAGTATGTCTATCGGCCACACCCAAGACCTGATACTTGCTCTACTGGCTGACGTAGCTATCCTGGCCGGCTCTGCCTATGCCTACAGAGACAAGGACTGGTGGATAGCCTGGGCCTGGGCAGCTATTTGGTTGTTCATGATCCCTTGGTTATTAATCTTCACTCTAAAGTTCCCCGCTACCCTGGGGCATAGCTTCTTCGGCCAGATCTGGAGCCCGGGATGGAGCTATGGTCTCGCTCTTTTGTGTCTCAACTATCTTGCTATTGCCGTTCTAGCTCGTCGTTGGTCTATTTCTCTTGCTATAGGTTTTGTGGCTGCGGCACTGACCGTACTCCCTTTATCTGCCCTTATGGTAGCTATCTTTCCCGAAACGATTTTCTTGGGCGCCGCCATATTCCTTTTGTCGGTGCTGGCTTACTTGGCTGTTAGCATAGCCGGCAGAGTGGAGTGGCTGTTGTATCCAGCGCTACTGCTATTGAACGTGACGGTCTGGACAGCGCTGAACGCCTTCACATCTTCGCCACGTATTACCTCGCCAGTAACTATTGCCAGCTACGTTTCCATATCCCTGGCTCAGCTTTACTCGGCATGGTCCTTGGAGAAGAAGGGGTATGCTCGCTGGTCTTACCCAGTCTATGCCTGGGCCTCCCTGAACATGGCTCTTTCTTTCATGGATGCTATGTATGCTGCCATAATAGCTGGAGCGGCGATCGGCTTCCGGATCAGACCTCATACGGGGTTAGGCCAAGCGAGCGTTAACTTTATCGTGGTCTCCATTCTTTACTCTTTAGCCCTGTTCCACTTCGCTTGGCTGCAACGACGAAAGGAGAACTGGTACTCCTGGTTAGGAAAAACAACCATTACTTATATCGGCCTAGCGGTGCTAGCTGGCGCGGTTGGCTGGGCCATGTTTGACACCGGTCTTCGGGGACACCACTATGCGGTTATGGCTGGCGGGCTCCTTATCGGCGTGCTGGTTGGACGTTCTTTGCCTCAGGGAGACCTATATCGAGTATATGGGGTGCCGCTGCAAAACTTTGGCATGGTCGCGGTCTGGCCGGTCCTTTTACTGACCATCTTCGTAAGTAGTCCGCTGGCTCTCGCTACTGCTTATCTTGTCGGGAGTCTGCTGTACTGGCATCAGGGATTTTATCGAGGTAGCAAAAGCGCAGGATATGTTGCAGGACTGTTAACGGCGGTGGCTTATGCGGGCATATTGCAGTGGCAGCGGATTTACGAGCCTCAGGCCTATGTAATTCCTTATGCTATAGTCACCCTCTACGCCGGATATTTGGAGCGGCACGGGCGAGAACCTTATGCTGTCGATCCAATGGAGCTTTCCTGGGTCTTTACCTGGAGCGGCTTGCTCTTGCCGTACTCATTTTCTCTAGCGCAGTCTTTAGGTCCCGACGGTGCGCCGTACCTGGCCCTGCTGGTCGTGGAGACAGTAGGCGGTCTGCTCTGGGGCCTGCGTATACGGTCTCGTAGCTGGGCGCTGCTAAGCAGTGGTTTTTTGATAGGAGCAGCAGTTCTCCATCTAATCGACGATATCGTGGCTTTGCCCGCGTGGGTGCTGCTTGGAAGCGCCGGTACTATCCTATTGGTCTTTGGAGTGCTGGCGCTGGCTCGCCGACAGGAGATCCTGTCGTTAGGCCAAGCAGTATCCAGAGAATGGGATGCCTGGAGACTGTAATAGATTGGTCAGGTGATACAAATGAACGTGTTCGAAGCTATGTTTGGAATATTCAGGGGTAAAGGCTTGGCCTCGTCCTTATCAGAGGGCCGCTCTGTGTTAGGCTTCTGGCTAGGTGGTCTGGTTTTAACGGCCCTGGCCGGCGCCGTCTATGGGATCGCAATGGGCATCGGCATCGACTCTGGCACCGGTATTAAGGACGCAGTGAAGGTCGCGGCTATACTTCTTATGTCCTACTTTCTGTCCTTGCCGGTGTTCTTTCTAGCTTATCGGCTATTGGGTCGGGGAGAGGGCTTCGGCCAGATCGCGGCTGTGGCCTTGGCCGGGGTTCTCGCTACTGCCGTCGTCATGGCTGTGGCTTCGCCTGTTATCTTTCTGTATGGTGTTGCCAGTGGCAGCAGCGCCGGGCTGCTCTATATTCATGTAGCTCTGATGGACGTGGCCGCGTTGCTTGGGGTCTTCATCCTGGGTAATTTGGTCTACCGGGCTTTTCCTGAAGACAAGCAGGGACTGGTTGTGCCAAATGCTGTGGGTGTTATCATGATGGCCCTTGTTGCGGTTGTCTCTATCAGCTTCTTCCGCCCTTTCCTGGAGCCATTGAGCAGCTTCAGCGTAGGCACTGACCGCTTGAAGGACAGCCTTGGTATCGGAGTTGCCGATAAAGTGCAGAAAGCGTTAAATCTTGCGGCGCAATCTAACAGGATGGAGTACCGCTACCAGTTGGTGAGGGCGGAGACGAGCAGCGAGAGAGATATTACCGTAGTGCGGGTCGGCGATAATTATCACTTATCCGTGCACCGGCTCGCCCGCCCAGGACAGCCTATTGTAACCGACCGTATGGTTATGGTGTTGAATAGTAAGACCTATTCGGACTTCAGCGGCCAGATGAGGGAAGCGCCAAGAGATGAGGTGTCAGATTTTTTGGAAGACTCCCTACCCCCAAAGGTCTTTGACCATATTGAGGGAATCGAGTACCGCGCCAGGATCGAGGATAAGGAGGGCAGAGGCTACTATATGGCTAGAGGGATAAATAAAGGCCTAGAGGTCAAGGTCTTTCTGGCTCTTGAGGACGAGAGGCTACAGGAGATCAATATGGAAGAACTAGGACCGTCTGGCTCCTCCAGACTGGTGGTCAGCAGCGTTACCAGCGTCTTTCTGCCGGGCGATTCACTTAATTCCGCTTTGGCAAGGGAAGTATCATCTATTCAGAACACTTCTGACCCTCGCCTCAGAGCCTCTTGGGGCGCTCAAGCAGCGGCTGCGTTCTTGGAAAAGCCTTCCTCTGAGGACTTTCCATACATTAGCTCTGCTGAATATTTTGTTGTGAGCTATCCACGTGGCTGGAGTGTAAGGCCGTGGGACCCCGGCAGGCGCAACGTCACCTTCTCTGAATGTCCGGAAGCTAACTGTGCCAGGATGGTCGTGGAAGTAGGTGGCCTGGAGGGGGCAAGGGCCTGCCGGAGATGCTAAATGACCTGCGAGAGGGCTTACGGTCCAACTCCGGTAATCGTGATATCACGGCGCGAACTGAGTCTATGAAAGGGCTTCAAGTAGGAGTTGTAGAGTATAATTACGATACTTCGGAAGGCGGTAATATCCAAATAATTCACAGGATACAATACCTATACGTTGGGCGGACGGCCAAATATTCAGTTATTGGAATAGCGCCTATCGAGAGGTTTGAGGACTACCGGGCGGTCTTTGGCAGAGGTGCCGAGAGTTTTGATTATTTGCGTTAAAAACGCATTGTCCCTGGAAGTAAGCTGGGATTCACCCTCACTCCTTCGACAGGCTCAGGACGGCGCCTAGCCCTCCCTTCGAGAGCCTCAGGACAGGCTCCCAGAGGGAGAGGGAACTAATTCTCCCTCCCCTGGCGGGAGGGATTAAGGGAGGGGGAGTAGGTATATCCAGCAACTGCCATTATCAGACGGCGTTCGGCGCAGAAGAAGTGCATCGTTATGAAGGTTATATGGAAAAGATCATTATTAGACAAGACTCCAGTAGTCTCATGGGCGCTGTACGATTTTGCCAACAGTATTTTTGCCTTGAATATTCTTGGCCTCTACTTTACCCTGTGGGTAACAGTGGACCACGGTGCGCCGGATATTTTATACAGTGTGGCCTACTCCGGCTCGATGCTGGCTATAGCCTTGACTTCGCCGCTGCTGGGAGCTGTATCGGACCGCGCTGGGCGCCGCCTACCCTTGTTAGCTTTTTTCACCTTCTTGTGCATTGGATTTACCGCCATGATCGGTAAAGTAGGCGGGTTGATGGGGGGACTGCTCTTCTTCATGGTGGCTAACTATGGTTATCAGTCTGCGCTGGTATATTATGATTCTCTTCTGGCCTCGGTTAGCAATCAGAGCAACCGTGGGAAGATCTCAGGGCTTGGAGTTGGAGTAGGCTATACAGGCGCCATTTTCGGTATTCTTCTTATCAGGCCCTTTGTGGAATCCGGTGGCAGAGAGAACGCCTTCTTGCCCACTGCACTGCTCTTTTTTATTTTTTCGTTACCCTGTTTCATCTTTGTCAGGGAAAAAGGAGGAGGCGAGGGGTTAAGTTGGGGCCACCTGAGACAGGGATACCATCAGCTACTCGACACCATTGCTCACCTCAGAAAGTACTCCGCCTTAATGAGGTTTATCATTGCAAGGTTCTTGTACGTAGATGCCATCAACACCGTCACCGCTTTTATGAGCGTGTATTTGGTGAAGGTGATAGGTTTTTCCGATGCTGAGGTACAGAACTACCTAATAGTAGCCACAGTGTTTGCGGTTATAGGAGCATTAGCCTATGGTAGGGTGGTGGACTGGCTCGGCCCTAAGAAGACTCTAATTATAGTCCTATGCCAGTGGGTAACTGTATACATAGGTATTGCAGTTACCTTTTATGCGCCCGCCTTTTGGCTCCTGGGGGCTATCGCCGGAGTCAGTCTCGGGGCTACCTGGGCTACGGATAGAGTGTTCCTTACCAGGCTCGCCCCTCCCGAGCGTCTTGGGGAATTCTTTGGAATATACGAGCTTGCGGGGCGCTTTGCGGCTGTTATCGGCCCAATGGTCTGGGGTATTACTCTTGTAGTCCTGGGCGGCTCAGGTGACCTACAGTACAGAGTTGGAATTTTGACCCTGATGGTTATGCTGCTGGCTGGCTTTGTGGTCTTGCTCGGTGTTAGAGAACCGGGCGGTAGTCACGTAGAAAGTACAATCAGATGAGAAAATTGCCGCTCAAAAACAGAATACTTTATTCCCTTGGGAGCATGGGGTCCAGCTCGGTCTTTTTCAGTACGACCTTGTGGCTGGTCTACTTCTACTCTCCTCCTCCTGAGTCCGGCCTACCGGTGCTGGCGCCAATCCTGCTCATCGGAGCCGCAATGGCGGCTGGACGCTTCATCGAGGCCTTCGACGATCCTCTAATCGGCCACTGGAGCGATGTGACCAACTCAAGGTGGGGCAGACGTGCACCCTTTATCATCTTTGGTATGCCTTTTATGGCCCTTTTCTTTTTCTTGCTGTGGTCTCCTCCCCTTGGACATGAAAGTGTCACTAATGCAATATATTTTTTTGTTGTCCTTGAGCTGTTCTACTTAGCCGCCACGGTGGTCCTGGGACCTTATGAGGCTATGCTGCCGGAGATAGCAACTACTCCAAATGACCGCGTGAATATCTCCTCCTGGAAGGTGGTGTTCGGCTCGGCCGGCACAGCCGTAGCGCTGATAGTTAGTCCTATATTGGTGCAAAACTTCGGATTCAAAGCTATGGGCATTGTTGTCGCTGGCACAGCCTTCGTTACACTCTATGTCTCGCTGTTGGGAGCCAGAGGGTATTTACGCTACGAGCATAAGCCGGCAGAGATAGGTTTTTTTGACGCTGCCAAGTCTACTTTGACCAATCCTCCTTTTCTGGCTTTTTGCGCGGGTCTTGTGCTGTTCTACGTCGGTTTCAACCTGCTTATCCAGTCCATGCCTTTCTTTGTGCGTGTAATAATGCAGGAGTCCGAAGACAAGGTATCGTGGTTTACTGGGGGTATCCTGGTAGTGCTGCTGATTTCATTGCCCTTTATGGGAATGCTGGCCTCGCGACTCGGCAAGAAACGTGCCTATGCCTTGGGAATGCTTGCGCTGGTGTTATATATGCCGCTGTGGTATTTCATAGGCTTTATTCCGGAGATCCCTAGAATGGTACAGGGAATAGTATATGTGGCCCTGGCCGGAGTGCCTTTCGCGGCGCTTCACGTTTTTCCCAATGCCCTAATGGCCGATGTTATAGACTACGATGAGCTTAGGACCGGCCAGCGAAGAGAGGCTATATACTACGGTATGCAGGAGACAATGAAGAAAGCCGCCTTCGCGCTTTCAACGGGAGTGTTCTCACTCGTGCTTACTCTAGGGTACACCGCGGATAATCCCATTGGCATTAGACTGCTTGGTCCTGTCGCTGCACTCGCGGTGCTGGTTGGGTTTGTTATCTTTATTTGGGGCTACCGGCTGCCGGACATGGTGGTCAAAGATGAGCAGGAAGACAAACCAGCGCTTGTTGTGGACTAAGACCTTTTCTACTGTCGATGTAGGTAGTGACGCGGCCAGGCATAAATACTGCGTACGGTAAAGGGCGAGGGGACCTCGCCCCTACATCCGTGATGCAAATCATCGTAACGTAAAATGTAGGGGCAGACCCTTCGAGAGCCTCAGGGCAAGCTCTGCGTGTCTGACCTGGGAGGATGACTATGGATACCATGGTTGACTTGCTGCGAGACTCTGCGAAGCGCTACCCTGAGCGGGATGCTTTGTTGTTCAAGCCCGGCTTTCGTACCCAAAAATGGAACTTCAGGCAGGTGTGGGAGGACTTCGCTGCGATTGCCAATTACCTACGAGCGCAAGGCGTGGGAAAGGGGGACCGGGTCCTGATGTGGGGACCTAACCGTCCGGAGTGGGTTACCTCTCTCTTCGGCACTCTAATGGTTGGAGCGGTAGCTGTGCCTCTGGATGTTAGAAGCACACCAGAATTTGTCGGCCAAATAGTAAAAAGCACCTCACCTAAGATGGCCTTTACCTGGCGTTCTACTACCTCCGACCTTAGGGCCTTCGAAGTACCGAGTGTGGACCTGGACGATGTCAAAGGTCTGGTGTATTCGAACCCGCCTCAGGCGGGCCTTCCGGAGGTCTCGATAAAAGGCGACGAGCTTGCCGAGATCATGTTCACTTCCGGGACCACTGGCAACCCAAAGGGAGTGATGCTGACCCATAAGAATATTCTGTCTAATGTGCAGGCAGCCCAGAATATAGTGCCCACCGATCCGCCTCAGCGCCTGTTGTCTCTGCTGCCGCTTAGCCATATGCTGGAACAGAGCGCCGGTCTCTTTGGTCCTGTGCTCGCGGGCAGCTCTGTGGTATATCCGGTCAGCCGCCAGCCCAGCATCCTGATGAAGACCATGCAGGAGCAAAAAGTCACTATGCTGGTCGTGGTGCCTCAGATCCTACAGCTTTTTATGAATGCCATAGAGCGGGAGGTAAAAAGCTCCGGAAGAGAAGCTTTGTGGAATAGGATGCTGAGCCTCTCCCGCTCGCTCCCCATGGAGCTGCGGAGGATTCTCTTTAGCTCGGTCCACAAGAAATTTGGCGGCCGGCTGCGTTACGTTGGCGGCGGCGGCGCTTACCTTGACCCTGCCCTGGGAGGAAAGTGGGAAGCGATGGGGATAATAGTTATTCAGGGATATGGCGCCACAGAGGCATCACCCTTTATTACCATTAATACTTATCGTAAAAGACGGCTTGATTCGATAGGCATGACGCTACAGGGTCAGGAAGTCAAGATCGCTTCAGACGGTGAGATATTAGCCAAAGGACCGCATATAACGCCGGGTTACTGGGGTAACCCTGAAGCGACTGCATCTATCCTTGAAGACGGCTGGTACAAGAGCGGCGACCTGGGTTATATGGATGAGGAGGGCTTCGTATATTTTAAGGGCAGGAAGAAGGACCTGATTGTATTGTCTAACGGACAAAACGTCTATCCTGATGATATAGAAAACTTACTCAGGCTAGAGCCTGGTGTCACCGATGCCGCGGTTGTTGGCCTGCCAAAGAATGGGTCTGGAGTGGAAGTCCACGCTGTATTGCTTCTTAGCGAACCTGATATGGCGGCTGATCTGGTGCGAGCTGTCAATAACAAGCTGGCCGCGCACCAGCAGATAGGCGACTATACCCTTTGGCCGGATGAGGACCTGCCGCGTACTCATACTCTCAAGGTCAAGAAGAATCTGGTTATAGAGCGCCTTCAGAGTATAGTAAGTGGAGAAAAGGTGGTTGATAGAGACCACATCGAGCCGGTTAAGGACACGGCAGAGCTGACGCCTCTACAGAGCCTGGTACAGAGCATGACAGCTACCTCGCCATCTGAGATAGCTCCTGAGAAGAACCTGGGATACGACCTGGGAATGGACTCCCTGGGTCGAGTGGAGCTGCTGTCTGCTATAGAGCAGGAGCTTGGGGTGTATATAGACGACGCTCAGGTTGGACCTGAGACCACTATTGGCGATCTGGATCGGCTAATAGCTGAGGGAAGCAGGGCGCCGAAGCTCTCTTTCGCCGGCTGGGGCAGACACCCAGTGACCCGCGTGGTCAGGGCAGTCCTACAGTATGGACTGGTCTTTCCATTTATGCGCATCTTCTACGAGGTGAAAGCAACCGGACGGGAAAATCTGGACGGCTTGAAGGGACCTGTGCTATTTGCCTCTAACCACAATGTAAAGTTGGATAATCCGGCTATATTCGCGAGTTTGCCTGTCAAGTGGCTCTGGAACCTGTCACCTGCGGCCGCCGCTGACGACATGTTTGGACACTTAGGATGGAAGATATTCGCGCCCCTTTTGGGGAATGCCTTTCCATTCTCCAGAGATGTCGCCGTCCGTCCCAGCCTGGAACACCTGGGAAAGCTTATGGACGAGGGCTGGTCGATCCTGATCTTCCCGGAGGGCTACAGCACACGCGGAGAGATTAAGGCATTTAAGGCGGGCACCGGACTCATCGCGACAGAATCGCACTCTCCCGTGGTTCCAATACGAGTCTTAATAAACAGAAACGGGATGTTTGAGGGGAGGTCTATTCTCAGCCGGGGCAGCATCGAAGTAAGATTCGGGAAGCCCTTATTGTTCGCTCCAGGGACTTCTCCCGCAGATGCTACCGCGCTCCTTGAGGAGGCAGTAAGAGCTCTTTAAGACAGGTCTGTCGCTATCCTGAATTTCCTTCTCCATGTGGCCTCTGATGTTTATCGGTGGGGGACATCGCTTGATCGGGCCGAGTACATGCTCTATACTTAGCCTCGGATTTAGCATGCTCTTTTGTCACACATATGGTGCTAATAATCAGAAAGGGGATTTGATAATGCCGAGATACATGGTGTTGTATAGGGCCAATCCTTCCGTTTGGCCAACTGACCCAAAGGTTGCGCTCGCGGTCTTAGAGGGAGCACTCGCGGGAGGCGACGAGTTATTGAAAACAGGTGCGGCGAAAGAAATCGGCTGGTTTACCCCGCAAGAGGGCTACGCCATCTTCGAAGCTGATTCCAAAGAAACGGTCTTAGGGATGGTCCAACCGTTCTTCCCTTACTACAGCCAGGACATTCACGAGATCGTGCCGTGGGATAAGGCGAAAGGAGCAATGTTGGATAGCGCCCGGCAAGCCGCTTCTCGATGACCGGCGCTCCGTCTAATAGACTAGTCAGCAATCTCCGCCATCCTCGGCATTGCGTGGGCCACGATTAGGGCAGATCCGCAGAGCTTGCCCTGAGGCGTCGTCCTGAGCCTCGTCGAAGGGTTCTCGAAGGATCTGACCTACGTTACAACAGAGGTATAGTGATGGTTATGCCCCCACGGGAATTCGAATCCCGGTTTTCACCTTGAAAGGGTGGCGTCCTAGGCCTCTAGACGATGGGGGCGCGTGGTTTACAAGCGGATTGATGGACTACTATCCGCTCATCCTGAGCTTGTCGAAGGATGGTTCGACAGGCTCACCATGAGCGGCATGTTACTGATTACAAATTCAGAGCGTCGGTTATCTCTTTGACCTTCGCCTCGTACTCTTCATCGCTGAGTACAGGCGTCAAAGCGGTCATTGGCACTGGCGACTCCAGGTCTATCCATGACTTGCAGCCCATAAAATATGGCTCAATGTGCAGCGGCTGAGGCTCCAAGAGTCGGTAAGCGCGAATCAACAGTATCTCCAGCGGCTTCTTCGGTCGCCAGTGTAAACGCTTCTCTGCGTAGTCCTCGGTCCACATAAAGTAAGGCGAGATAGCCGCTACTTTATCGGTATCCATTACCTCAAACACGTGGGTAATACGCACCCAGTGGGTCAGCTTCACTTCCTCCTCTTCCGGCCCTCCCCACTCAGCTAGAGTGCCCTTCAAGGAGTCACTGTACTCCGGCTTTAGCAGGTCCTCTTTCTGGTGCTCATAGGTTGGGTACAGGAAGAAGTTCTCATGTTCTACCTTGAACTCCTTTTCCCTGATGCCGCCTTTTCTCAGAAGGACTATCTGCTGTCCTTCATCGATGGCCTTTATCGCAACGGCCCACTCCTTGAGAGCATGCTTTTCCGCTATTTGAGTTGTCATAACGGATAACCTCATACCTTTAGTTATTTTCTATGAGTGCGAAAATAATTGTACCATTTATGTGTGTTTATGCTCAACCTTTCTTAAGGAGGAAGAACACAAGTGAGCTTATTGCAACAATTGTGAGTCTTCTCTGAATCCACGGAGGTCCAGAGTGAGCCTTTGGTGGTTGGTAAGAAAAAACATCTGCAACTGAAAGACCAACCCCTAGCTTCACTCGCTGCCGAAGGTGGTAGCGAGCGTAGCCGTGGACTGTAGGCGTTTGCAGGACAGCCTAGCTCTCAAAGCAAATCAAACGGTGTCAGAATACCTATGAGGTCTTTTTGATTCTCGCTGTGACAGATAAGAATCGGCAACGCATTTAGCTTGCTGATGACTTTGTCGATGTCATCATCGGAATAAAAGCATTGCGCGTCTAAAGGCTCGAGGCCATCTTTGATGGCCTCTTGAAGTGACTTTGCAAGTCGCTTCTTACGTTCATTTTTAGATACAGATCGTAGATATTTTGCAATTAATAAGTCGGAAACGAGCTTCCAAGCTGGTTTCTCCTCTACATAGACCGGGACTGGCAAATAAGAGAAAGAGTGGGCGAGCATTTGCTGGCGGATAAAGCTGATCGGCTGCCATAAATACGCACATACCGGATCACGAACCATGTAGTGGACAACTTTTTCGGCATCTGTCATCAAGGCATCCTCAAGAACAATAGAAAGCTCAATGGCCCTCGTAGTCAGATGGCGTGCAAAGGCACCTTGATGCAAGGCATCGTTCCTTGCTTCCTGAACGATCTCGAATAGCCTCGCTGCTTCCAAGTGCCATTCATGCCAACTGCTTGGGACTTCAATGGCTAAGCATGATTTCTCGGCCAGTTCGACTATTGGCTTTTTATATTGGCCAAGGTCACCAATCTTTTTTGAAAGGAAACATCCCAACCGTTCAAAGGCATATAACAACTCATCGAAATTCTCAACATCGTCAATGGCACGATTACGAGCATTGCGCAACTGGTCTCGGAAAAATACGTTATAAGGCGGTCTGGTTATGATGCTAATCATCAGAACCCCAGTAATCCTCCCACCCCAATGCAGTTGTGTTCGCTTTGCTTACGGCCATCTTTTGTAACGAGTTGCAGCATCGAGCCTCTCAAACTCGGCGTCCTGGTAGTAACTCTCCTGTTTCGCCTCGGAACTCACGAACCAGTCTGGGAATAGGTAGCTGCTAAAATAGATAAGAGCTATGCCTACCGCTACAATCGCCCACACTATGATTCTAGATTGTTCTTGCTCGCTTCTCATCTTCGCTCCCCAATGACTAAATAGCCTTATCGTCGCGGATTGTACCACACATGATAATACGTGTGCCAAACTACATGCTCATTAGCTCAATACCCGTCACTAGTACTCGCTGACACGTGATGTGGTGTAACAATTAGGGAGCACGCGCGTTCTTAGGTGCATGAAATGTTTTATGGTTACCCTCAGCCCAGGAGAACGCACGGAGTTGCGGAAGCTGCTGACGGCCGGGACCGCACCAGCGCGGCAGTTGATGCACGCCCACATCTTGTTGAAGGCCGACCAGGGGCCGGACGGCCCCGCCTTAAGCGACACCGCCGTGGCACGGGCGGTGGAATCGAGCAGGAACACCGTCGCCCGGGTGCGCCAACGGTATATGGAAGAGGGCTTGGAGGCAGCCTTGAACCGACGGGCACCGCGGCGGGTGTACCAGCGCAAGCTCGATGGCGCTGGGGAGGCGCAACTGGTCATGCTGGCTTGCAGTGCGCCACCGGAAGGCCGGGCACACTGGACCTTGCAGTTGCTGGCAGACCGACTGGTACAGCTGGAGGTGGTAGAGAATATCTCAGACCAGACGGTGCGGCGCACCCTTAAAAAAACGTCCTTAAGCCATAGCTGAAGAAGGAATGGTGTCTGCCGCCCCAGGCCAATGGTGAGTTCGTGGCGCGCATGGAGGATGTGCTGGCCGTGTACCAGCGGCCCTACGACTCGCGCTTTCCGCAGGTGTGCCTAGACGAGGTCAGCACCCAACTGTTGGCCGACACGCGTCGGCCGCAGCCACCAGCGCCCGGCCGGGTGGCTCGGGAGGACTACGAGTACATACGGCACGGCGTGGCCAATGTGTTCTTGTGCTGCGAGCCGCTGCGGGGCTGGCGCAGCGCGACGGTGACCGAGCGGCGCACCCGGGTGGACTGGGCGCAGGTCATCCGGGACCTGGTGGACGTTCACTACCCTACCGCCGAACGGATCGTCTTGGTGCTGGACAACCTGAACACCCACACCCTGGGTTCGCTCTACGAGGCGTTCCCGCCGGAGGAAGCCCGGCGGCTGGCGGAGAAGCTGGAGCTGCATTACACGCCCAAGCACGGGAGTTGGCTAAACATGGCAGAGATCGAACTGAGCATCCTGCGGCGGCAATGTCTCGCCCGTCGCATCCCGGACCAGGCTACGCTGACGGCGGAGGTCGCCGCCTGGGAAGCGGCCCGGAACACGCGCAGCGGCACGGTGAACTGGCGCTTCACCACCGCCGATGCACGGATTCGGCTCAAGCGTCTCTACCCAATTCATGCGTCATGAAGTACTAGGCAGTCCACTTTTTCGTTTGATCGAACTCTGTAACAATTTCCGGTACAAGCGCAGATAACTCTACAAAGGCATCATCAATTCCTGGAGTCTCAAACCCATGTATTAGCGAGTTACGAACAGAGAGTGCTCTTAAAGTAGTGTCAAGGCCATTGTGCGAGAGAAGCCCCATAGAGTACATCTCCCTTAAAAGGGCAGAAGATGGCGACAGTTCAAGGGGTAGGCTTTCCTGAGTTGCTAGATTTCTCAGGAGAGCCTCAACGGATGACCACAACAACAGAAAAGCGGCATCCGTTGCGCCTCGCTTGAAGAGGTCTTCTGCTTGTTTCAGGCGAGCGTTAATAGCTTCTCGATCAAGCAATTGATCTGTTAATGGAGCAATGTCATCTGACTCAGGGTCTACTGTCACCAATAAAAAGCGCCACCCAGGATGCTGCCGAACAGTCTCGATAAGCTCTCTGTAGCGATCTGAGACTGATGTGTTTGTTACTTTCACTTCTATCACAAGAGAGTCCTGCGGTCCGTATGCAACTACAGCCGGATGAAAATCTTTTAGGAATTGAGGCAGTTCCTCTGGAGATGGCTCAGTAATAACTTTATACCCACGAGACTTATACTTCTTGTCAATCTCCCAAATCTTACGTCTATATATATCTTGAGTAACTTGATTCATGTTAGTTGCTCCTGTGGTGCATCTGCAATATGCACGTATACAAACTCACCCCGGTACTCAAGGCCTTCGATGAGCAAGGGTGAAGCTTCAGTGCGGTTGAAATTACTTCCGAGTTGTCCCTTACGGATAATAATATCAGTTACTATGGAATCATCTGAAAATACCAAGCCGACCAGAGCATCTTGAATGGGCTTAATAATATTATCCACGTCTAGAGGTATCTTATCATACAGATATACGAGAGTAATGCAAACAGGACCGTTGGCGGGCAAGTGTGAGGATGCCCAACAGAGCGCTGCTTCTTGCCTTACAAATTCCTTCCATTCACGTAGGAGCGCCTGTCGGCGTGTTTGTTGCGAGACAGGTTTACGTCTGAGAAGAAATTCAAATGGCTGCATCAGCACGACCATGCCTTTGGAATATTATAGCACCTCACGGACTGTATTTTGCGACCTTACTCCACACCGCCCGGTGGGGTAAACGGCCATGTGCCGGTATTCGGCTGGCTCTTCAGGGTTTCACGTCGTTCTGCGTTGGTCTTCGGATCGCGCAGCGCCTCTGGGTCCCACTTGCGCTTGAGAGCGTCCATCACATGGTTGGTGCTCCGCCCGATCTTTTCAATCTCAATTTCGCCTAAATCGCCGTCCTGGAGCGGACCGAGGTTGCCGTGGTTCGTCCCGGCCATAATTATGTCTCCGGGCTTCAATGACATGTTATGGGAGAGCGTCGCAACCAGGTAGGCAACGCTGTGCTCCATATCGTTGGTGTTGTAGTCCTGCCGGAGCTTCCCGTTGACCCAATACTGGACACGGAGGTTATTGGGGTCTCGGATTTCGTCCGCCGTCGTGATCGCAGGGCCAAGAGGTAGGAAGGTATCGAAGGACTTGCCATACTCCCCTGGCAGCGCGGCCTCTCCCTCCGCTGGGGCACGCGCCGAAACGTCCACACCGGTGGTATACCCAAAGACATAGTCCAGCGCCTCCGCCACGGTCACATTCTTCGCGGTCTGGCCCATGACGATAACGAGCTCAGCCTCGTGATTAAAGATAACCGGTCGAAAGCCGGGAAGCACGACGGTGTCGCCGGGTCCGATGACAGCATCAGGCGACTTGAAGAAGGTCTGGAGCGGCCGCATTGGCGTAATCTTCACGCCCTCCATGAAGTTGCCTCTGCCGCAAAGCACCTTACCCGGACGAGGCACCGGTGCGCGCAGGCGTACCTCGCTCAGGGGAATGGCCGTTCCCTGCTGTTGGAGCTGCTCCAGCTTGGGCCGGAGGAACTGGAAGTTGACGATGATATTCTCTAAAGTGAGCTGAGGCGAGCCCGATTGGAGTGCGCTGACCTCGCTGGAAATGTCCACCACCCCATTATCTTGCAGGATGCAAGGGCGAAAATCATTGTAGAATCCTATCTTCATGAGCGTCCTCTCCTCCCAATATGACTAAAAACCTTGCTGTCGCGGATTGTACCACACGTGATTCCACGAACGCCAGACCACTTTACTCATTAGCTTGATGCTCGACGCTAGGTAATTGTATTTCCTGCCTGATCAAATTCTGCAACAATTTCCGGTACAAGCGCAGATAACTCTACAAAGGCATCATCAAGCCCTGGAGTCTCAAACCCATGTATTAGCGAGTTACGAACAGAGAGTGCTCTTAAAGTAGTATCAAGGCCATTGCGTGAGAGAAGTCCCATAGAGTACATCTCCCTAAAAAGGGCAGAAGATGGCGTCAGTTCAAGGGGTAGGCTTTCCTGAGTTGCTAGATTTCTCAGGAGGGCCTCAACAGATGACCATAACAACAGGAAAGCTGCATCCTTTAGGCCTCGCTTGAAGAGGTCTTCCGCTTGTTTCAGGCGAGCGCTGATAGCTTCTCGATCAAGCAATTGATCGGTTAATGGAGCAACTTCATTTGACTCTAGGTCTACTGTAGCCAGTAAAAAGCGCCATCCAGGATGTTGCTTAATAGTCTCTATAAGCTCTCTATAGCGGTCTGAGACTGACGTTTTTGTTCCTATTTTTACTTTCACGGCAACCGAGTCTTGTGGTCCATAGGCAACTACATCCGGATAAAAATCTTTGAGGAATTGTGGCAGTTCATCCGGAGATGGCTCGGTAAGTACTTTATATCCACGACTTTTGAATTCTTTTGTAATCTTATAGAGCTTATGCTGGTATATATCTTGAGTGAAGCTATTCATGTTATCTGCTCCTGTGGTGCATCAGCAATATGCACGTACACAAACTCATCCCCGTACTCAATGCCTTCGATGAGCACTGGTGAAGCTCCGGTACGATTGAAATTAACTCTTAGTTGCCTCTTACGGATAATAATATCAGTGACTATGGAATCGTCTAGAAATACTAAGCCAACCAAAGCATCTTGAATAGGCTTAATAATATTATCTATATCTAACTCCACTTCATCAAACAAATATACAAGAGTAATGCAAACGGGACCGTCGGCAGGCAAGTGTGTGGAAGTCCAATAGGATATTGCTTCCTGCCTCACTAAAGCCTTCCATTCACGTAAGAGCTGTTGGCGGCGCGTTTGTTGCGAGACTGGTCGACCTTTGATAAGGAATTCAAATGGCTGCATCAGTACGACCATGCCTGTAAATTATTATAGCACCGTATAGCCCTTCTACAGCCAGATTCAGTTATCATGTACCTTTAGGGAAATGTCTACGTAGCGTTCACGTGACATTTCTGCGCCGTAGGCGATGCAGGCGAGGATATCAGCCTCTTCAAGGCCGGGATATTCCTTTAGAATTTCTTGAACAGTCCATCCGCCAGCTAGAAAGTCCAAGATCAAGGAAACCCAGATTCGCGTACCTTTGATACAGGGCTTCCCGAAAGATACGTTGGCATCGATGGAGATGCGAGAGAGCAATTCTTTTTTAGCCATGATTGACCTCTTGAGTTTAGATTTTACGCCTGCTAGCCATAGACTCGTATATGCTTATCCCACTCTTCCCAGCGCTCTTGGCCATATACATGGCGGAGTCGGCGTTGTTCAAGAGCTCGAGTCCTTCCCGCCCGTGTTCAGGGTAGGAGGCAATGCCAATACTTACCAGTCCTCTGGCATCACCAGGTTTGATCTCGTTTGCTGCCCTGCGGGCTGCTACCTGGGACCTCTTCGCTACTTCCAGGCTGCTTTTCGCGTTCAAGCCTCGTAATAGGACAACAAACTCGTCACCCCCGTAGCGACAAACGATGTCCTCTGTTCTCACCGTGTGTCGCAGGGCGTCACCTACTGCCTTTAAAAGCTCGTCTCCTGCCTGGTGGCCGTGCCGGTCGTTGAAACCTTTAAGGTCGTCAACATCTATAAATAAGACTGAGAATGGAGAATATTGTTCTTTTGATACCGAAATTAGACCTTTAATTTGCTCTGTAAAGGCTCGACGGTTAGGAAGGTCAGTCAAGGGGTCGGTCAAAGACATGTCTCGGAGTCCGCTGGCTACCTGCTCTTTTTCCATCGCCCAGGCAGCCTGGTCCGCGAAAATTTGGAGCACTTCGACCTCTTCAGATATCAAGGTATCCTTAGTAGTGGAGCAAGCTGTCAGCACACCCAATTGCCGGCCGCTTGCCACTAAGGGTACTGCCGCCGTGATACGTATTCCGACGATACTCTGGATATTTTCAGCTATTTCTCGCGAAGCCAGTGGACGCAAGCTATCGTATATAGAGTTTGTGGTATACACTTCACTATAGAGGAAGGCCTTTACGCAGATATTGTCCTTCTCCGATAAAGGAATATCGATAGCGCTAGGCATGTTTTTGACGTGCTGGACCAGTAGCTTGCGTGCCTGCTTATGCTTATACTTTGTTTTCTGGAAGCGCAGGACTTCACTTTCTTCATCTATTAGTTGAAGCATAACTACAGAATAGCCTAGCATCGTAGCGCCTTCCAAGATTGTATAAAGCAGCTCATCCAGCTCGCCGGCGCTGGAGAGTACTTCTAATGCCTTGCCAAGAGCCTTAAGAGCATCTTGAGTATCATCAAGTCGCTTTTGTAGATTATCTTCGGATAATATAGTTACTTTTGTCATATTATGTTCCGATCTTGCTCTCTATAGGGCTGAGTTGCTCCCTCACCCGGGGCGAGGAAACCTCGCCCCTACAAGCCCTCGCTCACTTTAGCAGGCTCAGTGTACGCGCCAGCGAGGGGACAATTGATACATTTAAGCTATTTAAGCACAAGATTGTTCCTGTGTACAACTTCTTCGCCATACTGGTATCCCAGGACATCCTGGATCTGACTGGAGCGCTTGCCTTCTATAGCAGATACGTCTCTGGAGTTATAGTTCACAACTCCATAGGCTATAGTTGTCTGGTCTGGTCCCACGATTGCTACGACGTCGCCGCGTCCAAACTCACCAACCACTTTGCTTACCCCTGCCGGGAGCAGGCTACGGTGCTGCTCGGTGATCGCTTTTACCGCGCCTTTGTCTACTATTATAGTGCCTCGCTGTGAGAGACCGCTGAGCATCCAGCGCTTTCGACTCTCCATTCTACCGGCATGGACGGCGAATCTGGTGCCAATCTTCTCGCCTTCTGATAGACGGACCAGCACGTTTCGCTCTCGTCCACTGGCTATGAAGGTAGAGATGCCAAAGGAGGTGGCCATTTTGGCTGCCTGTAGCTTGGTAGCCATGCCGCCGGTGCCTCTGCCACTGTTGGAGCGGCCTGCCAGCGCTTCAAGGCGTTGGTCTATGCTATCTACGGTCTCGATTAGCTCTGCGGATGGATCGACGGTTGGGTCAGCGGTATACAGCCCGCCGATATCGGTAAGGATTATCAAGGCGTCTGCATCCACCAGAGTAGCCACCATAGCCGATAGATTGTCGTTATCTCCAAAAGTAGCGCCCTGTATCTCATCAACAGCCACTACATCGTTCTCGTTTACTATAGAAATGACCTTCAGGTCCATCAGCGCCAGCAGAGTATTGCGGGCGTTCAGATATCCCTGGCGGTCGGCCAGGTCTGTCCTTGTAAGCAGGGTCTGGGCTACAATGATACCATGCCACGAGAAAAGCTGGTCATAAGCGTCCATCAAGTGGCTTTGGCCCACCGCCGCCAGCACCTGACGGAAGGGTATGCCCCGGCGCTCTCTGGTTATGCCTAACTTGTGTTTCCCAGCCGCTATAGCGCCGGAAGAGACGACTATAAGCTCTTTACCCTGGGCATGCAGTTTTGCCACCTGGCCTACTATGGAGGCCATAACCTCCAGATCGAGGCGGTCTGTTCCCGCAGTCAGGAGGTTAGAGCCTAACTTTACTACAATACGCTTATAACAATTGCCAGAAGTCATAAAATATGCGCCATATGATTAAGTAGTATTATGGGAGTACGACCACAGACTGTGAAGCCTGTGGCATAGCTAGATTCTCATGCTACGGGCTTCAGCCCGTAGTGCCATTTCTTCCGTTCCTACGTACAAAACCAATCATACCAGTATTATTCTTGCTGAGGTGTAACCACTAAAGCTATACTTTCGTTATATCTTACTAGAAAAGCCGCGCAAAGTTGCAGGCAGATTATACCAATACCCTTTGTGTCTGTACAGGATACTCAGTCCATCCAGTTATACTATTCTCCAGGGCTGTTTTCCTCTATTTCCACTGCCTCAGCCGTGCTCAATTCTTCCTGGGAAGGACGAGCCTGGCCCTTCGACCCGCTTAAGGCGGGAGGACGGCGCTCAGGACTAGGCCATCGAACTGCTAGTAAATAAACTAACTCTGTAATTGACTGCGAGCTTATGGCGAAGATAAGTAGACGCGAATTTTTAAAGCTTACTATGCTAGCTGGGGGAGCAGCCCTGGTCCTACCTAAGCTGCCTCAAGTGTCTCGAACCCGCCTAAGGCGGGTTCAAGGCGCCGGTGGGCCAGAGGTGCTGGCCGGGCACTGGACGCTGTTCAAAAACGATATGTCGGAAATAAGCCCTCCTGATGACCTTGAACACTCTTTCAGTATTTCGTCTACCAGGCAGAGCTATACTTACCTCTCTCCAGTTATGGTAGCAGACTTTCCCTTCAACGCGGTAGGCGCTAGCTGGAGTGGTCAACTCACCGAAGATGCCGACCTACATATGATGGTAAGAGCAAGTGAAGAAGGGAGCGATTGGACTGCCTGGATAACTATGGAGGAGATCGACCAGTACAGAGGACTGAGTCACAACACTACCGATTTAGTGATTGTGTCGGGGCGTTATCTTCAGATGCAAATGGCGCTTAACACATCAGCTACAGAAGACAATAGGCCCTGGGACGAAGTAAAAATTACCTATATAAACTCTTTACAAGGACCTACCGTAGAAGAAGCGATTAGCGGTGGAGGTAAGGAGTTTAGGGTATCAGCGCTAGCTGCTCTCAGCGTAATACCACGCGCAGGATGGGGCGCCAACGAGTCATATAGGTTCGACAAAGAAGGCAGCATGAAATGGCCGCCAACTTATGCTCCGGCCAAAGCCCTTTATGTACATCACACAGCTACAGTAGACGGAGGAGCAGACCCCGCCGCGGTGATAAGGTCTGTATACTACTACCATACTATAACAAACAAGTGGGGAGATATTGGCTACAACTTCCTTATCGACAGGTATGGCAACATCTATGAAGGCAGGTATGGTGGTCCAAATGTGATTGGAGCGCATACCCTGGGCCACAATGCCGGCAGCGTGGGAGTATCAGTAATAGGAAATCATGATAATGAGCCAGTGCCTGAAGCAGCTTTAAATGCTCTGGTCGCCATATCTCTTGTAAAATCAGTACAACACGGCATAAATCCGCAGGGAAGTTTTGTTAAAGACGGCAAGACTTATTCCAATCTATTGGGACACAGGGATGCTGTAAGCACGTCGTGTCCCGGTAAAAACCTGTATCCGTTCCTTCCGACGCTTCGAAGCACAGTTGCTCACAACCGGCCACCCTATGCCGTAGCCTGGGTAAGCTCTAAACTGGCCGGCTCCTCTCTTCCGCAAGGGGTAACGGCCAATTTAACTCTTACTATAAGAAACAGCGGCGCCCAACCTTTAAGCGCTGGAGGCAGCGGACGCTCGGTTATAACTTATAACTGGCTGCTTCAGAGCGGCTCGCCTTATTCTGAGGGAGGAATAAACGGCAGCATCTCTTTGCCTAGAGATATTGCTCCTTATGAGAGTGTTACCATAACGACCCCAATAAAGATACCTTCGAACCTGGGCCAGTACATCTTAAGAGTTGATATGTATCGCGATGGTACAGGGTCCTTTGCTTCTCAAGGGATCCCTATATCAGATATAGCCCTACGTGTAGCATCCCCAAGCTCAAGCGCTCAGAAGTACAAAAGCTTCATTCCCTTCATTATGAACAAGACTACTATCGATGCAGAGGAAGGCGGTGGAGCTGCGCGATAGGCGCCCACGATTATCTTAGATAAGCTGTGACAAACGAGGAGCAAGTTATCTCGGCCTGGGCGTAAGGATTTAAGCTCTATCTATACAGCATACCTAAAATATAAACAGCATAAGCGTTGACAAGGGGATTTCCATAGTCGTACGATCAAAGTAGAAACGTGTGGAGGCGACTTATGTCTGCTATCGGTCATTTAAGGAAGCCCGCTCTTGTGTATCTCTTGTTTTCTCTTGTTATTGTGTTAACTATTGCTGCTGCTTGCACTAGAGAAGGAGCATCCAATGGTCAGCAGCCAACACCAACCCCACCCTCCAGGGTCAATAACCTGGCCCCTCCACAACTTCCCAACGTTGCTGATGTAATAGATGTAGTACAGCCTGCAGTTGTATCGATAACAGTGCAAGAGCTAGGCCTGGGATTCTTTATGCAGCCCGTCCAGTCACAGGGCGCTGGCTCTGGCGTAATATTCGATTCTCAGGGCTATGTTCTTACCAACAACCACGTAGTAGAAAATGCCAACAGGATGCGCATTGCCTTGCCTGATGGCCGCACTTTTGAGGACATCACAGTAGTTGGCCGCGATTCGCTGACAGACCTGGCGGTGATAAAGATCAATAACGCGAAGGACCTGCCTAAAGCTCCTTTGGGCAATTCGGACGAGCTTAGAGTGGGTGACTGGGTAATAGCTATAGGCAATGCGCTCGGCCTCAGTGGTGGTCCTACGGTTACGGTGGGTATAGTAGGCGCTATGGGTAGGTCTATCTCTGCCAACGGCGGCCTTTTGCACGACCTCATACAGACCGACGCCGCCATTAACCCCGGAAACAGCGGAGGCCCGCTTGTGAGCCTAAAGGGAGACATAATAGGTATTAACACCGCTATAGACACCAGAGGGCAGGGGATAGGTTTTGCAGTCAGTATATCCTCCGCTAAGCCAATTATTGACCAGCTTCTTAAGAACGGGAAAGTGGTCTGGCCCTGGATAGGGATCGGCGCGGTTACAGTTACCCCAGGTATCGCGTCGGAGCTAGAGCTCAAGGTAAATGAAGGTGTACTTGTAAGCGGAGTGCCTCAAGGGGCGCCAGCCGGCAGGGCCGGTCTTGCTGAAGGTGATGTTATTACTCACCTGGATGGTCAGAAAGTAACCACAGTGCGGCAACTTCAGGAGCTCATCAGACAGAAGAAAATAGGAGACAAAGTAGAGGTCACCGTTGACCGTGCTGGTAGGCAGCAAAAGTTTAGCGTGACCCTTGAGGAGATGCCTAGAAGCTAGTACGTTTTGCGCATTGGTTTTAGCATGAGCCAAATTTTGTAACAGAAGTCGTAGGGGCGGTGGCAAGCCACCGCCCCTACGACTTCTGTTACAAAATTTGGTCACACCCTTCTACTATCTAAAGTTGCCTATTTAGCATCGCGAACGTATAATACCGAAGTATGCCCTTAACTAGACTATAACTCAAAAGGCATAATCCGGACTGGAGAGGCTATACCTTGGGATACGTAAAGACTATAGTACCTATACTACTTTTAATACTGGCCCTTAGCACGGGCAACTCGCAGGCCAAAGGCACGGACGGCCTGCCGGCTCTCACTGCCTCAGTAACTCCTACTCCTACGCCTATACGAAACTTAGATGACCTCCCTAGCCAGTTGCGGGCTGATGCCGCGCAACCAAGCCAGATGGGCAACCCGAGGCTGGAATGGAGCCTAGATGAGCTTTTGAATAGTTACAACTCAGGTGGTCTGGACGCCGCTAAAGGTTACGCTGAGTCCGCCGATATTCAGATGCACGATGATAAAGTGCTGGTCGTGATATATGCTGAACCTGGAATGGAGAACAAGATCATCTCTCAGGCTGCATCCCTTGGCGCTGTCTCAGACGGCACTCTTGGATCACAGGTCAGGCTTGTAGCTCCCCTGAATGCTCTTAAGGACCTGGCGGATTTACCGGAAGCAAGGTTTGTGGGGGCGCCGATAAAATTTCACACTAACAGCCCGCCTGAGGCGGGTATTGTCTCAGAAGTTGTGGGGTATACCGGGGCTGACAAATGGCATGCGGCTGGGTTTCAGGGCCAGGGTGTAAAGGTTGGTATTATTGATATTGGATTCCGCGGCTACCTTAATCTTCTTAGAACCGAGCTTCCGGAGAAGGTGACTACCAAATGTTTTGGCTTTATATGCCGCATGTTTGCGGTTCAAGATGACCCTGAGTCTGTCGATACGCTAACTCCTACTGATCACGGTACTGCGGTAGCCGAGCTACTGCACGACATGGCCCCACAGGCACAACTATATTTTGCCACCGTTGAGAATGACATCGATATAAGCGATGCTACAAACTGGATGATATCGAATGGTGTGCGAATAATCTCCTTCTCTCTAGGAAAGAACATAGGCCGCTTCGATGGCGAGGACATCACTGACAAAATAGTGGACGGAGCCAGAGCAAGCAATATCTTATGGGTCACCGCTGCGGGCAATGAAGGCGTTGGTCACTATCAAGGGATATTTACAGATGAAGACGCCGATGGCTGGCACGAGTTTGCCCCGGGAGTTGAGCTTAACCCCATAGAGATAGGTTACGAAGTTGGTGGAGCATCTTTAAGCCTTAACTGGCCTGGCTGGCCGGGAAGCTATGATGACTATGATCTCTATCTGTTTACAGAGACCTTTGAGGGCTCACTAACACTTCTGGCGGCATCAGGAAATAAGCAGACCGGTACCCAGCCACCTGCGGAGAGGATCTTTAGAGCCGTGCCTCCAGCTTCCAGGCATTACGCTGCCATTAGAAAGACTCGCTCGGACCATCCAACCTTACTGAAGATGTTCAGTAACTTCAATCCCTTGGGCTACAGGAACCCCAGTCAGAGCCTGGGAATACCTGCGGCATCCAGAGGCGCGATGACTGTTGGCGCGACCAACGATGGACAGGACGTGATTGAAGCCTACAGCGCGCAGGGGCCAACGCCAGACGGGCGTATTAAGCCGGATATAGTGGCCCCCGATCGCGTCTCAACAGCAACCTATAAGACTGTAGGCTTTCCTGGCACGTCGGCTTCCGCTCCTGAAGTGGCTGGCGCGGCAGCCCTGGTACTGACAGCTTATCCCTCGCTTAATGCTCAACAAATACAAGACTATTTGGAAAGTCGAGCTAAAGACCTTGGTCCCCCTGGAAAGGACAATATTTTCGGAGCGGGACGGCTCAACCTGGGAACAGTGCCACCGGATTCAATTGCTCCACCTGTGCCGACGCCGGGTCCGGACCTGCCGCCCTGTATAATCGAGTCTGCTCATCCTTATCCGGACAGCTACCACGTATACTGGATAGCGACAAACCCTGATCCGACAGCTAAATTTACCAGGGTCCATTTCCAGAGGGTTGAGACTGAGGCCTGCTGCGATTTCATTTATCTATTTGATTCCAAAAATGTTATTAATCAAATAGTCCGCGGCAGGTATTCTCAAGGGCTATGGAGTAACCCTGTGCCTGGAACTACGATTAAGATAAACTTGCAGACCGACGATAACACGAACGCCTGGGGGTTCTGCATCGATGCTATTGAGACATTTACGGGAGGAGAGGCTACGCCTACTCCCGTGCCGCCAAGACCACTACCTACAGCCACGCCTACGCCGGCCCCCGCTGGACCGGCAGCCACGCCAACGCCTGTGCTTGGGCCACTGCAATGGAACCTGCACAACTCCTATCTGCCGGTGGTTATAGGTGGTAGAAGATAAGATAAATGATAATTTAAAAAGAACAGGCAAAAAAGGGCAGACACGCGCAGGTCTGCCCCTATGGGCCGAATGTTTTTCTAGACTCTTCGTAGCACTCCTAGCGTAGAGCGTGTTCATCCGCACACATTGTTCTTTCGATAAGAATCAGATGTAGGCTCACCCTCTACTGGCTCAGTGTATCGCCTCTGCCGTTTTCCGTCTTTAGTTTCAAAATATCAACATTTGCTATAGAATGAGTACGAGGTGAGTGAATGAAAGAAGCAAATAACCCTGCAATAGAAAAAGTACAGGCCCATCTTGATCAACTTGATGCATCGTTAGACGACGACCTGAAGCGTGAGTATCCAGTCTACCCACTTAGCCATATAAAAAAAGTTTCCTGATCAGTGGGTAGCTATACTTCCGGTAAAAGTCGATAGCAACGGTCAAATATTAGATGTACGAGTATTTGCTAGCTCTCCTACCAGACAGACATTACTAGAAGAAGTCGAGCCTCTAAGGTCCAGGTGCCATGGACGGCGATTTACCGACATGTTCACTGGCGTGTATAAGTTCGGTAGCGATATAGCTAGTGCCTAGAGTTTATTCCAGCCCTATTGTATTTGTTGTAAACGAGCGTCTTCCTGCGGTGTGGGCCTGGTTAAACCAAGAACCCTTTCTCCTTCTCATAGATACAGGCGCTACCGACATATTTCTGCTGCCCGAGCTAATTGATTTTCTTGACCTTCCTCAGACCCAAAGCTCTATACAGTTGAGGTCCGCCCAGGGTATGAGCTTAGCTCCCACCTTCCGCTTAGACTCACCGATGGTAGGTACATGCGAGTTAAATAACTTAATAGCCATACCTGATATCTTATCCAAAACGATGGATTACCAACTACACGGCATACTGGGCATGAGTTGGTTGAGGCAGACATCCGGAATCCATCTAGATTGGGGAAACCATACTTTACAGGTCTATCTGCCTTAGACTCACCTACTCCTTTCTGAGCACCCCAAGACTCAGGTTGTGTCCATCAATCCGTATAGTCTCCTGATAAGAATCAGACGCAGGCTCGCCCTCTATTAGCTCCGTAGACAAAGTCTCTTGCTTTATATAATCTGCCAGAGATGGCGCTTTCATGATACGCCCTATTTCGTCGCTGCCCTGATAGTAAGTGACTATGTGATCAGCTATATCGAAATTAGCGCTGCGCCTCATCGTCTGTAGTCTGTGTACTAGCTCTCTAGCTAGTCCCTCGTCAGAAAGCTCAGGCGTGATCTTAGTAGATACTCCGACCACATAGCCGGCCTCGGCGCTGATACTCCAGCCTGGCTTTGCTGTTACCGCCGGCGCCACCTCCTCTGACGTCAACTGTATCTCCTGGCTTCCAACCTGTATGGGTATACGCTGGCCTGTGGATACCATTGTATACCATTGCTTTTTACTGTCCTGGCCGGCAGACTTAACAGCCTCTGCGATTTGAGGTGTCAGCGGGCCGTACTTCCGGCCAATAACGTCCATCTTTAGCTCAACAGACGGATCGTAAAAGTCCGGAGTCGTGGGATCAGCTACTGTAAGCTCCTTTACATTTAGCTCCTCAAGCACCTGATCTTGAAGCTGCTGAAGCGCCTTCATCTCGCTATCCTGGCCTGGGCCCGGTCGGACTGAGACTCTTACTGTGGCCAACGGCTGCCTTACCTTGACCCCAGCTTTGTTCCTGGCGGCGCGCCCCAGGCTAACTATTCGCATGACCAGCGCGGTATCCTCAGATAGCTTCTGGTCGATCAGACTACCATCAGCCAGAGGGTATTCTGCCAGGTGCACGCTCTCCGGAGCTGAAGCGTTGGTGGAGCGCACCAGGTTTTGGTACATCTCCTCAGCTACGAATGGAGTAAAGGGAGCTATTAGTTTTGACAGCGTGACCAGACAGTTGTAGAGAGTATCGTATGCTGCTCGCTTATCGCCATCGTTCTCGCTCTTCCAGAAGCGACGGCGGCTGCGGCGAACGTACCAATTTGAGAGGTCGTCCACAAAGTCCTGGATGCGCCTGCCGGCATCGGTCGGGTTGTAGTCCTCCAGGAAGGCGGTAACGTCTTTCACCAAGCGGTTAAGCTCTGATATTATCCAGCGATCCAGCTCTGACCGCTGTGCTCCTATATCATCAATTGGACTGTAGTTATCGATATTGGCATAGATGACAAAGAAGGAATATGTGTTCCAGAGAGTCAGCAAAAACTTGCGCAGGCTCTCTCCCACCAGGTCTGATGAGAAGCGCCGCGGGTTGCCGGCCGGAGAGGCTGTGTAAAGGTACCAGCGCAGAGCGTCGGCGCTATTGGCGTTGATGACCGGCCAGGGCTCCAGGACGTTGCCGCGGGACTTGCTCATCTTCTCGCCTCTGGCGTCAAGGACGTGCCCCAGGCAGATGACGTTGCGGTAGCAGATGCTGCTGGTAAAAGTCCCCGGATCGCAGTGGTTAAGCAGCGTAGCTATAGCGTGCAATGTGTAAAACCAGCCGCGAGTCTGGTCCACAGCTTCGCATATGTAGTCCGCTGGATAATATGCCTGACCATTGTCACCCTCTATCTTGTCGCGGTTCTCGAAAGGATAGTGCCACTGGGCCACGGGCATCGCGCCGGAGTCGAACCAGGCGTCCATCACATCGGTCTCCCTGGACATCCGGCTGCCGCATTCACTACAGTTGAAGGTCACTCTGTCTATATAGGGACGGTGCAGGTCCATGCCCTCACTGTAGCCATCCAGGTCTTTTTGGGAGGCCATCTCCTCTAAGCTTCCTATGCACTGGTACTTGTCGCAGCCCTCGCAGCGCCAGACATTCAAAGGCGTGCCCCAGTAGCGCTCTCTGGAGACCGCCCAGTCCACGTTGTTCTCCAGCCAGTCACCAAAGCGGCCGTTTTTGATGTGATCTGGACGCCAGTTTATTTCTTGATTGCCGGATATTAGACGGTCTTTGACGGTCGTGGTACTGATATACCAGGAGGTCTTAACGTAGTAGAGCAGCGGCGAATCACAGCGCCAGCAGAAGGGATAAGTGTGAGTTATGGTATCCGCGCGATATAGAAGCCCACGATTGTCTAGGTCGTCCAGCACTCTCGGATCGGCCTCTTTGACGAAGCGATCTCCTATGTTGTCTTCAGGATTTGTTATCCAGGGAATGGCAAAAGTCATGCGACCGGTTAGGTCGACGGGCTGTATAAAGTACAACCCCTCAGATTGTCCCACCTGGAAGTCTACTTCACCGAAGGCAGGCGCGATATGTACTATACCGGTCCCGTCTTCCATGGACACAAAATCGCCGGATATTACCGGATAACTCCAGCCTTCGGTACTTTCTGCCGGCTGAAGCTGTGCTGTGCCCCCGCTGCCTTTAAAGAACTGCATCACGTTGACCGGCACCTCGCCCGGACTGTAAAGAGGCTCGTAACGCAGGCCCACCAGCTCTTTCCCTGTGATGTAGCCTAGAACTTTATGTGGGTCCTTTATAGCGCTGCCAACTAGAGAGGATGCCAGGATAAGTCGCTCTTGTCCTCCGTCTTTTGCCTCTAGCTCAACAACCGCGTACTCCGCGTCGGATGATACTGCTGCTGCGGTGTTGCCGGGCAGCGTCCAGGGAGTTGTTGTCCAGGCTAAAAAGTAGGTAGGTATATCAGCCTGCAATATGGTTGGAAGGTATCCAAGCCAGAGTTCTCCTGAGCCTGGTCGAAGGATCGTGCCTTCCGAGCTTCCTCTGTAAGTAGACGGGTCGGCTGCCGACGGAACTGTTGCGCCGGCCTTGGCGCTGGCCTCCGTGTCCAGGCGGAATTTTACGTATACCGATGGATCGACGGTATCGTCCTTGTATCCCAGGGCTACTTCATGAGAGCTAAGGGAGGTGCCGCAGCGGGGGCAGTGCGGCGTGGTCTTGTATCCTCGATAGACCAGGCTGTTATCCCAAAACTGCTTCATGATCCACCAGACGGACTCGATATACTCGTTTGTGAAAGTGACATAGGCATGGTCCAGGTCCAGCCAGAAGGCTATGCGGTCCGTGAGAGCCTCCCACTCCTTGACGTAGCGCATCACGCCCTCCCGGCAGCGCTGGTTGAACTTCTCTACTCCGTAGCTCTCGATCTCAGGCTTGCTGGCTAGGCCCAAAGCCTTTTCTATCTCCAGCTCCACCGGCAGGCCGTGAGTGTCCCAGCCGCCCTTGCGCGGTACGTAGTAACCTTTCATGGTCTTATAGCGCGGGATCACATCCTTAAATACCCTGGAGAGCACGTGGTGCGTGCCGGGATTGTTGTTGGCCGTCGGTGGCCCCTCATATATAACGTAGATCGGCCTGTCGGAGCGGTCCTCCGCGCTCTTACGAAATATCTCCTTCTCTTTCCAGAACTGAAGGGTCTCCTCCTCCATCTTCGGGAAGTTGACTTTGCTATCTACAGGTTTGAACATAATAAAGCCTCTTAACTAACCAGGTTATTCTAAAAATATATAATCTGTCATTCTGAGCGACAGCGAAGAATCTCTTCTCCCGTAGTAGTACAAGTATCAGAGACAGAGAATATCTAAACAGATTCTTCGGTCGTTCCTCCCTCAGAATGGACATTCTTGAGAGAATTATTCACCAAAAGCAGCTCGTAAGACACGAGCTACCCTAAGAGTTACCCATTTGCTAGCTCTGCCCCTTTTCTCTATGTTTGTCCACATCTTTCCATTCATCGTATTCTCTAGCTTCCATCTGCCCTGCGAGTCCTGCTTGCTCAAGAGGTACTCTATGGCAGGACTGAGCCTTGGGTCTTTTGCGTACCCCAGGGTGGCGAGGACATCCAGGGCCTCTAAGATATCGCTGGTATAGTTCAGTGGGTAGCCAAACTTGAACCAGTAAGGACTTATCCTTCCCTTTCCCGAAGGGTACTCAGCCTGAGCCAGATCGCTATTCGTTAGAAACTCGGTACCGTATTCAATCGCCTCCTGGAGTAGACCGCTGCGGCCCTCGACTGGGACAAAGGAGAGGGCTTTCAGCTCTTTGACAGCGCCCCAGGCACAAGGCAGAGAGCCATTTATAGAACAACCAAATCCTGGCCCATTGGTGCCGAACTTGGGATATCCATTTAAGTCTCTTCCAAGGACTGATCGAGCGGTCCAATCGAGGGCATCTCTTAACTGTTCATCTCCCCAATGTCCCAGGGCTAACAAGCTCGACGTTACGTTTCCGTTGAAGCAGTGAATTGGCCCCCAGGTTTTACTCTCGGAGAAGCCCAGGCCGCCCTTTGAAGACCGCATGCTCTTTAGCAGCCACTCACCTGCCAGCTTGACTCTTTCATCGGCTGGATCGGCTCCAAGGTCCGCCAAGAAGATTATCTGCCATGAGGACCCACGATACTTTGCATAAGGACGCTCTTTTATGGACCAGTAGCCCTCCGGTTCCATAGCATCCAGTATTTCTGGCACTGGCCCGCTTTCCATTACTTTGGCTTGAGCCTGCATGTACTCCGGATCATCCTGCTCAAGACTAATGATGTCCCGGAGCGCGAAAAGGCGTACTCCGGGGTTCTCTGGGTCCTTCTCCAGAAGCCAGGGTAATGGATTTCCGTTAAGTAATTTTGTCCAGGTCATAATCTTTATGTCCTTAGAAGTCGATGTTATTATCTACCGGTTTGAATAGTGTATGACTTTATCCCTAATTAAATATGCCTTCGTCATATAGATTTTCGAGCTAGGATGATCATGCGACGGCTCTCAAGGCTATATGGAGAACCTTCAAAATCTCCCCAAGTGTCTTCAACTGTTAAGCCAACATCCTTAAACATCTTAATCATTTCTGTCAGCGCATAGAATCGAAATCTATGCCAGTGCTCCGTCCTGTCGCCATCAGGAGATATAGACGTTTCTGTGACAACATGACGACTCGTATTTAAATCTAGCTCACGGCGAACTAAGATGAGAGTGCCGTCAGACCTACGTTGCCAAGTATTAGTTCTGTAGTTACGAAAAATGTACTCTCGGTTTATTGTATCTATTAAGAATACTCCTCTACTGCTAAGAGCGCGGGCTACACTGTCCAGGACTTGGACGTCCTCATCATCGCTTCCGTAAACACCAAATGAGCTAAAGATGTTGATGATGCCATCTATCTCATCTACAAAAGGAATACTACGCATATCATTATGGTAAAGCTCGATCTGAACATGTTCCTCTTGCGCACGGGCGGCAGCAATGTTTAACGCTACCCTGTCCAGGTCTAAGCCAACCATCCTATATCCTCGCTGTGCCAAAGCTACTGTGTGCCGACCGATGCCACAGCAAAGATCTAGGATACGGCGGCCCTTTGGTAAAGCCAGCGCAGTTGCGATAAAGGTGGCTTCCTGCTCCGTACGCTCAGCCGGGATGCGAGCTAGCTCCTCAACATAATTACCCTGAACAACGTAACTCTCAAACCAATCTTGACCTTGCATTCGTCTTTCCTATAAAAACAAAATATTTTGCATAAGGACGCTCTTTAATAGACCAGTAACCCTCTGGCTCCATAGCGTCCAGTATTTCCGGCCCTGGCCCACTCTCCATTACCTTAGCTTGGGCCTGCCTGTGACTTCCGACATATCTTGCTTAAGACCATCGATGTCCCAGAGCGCGAAAAGGCGCACTCCGGGGTTCTCTCGGGTCCTCTTCCAAGAGCCAAGGTAATGGATTTCCGTTTTAAAACATCACGCCAACTCAATTTAGCCTTCCTTTGGGATGTAACTTGCTCATGGCTTCTATTTCAATCTAAGTTAGGTTGTATCAGTTATCTAGCTCTTTTAATAATTGATCGCAGGCTTCAAGCACCTCTTCGGCATTACTCAAGTAAGCATTGGCTTCAAGTCTCGTGAATAACAAAGAAGCCGGAGTATTCAAGGTTTCGTCTCCATACCTTGAAGGTAGATGAAGTACAGAAAATACCGCTGAGACTAGACGAAACCGGGCAAGCCTCTCTGAAACCATGCTGGAAATTTCTCTCTAGTTTCTTCTTTAACCAGATCACGGGACACATCGTGTTCTGGGCGATAATCTCCTCCTACTGACCTTATTGCAGCCTTTAAGGAGTACTCGGTTGCCTCGGCAGATCTTGTAATACACATAGCCCAGTTTTCTTCCTCGAAGCTCTGACTTGCTTGAGAAAGTATTGAACGGGCACGCTCCAAATAATCACGCGCCATGTTATTAACCATATCTTTCTCAAAGCTCTGCGGGAGACAAAATTAAAGTTGCAGAGTAAAGCGCAAGCAGTCCTAATGTCAACAGCACAACTGCTGTTGCTTTCGCTTGCGAATCTTTATCGATGTTGAGCTTGTGAAGATATTTGGCCGCAAGATTGGCAGATTCCAAAGGATTTGTTGGATCGAACCAAATGAACTCACTATTTTCCAAGTAGCTTGGTAGCGATACACCAATCTCGACTATGGGCAGTATTATTTTGGGGGGCTGGGTCTGGCTGGCCAACTCGATCTCACGATTTACCCATTGCGAACGAGAGCCACCTGCGGTTAAGAATGTAAGAAAGAAATCGCATTCCTTTATGAATCCTTTCACCTTGTCAGACAACTCTGAGCCTGGGACGGGAGCAAGCACGGCCACGTGCGTCTCGATGCCATTAGCTTCAAGCAAGTACTGTAGCCAGTCCACGACTCCAATATTATCAGTGCTGTAGCTAATAAAAACTTTGAGCCTCATTGTTCTTACCCCTTATTCTGGAACATCTACCTAAGATAAAAAACTCCCATCCCACAAAGGGACGGGAGTATAAGCCCGCGGTACCACCCTAGTTGTCCTTCCACAAGAAGGACCTCTCCTTAAGGCACGTCACATGCCCTCGCTATGGTAACGGTCAGCGATACCGGCCAAGTTTACTAGGACAAAGGCCAAGTTTCAAGTTATCAGAATCCGTTATCCCTTGCGACTTGCAACTTGTTCCTTGCTACTTTTCAATTGGCAGCTCGGGAGCGATTTTCGCTGGGAGCCTTGCCCATCCTCTCGCACCGTACAGGACTCGCTGGGGGCGGCATACCCGCTACTCTTCTCCGTCTAAGCCTTTCTTGCTGTTCCAATCCTCACTCGAAGACTTAGTGCAATAGTATCACATTTTATGACGGTATAAAATAGAGTCAAATCTTAGATAACTCCAGAGTTGTTAGAGAGACTGGTGCATTGTACAATCGCGTATAGAACTAATAGTACCTTATGGAAAAAGCATATATGTTAAATGCTCGCTACAAAAATAAAAGGCTGATCTTGGATGCTCCTTTAGAGTTTCCGGAAGGCACGAAGCTTGTACTTCAGGTGCGTCCAGGCTCTATTTCGGAGTTGGGGGGAACAGACAACATCACTAGAGTCAATGCCCTCTATAAGGGTAAGGCTCTTCGACCAAAGAAGCCTTTGAAGGTGCAGGAAGGCTCTATAGTGAACATATTGTCCTTAACTCTCGTGCGATCCCTTGAATCTTTCCAGGGCATGCTAGGCGACTTAAAAGAAGATAGTGTAACTTTGCAGCATAAGGCCAGGAAATGGTGAAATATGGCTTCACATAACGCAAATGGAGTCAAAATGTTGTATTATATGTGTAATATTATGTATAATATCTTGTGTATAGTATTGTGGAGGTATTATGAAGCGAAAGATAATTCAAATTCCTATAGACGCAGAGCTTCTTCTAGAACTAGACGAGCTATCAAGAAAAGAGGAACGGTCCAGGGCAGACTTAATAAGAGAAGCCTGTCGTCGGTATTTAAGAGATACCGAGGAGCAAAGGTTAGAGCGTGAATATATAGAGGGCTATAAGCGGATTCCGGAGGACCCTGCTCTTGGAGAAGCTCAACTCGCTATGATGGCCGATGTCCTGCCGCCTGAGAACTGGTAGATGCAGCGAGGAGATGTATGGTGGGCTACCATGGCGTCACCCATCGGCCGGCGACCTGTATTACTGATTTCTCGTAACGCAGTCTATCAATTCCGCGCATCGGTAACCATCGCTACAATCACTCGAACAGTCCGAGGTATATCGACGGAGGTTCTTTTAGATGAAGGCGATGGAATGCCAATGAGGTCCGTAGTGAACCTAGACAATATTTTTACTGTTTCTAAGCAAGTTCTCAGAGAGTATATCACCACCCTATCTCCGGCAAAGATGGCCCAAGTAAATAGGGCTATTATTTTTGCTTTAAATTTAAGAGAAGATATCTAAATATTGCTTTACATAACAAAATCTGAAATAATAACGATCGCGGTAAAGCGGAAGTTGACTTTAATGTTACAATCTGACAAACTTTACCGCATTAACAAATTATTAACATTTGGAAAAGGAGGATGGGGTCTTGGCTGATGGTGGACTGTCAGACCTAAAAATAATAGAGTTAGGGCATTTTATTTCCGCTGCCTTTTGCGCCAAGCTTATGGGTGACTTAGGGGCAGAGGTGATTAAGATAGAGGAGCCGGGTGTAGGTGATGAAGCCAGGCGGCATGGTCCCTTTTATAAGGATACTCCTGATCCGGAGGCCAGCGGCTTATTTCTCTATTTGAATACTAACAAAAAGGGCATTACTTTAGACGTTAAGACCGCGACTGGAAAGAAGATACTGTTAGACCTTCTTAAGGACGCGGACATATTCGTAGAAAACAATCCTCCTAAAGTCATGGAGGAGCTGGGCTTGACCTATGATGTTATCAAAGAGGTCAATCCCAGACTCATAATGACCTCCATAACCTACTTCGGTCAGTACGGTCCCTATAGGGACTATAAAGGTACTGATCTAATCGCTCTCAGTATGGGTGGAGTCGCTTATGGGACGCCTATAACTGTAGATGACCCTGAGACCGATCGGCCGCTACGCGGCGGTGGACACCAGGCTGAGTTCACAACCGGAGCAGGGGCCGCTACCTCTACTATGATGGCGGTGTTCCATCGTATGCTCACCGAAGAGGGCCAGCAGGTCGATATATCCTCTATGGACGTTATCGCTGCTCTGCTCAGGCCCAGCACCGCCGGCTATTTTTACGGCAGGCCTATACCGGACCGGACCCCAGGCAGTCGCCAGGGACTGGGGACATCTATATATCAGACTACTGATGGCTATGCCTCTTTTGGCGCATCCAACGACGGCCACTGGCAGAACATGGTTAAGGCTATGGGTACCCCTGAGTGGGCGGATAACCCGCTGTTCAACACTAGAGAGGGCAGAAACGAGTTTGGAGATGCCTTAAAGGGGCTGATCGCGGAGTGGGCCTCCGGATTCCCCAAGAAAGAGTTATATACTCTTCTGCAAAGCCACCACGTGCCAAGCTTCCCGGTGAACAAGATAGACGAGGTACTCGCCTCTGAGCACCTTCAAGATAGAGGGTTCTTCGTCGAGGTAGACCATCCTAAAACGGGAAAGGTTAAGTATCCAGGTTATTCCGCCAGATACTCTGAGCCGATATGGGGCATAAGGTCGCCGGCGCCTCTGCTCGGTCAGCATAACGAAGAGGTGTACACACAGCGCCTTGGCTACACCAAGGAAGAGCTAGTGCAGATGAGGCAGCTTGGAATTATCTAGTTTCAAGTTGCAAGTATCAAGTTGCAAGGGAGTTTCAACGGATCCTTGCTACTTGCAACTTGTCCCTTGAAACTTACTAAATACTTTAAAGGAGTTTTTAGAACCTTACTATGAGCAGACTTCCATTGGAAGGTATTAGGGTAGCAGATTTTACCTGGGCTTTGTCCGGCCCTTACTCGCTGGACTGGCTGGCTGTTATGGGCGCAGAGGTTATCCGCATCGAGAGTACCCTGAGACCAGATATCTTAAGGACAAATCCTTTCGTCGCCGCTGGCATAGAAGCCGGCCTAAACTCTTCCGCAGGCTATAACTGTCTCAATTATGCTAAAAAAGGTGTCACCTTAAACCTTCATTCCGAGAAAGGCCTCGAGCTGGCAAAGAAGATAGTCATGATGAGCGACGTAGTATCAGACAGCTTTGCCTACGGAGTCATGGAGCGGTATGGTCTGGGCTACGAAAACTTAAAGAAAATGAAGCCAGATCTGATAGTCTTCTCTAAGAATACTATGGGAGCATACGGAAGAGAGAGACACTTGTTTGGCTGGGGCACTGCCGTGATCTCTTATGCCGGCCTTGCCTCCATAACCGGATATGAGGGTGTTGACATACCTCAGATGATGGGAGGGACCTGGCCTGACTATACTATAGGCACTTACAGTCCATTTACCATACTGGCTGCTATATATCATAAGAAAATGACCGGCAAGGGAATGTTTGTGGACTACTCCATGTGCGAAGGCGTCGTTACCATGATCCCCGAAGCGGTAATGGACTATACCATGAACGGGAGAGTCACCGCGCCCAGGGGCAACAAGGATGAATTGATGGCCCCTCACGGAATATACAAATGCTCGGGCGATGATAAGTGGGTGTCCATAGCTATAGCGAGTGATAACGAATGGAAAGAACTGTGCAAGGTTATGGGGCGTGAGGAATTGGCCCAGGATGAACGTTATGCTGATTTATTTGGTAGGCAGAAGAGCAGGGGTGAGCTTGATAGCTTGATCGAAGCCTGGACAAAAGCTAAGACCGCGGGAGAAGTTACTGCTACGCTACAGCGCGCTGGAATAGCCGCCGGACCCGTTCTCAGAGCGGATGAAGTAGCGGAAAACGAGCATCTCAGGGCGAGGGAGCAATTCGTAGAGATAGTGCATCCGGAGGTTGGTCCAAAACTCCAGCCAGCATTACCGGTACATATGAGCAACGTGCCAAAGCCTAAATATGAGAGTGCGCCGCTGATAGGGGAGCACAACGATTATGTATTTGGGGAGCTTCTTGGCTTAAGCGGAGATGAGATTGTCCGGTTAATAGAGGAGAATGTAATAGTATAAAATTTTTAGGAAAAATGTTAATATTTTTCTAAAAATTTCTTAAAAAAGGTATTGACAACCAATCTAAGGCGTGGTACATTATTTTTGTCCCGAGGGGTTGCGGAGAACTGGCAGGACGGGTGGAGCGCTGGGGGAGTAGGCGGAAGCCGAAGGGTAAGCGCTAGGTGGTGAGAGCTGGTTTCAAGGTCACTCGGGGCATTTTTTTGTTTTCCGAACAGGCTGTAAGGCCAGTCCTCAAGCATTAGTCAGACTATAGTCCTTCTTGGGCCACATGTTGAGCATGTTCTTCTGCGGCCAGTTCTGTCATCTCATCAAGGCTTATCGGCTTTTTGAGGGCCGGCACAGCCTGGAAGCTGGCAAATTCTCTTATACTGCTTTATTTGTATACAGACCACGTTCCCTTATATACTCTTCGACAGCTTCCGGCACCCAGTAATGGATAGACTCCCCGCTAGCCATCCGCCTTCTTATCTCAGTCGAGCTTATCTCCAGTAGAGGGCAGTCCAGCAACAAAATACGCTCTCTAGCTTGGGGTATGCTGACTTCTAGCTGACTCCAGTCTATTTTATATCCCGGCCTGCTTATAGCCACTATCTTACACTGCTCCGCTAATCTGGCAGGGGACCGCCAGTGGGGCAGGTCCATTAGCGCATCCATGCCGATAATAAAAAATAGCTCTACCCTTGACCCATATTCTCTTCTCACGTCTTCTATAGTATCTACGCTGTAAGAAGGACCACCCCGCTCCAGGTCTACGGTAGAAACGGAGAAGTAGGGATTCGGGGCTGTGGCTAGCTTGACCATTTCCAAGCGATCTTCTGAAGAGGCGTATGAGCTGTGGGCCTTACGCCACTGGATGTTGGTGGGGACAAAGAGTACCTCACTCAAGCTGAGCGCTGTTCGCGCCTCTTCGGCCACTATCAGATGTGCCAGATGCACTGGGTCGAAGGTCCCGCCCATTACACCGATAGCAGTCTTAACGCCAATCAAGCTCGATGTCTCCTACCACAACTTTAACCTCTTCACCCGCTCCCTGGTTCTCGAGCAGCTTGTCCAGACCCATACGCCTCAGGCTCTGTCGCAGACGCGCCATGGAGCGATTGTCATCGTCGTTAATGGTGGAAAGAAGTCTATCTACTCTTGCGCCCGATACTATGTATCTATCTCCATCTTGAGTAATTACTATGTCCGGGTCCACTGGCTGGGGACGGAAGATATGGAACCCTACTACGGGAGCTATGTCTTCACTCTTTAGCTTTTGCACCATTTCAAGCATGTCCTTGACCAGTTGGTCAAGCCCTTCCCCACCAATTGCGGACACAAATCTTACTTTTATCCCTTCCCTGGCAAAAAGGTCTGTTAGGTGTCGGCGTTTCTCCTGCACCTCTTCCAGGTCTAGCTTGTTGATTGCTACTATCTGTGGCTTACGCGCCAACTCCTCGTCGTATAAAGTAAGCTCATTGTTCACACGACTCATATCATCCAGAGGGTCTGCTGATGAGCCGTCTATGAGATGCACTAAGATTTTAGTACGCTGAATGTGACGCAAAAAGTCTAGGCCTAGTCCCGCGCCTTCGTGAGCGCCCTCGATAAGACCGGGGATATCGGCGACTACAAAAGAGTCATAGCCGACGTCCACAACACCCAGATTAGGCTCTAGTGTGGTGAAGGGGTAACTGGCGATCTTGGGTCGTGCCGCCGATGTAGCTGATAAAAGGCTGGACTTTCCGGCATTTGGAAGCCCAACCAAGCCGATGTCCGCAATTAGCTTAAGCTCTAAACGGAACCATCCCTCCTCGCCAGATGCGCCTTTTTGGGCGAAGTCTGGGGCCTGCCTGATTGAGGATGCAAAAGATACATTGCCTCTGCCTCCTCTACCTCCGGCTGCAAGGACAGCTCTCTGCCCATGTTGTGATAGATCAGCTACAAGCTCCAGCCTTTCATCATCCTCTCTTCTGTCCACTATTCTATAAATTATTGTCCCAAGGGGTACTTTTATTATAGATTCCTCTCCGTTTCTGCCATGCATTCCCTTTCCTTTGCCCGGCGTACCGGGCTCAGCTCTAAAATGACGCCGGTGCCTAAACTCGCTGAGCGTGCTTAACTGTTCGTTAGCCTCGAGAATAACGGAGCCTCCACTGCCTCCGTTGCCGCCGTCCGGACCGCCCCTGGGAACGAATTTTTCCCGGCGAAAGCTCATGGACCCGTTGCCACCTGCTCCGCCCTTCGCATATATATCTACAACATCCAGCAAGGTTTACCTCTTTTGTTATATGGCTCGATTGACTTCTCGAAGAAAAGTAGCGTCAATACTGTCATTATGAGCGACTAAGAATTATGATTCCACCATAATGCAGCTATAAATTTTATTGTACTCCCATTCCTCTGTAGTTATTATAGGATAGGTTAGATAAGATTCCCCTTTTTGTCACTCATGGTGGTCACTATTTCAGCCGATCTCAAAAGAATTATAGAGTCTCTGGGCAGGTTACCGGATCCGGTATCGCATCCATCTCTGGTACTGATAGCAGGTCTGCCAGGTTCCGGCAAAAGCTATTTCAGCCGTGCCCTGGCAGAAAAGGCTAATCTAGCAATAGTGCAGTCCGATGCAGTGCGGAAGCTGCTGTTTCCACAGCCAACTTACGATTCTAATGAAAGCTATAGAGTCTTCTTGCGTTGTTATGAGGTCATGGAGTACCTTTTAAACCTGAGTATAAGTGTAATTTTCGATGCCACTAACCTTAGAGAGCGCAATCGAAAATATCCGTATAGGATAGCAAAGGCTACCGGGGCCAGGCTGATCATAGTGTGGATAGAGGCGCCGCCTCATGTGGCGCTTAAGCGATTGGAGGCCAGGGCCGCTAACCGTGATCCTTTAGACAAGTCCGATGCCACGTGGGAGATATATCAGGATATGGCTGCCTCTATGCAGAGTATTAACCGAGAGCACTATGTTGTAAACACTTCTAAAAATATTGGGCCGGGTTTGGATGAGATAGCAAGGGAGGTGAAAGGTAAAGGGTCCATTTAACACGAATGGCGAAAGGAGTATCGGATGCAGGTAATAAGCGGAAACATAACTGAGATGTCTGTCGATGCTGTAGTGGTAAACTTGTTCGAGGGAATAAAGCAGCCGGGCGGCGCAACCGGCGCAATGGATAAAGCCTTGGGTGGAGCGATTTCTCAACTTATCGCAGATGGAGACATCAAAGGAAAGTATGGGGAACAGGCAGTATCGCCTGAGCTATTTAAGGGAATCTGCGAGGCGGTTGTCATCTGCACCCCGAAGGGATGAAAACAGCACCCGCGTTGAACATCGGCAGTAGAGACCAACCCGCCTTAGGCGGGCGTCTCTACTGCCGAACCCGGTAAGACGCTATTTTAGAGCCAATCGCACATGCGGGCTTGCGCCTGCACCCCAAAGGATGATGAAAATACCGCTCATGGTGAGCCTGTCGAACCATCCTTCGACAAGCTCAGGACGAGCGGAGTAAGAATTCGTATTTTCAAGGGAAGATCGTATATTTTATAAGGAGGATATCCAAATGGGAGCTGAGTTAGACAAGTTAATAACAGAACTGGAAGAAGTGCGCAGAGAGTCTGTAAAAATTCTATCTGACATGAGCGATGAGCAGTTGGACTTAAAAAACGAACGTGGCCGCTCAATCCGCGCCTTCGTTCAGGCCCTTGCAGACCATGATCTGGAGCACGTTCAGCATTTGATCAGAGCGCGCCGCGCGGTAGGATCACGTCGAAAAGAGATAAACAGAGTACTCGGTGAGCTTATGTCGGCTCGTGGCGAGCTTATGGGCCTCATTGCCGGTCTGGAAGATGAGAACCTGGACAAGGACTGGGAAGAGGGTGAGTGGAGCATTCGCAATATCCTGGAGCACATGGTGCAGACCGAGCGGATGTACATCATGGACAACGTACAGAAGATCGCAGGTGCGGCTGCTACCGGCAGTCCAAGCTGAGACAAGGGCAACTATAATCCACAGATGGCAGTCATTATGTCCACTTTAGACAATCAGCGGAAGATGAAAATACCAACTTTAGTAGGGGCGTATTGATGAAATTTAACTTCTTGATCGCACAATGAGGGGGATACAGCACCACAGGTTAAAACCCTGTGGCATAGTCCAGTTTTAAAGCCACCAAGGGTAAATCCTAGGGCATTTTGTGCCGCATCCATGCCCCAGGCTTCAGCCTGGGGTACTGTTCTCCCAGCCTCATATGCGCGATTAGGTTGTTAATGATCATCAAACGCCCCTACGGAGGTCGAAGGTTAAAATTCTACACTACTGCGCGACAAAAGTAAGCTTCACTTCATTCACCCACACAGTGTATGTCCTGCCCTTAGTAAAATCGCTGCCTAGAGCTATGTTACTGTGGACGGTGCCATAGACCATAGTGCAGGCAACTCGTTGGTCTGCTGGCGCCAGGTTAAGGACATCGATGTTGATAGTGTCTTCCACTTTTCTGGATACATTATAGCCATAGAACCTGATGCAGCCATTTGGTAGTCCTGAGTCTACGTCTGCAAAATACTGAGCCGGATGGGACCCGGCTATCCTTATATTGGCACCGTCTATCGGGGCCTTCACTACGACCATGTCATTATGGACGATTACCTGGACCTCGAAAAACAAGGACGGGGCTAGGCATGGCGGCTGCGCTCGGTGGCATGGCAGCTCCCCGACCGCCGAAAGCCTTGTCTCCCCGGGGCTATTGGCCCGATAGAACAACGGCATAGCCCATGATCCCATTGTGTAAAGCGGGGTTAGGACTGTCTCGTCCTCTACAGTAACTCTCCACTCGTAATTGGTCCCTAAGTCTACACGCAGCATATCGCCCACCAGAAGATCGATCGTCTTACCGTTATCTTCGAGAGTGACCCATCGCGTTCCTGAAGTTCCTGAAGTCGAGAAGGTAGAGTATGCTGTCCACTCAACGGGGGAACCGTCGCCTTGTATCCGCGGCCGCACTCTCCAGTAGTATGTAGAGCTTGGCTCCAGAGGTTGGCTGTCCGGTACCTTGTAAGTTGGAGACACCGTTAGACCACCGTGCCTGGACTCCCAGTATACAGGCGCTGAAGCTGATAACGGGTCAGTGTTAAAGCTTGAGTCCTTGCTGATCTGGACCTCATAATACCAGATGTTGCTGTCGCCAGAAGTCCATTCAAGAGTAGGGACTGTTGTACTGACAGCACTGCCATTAGACGGCTCTATCAGCTTGATAGCCTGTGAAGAGACCTTTGGAGTGCGGAATGTCCTGGAAGCTGACCAGTCTCCCCATGATGAGTCACCCGCGCCTATTGCCCTCGTAGCGTCTGATGCTCTCAGTTTCCAGGTATAGGTCATGTCGGGCAGCAGGCCATACCACTGAGGAGGACGCGGTATAGTAAAGCTGTTCTCTGCATTGCGGATTAGATCGATGGCGGGACCGTCTTGAGGAACAACGGATAGATGGTATTGTGTAGTCCCACCTGGCAATTCCCATTGAAGTGTGGCAGAGAAGTCGTTCAGGGTTGCCCCATTATTGGGGCCTTTAGGCACAGGCGCACTAACCGTACTCGCCTGCGCAACTGGCTCATATGGATTGAAAGCGAGGAGCAAACTTAGTATCGTTACAGCTGCTGCGATCATTTGTAGTTTCCATTTCAATACGCTTAACATGGCCGTCTCCTGGTAGTACAAGAATAATTGACGCTTGTTCTAAATGTCTAAACGATAGCTCTTTACTATAAGTTAATCTTACAATAGAAGTATTGCTTTTAGAAACTGGTAAGAGAATGCTTTTCCAGTAAGATTCTGCCGGAGAGAACAACAGATATAGGCTCTGTATAGCATGTCTCTAACAACATAAAATAATTAATAGAACTTTGAGTTTTCAAGTATCATCTCATTCAAGATATGGTTCTGCACTATCTATTGACAATAACATTTAATATAGGGTATAAATAGATTGTTATAATGCATATATTGCGTTGCAAATTCATAACAGAATCTTTCTGTATTGCTAAGAAAGAAAAATCCTAATTAGCTTGCTGTAGGATATGCTAAGATAGCAGCTATACTAGCTCTGCTTATCATCTAGGCATTTTTCCCAGCGCATTCATCTGTTTACACTCCATCAACTCGGGATAAATTTATTTAGAAGGTATACACTTGAGCCTACTGGAACAGCTACCACAGTCTATGTTTGAGAAGTTATCTATAGAGCCAGAGGTCATGGCAGCCATACCGGCTTACAATGAGGATAGGTTCATCGGCAGCGTGGTGTTAAAAGCCAAGCAGTATGTTGATGTTGTAGTGGTGATAGACGACGGCTCTAGTGACGATACAGCTATGATAGCTGAGCGTGCCGGCGCCCTGGTTATAAGACACGACAGCAACGGTGGTAAAGGCGAGGCCTTGAATACCGCCTTTAAGATGGCTCGAGAAATGGGAGTGAGGTCATTGGTCCTGGTGGATGCCGATGGACAGCATCAGCCGGATGAGATTCCACTTGTTCTGGCCCAGATTCTTGATGGCACTGCCGATATGGTAGTAGGCTCCAGGTACTTAGAAGTCAAGAGCTCCGTCCCCATGAACCGAAGAATGGGACATATGGCTGTTACAGCCCTCGGAAATATTGGCTCAGGTATATTTCTTACAGACTCCCAAAACGGATTTAGGGCCTTTTCCAGACGGGCCATCGAGGTAATGCGCTTTGGAGAGGCTGGCTTCTCTGTGGAATCAGAGATGCAGTTTATTGCAAAGCAGCATGGTCTAAGGGTCCGCGAAGCTCCGATAACCATAACCTACAAAGACAAAGCCAAGAGAAATGTCTTTGCCCATGGTCTCTGGGTATTGAATGGTATCCTACGCCTCATCGGGCAGCACAGGCCACTCTTGTTTTTTGGTATACCTGGAATGATGTTTCTGTTTATGGCGGCTGCATTTGGTATATCAGTAGTCAGTATTTACTCCGACACCGGCCAGCTTGCCATTGGTTACGCTCTAATAACCGTGATGGTTGGTCTGCTAGGCAGCCTCTCATTGTTCACTGGGATCATCCTACACTCTGTAAGAGCCCTCATAATAAGAGAATATAAGAAATAATCCTTCCCGGGAAGGACTCTATGCGTCCCTCAGATCAATACCACTCTGACGTTCCCCAATTCGGGGTCAACGTATCTCACCCTGTATCTAATTCAAATCCTAAAGCTATCGAAGATACCGAAGGTACTCGGTCCATCGGTACTCGACCTGTCGGCAGCGTAATAATAGTCTCCTTTAATGGACTTGATGAGATAAAGCGGTGTCTTCCTTCCGTGATAGACCAGAGCTTTTCAAGCTACGAGATACTATTGGTTGACAACGGCTCTGTCGACGGCAGCCCTGAATACGTAGAGCGTAATTTTAAACAGGTTAGAGTAATCAGGAATGGAGCCAATCTTGGCTATGCCGGTGGCAACAATAGGGGGTTCCAGGAAGCCAGGGGAGAGTATCTTGTCGCGCTAAACCAGGATACGGTTGTAGATAGAGAGTGGCTGTCCGAGCTGATCAAGGCTATGGAGGAGCGACCGGACGTTGCTCTTGCTACCTCGAAAATATGCTATCTTTCCGATAGAGATGTTATAAACACCTGCGGTAACGATGTAAACTTCACAGGTCTGGCCTTTTGTCGAGGCATTGGACAGCCGGCTGACAGTTTTAACGAGCAAGAGCTAGTGCCAGCTATATCAGGCTGCGCTTTTGCGATAAGGCGCAGCGTCCTTGAGCATATAGGCGGCTTTGATGACGACTTTTTCCTGTACTTGGAGGATACCGATCTATCTATTAGGGCCCGGCTGGCCGGTTATGAATGCCTATATGTACCTACATCCATTGCATATCATGACTACGCCTTTAATCTAAACAGCAGTAAGTTTTTCTTTTTGGAGAAAAACCGTCACATTCTTCTTCTCAAGAACTTTCGCTGGTCAACACTTATTCTCATGGCCCCTGCTCTTGTACTAACCGAGGTCTTGACCTTTGGTTATGGAGTAATGCATGGCTGGGACTACTTCTTAGGTAAGCTTAGAGCCTACAAATGGCTGCTCACTAATTTATCGAAGGTAATGAAGAGCAGATCGCAGGTGCAGGCCATTCGAGCTAAAAGTGATCGAGAGATAGTCCGGCAACTGTCCTTCCAGATACCATTCAACCGCCTCACTTCAACGAGCGCTTTTGAGCGTCTTTTGCAGACCTGTACCTACCCCTTGTTCCGCCTTTTCCGCGGTGTAGTGATATTTTCTATTAAGTAATGGTTAAACCTCTTTAACCGATCTTATTCAGAGAGCAGAAGAAGGCACACAAGGCGCACACGCAGGTGCGCCCCTACAGGGTAGAATGGTCGAATAGGCTCCTATGTTGTACACTACACCTTAGGGTGATAAAAAGGGCGCACACGCAGGTGCGCCCCTACAGTATTCGCTCACCGTTGTGTCTATGCAAATTGTACTCCACAAGACATGTGCAACCGATATGGTAGGGGCAGACCTATGTGTCTGCCCTGATCGCCAAAGCTATTATTAAGGGCATCGGATGCTAGTAGGAATAATTGGTGGGTCCGGGCAACTAGGAAACGATCTTCTGTCATTGTTAAACAGAGGCGTAGAAGGTATAGATCTAGGTAGAGTTGCTTATGGGTCTGACGATGTTAATATCTGTGATTTAGAAGCTATAGACAAATTTGTGTCTGTGTTCAGGCCGGACGTTCTCATCAGCACCGCTGCTTACAATAGAGTCGATGACTGCGAATGGGACCAGGCAAGAGCTTTTGAGGTCAATGCACTGGGCACCAGGTATCTGGCAGACGTCTGTGCAAAGTACAATGCCTGTTTGGTATGGTTCTCCACAGACTTTGTTTTCGATGGGAAACGAACTACTCCGTTTATGGAAGATGACCCGGTAGCGCCACTAAGCCTATACGGCTGTTCCAAGGCCGCCGGGGAGATGCTAATCCGAGCAACTCTTGACAGGCATGTTATTATCCGCACCTCCAGCCTATATGGGGTCGCGGGAAGCCGCGGCAAAGGCGGCAATTTCGTCAAAAGTATCCTGGCTAAGCTTTCTCAAGGAGATAGCCCCGCAGTAGTGGATGATCTGATTATGTCTCCTACGTACACCAAAGACTTGGCCGCTGAAGTGGTAGATATTATACAGTCTGGTGAGACTGGAACATTTCATGCAGCTAATTCAGGGTCATGCTCATGGTATGAGTTCGCATGTGAGATAGCTAAACAGTCAGGGCATTCAAACGTTCCAATTTACAGACAACCAGCCACTAATACCGGAGCAGCCAGGCGACCAGCTTATTCGGCGCTGTCCAGCTCTCGAAGGCCCGCGCTACGCTCATGGGAAGAGGCGTTGGCTGAATATCTAATAGAGGCTAAAGCAAAGGAAGGCGCAAAGTAATTTAGGATGAAGATAGCCCATATAACTGCGACCTTTCCACCAGATTATAACGGAACAGCCAACGTCTGCTATCACAATGCCCTCGAGCTTGCAAAGCTTGGGCATGAAGTCCATGTGTTCACTTCTGAACATCCTTTAAACGATTATAGAGATCCAGGAGAGCTCGATGTACATAGACTTCCCGCGCTGCTGCGAATAGGCAACGCGCCGCTAAACCCGTCTCTCCTAAATGCGCTGAAAGGGTTCGACCTGTTACATCTGCATTACCCCTTTTACTCTGGCGCAGAGATGGTATTTTTGCGTTCTATTTTAGATAAGACTCCATATGTCATTACCTATCACCAGGATGTCAGGCTAGAAGGTATTCTAGGACCTGTGATAAAGCTTCACAGCAAGAGTGTCGGAAGGTTGGTGCTTGGGTCTTGCTCTCGGCTGTTCGTTACCTCTTGGGACTACGCAATGAATTCCGGAATCAGAGATATTGCAGTATCAAAGGGTGGTAACGCAGTAGAAGTGCCAAACGGGGTCGATGTGGACCGGTTCCATCCTGAGGTCTCAGGGGATTCTATAAGAGAAAAGCATGGAATAAGAAAAGAGGAACAGGTGGTCCTTTTCGTTGGAGCGCTGGACAGGGCACATTATTTCAAGGGCGTAAACCTGCTTCTGGAAAGTATGCTCCGGCTGGACAACCCAAATGTTAAGCTGGTAGTGGTTGGCGATGGCAATATGAGGCAAGAATATATTAACCACGCGCAAGATCTTGGACTTAACGGTAGAGTTGTATTTACCGGCCGCGTGTCAGGAGAAGAGCTCCCACTTTATTACGCTATGTCTGATTTGCTGACCCTTCCTTCTACTACTGAGGGAGAGGCTTTTGGTCTGGTATTGATCGAGGCGATGGCAAGCGGAAAGCCGGTCATAGCCAGCAATCTCCCGGGCTTGCGCTCTGTAGTAGATGAGGGAGTTACCGGTCTTTTGGCAAAGCCTGGTGATGTCGAAGACCTGACTGAGAAACTTGACTCGATTCTATCGCACCCAGAGCTAATGCTAAAGATGGGAATAGAAGGTCGCAAGAAGGTAGAGGCGCGCTACGCCTGGCATAACATTGGTGTGCTCTTGGAGAGACTTTACCGCGAAGTCCTGGAACATCCCGTACCAAGCCAGTCGAAGGGCAGGATAGAAGGATAAGAGTTGGATACCTTTTCTCACCCACCTGGTGTACACACTGAAGGTGGTAATCAGTCACCCTTAACTCGACCTCGACCTAGCCTGGAATATAGCTATGCCTTTGATATTTGCGCGTCAGAAGCATTTGGTCCCGATAATCAGGAGAGTGCCCTGATCATTAGCTCCTCATTCTATCACTCGGAACTAGCGGCGCGCCTCACGCATAACAGTCCAAATGGTGAAGCCGGCAGCACGCCTGATTTTTACCCTCTCTATAGCGCCCCTGACTCTTTCGCCAAGCTATTAGACGGTCCCGACAAGTACAGCACGATTATATGGGCCGAGCCGCAACGCGGGACCGCATATCCTACAGCATTGGCTGCGTTCAAGGCCTTAAAATCTGGTGGAAACTTGCTTGTGATGTCTTCCGGTACGCTTTCAAGGTTCTTGTCTGAGTCTAAGCAGGATAGCAATAAGATGAATTTGGGTGCGGCAAGAACGGGGTCTCTCGTTAAGGATGCCGGTTTTCTAAGGATGGACTCATACTGGCTTCATAATCCGATCAGTATAATATGGAGCTACTTGTCCAAGTCGGCTTTGATGATAGGCAGAGACGACCTGGCAGACCGCTTTCTAGTCCGCGCTCGCCAAAGCTATATCGCGAAAAGGTCCATAGCTTCCATGTCTACCTTGGTTTTATATAGGTGCAAGAAGAGGTAATGCCTTGACTTTGCCAACCGTAGCATCCGATATATTGACCTCGGTATCAAGCCTGGACTCCTGGCTGGAAAGCATGCGCTCTCCTGACGGCTATGGAGGCCCGGTCTCCCATTGGTGGCAGAACTGTCTTCAGTACACCGGTCCCGGGCTGGACTGGCGGTACGAGGGCATCACTATAGGTTATTTAAGCTTATGGGAAAAGACTAAAGATAAAGTATGGCTGGACAAGGCCCATCGCTGCGGCGATGACCTTGTGAACGGCCAGCTTTCCAACGGCTGTTTCAAGAATTCGTCCTTTGAGCTCAATCCTTACAGCGCCGGCACACCTCACGAAGCGGCCTGCGATATTGCGCTCATAAGGCTGGCTGATGCCCTTCGATCAGCAGGTTATGAAGAGTGGGAGAAGTATCTTAAAGCGGCAGAGAATAATCTACATAGTTTTTACACGAGATCTCTTTGGAGCGACGAGCTTCAGCTTTTCCTCGACTCCACTTCTGCTCCCGGATTCGTCCCGAATAAGGCTGCCACTCTGGTTGAGGCATTATTCCTTCTGTTTCGAGTGCGCGGCGACGCCTATCTAATAGACAAATATATATCTAATACTCTAAAAGCTATTTTGTCTCATCAAATTATATCGGATGGGTCACCGCTGGACGGTGGAATATATCAGAATAGTCTATGTAAAGCCCAGGGAACTTATAAATTTGTGGAAAAAGTATTCCCATTTTACGTGGCCCGCTGCATACCTGCTTTAATAGAGGCTTATAGCTATTTTGGAGATAAGGGATATCTGGATGCTGCTCTAAGAGCAGGGCGCTTCATTCTTCGCCATCAACTTCAGGATGGCAGTTATCCTCAGGTGGTGTATACCAACACTAGGGTTGCAACTTATCCAAAGTGGGTTGCTGGAACAGCAGATATACTCAGGGCTTTTGAATCTCTACGACCTTTCGGTATGGATGGCGCTTCATTGGATAAAACCAGAGATTGGCTAATGGCAGGCCAGGACCCCGGTGGTGGCTTCCGCACTGCCCTGGGCTTCGACTCTCAAGTTAGTCAAAAGACCCTTCGACCAGGGCGAGGCGACCTCGCCCCTACGGGACAGGCGACTGGTGCAATTCCTGAATTTAGAGACCTGTTGCACGTGGCCGGCTGGAACGGCAAAGCCTTTCGTTATCTAACTACAAAGATGGAGGGAAATGTCTCAATACCCCAAGCTGCGAATGCTGCTTTCGAGAGTCCTTGCGTGTTCCGCGGCCAAGACTTGACCTTTTTCGAGGATAACAAGGAGTTGTCTGTCTACCGAGGCAAAGAGAAGATGTATCAATGGGTAAAGGGTCAGTCGTGGGCGTACACTAATTCATATCTGTTTTATCTTAAATAGGATTCCATGCCTGGACTATCTGTTTTTGCAGGTCTATTTCCTAAAGCTATCCTTGCGGTTGGCATCGGAGTTGTTGTAACTCAAAACCTGCGGCAGTGGCAACGTGACAAAAATATGGCAGAGCAGCTTAAGAGAGAGCGGCCGGAATTGCCAGAGCTTTCAGCTACTCCTAAGGTAAGTGTGCTGTTGCCTGCCTGGAACGAGGGGGCTAATGTAGAGGACGCAATATTAAGCTTCAAAGCCCTCAAATACCAGAATAAAGAGATGATAGTTTGCGCCGGTGGTCGGGACGATACCTATGAGCGCGCCCAGCGTCACAGCGGCTACTCTGTAATCGTGCTACAGCAAACCCCGGGTGAGGGCAAGCAGGGCGCCCTGCGCAGGTGTTTTGAGAAGTCCACCGGAGAAATCATCTTTCTGACCGACGCAGACTGCACTCTGGAAGACGAAGGCTTTATTAGGACTGTGGCTATGCTAATAAATGAAGGAGAGGATGTAGCGACAGGCGTGTTCCGTCCGCCGAAAAGTATAGACAAGGGTGACTCCTTTACTCTATACCAGTGGTTCTGGAATACCTATACCGTTGCATGGTTTCCGGAGTATATAAATGGACTGCTTGGTACCAACGCGGCTGTAAGCCGTTCCGCTGTAGAGAAATCTAGGGCCTTTCAGTCTTCTACCAATACAGGCACCGACTATCTAATGGCAAAAGAGCTGCTCGATGCCGGCTACCGCATTCGCTGTGCCAAGTATAGCGAGCTTAAGACCTCGTACCCGCAGGACTATAGTTCATATCTGAGGCAGCAATCCAGATGGCTAAAGAATATTGTGATTCTGGGCACGAAGTTTCGTTCCTTCGATGAGGTAGGTTCCGCCCTTAAGACCTCCCTCCTTGGCCTTGGGATGCTGTTGTTTCCACTGACATTCCCTGTGACCAAGAGTGTAGGAATGTCTATATGGACAACTGCGATGTTATACGGCTATCTATCCAGATTGAGAGCGGTAAAGTTTGGAGAGGCATATACGGGCGTAAAGTATCCCCGAAGCGGTTACTCTTGGCTTTTCCTATACATGCTCGGCGATTTTTTTGTATGGGCATATACATTGATAGAATACCTATCTCCTAGGCTCAGGAGGAGATGGTAGTCATGAAGATCAATTTACTGGCTGGAGCCAAGGGGAGCACCGGCTTCGCAAGATATACAAATGAGCTTTACAATTGCCTGCGGGAGATGGACGTCGATGTGCATTTGGTGGAGCCGCAGCCGGCTGAACCACCTGGCTTTGTAACGTCCATGTTTAAACGAATGGGCTGGGACATGCGGACTTTTCTAACTAATTATCCTCTAATGGTTGGGGCGCCTAAAGACGGGCTTTTGCACATCACTAATCAAAACCTGGGCACTGCAATGCTGTTCAAGCGCCCGGAGCCAGCCGTCATTACAGTGCACGACATCATACCGTATATTCTGAGAAGAGACCGCTACCTTAGTGGTTATACTAGCGCTGCCCATAGAATTGTAGATATGCTGGCTATGATAGGCGTGAAGAAGGCCAGGACCATAATCGCAGACTCCCGATACACCAAGGACACCTTACTCCAGCACTTAGGCATAAATCCGGAAAGGATTCACGTCGTATATTTAGGAGTAGATCGCTGTCGCTTTTATCCTATAGATGTGCCAGACGATTTTTACGAAAAGTATGGTCTTGATAAAGATATAAGCTATGTGCTGTTTGTGGGGTCAGAGGACCCAAGGAAAAATTTGGACTTTCTACTACGCGCTTTTGCGCTGGTAAGAAAAGAGAGGAAGGACGTCCAGTTGCTTAAAGTAGGAGCAGCCAGGTTCATCCAAAGCCGCCATAAGAGCATCGAGCTGATAGAGCAGCTTGGAATAGAAGACGCCGTTAGGTTCCTGGACGAGGTCGGTGATGGTGACCTGCCCCTGTTCTACAACGCTGCAAAGGTATTCGCTTTTCCATCCTTTTACGAGGGCTTTGGCTTACCGGCGCTGGAGGCTATGTCTTGCGGCACTCCTGTAGTAGCGTCCGATAGATCAAGCGTGCCAGAAGTAGTAGCGGATGCAGGGATAATAGTGGATGCAAGCGATGAAAGAGCCTGGGCTGAGGCTATCCTGGGAGTACTGGACAGCCCTTCTCTGCAACAGCAATTGGGTTCCCTTGGTTTACAGCGTGCTCAACACCTCTCTTGGGAAAAGACGGCCGAGGAGACCGTAAAGGTATATACGATTGTTGATGATCCTAGAGAAGTAAAATGAAACAGTCGTGCGGTTGTCAGTAATGCCCTCAAATGTTAAAATACCTAGTGCTAAATTAAATATCGTAAGGACACACAGAATGTTTTGGGAAGACAAGGTAGTCTTGATCACCGGCGGGACCGGCTCTTTTGGTCAGGCTTTCACAAAGATACTGCTAGAAAAATACCCAATACGCGCGCTTCGTATTTACAGCCGAGACGAGCTTAAGCAATATGAAATGCAAAAGATTATGACTGACTCCAGACTTCGATTCTTCATCGGAGATGTGCGCGATAAGGATCGTCTGGTCCGGGCGATGAACGGCGTTGACATTGTTGTGCACGCAGCGGCCCTCAAACATGTCCTGGCCTGCGAGTACAATCCGCTGGAAGCCATCAAAACAAACGTAATGGGCGCCGCAAATGTTATTGAGGCAGCTCTCGAAAACGAAGTAGATAAGGTTATTGCCCTCAGCACTGACAAAGCAGTAAATCCAGTGAACCTTTATGGGGCTACCAAGCTGTGTGCAGAGAAACTGTTTGTTCAAGGCAACTCTTACGCTGGTGAACGGAAGACCAGATTTAGCTGCTGCCGTTACGGTAATGTTTTAGGCAGCCGCGGTAGCGTGGTCCCGCTTTTCCACGAGCAAAAAGCAAGTGGGTCTCTTACTATCACCGATCACCGCATGACCCGCTTTTGGATAACGTTGCCGCAAGCAGTCGACTTTGTTACCAAAGCTGTTGAATTTATGCACGGCGGCGAGATCTTTGTTCCTAAAATCCCCAGTGTAATGATAACCGATCTGGCAGAGGCCATTGCTCCTGGTTACGAGACCCATGAGATCGGTATTCGCCCTGGTGAGAAGCTGCACGAAGTCCTTCTTACCGATGAGGAGTCCCACCATTCTCTGGAACTGGAGGATTTTTATATAGTTAAACCAGAGCATCAATGGTGGAGCGCTGAACACTGGGCAGAGGCCAAGAGCCTTCCTGACGGCTTTCGTTACAGCAGCGATTGTAATGACGATTTTCTCAAGGGACAGGCCCTTTTAGATCTTATCAAGAGTACAGAGGAGTATTGGCTTCCTTCTGCGGCTAAAGGGTAATCAAGTCTATCCATGATGAGAGACGTATATTATGAATGAAAAACTAGCTATTGAGGGCGGAACGCCGGTCCGCAGCCAGTATTTACCCTACGGTAAGCAGTCCCTGAGTGAAGGGGACATCCAGGCAGTTGTAGAGGTACTCCGTTCTGATTGGCTCACCACCGGACCAAAAGTTGCCGAGTTTGAGGAGCGCTTCGCGCAGCAGGTCGGCGCCAAATACGCGGTCGCTTATAGCTCCGGGACTGCGGCCCTTCACGGCGCTACATATGCCGCCGGTATAGGTCCTGAGGATGAGGTAATAACTACCCCCTACACTTTTGTGGCCTCGGCTAACTGCATTCTCTTCCAAAAAGGCACACCGGTATTCGCCGACGTACAAGAGGATACGCTAAACATTTCTCCGCAGGCGCTGGAGCAAAAGATAACTTCTCGCACCAAAGCCGTGATCCCGGTACACTTCTCTGGGCATCCCTGTGACATGGACGAGATTATGGAGATAGCTGACAAGCATGGACTTACGGTTATTGAGGATGCCTGCCACGCCCTGGGAGCGGAATACAAAGATAGGCCTATCGGAACAATCGGCCACATGAGTGTTTTTAGCCTGCATCCAGTGAAGCACATTACCTCCGGAGAGGGCGGCGTGGTAACGACGGATGATCCCGAGCTGGCCCGTAAGCTAAGGCTCTTTCGAAATCACTGCATGAGCAGCGACGCCAGAGAGCGGATGGAGGCTGGAGGATGGTTCTACGAGGTGGTTGACCTGGGGTATAACTACCGTCTTACAGACATTCAGTGCGCTCTTGCTATGAGCCAATTGGACAGACTGGATAGCTTCGTATCTCGAAGGAGAGAGATAGCAGATGCCTATTCTAAGTCCTTCTCGGAGCTGCCTGGCATAGCAGTCCCCCCAGAGCGACCATATGTTCGCAACTCCTGGCACATTTATGTAATACAGTTAGAGCTTGAGAAGCTTAGCGTTGGCCGGGCAGAGGTTTTTTCTGCGCTCAGAGCTGAGAACATCGGTGTCAACGTGCACTACGTACCTGTCCATCTTCATCCCTACTATCGGAACACCTTTGGATACCATGCAGGACTTTACCCTATAGCCGAGGAGGCTTATGAAAGAGCTATCACTTTGCCGGTCTTTCCTGATATGACCGATGACGATGTAAGAGACGTGATTAACGCAGTAACAAAGGTGGTCAGCCATTATCTAAAGGCTGATGTCACGAGAGGAATACTTGATTGATTACTGAAATAGTTATTGGTGATTACAGGATTGGCCCCGGAAACCCCGCTTTTATAATTGCCGAGATAGGCTCAAACCACGATGGCAGCCTGGAGCGCGCCAAAGAGCTCATCCTTGCTTCTAAGAATGCTGGCGCCGATGCGGTCAAGTTCCAGAGCTTTACCGCCGATGGCCTGGCAGCCCGGAGCCAAGAGCGCTTGTACAGCTTTTTCAAATCAAGCGAGATGCCAACCGAGTGGCATTTCGAGCTATCCCAGTACTGTAAAGAGCGGAAAGTCATTTTCTTATCTACTCCATTTGATGAGGCGGCAGCGGATACCCTTAACAAGATCGACTCGCCGGCCTTTAAAATCGCTTCAGGAGACCTAACTCATTATCCTCTAATACGGAAAGTGGCCTCTTACGGCAAGCCGGTAATACTTTCGTCCGGCATGGGCACGCTGGGAGAGGTAGAGACCGCTTTGGCTACCATCAGAGAACAGGGGAACGATCAGATAGTCCTTTTGCACTGCGTTTCTAACTATCCCCCACGCTTCGAAGACATCAACATACGCGCGATGGTAGCCATGCGTCAGGCATTTGACATTCCAGTGGGCTTCTCGGACCATTCGCCGGGTGTTTCCGTGCCTTTGGGCGCAGTTGCTCTGGGGGCATGTATGATCGAGAAGCACATCACCTTCGATAGATTGCTGCCCGGTCCAGACCATCCCTACGCTATGCAGGTGGATGAGTTTGGTGTTATGGTCAAAGAGATAAGAAACCTGGAAAAGGCCCTGGGCAGCGGCACAAAAGCCCCTGCGGAGGCCGAGATCCCGGAGCGTCAGTGGGCGCGCCGCGGGCTCTATGCCAAGCAAAACATAGCCAAAGGCTCAGTCATTACCGAGGATATGATTAAGCTGGTCCGCCCCTGTATGGTCCTAGGGCCTTCTGATCTTCCAATTGTTCTTGGCCGCACGGCGAGAGAAGACATAGCCGAAGATGAAGCTATAAGCTGGGAGAAGCTGTGAAGACTGTAGCGATTATCCAGGCCAGAATGGGGTCAACCCGGCTTCCAGGCAAAGTGCTTAAGGAAGTATTAGGAAAACCCCTTCTGTGGCACATGGTACAGCGAGTCTTGAGCGCGCGTTCGATTGATGAGATCGTGATTGCGACTTCAGACCGGGAGCAGGACAAGGCCATAATTGCCCTGGCTGGAAGTATCGGTATAGGAAGCTACGCGGGCAGCGAGGGCGACGTTCTGGATAGGTATTATAACGCTGCCCTGGGCTATCAAGCAGACACCATAGTCCGTTTAACCTCTGACTGCCCATTGATAGATCCTGAATGGATTGACAAAGTGGTAGAGGAGTATAGAGGCGGGCAGGGTAGATATGACTATGTTTCCCTATCCGGCCCTTTTCCGGATGGTCTTGATACCGAAGTATTCTCATTCCGGGCTTTAGAAACGGCCTGGACGGAAGCCATATTGCCTTCTGAGAGGGAACATGTAACTCCATACATATGGAAAAACTCTAACCTTTTCTCAGTAGGACGGGTTGTCTATCCGGAAGAGCATGGACATCTGCGGTGGACCGTAGATGACGAGCGTGACTTCGCTCTGGTCAACAGCATATACACCAGGCTTTATAAGAGTAATCCCAATTTTCGCACTCAGGATGTGTTACACTTGCTGGAAAAAGAGCCAGAGCTTTTAAAGATCAACGCGGATACCGTCCGGAATGAGGGCTATTTGAAATCTCTAGATCAAGATAAAACATGGAGCTCTGCGGAGAAGTTATGACGACTATTAAGCGAAATCTCACAAAATCTGCTGAGTTGTGGGAACGGGCCGAGAAAATCATACCATGTGGGACTCAAACCTTGAGCAAGGCCCCAAATCAGTTCGTTCAAGGTGTATATCCAATTTACATACAGCGGGGCCTTGGCAGCCACGTCTTTGACGTAGATGGCAACGAATATATAGATTACCCAATGGCTTTAGGGCCTATACTGTTGGGACACGCTTATCCGGCAACTATAGAAGCAGTAACGCGGCAGCTTCAAGATGGCATAACCTTTACTCTAATGCACCCGCTAGAGGTGGAGTTGGCTGAGATTATCACCGAGTGTGTTCCAGGAGCCGAGATGGTGCGTTTTGCCAAGAACGGCTCCGATGCTACCACTGCGGCGGTAAGGATCGCCAGGGCATATACGGGACGGGAGCTGATTGCCTACTGTGGCTACCACGGCTGGCAGGACTGGTACGCAGCTGGTACCGAGCGAAATAAGGGCCTGCCCGTTAGCTTGAGAAGCCTCCTACTGCCATTCAAATACAATGACCTTGCTAGCCTTGGGAAGCTGTTTCAAGAGCGCCCTGGACAGATAGCCGCGGTGATAATGGAGCAAGGCGTTGAAGATCCACAGGATGGTTTTCTCCACAAAGTTAGGGACCTGGCTCACCGTAATGGCGCCGTGCTAATTTTCGATGAAATAGTAACGGGATTTCGGTTCGCCCTGGGTGGAATTCAGGAGTATTACGGAGTGACGGCAGACCTTGTCTGTCTTGGCAAAGGGATGGCTAATGGGATGCCAATTTCAGCCGTGGCGGGACGAAGAGATCTTATGAAAGAGCTGGAGGAGGTCTTCTTCTCCATGACTTTCGGTGGTGAGACCCTATCCCTTGCGGCGTCAATCGCTACCATCAAGGAGATCAGGGAGAAGGACGTTATCCCTTACATCTGGGAGCAGGGAGCAAAACTGCGCGAGGGCGTGATAGAGCTTATCACACAGAACGGGATAAACGCCCAACTGGTAGGCCATCCACCTCGGAGCGGCTTTGTATTTAGGGACGCCGCTAAGCAGGAGTCAATGCTAATGAAGGGCCTCTTCATGCAAGAGTGCGTAAAGCGCGGCGTGCTCTTCGGCGGTCCGGTCTTTATTAGCTACTCCCATACAGACGATGATATCGAAAAGACCTTGGAAGCGACAGGGGAGGCCCTGCATATCCTAAAGAAGGCAGTGGAAGAAGATAACATTCCTGGTTACCTTGAGGGCACGCCACCCGGTGTAGTGTTCCGAAGGATGGACTGAGGGCGACATCGCGCTCACGGATACAATATGAACGCTTTAGTAATAGGGTGTGGCTCTATTGGAAGGAGACACGCAGCAAATCTTAAGTTTCTTGGCATAAAAGAGACAGCTCTGTGTGACCTGGACCCATCCAGGCTTAAGGCGATGTCAGAGGAGCTGGAGGTGGGTCCTGTCTTTACAGACTATAAGGTCGCCATCAACGAAAGTGGGGCGGATGCAGTATTTATATGCACTCCTAACAGCCTTCACATACCAATAGCTTTAGAAGCCCTTCAGTCTGGCAAAAACATCTTTATGGAGAAGCCTATATCTCACGATGCTCAAGGAGTCATGCAGTTAATAGATCTTGTGGCCGAAAAAGATGCCATAGCTATGATGGGTATGTGTTACCGGTTTCACCCTGGCCTGCTCAAGGTCAAAGAGCTTGTAAGCAGTGGGACTATCGGTAAGATTTATACCGCGCTTATGTGGGGCGGCCATTACCTGCCATACTGGCATCCCTGGGCCGACTACCGCAAGGAGTACAGCGCTCAGAAGCGTCTGGGTGGCGGTGTGATTCTGGATAGCATACACTCCCTTGACACTATGCGATGGGTCCTCGGAGAAGCCCAGGAGGTGGCTTGTCTGTACGATAAAGCCAGCGACCTTGAGATAGACACCGAAGATATAGCATCAATGATTTTTCGTCTTGAGTCAGGGGCTACCGCTGAAGTCCATCTGGACTACATAAACAAGAGGAACACAAGCCTTTTCATCCTGGTGGGCGAAAAAGGCAATATAGAATGGGACTATTCCAGGAACACAGTCAGAGTCTACCGAGCGGATAACAAAGAATGGGAAGAGTTTTCCTACGAATTTGAGACTAATGATATGTACATTGCGGAAACCAACTATTTTCTTAGCTGCTTGAAAGATAGTGTCAAGCCTGATATCGATCTGGTTGAAGGCTGGCGTACACTTCAGCTTGCTCTAGCGGCCAAGCGTTCTTCTGAGGAGCGCCGGATCATCAAGCCGTCAGAGGTGCTGCTGGGGGAATGATAGGACAGTTACCAACTTATCGCGCTGTGTTCCGAGTAGATGGGCACAATCAGATGGGAATGGGCCATATCATGCGCTCCGTCTACCTGGCCCAGACGCTTAAAGATGTCTACGGGTACTCTGTTTGCTTCCTCACCAAGGACCATCCTCCGGCTATTGAGATGCTAAAAAGATGGGGTATGGAATATTTCCCGCTTCCATCCGAGGGCGCGGCAGAGACCGAGATTAGGTCTGTAGCAAGCATGGTATCTCAGCTCGGAGCGGAGGTTGTGGTATTTGACCTGCGACCAGGGGCCTCAAGAGAATACGTCAGCTTTATCCGCAGCCTGGGCGTCCGTACTGTGGTAGTGGACGATATGGGTGAAGGAAGGTTAGCTGCCGATCTAGTCTTCTATCCTGCTGCTCCTGAGGCTAGGGTCGCCGACTGGAACGGCTTTAATGGTCGTTGGTACGAGGGTCCTCAGTATGCTATAATGCGTCCGTCCTTTAAAGAGTTACGGGCAGACAAACTCCGCACTGAGCCGCCGCGAGTTCTGGTTAGCATGGGTGGGAGCGATCCAAAGATGATGACAATCCAGGCCCTCGAAGCGCTGGACTCTATGGATAGCGACGTTTCTATTACTGTAGTCTTAGGCCCCGCTTTTCAAGGAGACGAAAGACTTGACTCATTTCTCTTGAATGCCAGGCGTCAGTACGAAATTCTGAGAAGTCCGAACGACATGGCATCCCTCTTTGCTAAGGCCGATATAGCCATTATATCTATGGGCATCACCTTGTATGAGGCCGCAACTCTCGGCGTGCCGGCCTTGATTATGTGCCCCACGGAGAAGCATGACGAAGAAGCCAAGGCCATCGAAGAGTATGGCACTTTCGTAAACCTCGGATATCACGCCGACCTTTCTAATAGGGACATAGCTGCTGTCCTTAACCAGCTACTTTCGGACCAAGAGAAATGGCTCGATATGAGCCGACGTGGGATGGCTTTGGTAGATGGCTGCGGCGCCCAGAGAGTGGCTAACATTATTCACGCGAGAACTAATTTAGAAACATAAGGCTTATGAACAAAATTCATCAGGGTCCCATGTTGGACCATGACATCAAAGGGTATGACGTTATTCAATGTGAAAGCTGTGGCTTCGCTCATCTGGATCCAGTGCCTACCGAGGAAGATCTGGCTGAGTACTATAAAACTGGTTTTTACGAGACCCATAGTCCCTCTGACTGGGCTGAGAAGGAGGAAAGGGAGCAAGAGTACTGGGACATCGAATATAAGGACAGGCTTGAGACTTTTAGCCAGTTGTTGGGTAAGCCTACCGGCAGGCTGTTAGATATAGGTTGCGGCTCCGGATGGTTCCTCGCTTATGCAATGAGGTTTGGATGGGACGCTCTCGGGGTAGAGCCTTCAGACAAAATGATCAGAATTGCTGAGTCATTAAAAGTCCCTGTTATACAAGGAGTCTTCCCAGGAATAGACCTATCGGACCATTCTCCCTTCGATGCTGTTCATTTGAAGTTAGTATTGGAACACGTTCACAACCCTGTAGATGTGCTGAAGGACTTACGACATATCCTAAGCCCAGATGGGTTGCTGTGTATTGAGGTGCCCAATGATTTCAACCCTTTGCAGGGCATCGCAAAAACAACGTTGGACAAGCCATCATGGTGGGTAGCGCCCCCAGTTCACATCAATTACTTTACCTTCGAGAGCCTCCAAGGCTTGCTGGAGCGTACAGGTTATGTAGTAGAAGAAAAAGAGGCCACTTTCCCTATGGAATGGTTCCTGTTGCAGGGCATTGATTACATAGGCAACGATCCCGTGGGTAGAGAGTGCCACGGACAGCGTATGAAACTGGAGATGGCCTTGGAGCAGGGCGGGCTAAGGGATGTTAGACGGGATTTTGGCCGCTGGCTAGCCTCCAGGAACATCGGCAGAGAGATAGTTATATATGCAAGGAAGGACAGAGATGGTAACCTCACAGGATGATCTAACAGCCCGGGCAATAGAAGTTGTGGAAAAATCTTTAGCTCCCCATATACCGCGCCAGGACCCTGTAGATGGGTACTCTGTCGTTGCCTCCTTCACTAAAGGCCCCTTAAAGGACCTGGAAGTGGGACGACTAAGGCTTACCAGGGAGGGGGGAGCGTTCACCGGGAAAACTAAAGACCGGGAAACGGTGTTACACGTACTTGTTGGCAAATGCGATATTACTATTGAGTCTCCTAATAAACAGGTATTCCACGACCTCGGAGATAGGCGTGACCTTTTCTCAGGGCCATCTACTAGTCTCATCCTAAGTCCCGGAACGGTTTATTCGGTAGTACCTTCAACTAGAACAGTGGACCTGGCTATTGCAAGTATTCCTGCTCAATACGGACGGCGCGAGCCGCTGGTTATACGTCCTTCCGATGTAGAAGTACATATTATTGGAGAAGGCAGCCATCAACGAGAGGTAAGAGAGGTGTTCGGTGGAGAGCGTGCACCCTATCGCATTCGGATAGGAGAGACTATAAATCCTCCAGGACACTGGTCCTCCTGGCCTAAACATGATTTTGAGTACGATATGAGCCTGGCTCCTCAATTTGAGGAGGTATTTCTCTATTTTACTAAACCGCGAGCCGGCTGGGGCTTACAGCGAGTAGCAGGATGTTATGTTAATGGTGAGACGGTGGATGACGTCTGGGTAGTTAAGAACGGGGATGCCGGCGTTATTCCTCTGGGTGACCACCCGGTTGTAGGCTCTCCCGATACAACTCTGCTATATATCTGGTTCTACGTAAGCCCAATCCCAAAAGTATACTCTAAATGGGCGGAGGACTATGGCGGATATGCATGATGCAGTACTTATAGTCGGGGCGGGACTATTGCAAGTGCCTGCCATTGATATTGCCCATAAAGAAGGTCTTGTTGTCGTCATCACCGACGTAAACCCGCAAGCGCCCGGTATGTCCGTGGCTGACGAGGCGGTGACGCTTGATATATACGATGTCGATGGACATCTCGCTCTGGTCGATAGTCTAAAGCAAAAATACAACTTGAAAGCGGTGTTCACTGAGGGGGCCGATGTAGAAGTTACGGTTGCCGCCGCGGCTGCCAGGGCTGGAACGCCGGGCATTCCAGTCGAAGTAGCCACGCGTTGCAAGAACAAAGTCCTTATGCGAGAGTGTTTTGAAGGCTCAGGCATCAAAAATCCGAGGTGGGGTGAGGTCAATAGCCTTAAGAAAGCCAGGAAAGTAGCCGCCGAAGTCGGCTATCCCTTCATTGTAAAAGCGGTAGACAATTGTGCCTCCAGAGGTACTTCTAAGGTCTTCTCTGAGGACGAGCTAGATAGCGCAGTAGAGCTCGCTATGGCGAACTCGACTACGGGGACAGCTCTTATCGAGGAGCTACTTACTGGAGAAGAGCAAAGCGTTGAAATGATTTATTCCAAAAAAGGCGAGCCTCACTACCTGAATGTAGTTGATCGTCTGTTTGTTCAGGAGGGGCCCTGGGCTATCGAGCAAGGACACGTCAATCCGTCCGGGCTTAGTCAAGCACAGCAGGAAATGCTGTTTGGACTGGCAGAGGCTGCATCAAAAGCTGTTGGAGTAGGCTTCAGCATCTTCAAGGCAGATACTATCTGGACCAGTAATGGCCCTATGATCTTAGAGGTCACTGCGAGGTTATCCGGCGGTTTCGATTGCCAGTATACCACGCCCCTTGCTACAGGCCGGAACTTCATCAAGGCGGTGTTGGATTTAGCGCGCGGAAGAGACATAGATAAAGCCGATATAACACCGAAGTGGAGGCGCTATTCTGTAGCTCTGTCAGCTTTCCCGACTCCAGGCGTGGTTAAATCGATTAACGGAGTAGATAAGGCGTTATCTCTACCTGGTGTGGAGCATGTCTTTACTAGAGTGGACGTGGGAGAGGAGATCGAACCCTATATAAACTGTGCAGTGCGGCCCGCTTTTGTTATAGCTTCCGGAGATACCAGGGAGCAGGCCATAAGCAATGCTCAAGCTGGAGTGGCCGCACTAAATATACAGACGGAGTGAAAGGCGTTCTATTAGAGATATGGACTTTGCTGGTAGAGTAGGGGTCGTTACTGGGGCCGGAGGAGGAATAGGTGAAGCTATTGCCCAGGGGTTAGCTCGGAAAGGCGCCTCGGTTGTGCTTGCAGGAAGGACTCTGAGCGAGCTGCAAAGGGTCAGCCAGATTATAGGGGCTGCTGGTGGGAGTGCGGAACCAGTAGTAACCGATGTTTGTGATCAGGAGTCCGTTGCTAACCTGGTCGATCAAGCTATGTCACGGTTTGGCAGGATAGACATTCTGGTAACATCGGCAGCGGCCAAGCCAGCGGTCGCCCATACCTTAGAACTATCAATAAGCGACTGGCGCAGAGTGATAGAGACAGACTTGACGGGGACGTTCCTGACCTGCCAGTCGGTAGGGCGTGTAATGGTAGATCAGAGGTATGGTAGAATTGTAAATATCTCAAGTATTCACGCCTTCGCTACGTACCCCATGCGAGCCGCTTACGCCGCTGCTAAGGCAGGGGTCTGTGGCTTAACCAGAGCCCTTGCGATTGAATGGGCAGAATACGGCATAACAGTTAATGCTGTAGCGCCGGGCACAATCCGGACGCCAAGGACATCAAGTTTTTTTGAAGCAGACCCTGAGAGCGAAATCGAGATCTTGGCCAGGACTCCATTACGCCGACTTGGAGAGCCACAAGATGTGGTTAGCGCGGTACTTTTCCTGGCCTCTGAAGAATCGAGTTTTGTAAACGGCACGACTCTCGTGGTCGATGGTGGCTGGCTAGCTAGCTCATGGTGGGGTAGATACGAATAGTTTTCAAAAAGAAAGTACTCTATATTGGATATAACTCTGTTTGATGGATAAGACATAAGATGTCCCACCTCTACCTGTATACCGCTTTTCACGCCAACCTGAACTTCTCCTCCATTCCGCGGTCTCAATACTCCTACATAATAGACCGTTGCTTTTGGCCGGTATTGGAGTTCCTTGATGTTTTTCCTGACCTGAAGCTGGGTCTGGAGTTCCCTGCTCATACCTTAGAGCTAATTCAGGCTGAAGACACTTCCTTCATTCAGAGACTCAGAGAGCTTTGGGAAAACGGTCGGTGCGAGGTTCTTGGCGCTGGGTATGTCCAATCTATCCTGCCCCTGATTCCCCCCAAAGCCAGCGCTAAGAACCTGGAATACGGCAACCAGATCTACACTCGAATTTTGGGCGAAAAGCCCTCTACGGCGTATGTTAATGAGCAGACCTATTCCTCCGGTATCCTAAGCCTCTACAAGGCGGCCGGCTATAGCCGGATAATATCCGACTGGGACAACTCGGTAGAGCACAAGAAATATCCCGACTCTTACCGCTACGCTCCTCAGTGGGCCAAGGCCCAAGACGGCGCCCGTCTGCCGATTGTCTGGAGCTCGTCGGTCGCTTTTCAGAAGTTCCAGCGCTATATGTATGGAGAGATAACTCTGGATGAATATCTGGAGTATCTGTACGGTCATATATCCCCTGTGGAGGACAGAGCGCTTTCTTTATACAGCAACGATTGGGAGGTCTTCGACTATAAGCCGGGTGACCACGACGGTATCTATTTCAAAAAAGCGGATACTCCTGAGCTAGACAGAATGAAGGAGCTTTTTGCCGTCCTGACAGCAGACTCACGGTTGCAGTTCGTTCTTCCATCAGAGGTTGAAAAGCTCCTTCCGCCGCAGCATGAGGTCTCTCTGGAATCGTCAGAGGAGCCAATAGTCACCAAGAAGCAGCTTCGCTATAACGTGACTCGCTGGGCCGTCTGTGGCCGGGATGACGCCAAGTCTAACACTCTTTGCTATAGGCTATACAAAAAGATCGGGCTGGCCGAGGCGCTTTCGATAGCCCAGGAAAGGCCGGTCAAAGCTGAGGAGATGGAACGGCTGTGGAATGAGCTGGCTTATCTTTGGGCCAGTGACTTCAGGACCAACACCACAGATGAAAAGTACATCGACTTCCAGAGCCGGATGGGACATGCTATGGCGCTGGCGGACAAATACGTTTCCAGCCTCGCATCCCACATCACGGTAAATAATGATTTTGCGCTCTTCAATCCATCTTCAGAGCCGTGGTGCGGGCAGCCCTTCTCTTTCGCGGCGGGTTTCAAGCCGGGTCAGATAGTTGGTCAGCTCAAGGTTGCACTAGATGGCGTGTCGGTCCCAACTCAGATAGAGGATGTCGAGCTATATCGTGATGGCAGCCTTTGCAAGGCAACTGTGGTTATCAAGCCTCAGTTGGACCCTCTGTCAGTTGCCCAATGTCAGTTTGTTCCTCAGGGAAATAATCGCGATTTCAATTTACAACTATCAAAGAATATAGAAGGTGTTATTACGCCATCGGTAACGGCCCGATTTCTTCCAGGACGCGGCGGCGCCATTAGAGACCTGGTCTTTCCATCTCTATCTTCTGCTCCTTTGGCGGGGACTATATTCCACGGCTACTTCAACAGCGTGAAACTATCTCCCGACTGGTACACTGGCGGCGTTATAATTACCGACCGGATGGGCGAGAAGCACACCGACCTGAGTAAGACCGAGCTATGGGCGCCTCAGGACCAGGAACTGTATGAGGTGCGTATCCCAGTGCGATGCAAAGTGACCATGCCTGTAGGTACATTATGGAAGACTTACTACTTATATAGAGACGATCCCCGCGTGGACTGCCGCTACCATTTCCGCCTTAACGATCTCAGGCCGCTCTCCTTCCGCTTAGGTATGCTTACCTTAAATCCGGGCGCCTTTGTGCGAGAGGACTTGCATTATTCCACAACAAACGGAGGGTGGGAGCCGGAGACCTTTCCTCTGGTCGGCAAGACTGTCATGCATGACGAGCCGGTAAGCGTTCTGGTAACCAGCCACGGCTGCCTGGGCGCTACGGAAGGATGGGTGGACATCTCAGATCGAGACAAGGGAATAGCCGTGATCACTGACCTCTCCGACATGTACTCAGTGCCTATGATGCACTATGAGGAGACCGAGGGTTCCTATTTCTGCCGCGTCTACACCTCTTTAGGAGAGTACGACGAGACCGCGGGGACCTTCTGGAGAGGACACAACTCCATAGAGGTTACCTACTACGGTCATGGCCCTGACGGTCAAAGTGCGGTAAAGACAGAGGCTGCCGCAAAAAATAATGGTCTGATGGTCGTGTGGCCTCAGGACTAATCCATTGAAATTATACTAGAAATTAGATTACAACAATGACAGAAAAAGAACGCATAATCTCAGACGCGTCTAAATATACCGCGGCAGTCTACCTCGCCCAGGTATTAGCGGTGATCACCGCTATAGTAATGCGCAAATACCTGGGTCCTTACTTAATGGGGGTTGTGGCGGCCCTTATGGTTGTCTTTACCTACGCCTGGTATGCGCAAGCCGGCATCATACAAGCAGTGGAGCGAGAACTGCCCTTCTTTTATGGCCAAGGCAACGATGATAGGGCTGCACTGGTTAGAGATACTGGGTTCACTATCAGCCTGATAGTTGGCGTAGGCGCTATGCTGGCGGTCTGGGCAGTCGCCTTTTTCCTTAAGGACAGTCTACCACCTGTTGTAGTATTCGGCCTAGTTGTATATGGGTTTGCCGCTTTGATCAATCAGGTGACCCAATTTTATGGTATAGCACTTAGAGCGAGAAAAGAGTTTGGTCTGATAAGCAAGGCCAGGGCCATCTTTAGCCTGGTTGGAACTCTAGGCAATGCCGCCGTAGTTATCCTTTTCAGCATTTATGGCTTGTACCTTCTCTTTCCACTTTTGATACTGGCTGAACTGGCATATTTATATTGGAACACCAGGTACTCTTTCGCTATAAAAATAAAACTATCCGAGGTCAAAAGGCTGTTGGTGATTGGCCTGCCTATCTTCGTTGGAGGACTTGGCTTCGATACGTTGCGCAACGTGGACAAGATGGTCATCATCGGATTCCTGGGGGCAGAAGCCCTGGGGTTTTATAGCATAGCCCTTATGGTGCACAATTATATTTACTTCATTCCGAACGTGTTCTCCATGGTCATGTATCCAAGGTTTCAGGAGAGCTATGGGGCATTTGGAAGCATTGAGCGCCTCAAAGCCTATGTGATTGTGCCGACGCAGGCCCTGTCGGGTCTTCTACCTATTCTATTGGGAGGGTTCTATATTGGAGTCCCTTTCCTGGTGAGGCACGTATTGCCGCAATACACGGAAGGAATAGACTCTCTTAAGATTTTAATTATAGGAACATTCTTTTTGGGGCTGCACCATATGCCGGCGCAGTTTCTATTGACCATAAATAAGCAGCTAAAATCTATGCCTATTGGGTGGGTTGCCGCAGGCGCGGGATTTGTTCTCGGCAAAGCCTTTATTGACTTTGGTTGGGGCATAAACGGAGTAGCTATCTCAGCCGTTATATCTTATGCATTGTTTTACATATTGATAATGGGTTACGCTTTGTCTCACCTGTCCACTTTCCGTGAGACCGTAGGTGTCCTCCTACATGTCTTCATGTCTCTTCTCTACAGCATGGTCATCTTGTTGCTGGTAGATAGGCTGTCTCCTTCGGCGGGCGTGGATATTGTTTCTGATATGAGGATAACCAGCATGCAACTGATCCTTTTTGGCGTTGCCTCGATTCCTATGGTATTATACATCGATAGGAAAACAGGAGTACTAACAACTATATTTGGTATGCTCAAGCCTAGAGTAGCTTTTCTAACTGGTAAATAACAATGGCACGTAACACCGACAATAAGTCCGCAGTACAAGACGGACTGACAAATTCAGTCCACACACTCACCAACCAACATTCACAGGACCACATCCGCTCTGAAGAAACAGATCCCAAGGGACAGATTGAGAGTACTCTTGTTTACATTGATGCTGACTATGGCCCCACAGTCAAGGAGGCATTGTCTTCCGTAAGCAGCAACCAAGACTATTTGGCCGTATTCTCAAGTAAAGCCTGTATGAGCCAGGCATCTTCTGTCATATATGCTACTCAGGGCCAGACGACGGAGTTTGTGGATAAGAGGTGGAAACATCTCAAGGATATCGTACGAAACGAGGTCTTTGGTGACGTCGATTCATACGCATATGAAATAATCAGGGGTTGGTATAAATCTCATACGCTAGATGATGAGCCAGACCTTACCTTTATGGGTGTGCAGCTTGGCCTTCTGGTTCAGTTTGAGTTATCCACAGCGCTGCCTCAACTTCTAAGAAGAGTTAAATTAGTTCGCACTTTGTTGGATGTCCTCAAGCCCACAGAACTCATTCTAGTCACAAATGACGAAGAGCTACTAAGGGTAAGTAACTTTATCACTGGACAGTTAGGAGTCAAGCTTAAGCTCATTATCCCGGACATCCAAGGTCGCAAGGTACCGTCGCTGAGGCGCAGAGCTAAGGCTCTATTGGAGTTCGCGGGCGCCAGTTTGTTTGACCTATACGCTCATTTGGCCCTATCTATCAGGCGAAAATTATCGCCGTCAGCACAGGGTAAAAGAGTTATTCTTATCGAGAGTATTGCGAGGTTATTTCCTTTAACAGATGAATTAACTAAGCGAAATAATTATTCCCCTGTCCTTATAGGCATGGGTGGGTATATGCGGCGCTGGACAGAAGCGGCAAAGAATAGAAGATTATTTCATCCCTTCTCATACTGGCTTAACCCCAAGGCTCTAAAGGCTTCCCTACAGGCTAGGCCCAAGATGGATTCTTTGTGGAAACGTCTGAGTAAGAATACGGCGTGGCAAGAAAATGTCTTTTTTTGCGATAACCTAGACCTTTGGAAGTTGCTGTCTCCGTTGATTCAAAATGCAGTACAGAATTTGTTTCCCAGACGCGTTGGTCAAATAATGGCTGCGCATGCTCTATTGGTCCATTATCGGCCAAAGGAGGTTGTGCTGGACTGTGATTTATCCGACTTTCAGGTTACCCTCTGCGAGCTATGCCGCCGGATGTCGATACCGACTCTAAATGTGCACCACGGGGCTCATTATGGAATATTATACGGCACACCGCCCTACGATGTGATAAAAGCTGACAAAATGGCTGCCTGGGGTAGCGTTCACAAGGAGTACTATGCCTCTAAAGGCGTTGCCGAAGAGCAAATAGTTCCTGCCGGTTCGGCGGTTTTCGATGCTTTAAATGAAAGATTGAAAGTAAAAGACAGGCATCGCGCCGCTAAAGAACTGGTATGCAAGAGACTATCTCTTGACCCTAACAAAAAAATCTTGACCTTCGCTACTACATACACGGCGGCTGATGGGATTATTAACGCTTTATCTAATGAAGAAGAAGATGGACTAAGCCTTCTTAGGAGCATCTTAACGGCTATAGACAACAGGCCCGAATGGCAACTGGTTGTTAAACTCCATCCTCACGAGGAGTCAAGTAAGTACGCCAACATTTTACGTGACTTTCCAGCTTGTGAGGATAGGGTAGTCATTATAGAGATAACCCCTTTGCATGATCTAATTGATGCCAGTGAATTTCTTGTGATGCCGGATTCTACAGTTGGGCTGGAGGCCATAATACTGGGGGTGCCAGTTATTGTACAGTTTGGCGTTACCTATGACTCCCCATATACTAAATATGAAGCTGTTCTGCCGGTTTATGAGTTGGGTGACTTGTCGGCTGCGGTTAATCAGATGATAGACAACCCCGAGATAAGACAGCGCTTGCTGGCAAACAGAGGGAAATACCTACAGGGGTGCGGATATCTGATAGACGGCAAAAGTGCGGAAAGGCTAGTATTATGTGTCGAAGATTTGGCGCTACAGAGCGGAGGATAACCAGAAACAGGATGGTGAGCAAGGAGCAAGAGAATTTTACAAGTGACATCAGCCCCCTCACGAATCTGTCAACATTGAACAATTTTAAAAGTCACATAAGGATGTCAAGAATTGTATGAGCAGAGAAAGTAACGTAAAGGCAAAGTATTGGAGTAACGAGTGGCAAATGAGAATAGTACCCTCCCTACGTTGTCTCGTCTGCGAGACCGGTCACCTAGCATTGGAAGAAGGTGGTGCAGTTTCCTCTAAACGCAATGATATGCATCTTGAGTGTGCGGCATGTGGGAAGGTCTATGCTATTGAGGATGGCATCATCATCATGTACAACCAGCTTGACGCTGCTACCCATCGGGAAATGGAAGCTCGCGATGCACGCAAGTACGACTGGGAAGTAGAGAGAAAACGGCCATACATATACCACGATTATCCGGAGATTCACCGTGATGATTCGGAAGTCGACTGGGATATTATCGCCTCCAACGTAGAGCAAATCCTCTCCTTGCTTCAGTTGAACGGGATGCTGGCAGGAAGAAGGGTACTGGAGATCGGGGCTGGCACTTGCTGGGCGACGAGAATGCTAGCCGAAAGAGGGGGCATTTGCACGGCATTGGACATCTCCGCTGTTCTCTTAAAGGTAGGCGAAGCCCAGTTCTCGCCAGGCAGCCTTGGGTTCGATCGCCTTGCCACAGACATGAACAATATGCCCTTTCAAGACGCGCAATTCGACGTGGTGTTTTGTAATGAATCAATACACCATTCAGACGATCTACAGAAGAGCTTTGGTGAAATTTGGCGTGTACTTGCTAAGAACGGGATTTGTGCCCTGGTTAATGAGCCAACGAAGAGTCATTTCCAGGACGCAGACTCATGGGGGGCCGATGCTAAGGAACATGGCATGAACGAACATATCCATTCCCTGTCAGAGTATATTACAGCGGCTCGGGCTGCCGGTTTTTCAGTACAAGTGCTGTTCCCAGAGTCACTGTCCAAGCAGCTGGCTGGCAAATCGCACGCTCCCAACACATTCAGATTTAAAATAGCTCAGAAGCTGGTACCAGGTTTTATATGGGGCTATTTCTTACCAGTTCTATATCGTTTCTTGGCACTACCTCTTGTCCTGTTGCTTCGTAAGGAAGGCCCATGAAGATTGCCTTCGTTGATTTTATCATCGATCCCGCTCGCCCTGGCGCAAGCGGTCTAAGTGATATAGTTTGGAATATGGCAAGCCAGCTAGCAGCCCTGGGAGACGAGGTCCACATCGTGGCTCCATATACAACGGATGAATATCCTTGTGCTGGGGTGCAGGTGCACCGATTTAGCTTGCCGCCTATAGGTTATCGGAACATCTTCGGGCACCTGCTTATAGTCTTGAGGCTTTGGTGGGAATTGAGGAAAATCAAGAGGATAAATATCATTCATGCACCAGAGTACTTCTCAACCGGTGTTTTGTCTCTGCTCATAAAAGATATTCCGATAGTGCTCACAGTACCAGGCAACATCTACGAACGCATCAAGAATGGTAACCCATTCGATGCCATCACTACGGCGGCGTACAAAATAACCGCAATCCTATCGGCAAAAAAGTGCGCAACGATAATAGCTTACAGTCGAGACCAGTGGTATTGGTGGAGCTATACAGGGGCTAAAGAGGAGAGGATGGCGCTTATACCACTAGGGGTGGATACACATCTTTTCAAAAGAACAGCTCAAAATAGCTGTTCTTCAAAGAATGACCAAAAATTCGTTATTTTGTATATTGGCCGCCTCTCTAAAGAGAAGGGTTTGGTTCATTTGTTTCATGCGGTGGATGCCCTCAAAAAAGACGGGGTAGATTTGGAACTACGGTTAATCGGAGACGGTCCACAGAAAGAGAGTTTGACGAGACTTGCAAGAACCTTGGGTCTTGAAAAGTATATTACCTGGATGGGCTGGATCCCACAAACGGAACTTCCAGATCACTACCGATCCGCAAGCATCTGTGTTTTACCATCCCTTAGTGAACCTTTTGGAAGGACGATGATAGAGGCGATGGCCTGCCAGACCGCCTTCTTGGGCGCTCAGGTGGGTGGTATAGCCGATCACATAACAGATGGCGAAAACGGGTTTTTAGTGCCCCCTGGGGATACCAAAGCTCTAGAGCTTAAACTTCGGTTTATTCTGGAAAACCAGAATGCTGCTGTAGAAGCAGCATCGCGTGGGTTTGACTATGTTCGGCAAAACCTAGACTGGGTTGTTATTACACGCCGAGTACGGGAAGAAGTCTACAGACCGCTTGTGGAGACGAGAAGCGTTTGAGAATCCTAGTGCTTGGTGGCGCTGGATATATCGGCAGTGTGGTCTCTCAGGGTCTTTGTAGGAGTGGCTACGAGGTTGTCGTGTTTGATAGCCTATCGACAGGCCACGCTGACGCCTTGCCAAGAGATGCTGTTTTTGTCCATGCTGACATTGTAGACGGCCAGCGCTTAGAGGATACCTTTAGAAAGCACAACTTCGATGCAGTAATGTATTTCGCCGGTCTGATACAGGCTGGTGAGTCTATGCGGCTGCCTGGAATATACTTCGCGAACAATATCGCGAATGTAATCACGGTGCTAAACTTAATGATAAAACACGAGGTTGTGAACTTTGTCTTCAGCTCCAGCGCTGCGGTATATGGCAATCCAAGCTCTGTGCCAATAGATGAATCGGCTCTCACTTGCCCCACTAATCCATATGGAGAGTCAAAACTCATGGTAGAGCAGCTCCTCAAATGGTATGGCTCTCAATGCGGCCTTAGGTATGCGAGCCTTAGGTATTTTAATGCCGCGGGTGCTGAGGAGAACTTAGGAGAAGACCACCAGCCGGAGACCCACCTAATACCACTGGCTTTGAACGCTGCTATTGGGTCAGGGCCACCGCTTACAGTTTATGGCACAGACTATCCAACGCCTGATGGCACTTGCATAAGAGATTATATACACGTCCTTGATCTAGCGGATGCTCATGTACTAGCCCTGGAGCAGGTAGTCTCTGGTGAGACCCTAACCTGCAACCTTGGCAATGGAAAGGGGTTTTCTGTAAGAGAAGTGGTGGACGCAGTAAGAAGCGTAACCGGAATGCCGATGCCTGTCGTTGAAGGGCCAAGGCGCCCCGGCGATCCTGCTGAGCTGGTAGCTAGCTCGGACAGAGCTAAGCAGCTTCTGGGATGGCAACCAAAGCTGGATGATCTGGGAGATATTGTTGAAACAGCCTGGCGCTGGAAACGTAGTCATCCAAAGGGCTACCAAAAATAAATTAATTCTGGTACAATATCGGAGTTGCAACAGATTTTCTAAAACTCTTGGCAAGGTGGTCTTCGTAAGTTAATACGTTAAGCTCCCTCTTATTGTGGAATAGACCTGCCCCAGTGACTTTCATCATAGCCTTACAATCACATCTCGCCGCATACTTTACCACATCCAGTACCGTAGTGTGACTTTTGAGTAAGATATTCCTTTTCCCTATAGCTATATTGGCATTGGTCATCGCTTTGGGGACCAATGCAGCGCGCGCGGCCGGCCCGGAAGGGTTCACTGTGTACGGTGTATCTCAGAGCAGCGCCGATGGCTCCTCCCGTCCGAATTTGACCACGATAGATGCAGCCTTCGCTACGCAAAAGGACCGCGTGCTCGTTTACGATGGCGGCGGCGATATGGCGCAGTCCTCTAACTGGAGGGAGGCCACAGACTTTATCAACGATACCTGGCTATTCGATGTTGAGGCAAATGGCGATGCTCAGCTCGCGATTGTCTTTAGCAAAGAGGGTGACAAGCTGGTAGCCAACCTGTACGACGATCAGGATGGCGACGGGAAGGTGAGGTACACCCTTGAAAAAGGGTATCCAAAAATAACAGAGTCCAGATGGCCGACGGTAACGGTAGTTGCGAAAGATGGCTGGTGGATCGATGGTGATAAGATAAACTTTAATCTGGACATGTCCGTTGATGGCAACGTGCTTGCAACAGAAGATACTTACATATTCATCAAGCGGATCAAGCACGATGCTATTGTAGACTTCGAATTTAAGGTTCGGGACTATGATTCAGACGGGTTTCCAGACTTAGAATGGGTCAAGACTTTTTATCCTGGGTCAGACAGTGACCACGTCGGCCGAGCTATAATTCACGGCACGACGACAAAGCGGTCACCAACTCAGGGTTATGGATTCTTCCCCTTTGTCAGGTCGCAACCTTCCACGCTGGATCTTTATACCGAAATGCCCGCCCCGATATGGATTGATTGGACAGCGGCAAAAGTGGCAAAGATTGGCGAGTTTGTCTCTTCCAGATGGGGGGGAAATACCTGGTTTATAAAGTCTTTCGCTCCCATGGAGGGAAGCCAGCCCTATGCCCTGGACTTTGAGAATCCCTTCGGCTTCTACGACTTAGCTGGCAAGAACGATGGCTACCCGGACCTGCAAGTCCGCTTCGACCAATACCCGCCTAATGACCATTTTTATCTGCAAGGGCGCTTCCCAAAATCTCGCCAATTGGTCAGATACTCATGGGATATTGACCATAGCCAGACTTGGGACTACTCCCTGCACCTAATTGGACGCCATCAGATAGACTCGGTTGTGGAGTTCCCCGACTTTTCAGTCAAGACTATCCCCTACGAGGATATGCCCTACCTGGTAACTGGGCACAAGTGGGACGCCGTTAACTTTATGGTGCCTGAGGGCGTTCCTCGCGCTAATGATGAAAGAATAACCGTGCGAGAAAATGGAGGGTACTGGTCATCAGAAGGCATTTACGAAACCGGGGATTGGTCGGATATAGCGGATTCCTATATAACCGGGATGGCTGACCGCCCTCCAGTCAACGAATTGGGGCAGGCGATGCCGCCCGGATTTCGTGTTGAGTACAATTACGAGTACCAGAGAGTGGCGTTACTATACCATAGCACTATAGATAACCGCCTGCATCTTAAAGGGGCCAAGTATGGCCTTTGGAACATAGACGGACTGACGCAACTTGAATACCAGGATCTTGATGGGGACGAATACATTGATCAATGGAAGTTGAATGGTAGCTGGCTAGACGGTGAGAGGGGCACAGATAGAGAGGAAATCTTAGTATATACCGGGGAGCATCTGATTTATTCGGGCAAGAACAAGGTTTCTATAGCTGATGTGCAGATCGAGCCTTATTCCTTCCAGACTCTGCCCCCAAGAAACAGCGCCGAGTGGTCAGCCTTTGGCCAGAACTTGAAAGAGCAGGGTACTCCACTGTCACCTTACGATCTGGAAGCTGTATTTAAAGCGCTTTCATTGACTCCTCTTGTAATTAATGGCGCCTCAGTGGGCAACATTCAGTTGACTAGCAAGGGCTTTATAGGAGAGCTTGACCTGCATGAAGGCTTTTCATCCAGCGCTCCTTTACCAATGTCTGATGGCGCCGATCCTGGTCCAGGCAGATATCTTGTTGCCGGAGAAAGCGCCTTAACAATCCGCCGCGCTCTGCCTCCTAAGCTAGATATTCTAGCTCCAGGCATTGAGATTGAGCCTCAAGTCGCACATCAAAAGGATTTTGTGGATATTGCGCTTAAAATAGCTAATTCTGGAACAGTTAGCGTTGAAAATGTTCTGGTGTCTTTTTATGCTGAAAAAGATGATAGAGGTAGTAACTTAATAAGCAAGAGCTTTAGGACGGTGTTGGGACAAGAGACTATTGAAGCAAAGGCGACATGGATACCTTCCGAGCCTGGAGACTGGCGTATTAAGGCTAGCGTTCATTATATAGATAATTCGATCTCTACGGGGGCCTCTATTGGGGCCGAGCAAGGTAGCCTTGAGGTAAGTAAGCAGATATTCGTTAGTTCTCCTGAGTTTTATGGTTGGTACGCGCTTTTAGACCTAAGTAGCGGTGGAATAGGGCCAATCGTGTTTCTTATAATGGGCGTAATTGCCGCTCTATCTATATCTGCAGGTATATGGTATTACGCAACTCACGATGATTAACAATGAGCAGTTTTAGCGCGGTTTTGCGATGTGACAGCAGAGACGACAGCCAGAAAGCGCTCGGAACGTGACACCGAAGAAATGAGTATTTTTCAAGATATGACTTCACTAGAGGTCAAGCAAAACGGCAATATCAGGCCGCGATGGCTTTCCACGCCGGCACCCTTAGTCTTTCTTCTTTGGTCGTTACTACTGGCATTTCCATATTTCACTTTTGGGCCACTGTCGTATGTCAAAATCCATGACAACGGTGACAGCGACCTTCCGGCAAAGGTAGCTTTGGGGCACATTTTCGCATCCGGGGAACTGGGTTATTGGAATTCCCAGTGGCTTTCTGGGCTTGATAGACTAGCGGAAAGTTATAGCACAGAGTTCGATCTTCTATTATTTTCTTTGTTGCCCGGGTGGGCCGCGTATGGATTCATCATGTGGCTTCAGCGGTTCGTAGCTGGCTACTTTACTTTCCTGCTAATGACGGACTGTATCAAGACGGCACGCCTCCCAGCCCTTTACTCGGGGTGCGCCTACGCGCTCTTCGCGCAGGGCTGGAATAACGCGCAGTGGAATGGCTTCACACTGTACGATAATTTGGCCTTGCCTGGCCTACCTTTCATCCTATGGGCCTTATATAGACTTAATTACAGAAGCAGCGGTATAGCGTACTTAGGTTCTTCGGGTCTTGGGTTTTTGTTGTCGATCAATTCAGTGTACGCTTTTGCCGTGTTCCTTATACCAGCCGTTGTTCTTGGTTCTGTCTTGCTTATTTCTGGACCAAGACGAAAACTAGTACTGATGCTTTCTTTGTTCATCTCAACCTGGGTACTGAGCGAGACGACAGTCTTGTGGGCTAGTTTTCTGAATGCGCCCATTTCCCAACGGGCTGATTGGCAACTCTTGTCAGTGTCCATGCTCGGCCCTCCATCGTCTCCCAGTTTATTCGCTGGCGGTTCTTTTGTGGTTGGCATGGCGATTGAGAACGTTGTAGCACTGATGTTATGTGTCCTTGCCCTATTTGTCTCTCGAGCGAGGGACCGCTTGTTGGTCAAATTGGTAACAGCTTTGGTGTTCTTGCTTTGCTTTGTTGCGGGCTATCCTTTGCTGCAGTTATTAGCCTTCAAATACCTAGGTTTCCTGGGCTTCCAATTCGATCGGGTTTATCTTGTGTTTCCTTTTCTAGCCGCTGTTTCTGGGGGTATTGCGGGCAGCGTGATCGATTCCCATCTTCACTTAGTAATAGGGCGACTACCATTTTTGAAGACAATCCGAGTGAGTACCCTGCTGATCGTTGGAGCACTCTGCTGGACTGCCTTTCAAGCAACAATGGTGCAGAAGCAAATACTGATTGACATGGTAGATGGGAGTAATTATCACACCCTGTATAGCCAGGTAGATTTGCAACAGATCGGCACAAAAGTGGGCAGTGATCCCCCATTTCGGGTCGTTAGTGTCCCGAGCCGATACCAGGGCTCTGTTTTTAACAGCTCTCGGCTTTGGCATCCCGCATTTGTTTGGGCGTACGGTCTTGAAGCAGCGGATGGGTACGTAAACCTGTATTCAAAACGATACCAAGCATTTTGGGAACAAGTTATCATTCCGCAGTCCAACGATCAAGATGTCATATACCCTTACTTGCATTATTGGGGCAACCGGGTATATCTCTTCCCGTTTTTGTCGGCCCCTGAAGCAGAAAGAGATCTTCCCTTTGAGAAGTATTACGACTGGGAGTTACTGTCTATGGTTAACGTTAGATTTGTCGTATCTCCAGTACCCCTACAAGCTGTAGAACTCGAATTAGTATCATCATCGATCCGCGACGAACAGGTGGCTTGGAAACAGAAGCAGCGAGTGGACAAGTTATGGGGAGTGATAAGAAATCAGTATCCGGGTATCCCACTGTGGATATATGAAAACAAGAGCGCATTACCTCGCGCCTTCCTCGCGAGTAACGCTCGGGTTTTTGATACGCAGTCTGAAGTGCTTTCCGCGCTCCGTAAGGCCAGCTATAATGACCTCCGCTCGAGTGCCTATCTGAAAAACGAAGACATCGGAGATGTACCATTAGGTCTGCTGGCAGGAAAAGAAGGGAAGATAACAGCATTTTCCCAGTCGTCTGATAGCATAAGTATTGGTGTGAGCGCAGAAGCGCCGACCATACTGATCGTCACAAATAACTATAGCCCTTTTTGGGCGGCTAGCGTGGATGGAGCCGATACCAAGATATTTCCCGCTAATCACGCGTTTCAGGGAATATTCTTGGACCGCGGCCAGCGCCAGATAACTTTGGAATACAGGCCGCCTTATGTCTTCGGTTTGCTCAAATAGGGGCAAAAACTTCGTTGGTACAGAAGAAAGGCGTAAAGAAAGTATTGAGCGTGGCTTGTTATAGTAAGGATTCGTCCAGATGAGAAAAACTTTAAGCAGGTTTGTTCGAGAGTCTTGGCTGTACCCCCTAGGTCCTCTCCTATATGCAACTGCAGTTGTCTTGTTTTTGGTTACAAGATACTCAGCGGGTCTTTCCGATACCGATACGTTCGCCTTTTACCAGTTCATAAACAATATGTCTGAGTCTGGCAAGCTAATCTCAGGGTCACTAAACTATGGTCAGGGATATGGCTTTCCTTCTTTTTCTACTTTCCTTGTCACACTAACTGGCCTCGATGCCTCCCTGTTCTTGAAGGTGGTATACTCCGTGCTCGGTCTTGCCTTGGTGGCAATGGCATTTACTTTTTTCAGCATAGTAACAGGCAGCGTAAAGTTGGCCTCTCTTTCGGCCTTTTTTGTTTTGTTACAGCCTGAAATCTTATTCGTCTTACTGAGGGGAAATCACGAGAAGGTAACTTTAGCCCTCGTTATTTTGGCAATGCTCGTGCTAGTGAAAGCTCCTCTGGCTTCAAACAGCCTAGCAGTATACGGTAAATTTATGGTCATTTTCTACCTTTTCAGTTATTCGTTGATCACAACTAATGTGGGCTTTGCCTCGTCATGGATCTTCGCTGTGGCGACGAGTTGCGCTGTGGGATACCTAATAAGTTGGCTGCTTTCCCATAGTGAGGCTCAAGCGGAAATGAAGCGCCTTTTTTACATATCCGTTTCTTGTCTAATATTTGTGTTTATGTTTGTTTTTTATCTGTACCTGCCATCCCTATATTTTGTCCAGGCCCTGAGCAATGTGCTAAAGCAGGCGACAGTCCTGCTGTTGGGAGCGGAGATTTCTACAAACCCTTATGACGTGATAAACTTCGCCTGGGGCAATCCTTTTAAATATTTAGGACTGACCATCTTCAATTGGACTGTATTATTGATGTCCTTTGCGATGTGGGCGAAACTTGGTGTAGGAATGATCACTAATAGGTTTGAAGTTCCACGCACTCCTTTGTTAATGCTGTGGCTCTTCTACGGAGCATTTGGATTCCAGCTATTCCTTGCCGCGGCGTCGGATCAAACTGGAGCCATTGGCGGTAACTTTCAGATAAGAATGTTTCCAATATTTATGCTCTTTGCTATACCACTTGCCGTTTTAGCTTTAGACAGTCTGGTGCTCAATGTTCGTAGAGAGGGCTCTTTGCGAGTAATCACCGGTGTATTTTTACCACTTTGTTTTTTATGGTTTGCAGTTGGAGGACTATGGAAAGCGACTAACGAGCCTAATCTCAGTAATAACTGGGTGTTCCATGTGGCGCTCGAGAAGGAGGGGATCCAATGGGCCGCGGACCATCTTATGCACTCAAAGATGTGGGTTGATTTCGATCAGAGGCTCAAGGTTATCGATGATCCTGTTACGAACTCCTTCAAGGAGACCAACTACTTTGATGGCCCCGTTATTGGGAAGGACACAAGGTACGTAATGATATCCAGAATTATAGAAGAACGAAGTAGGCGGATTGGGATGCCATTACCCAACGTACGGCAGGAAAACAGAGTATATGATAATGGATTTACTGAGATATACCAATTTAGACCGCGGACTATCTACCAGGATTGATTGATGCCATCTAACGACCCTGCTTAAGGTGCACATGAAGAGTCGCACGGCTAAATAGTTATTCTTGGATACGGGGAGAATGGAAAGGGTGCGCCACGAATGTTCAGAAACATGAAGATCGATGTTAGTAGAAAAATAGCTGGTATACTTGGTGCATTGCCATTTGTGCCAGGTCGTTACCTCATTACTGAGTTCTTGGCACACCTAATGTGGACAGAACAAGACAGGTCGGCTATAGCGCGCCTACCCGGAGGAGGCTTTCTGACAGTTGATATGAAAGAATGGTCCGGGAGACAGATGTATCTTGGTATTTATGAGACGGATGAAACGAAGCTCATCAAGAGTTTACTGCGCCCAGGCAGCATATTTATAGACGGTGGAGCAAATATTGGTTACTTCACAGTTATTGCTGCTGCTATTGTCGGCAATACTGGGAAAGTCTATTCCTTTGAACCAGTTCCATGGCTAAATGATATTCTGTCTTCAAATATTGCCATTAACCACTTCTCCAACGTAGTGATTAGCAACGTCGCCTTGTCCTCTTTCTCAGGGATAACTGACCTTTACGTTTCTGAGGTGGGCGCTATTAATGGAGCGGCGTCCATGGCTTCTAGTCCGCGCCGACAAGCTCGTATTTCTGTAGAAACTATTTCTTTGGATGAGTATTTACGGAACCTAGGCGCTGATCATGTTGACCTAATTAAGTTAGATATTGAGGGTGCTGAAGTTCAGGCTCTTAAAGGAGCATACGAACTTTTGTCTCGTCCTGATGCTCCCGCACTTATTGTCGAAGTAAACCCCTTCCTATTGCAGCGTTTAAATATTCCAATAGAAATGATTGAACATATTATCACTGGATATGGGTATACGCTAAAAGTTATTGGGAAGGTTAGTAGGTCTTCTAGCTTAAAACCATATAATGTTCTTGCAATCAAGAAATAGCCAGTAAATAGTTGTAGCCACCCTACCACTATCTACCAGGATTGATTGAGTCCTAGGACTGCGATTTAAAGATAAGAAAAGGGAATTTTGATTATGAGATATCTTATAACGGGAGGAGCAGGCTTCATAGGCAGTAATACTGCTTACAAGCTTTTGAGCCAGGGCCACCAGGTGGTACTTGTTGATGATCTTTCAAGAGTTGGGAGCAGGAAGAATTTAGACTGGCTCCGTAGAGAGTATGGTGAGGTATCGTTTCATAATCAGGACGTAAGAGACTATAAGGGCTTGTGTAATGTTATATCAGCACATCATGATAGCGAAGTAATTGTGCATCTTGCGGCACAAGTGGCGGTTACTACTTCAGTGGTGAACCCGAGGGAAGACCTTGAGATAAATGCTTTGGGTACCTTTAACCTTTTAGAAGCGGTGCGAGAAGAGGGCATAGATCCAGTTATTATTTATTCTTCAACAAATAAGGTATATGGGGCAACTGAGACTCTTAAAGTTGTAGAGGCTCCTACAAGGTATAAGTATGATGATCTCCAAAATGGTGTTGATGAAGGCACGCCCCTTGATTTTCACTCTCCCTATGGCTGTTCTAAGGGCGCAGCGGACCAGTATGTGCGGGACTATCATAGAATCTATGGCCTGCGCACCGTGGTCTTTAGGCAGTCTTGTATATACGGGCCGAGACAGTTTGGCGTGGAAGACCAGGGGTGGCTGGCCTGGTTTGTGATAGCCTCGGTGCTTGGCAGGCCAATAACTATCTATGGCGATGGAAAGCAGGTTAGAGACGTGCTTTTCATAGATGACCTGGTAGAGGCTTATGTTAAAGCGGCAGATAACATCAATACCACAAAGGGACAGGTTTACAACATAGGGGGAGGCCCTGAAAAGAGTATCTCAGTTTGGACTGAATTCGGGCCTATACTGAGTCAACTGTTGGGCAAGAATGTAGAGGCCGCTTATGGAGACTGGAGGCCTGGTGATCAAAAAGTGTTCATCAGCAATATATCAAAGGCAAAACAGGACTTTGGCTGGGAGCCAGCGATAGGAGTTGAGGATGGCATCCGCAGGCTATACGACTGGATAGTTGCAAACAAAGCGCTTTTCAGTGATTTCTAAGCTGTCTGTAATGAGCCCTTCGACAAGGGCGAGACGACCTCGCCCCTACTAAGTCGAACTATCTGTGGTTGAGATTCTTTTAGGTATGAAATATCAATGAACATTGCAATTCTTGTGCATAGATTTCCGCCTTATCTTGGAGGCGCCGAGATGTACTCAAGGAGGCTCGCGCAGGGCCTTCAGAGTTTAGGTCATCAGGTGACGGTATACACTACGAGACATCCAGAGCGGCGAGAGGACGGCATAAAGACCAGAGAGCTCAAGAACATAAATCCACCCGGGTCTGGCTACTTCTTCTGGCCAGCTTTTTTCAAGCCGTCCGTCTTTAGAGAGCTGAAGAATTATGATGTTATTCATGCAGTGGACTTTTCCATGTTTGCTGCCCTGGCTGGACTAATAGCCAGTAGAGTATATTCTAAACCTTCGGCGCTTACCGCGTTTTACCATCCGCCTTCAGCTATGCCGCATCCCTGGCTGAAGTCTTGGTACGATAAGACCGTTGGCCGCTTCATTCTGTCCGGCTATAGCGCTATGATAATTCACTCCACATTCGAGCTAGAAGCATTAAGCGCGAATGTGGGTGAGTTGGATCAACAGAGGTTATACAGGATTCCAAGTGGACCTATCATTGAGGGTATTAAACCGCGTTATGGATTTAGGGAAAGATATGGGCTGGCGGATAAGCATTTGGTGCTCTATGTAGGCCGCATCGACTCCAATAAAGGCGCCGACCATCTTTTACACGCAATAAATAAGCTTAAAAACTCAGAAGAGGCTCAAAACCTGGCGCTAGCAATAGTTGGAGAAGAAGAGAGTTGGCACCGATGGTCACCGGACACTGTGAGATTGATAAAAGAGATGGAGGATAGAGTTTTTTTCATTGGAAAACTGTTTGGAGAGGAGTTGGCCGCTGCTTACGCGGAAAGCGATGCTCTTATAGTCCCTTCTAAATATGAGAGCTATGGTCTTACCCTGGTCGAGGCGCTGAGCTACGGGACTCCCGTAATAGCAACCAGGGTTGGCATAGCCCCGGAGGTTATAAAGGATGGCTATAACGGATATCTGTATAATTACGGAAACGCTGAGATGCTTGCAGAGTCTATTCTTAAATTGAAAGACTTGGACAAAAGCGAGCTCCGACAGAATGCCTCAGACTCCGTCAGAGATTTTACTTGGGACAGGACGTTGCGAGATATTACCGACCTTTATTACAGTCTGGTAAAGGTCCCTAATGAGCAACTCTTATGAGACTTGCTCACCTTCTTCCAATACGTAGAACAGAGATAAACACTTGGGTACTAAACAATGAGCTGACGTTGCTAATCCTTCTTACTTTAGTAACCTCTGTAATAGTATTGTCCCAAGTCCAGGCGCTGGCTCCTGCTAGAGCCTTTCTCGGAATATTGTGCGTGGTCTTTTTCCCGGGTTACGCACTCCTTGCGTTGCTGTTTCCTACCAAGGGTCCTATTGAATGGCTTGAGCGCGTTGCACTCAGTGTGGGTGTAAGCATAGCGATCATTCCTCCTTTAGCTTATCTATTGGACATACTGCCCTGGGGTTTCACCCTGCTCCCAATGCTTATATCTATTACTGCTGTCATAGTTGTTGCTAGTATAGGGGCTCTAATATTAAGACATAATGTTCCCGATGAAGAGAGGTTCTTCTCTCAACTAACATTGCTAAGCGGCGGAACAGGATTTTTGCCTATATCGCCTAAACTGGGCTTGGCTTTGGGCGCCTTGTGCGCGTTAGCCCTTTCTTTCGGTTTATACCTTAACCTGGCATCCAGGAATACCGACTACTTCACAGGGTTCTATGTGTTGGGAGATTCAGGGTTAGCCCAAGGTTATCCTAAGGAGTTGGAGGTTGGCTTACCCTTCAGCTTTGTAGTAGGCTTAGATAATAATGAGCGTGCCGATATGAAATATAGTGTAGTAGCTAAAGTCGGTGATCAGGAGCTAGGTGGGGCGAGAGATGTGCTGATAGAGAGAGGGTCCAGCGTGCAAGTCCCAATTGAAGTTACACCTTCAACGCCACAGGAGGATGCCAAAATAGAGTTTCTATTGTTTAAAGCAGAAGATGCTGCGCCATACCGCTCGGTGCATCTTTGGACAAACATAAAAAATAAGGGCGTATCCAGATGATCCCAGTACAAGAAACGTCAGAGATTGCAATCGATCAGGAGCAGTCCGCAATATATAAGCATCCAGCGTATCGCTGGCTGAGCCCGCTGCTGTACTTGATGATTATAACTGTAGCAGAAATAGTAGTTGCTATGGTTAACCCTCAGCTCGGTATGGTAATACATGCTGCGCTTTTACTCGTATTACCGGTCCACGCAGCCCTTGCGCCGGATCCTAAAGAGCAGAAGCTTCTGATATGCATGTGTCTGGCTCCTCTTATCAGAGTTATGAGCTTGGCTTTGCCTATAGCGACGCTGCCGCTGGTATATTGGTTTATTATTGTGAGCACGCCCTTATTCCCAGCTGTCTATATGGCGATCAGAGCGGCAGGGCTGAAGAGGCAGGATATTGGGCTAACAGCCAATCATCTACCGGTCCAGTTGCTGGTAGCTTTGACTGGAATACCTTTGGGAGTGGCAGAGTACCTGATCCTTGCTCCAGAGCCGCTTATTCAGAACCTGTCCCTTGGCTCTATATGGTTTCCTGCTTTGGTACTATTAATTGGCACAGGGTTTTTAGAGGAAGTCATATTCAGAGGAGTTTTGCAAAAAGTATCGGCTGATATCATGGGATCGTTCAAAGCGCTGATGTATGTTACTGCCTTATTCGCTGTCCTGCACATTGGCTATCTATCTGTCATTGACGTGATTTTCGTCTTCATGGCTGGCGCCTGGTTTGCATTGGTAGCCATTAAGACGAAATCTATCATCGGGGCTACCCTTGCCCATGGCTTAACAAACATAACTCTTTATCTAATAGCTCCCTTTATCTTCGCTGATGGTATTTCTCTGGCGGCGATTGCTGCCATCTTTTAAAGCTTTATTGCCCTTAGAGCATATTGATTAATGGCTTCTTTCGTCCTATAAAGATTACAATATAAATAGAAAAACTAAAGGGATGGAAGCTAAGATTCCATCCCTATATGCTTAGTGTAGCTTGTCGTTAGTCTATTGAAGTATGGAGCCGACTCGAGAAACCAGAATCATTCCGAAGGCGATGAATAGAGGAATAAGCCCAACGTTTAGCGCGTAAGAGAAAGCTCTTATCTTTGGGTTCTTTGAGAAGCTAAGAAGCTCTTTTTCCACAAGAAAAACTAGCAGAGTCAGTATGGCAACCAGAGCCATTGAAGATCCCAAGTTTACGAGAGCAGCGCTAGAAGAGCTGGACGACACTATCGTTGCGACTGTTATCGTTGTAACTGTAGAAATCATACACAAACCTTTTCAAAAGTTAGTCCTGCTCATTGTATGTACTGAATGAGTTCTTGTCAAGTTATCGTGTTGTTATCCACTTTTTATATGGCCTGGGTAGCGTAAAAGGAGAAAAGTCATGTGCGGAATTGTAGGATATGTCGGTAATAAAGAGGCTCTTCCAATAGTTCTAGATGGCCTGCGTCGTCTTGAGTACAGAGGATATGATTCTGCCGGTATCGCAATTATGAACGGCGCCGATGTTAAGGTGATAAGAAGCGCCGGCAAGTTGGAAAACTTAGTGTCTCTTATAGATAATGGGTCTCCTCCCAAAGGTCGCGTGGGACTAGGACATACCAGGTGGGCCACGCATGGCAAGCCTTCTGAAAGTAACGCTCATCCACACACGGACTGCCTTAACGATCTTGCCCTCGTACACAATGGAATAGTAGAAAATTATCTTCCTCTTAAGGAGAAGCTGCTGGCAGAGGGGCACACTATGACTTCTGAAACAGACACTGAAGTAATGGCCCACTTGATAGAAAATGGTCTTAAGGAAGGGAGCAGTCTGGAAGAATCTGTTAGGGGCGCTTTTAAAGAGATAAAGGGGTCTCAAGCTTTGGTTGTCATAAGCAAGAGAGAGCCCAATAAGATGGTTGCAGTGCGGCTTGGCAATGCCGGTGGACTTGTTATTGGCATAGGCGATGAAGAAATGTACGTGGCCTCTGATATGCCTGCCCTGGTTAACAAGACAAAGAAAATGCTTTTCTTGAATGATAGAGAGATGGCTGTCGTCACTCCAGGCGGTGTTACATTCTCCACTTTAGATGGAACAGTAGTAGAAAAGACTCCTCAGACTGTAGCATGGGACGATCTGGCCGCCAGTAGAGGCGTCTACAAGCACTTTACGCAGAAGGAGATTTTTGAGCAGCCATCATCTTTAACTAATGTTATAAGTGGAAGAGTGACTCTTGATCCTGGGGCAGTGAACCTTACCGAGCTAGCCCATTTGGAGGATAGGCTAAAGCAAATCAATAAAGTAGAGATAATAGCATGCGGTACTGCGTGGCATGCCTGTCTCGTTGCCAAGAGGTTTATTGAAGACATAGCTAAAGTGCCCGCCGAGGTGGACTATGCCTCTGAGTACCGCTACCGGGCCCCGCGGGCACGCGATGATACCCTGGTTATTGCGATAACTCAATCAGGAGAGACCGTCGATACTCTGGAGGCGATGCAGTATGCGAAAAGGTCCGGCGCTACGCTGCTGGCGCTGGTGAATGCAGCAGGAAGCCAGGCTACTCAAATAGCAGACGGAGTGGTATATTACCACGCTGGACCGGAGATTGGTGTCGCCTCCACCAAGTGTTTCACCTCTCAGCTTGTTGTATCCTATTTGTTTGCTTTGCATCTGGCTTCCTTGCGAGGAAACATCTCGAAAGAGGAGTTGACCGAACATCTCTGGTCGCTGGTAAAACTGCCGGACCTCGTGGCCGAGACTTTAGAAGCCAGCCAACAGTGCGAGAGATTAGCTAATAAATACCACAGGTCCCAAAACTTTCTCTTCTTGGGCAGGGGAATAAACTATCCTATCGCGCTGGAGGGCGCCTTGAAGCTGAAGGAGGTATCTTATATTCATGCTGAAGGCTATCCTGCCGGAGAGATGAAGCATGGCCCCATTGCTCTGATCGATATTGACATGCCGGTAGTTGCTATAGCTGTTAAGGACCATCTCTACGATAAAATGATGAGCAACATCGAGCAGGTGAAAGCCAGGGATGGTATAGTAATTGCTATAGCCACCAAGGGAGACAGCGATATTGCAGGCAAGGCAGACCACGTGATTTATATTCCCGAAGCCTCCGAATACATAAATCCAATCCTGTCAGTGGTCCCGCTCCAGCTACTGGCGTACTATACCGCTCTCCGTCGCGGCTGCGATGTCGACCAGCCCAGAAACCTTGCCAAGTCTGTCACGGTAGAGTAGGGCAACCACCATGTGGACCAATCATCCATGCGGGTCATCACCCGCACCCCGAAGGGATGAAAATGAGCTAGCGCAGCCCGTTCCCTGAGGCTCTCGAAGGGACGGGCGGTGCTTATCAACAAGCTCTAACAACAGCACCAAACTATTTGCTAAGGAATATCGAAAGGGGCTTCCGTTCGGAAGCCCCTTTCGATAACCTTCAGGTGTTCTACTTAGGCTGTCTTGCGTTTTAGCAGCAGTCCGCTTGCCAGCGCTGCGAAGCCTAAGGCCGCCAGCGCTTCGGATACAGGAACAGGCGCTCCACCGGTTCTGGGCAGAGCGGCTGGAGCTGAGGAGGCCGCTGGAGTTGTTGCTGCAGGAGTAGTAGTAGCGGCAGCAGCGATTGGCGCTCCACGGACCAGATCGCCAGCGGGCGATACCACCAACCACAGAGCGCCAAAGGCCCGGACGTTCTGCCCTCTGACATCGCCAGGCTTTTCATCCGGGGCGAAGTAGTATAGCGGCCAGCCCTTGTACGTAACCTGTGAGGAACCGTCCCGCCTGCGCGCAAAGCTCAAAAGCTGGTTCGATACACCTTCGCCGGCCCTGGCGGTGCCGATCGTTAGCAGAGGAGGCCATACCTCAGCGCACCTATCGTAGCAGCTGCTCTTGTTAAATTCGTCAGCCTCGAACATGTATAGAGAGCGCCCGCTAGAGTCCACCAGAAAACTTCCCAGCCCTGGGTTGGTGGCCAGGTTCACCTTGGCGTTGGTCATCCTTGGACCTCCCTCTGGTGCGACAACAAACCATATACCTCCGAAGTTCTGTCCTTTAACGTCGCCAGCCTTCTCGTCTCGGGAGAAGTAGTACAGAGGCCATCCGTCGTATGTGACTTGCTTGGCCCCGTCGTCTCGAGTTATGGTCCCTAAATTCCGAGAGGACGCGCCTTCAATCGCTTTTGGGTCTCCAGTGGTCATCAGTGGCGGCCAAAGAGCTGCACACGAGCCGCTACAATTAGACTTATTCCGCTCGTCCCTGGTAAAAAGGTAAAGAGTTCGTCCGTTTTCGTCGGCCAAAATATTGCCGGCCGCAGAGTTTGTAACCACCTTTACTGTTGCAGGGCCATCCGCAGCGTAGGCAAGAGAACTGCCTCCTACAAGTAAGAGCAGACCTAGAAAAATAGATAGCTTCCTCATATTTGATTACCTCCTTAAAATATATTTTCCCTCTTACGTACCATACGCAAAGACCTATCTTTTGGATTTGTAGCTTTGAAAGAAAATCAGAAATTTTTATTTCTAAGGGTTGTTACCTTAGACTTCTTAAGTAATTGTAGATCGCCATCTCCTCCTGGTCACTTAACTGCTGAGGACTAAAGGGCGGCATAGAGCCTCTTGGGTTTCTCACCTGGTTTAACACCTCCGCAAAGCTCAAGGTAGTGCCGGCAAGAGCCGGACCAAACCCGCCCTCGCCATTGGCTCCATGACAGGATGAACAGCCTTTGCTTGCAAAGAGTGTTCCTCCCTGCGTACTTGCTGGAGGCGGTTGCGGTATCGGAGTGTTAGCTGGCGGCGGAGGTGGAGCCGGGGTATTGGTTGGCGGCGCCACTATTTGTGGTACCGAAGTTGACGTAGGAGGGGCTGGGACTGCTGTGTTTGTGGGAACAAGAGTTGGAGTGTTGGGCACTGTAGTCGCTGTAGATGAGGCTGTCGGAGAGGGTTGGGTTGTTGCCGTCGATGTAGCGGCAACCGTAGCTGTAGGGGTAGTAGTGTTGGCCCTTTGTCCACACCCCGCCAACAGTAGGGCTGTGGTGAATACTACCAGCAATGGCCCTGTTAATTTTACAGACCAATTTCCCATGCCTCCTGTAAAGCGGCCGCGCGTCACTCTATCCATGTTTGTCACCTGCTTGTATTTATTCCGAACACCTACGACGGCGTTCATATTATATACGCTATAGATGGAATAGTGGATTTAGCTTTTAGAGATTGGCTAACGGTCTAAGCGCCGTGGTCGTGGCGCCAGCTTTATGACCGTGACGGCCTTAGCTTATATCCAATAGCCATCACGACCAGACCGATAATCATCAAGCCAATTATTTTTGATGAGTACGCATCCTCGCCAACTCTGGGTAGTCCATTAGGGGAGCCAGGCTGCCGCACCGGTGTTACTCCGGGTATCGTTGGGATATTGCCGCAGGAGGTGTACTGTGTAATGTCTGTGCTGCGATGCACATTTATGGCCATGCGGGTCCGCTGTAGACTGGCTAGATCTACGCTTAGTGTTGTAGAAGACTTTCCGTTTACTACGCTGCTCAAAGGATAACGGATTGTGCCTATATTGGGGCAGGCGCTATCATGAATGTGAGCAGGCTGCTCCCCGGTGCCAGGCTGTATATCTATCGTGATCAGAGTCTGAGCGCCTTGCTCGGTTAATACCGCCGTGCCCGTTTGACTGCCATCTCTGCCTGGTCCCATAGGTATTGTAATCGTATTTTGCCGGGCTGCTACGTGGCCACTTTCCAAGGCCATGACAATAGCTGCTATGAAAAATGCTAATACGATGTATTTTACGATCATACCGCGCCTCCGTGCGTATTCTGGTAAGAACGGACCCCGGTTTACTACTAACTTTTCTGAATTCTCTCAGACTATTTCTTAGAAAATTGTTATATACCAGCAACTATGCGGATGATTGCAAGGGTTGTAGGGGCGTAAGGCCTTACGCCCCTACGGACCACGCTATGGGTCAGATATAATCATCAATTTACCGGACAAGTCTAAAAAGGTCGTAAACCTGTTAAAATTACCTATATATTACTTTTAGAATACAATAGTTCCTACTAATGCGCCAAGAAAAGCAGTTGGAGCTGCCATAAACGGACTATTCTTGGTGTTTTGGGAGTAAGATATTTCCTAAGAGGCTAACTAAGGAGCAGGTAGGTGAAGATATACACTAAGACTGGGGACAAAGGAGAGACGGCGCTTTTTGGCGGTAAGAGGGTAAAGAAATATGATCTTAGAGTAGAAGCATATGGTACTGTGGACGAGTTAAACTCTGCACTTGGGCTGGTGCGCGCCTTTGGGGTTGTCTCAGAGGTGGACCAGCTTTTAGTCAGAGTCCAGTCAGAGCTATTCCTTTTAGGGGCAGATCTTGCAACTCCCATGAATGCAAGAGCAAAAGGGGTAGAGAGAGTTAGAGAAGAGCAGGTAGCGCTGCTTGAGAGTGAGATCGACCGTTTTGATGAAGAGCTTGTTCCGCTAAAGGAGTTCATTTTACCGAGTGGGACAGTGCCGGGCGCCGCACTTCATTTGGCGCGTACCATATGCCGCAGAGCCGAGCGTGATGTGACCAGATGTATGGAAGAAGAAGAGATCAGCGCTATAGCCCTACGCTATTTGAACCGGCTGTCTGACTGGCTGTTTACGTTGGCCAGACTCGTCAACAGTAGGGCTGATGTGCCGGAGACGACCTGGCACAGGGGCGCTCAAGAGACAGGATAAAAGAAGCCCTGTATTTCGAGAAGGGCTTTGTATCCAGGATGGCGAAGTCGGCCGTAAACTTGCGCCTCGGAATGTACCGAGATTGTAAAGGATATACCACCAGCGCTATTATCAATATAAGCACGCCTATATGTTGTATTTAAATGTTGGACAGCGGGGGGATCTATGAATAAGCTTAAAGACTTATTAGAATGCGGACAATCGATATGGTTGGACTATATACAGCGTAGTCATATAGCCAGTGGTGAGCTAAAGGAGATGGTGGCAGATGGTCTAAGGGGCATGACCAGCAACCCAAACATTTTCCAGAGCGCTATCGCCGATACCTCGGACTATGACAGCGCGATAGATTCTATCCTAAAGGCTGAGCCAAACATTGGCATACAGGGCCTGTATGAGCGTCTCGCCATCGAGGATATACAGAGCGCGGCTGATGTCCTACGCCCGGTGTATGACGAGAGCAATGGCGCCGACGGGCTGGTCAGCTTTGAGGTCTCTCCCCATCTGGCTTACGATTCCGCTACCACTATATCTGAGGCCAAGCGGCTTTGGCAGGCCGTTAGCCGTCCCAATCTCATGATCAAAGTTCCAGCGACCTCAGAAGGGTTTTCCGCCATTGAGGCCCTTATTGCTGAAAGGATCAATGTTAACGCAACCCTCATGTTTTCCATGTCCCACTACGAGGGGGTCGCTAGCGCTTATATTCGCGGCCTTGAGCGTAATCCGAAGCCCAGCGGCGCCGTTTCTGTTGCCTCCTTCTTTGTGAGCCGCGTAGACACCTCTGTGGACCGCGCTCTTGAGGCAATAGGCACTCCCGAAGCTTTGGCTTTGCGTGGAAAAGCGGCTGTAGCGAACGCTAAGATCGCTTATAAGAGGTTTACAGAGATATTCTATGGCGGAGACTTTGAGAGCTTGCGAGCGAAGGGCGCTAAGGTGCAGCGGGTGCTATGGGGAAGCACCAGCACGAAAAACCCGGCCTACTCGGACGTGCTTTATATTGATGAGCTTATAGGGCCGGACACGGTCAACACCGTTCCGCCTGTTACACTAAAAGCCTTTATCGACCATGGACAGGTACGCTCTAGTCTGTCGGAAGGGCTGGCGGAGGCGGAGGGCCATTTAGCCCATCTTGAGGAGCTGGGTATAGATTTGGATGCAATTACAGAGCAGTTGCAAAAAGATGGTGTAGTGGCCTTTGCCACCGCTTACGACGGACTTCTGGCATCGCTAGAACAAAAGCGTGATTCCATGGTCTTGAAGGTATAAAAGCAAATACTAGCAATTAATGACATTGGATCATTGATTTGTTATTTATTTATTGATAGCATGGGGTTATTACAGAGAGGGGTGAATCAAGTGAATAAAGTTGTGCATTTTGAAATTCCAGCGGATGATCTCCAGCGAGCGGACAAGTTTTACCAGGATGTGTTTGGTTGGAAAATAGTGCCTTTTCCTATGGAAGGTGGAGAGTATCATATGGCATACACCGTTGATGTCGATGAGACAACGCACATGCCAAAAGAAGCTGGCGCGATCAATGGTGGTATCATCAAGCGAGAAAAGAGTGGACAAACGCCAGTTTTGGTTATTGACGTAGAAAATATAGACGAACATCTTAAAAAAATCGAAAGCAACGGTGGAAAAGTTGTCTCGCCGAAGCAACAAGTTGCTGATATGGGTCTTTATGCAAACGTCACAGACACCGAGGGAAACATTATTGGCGTGTGGCAAGATCTGCATTGATTCTTAGTTAATTGCAAAACACCCCGGAATACGAATGCGGGTTGTCGCATCACCGCGAAGGGATGAAAATGACCGCCGCGGTGAGAGTCCGTTGGGTAGAGACGCAACATGTTGCGTCTCTACGGGCCTCAGTCCAAGCACAATTGCTATTTCCTAACCAACCAATTACGAAATACCCCGGGATGCTTCCTATAAGTGTCTTTGATCGGAAAACTGGGTATTATCTGTCACGGGCCTTCCCTTCTCGCCTTAATTGGCTTATTCTAAAGACCCCAGCAATCTGAGCTCGTCGGCCATTAGGCGGTTTATAAGAAAATTCCTCTGGACGTGAGCCCTACCGGCTGCACCTAACTCCTGAGCTTTCCTGGGGTCTCGCAAAAGCTCCATTGTCCTTTCGGCACATTCATCGATGCCTTTAATCAGGTAGCCCCCGATACCTTCCGGCATCTGCATAGGTATCCCCCCAGCCATTCCTGCAACAACCGGAGTCCCTTTCCACAGGGCCTCGGATACTACCAGTCCAAAGCCCTCCCGTAGGGACTTCTGCAATACTACATTTGAGCTGCTCTGGAAGGCATTTACCTCCATGTTGCCGATACCTGTGAAGTTTGTCAGGACGTGGATATCCGGGTCCGCCTTGGAGTCCTCGATTATATCGTGGTAGATCTCCCATCCTTCGGGATCGTCGAGGGCCATCTGTCCCAAAAGCGCCAACTGAGTGTTAGGCATCGCATCCTTTACTTTTCGATAGACCTCTATAACTCCTAAGGGGTCTTTCCAAGGATCAAAGCGGGATACCTGAGTAATCAGCAAACGGTCCAATCTGACTCCAGTCCATTGGATGATCTGGCTGGATATATCAGATGGCAGTGTCATGTTCTTGGGACTCAGCGGGTCTATGGCAGGAGGCATTATTACATAGCGCTTGTCCCGGAGGCTCTGGGGAACGAATTGTTCCATGGTAAATACTAGGGCGTCGTACTCCATAATAAAAGGTTGCAGGAAGGCCATGACCTCTTCGTTGGGCTCCGAGGTATCGAGATGGCATCTCCAGACCCAGCGGGCATGATTGCGTCCGTGAAGCGCTCTTAGCGCTGCGGGCTGTGGATCGTGCACAATAATATAGTCGTACTCGCCCTCCATAAGGCCAGCAATACGCTCGCTATGCCTTATGTAGGTGTTTTTTGCTTCTTCGGTTAAAATAAAGCTCGCGCCCTGAAGAGCATTGTGTATCCCTTTGGTGACCTTAAAGAATTCTTCCAGCGGTGGGATCACCAGCCAGTCCACCGATAGGCCAAGGCCGCGGTAGAAAGGGACCATCGAACGTAGAAGCTCTGAGACTCCTCCGCCATAGGACGTAGCATTTATGTGGGCTATCCTCGCTTTTAGAAGAGGCGCTGCTAGCTCTCGAAGCTCGTTCATAGCTTCGATACCAATTACGGCTTCGTAGCTATCAAGGGATTTTGGAGCAAGTTCTACTTCCTGAAGCATACTTGTCTTCTCTCCTATCACACGTATTTCTCTGAGCGCCAAAAGTCAGTTGTGAAAAAGGGTTGTTAAGGGGACGAACTAAACCTGTTAGACAAAGGGATAGCTAGCTGCTTACAGGCCATAGCAACTTATACTATTATAGTATTATGTAGTTGAATTTGCTCCTCAAAGGTGTCACCGCTAAGATGAAGACCTCTCAAGACTCATCAGCTATTATTCAGCCTAATCCTAAAGCTCCACCGCTTCCCACACCCTTCTTCTATGGCTGGGTAGTAGTCGCCTGCGTCGCAGCAGCCGGATTTCTCGCCAGTGGGACCACTAACGTAGTGGTTAGCGTTCTGCTTAAGCCTATGACCGAGGAGACCGGCTGGTCTCGCACCATGATCTCCAGCGCCCTCGGAGTCGGCGCTATCGCCGCCGGGGTGCTTTCGCCTCTGACTGGGTTTTTGGCCGACCGCTTTGGCGGACGTGTGCTCGTACCTATTGGCGCAGCTATGTCCGGGGTCTTATACATCCTAACTGGGCAAGCTACTGCGTTCCCCCCATTTCTTATGAGCTTTGCCGCCAACAGGGCAATGGCGTGGGCAGTCATGGCCGGTGTGGCGGCACAGGCCACGGTAACTAACTGGTTTTTTGTGAAGCGCCCACGCGCCCTGGGCACTATCGGCATGGTCGGTGCGTTGGGGGGATCAGCCATGGCTGTGGTGGCCCAATTCCTATTGGAGAATATCGGTTGGCGTGGAGTCATGACGGTCTATGGCGTTCTAACCTTACTGCTCGTGGTAGGACCCAGCGCCCTGCTGATCAGGAGTCGCCCTGAGGACGTTGGTCTTTCGCCGGATGGTGTTTCGCCCGATGCAGCAGCACCTGAGACCGAGCGTGCCAGGCGTGGGGTACCAAGAAGGGCGGAGTACAATTGGTCACTTTCCCAGGCTATACGCACCCCGGCACTGTGGCTTATCACCGCCAGCGGCAGCGTAGCCCTCTTCGGTGTAGCTGGGGTTAGTGTTCATCAGGTTGCTTATTTGACCGATCGTGGAATCGCTCCGGCCGTAGCAGCCGCGGTCCTGGCGGTATATACCTTCTCGTCAGCTATCTCAAGTTTCGTATGGGGCCTACTGACCGAGCGTTTCGACGAGCGAAGTATGAGCGTGGGGGCGCTAGCTAGCGCTGCCTTTTGCATGTTGTTCCTTACTACCGTAAACACACCTGCGGCGGCTTTTCTCTTTGCTGTCCTGTTCGGTATGTGCGCTCGTGGGCAGAACACTCTGGTCAGCATTGTTTTTGCCCAGTATTTCGGCCGCGGTAGCTTCGGCGCTATATCAGGCATCGCTACTCTATTCCAAACCTTTGCCGCCGCCCTCGGCCCCATTGTTGCTGGCCTAGCTTTCGATCTTACCGGCGCCTACATAGGGGTATTTTACGCGCTGGTCGGTGTTTTTGCTTTAGCCTCGTTTTTGATGTTCTTGGCCCGCCGCCCGGTGCCGCCGAGCCGAGGGTCGATTTCTTAGGCCCTCTTAGCTAAAATAGACTCAGCACTAGAGAGATAGAGGAATTAGCTCATGCCTGAACTCAGCACTATAACCGTCAAGGGCTTCAAGAGCATTGCATCTATCGAAGAGTTAGAACTTGGACCAATCAACGTGCTCATCGGCGCAAACGGGTCCGGGAAGTCTAACTTTATTGGTGTCTTCTCCTTCCTACATGCCATCCGCGAAGGCCATCTGAAGGATTACGTGATCCAGGCTGGTGGGGCCGACAAGGTACTGCATTTCGGGTCGAAGGTGACTGAGGAGTTGGAAATCAGGATTTCCTTCCAAGAAGGCATCAACCAATACGAGATTAAGCTTCAACCAACGCAAGCCGACCAACTGTATCCCGCCGACGTCGCCTATTTTTGGGATAAGAAGCGATACCCGGATCGGCCTGGTAGCTACCCGCTAGTGCCGATGGGTACTGAGGCTGGAATTAGCAATCCTAGGGGTAGAGGGCCCGCAGCGTATGTACGAGCCCGTCTAGACCGGTGGCGACTTTATCATTTCCACGACACCAGTTCGAGATCACCGATGAAAAGCACCGCAGACTTGAATGACAACCGGTATCTACGCCCCGACGGACGGAATCTGGCAGCGTTTCTTTATTACCTCCGCGAGAAACACGATGCCTCATATAGCCTGATCCGTCGGACCGTACAACTGGCGGCGCCTTTCTTCGACGACTTTATGCTAGAACCGCAAAAACTGAACCCGGACAAGATCAGGCTTGAGTGGCGCCACAAAGGCTCTGAAGCGTACTTTGACGCATCGTCCCTCTCAGACGGAACGCTTCGCTTCATCGCGCTGGCAACACTCTTCCTTCAACCCGATGACCATCGTCCATCAGTCATTCTTGTCGACGAGCCGGAACTAGGTCTTCATCCCTACGCCATCACGATGCTCGCCTCTCTGGTTAAACAGGCATCGGTTAACACACAGGTAGTTCTTTCGACTCAATCGCCTTTCTTATTGGACCACTTTCAGCCAGAAGATGTTCTCGTGGCAGACCGTGTAAATGGGGGGACGCAACTCACGCGCTTAAATCCGGCTGCTCTAGAAACGTGGCTCGAAGACTATAGCCTTGGGGAACTATGGGAGAAAAACGAAATTGGTGGACGCCCTACTACGGAGCGAAGCCAATGATCAGAGTGCTCATCCACGTTGAGGGCCAGACCGAGGAGAGTTTCGTTACCCAGGTTCTAGCCCCACATCTTTATGATCGAGGCTACGTATCGGTACGCCCCCGTCTCTTAGGAAATGCCCGCCCGCGTAAGAGCCGAGGAGGAATTCCGGGTTGGGATTCCGCGCGCAGAGACATTCTTTCCCACCTTAAGGAAGACTCCGGGTGCCTGTCGACAACAATGGTGGATTACTATGGTATGCCGCGGACCGGCCCTGGGGCTTGGCCTGGTCGCGAAGCGGCAGCACATGTACCTTTCCTGCAACAAGCAGTCACCATTCAAGATGCCTTGCTTGACGATATCAGCGGTGAGATGGGTAGCGGTTTCGAGCGGTTTATTCCCTATGTAGTGATGCACGAGTTTGAAGGCTTACTTTTCAGCGACTGCACTCGTTTCGCGCGCGGGATTAATCATGATGAGCTTGCACAGCAATTCCAAGCTATCAGGGACGAGTTTGATAGTCCGGAGGAGATTAATGATTCACCGACTACGGCGCCTTCAAAGCGCGTGGAGTTGCTAGTGCCGGGGTATCAAAAACCATTATTAGGCACTCTCGCGGCCCTTGACGTAGGCCTCGCCACCATTCGTGCGGAATGTCCCCACTTTAATAGCTGGCTGGGTCGCCTGGAAGCCTCTATCTGAATTTTACACACTGTTTCTGAAACTATTCTATTTAGACGAAGTTGCAAAATAGCCTAATCTGCGCAATAATCTTAGTTGTGACTTTAAGCGCCGAAGTGGCGGAACGGCAGACGCGCTACGTTCAGGGCGTAGTGTCCGACAGGGCGTGTGGGTTCAAATCCCACCTTCGGCACCATTTGTAGACTAACGGCACGCGCTTGTAGCTCAGTTTGGATAGAGCGTAGCCCTGCGGAGGCTAAGGTCCCGGGTTCGAGCCCCGGCAAGCGCGCCATAATCATAATTCACTAGGTTGGACAGGCTATGTGGCCTGTTTTTTTGTTTAGTATATCTATCAGGTCAGATAATCAACCTTTATAGATGTTTTTTTAGAAAATACCGTCTACAGCCCAGCCCATTATATACTTATATAGAGGTACAAAAATTTTAGCCTGAGGGGTTTAGTCAGAAGATGGTCGGTGTAATTTCTGAGCAGCGAGTAGAAGACGAGACCCAACGGTTAGGTCTCGAGTTTTACCATGCTACCAGGGGTTACGCTCCTTCGCTCATAGAGCGCATTCAGGACTGGCTTATGATTGAGCTTATGGAGCATCCTGACTTCAGGAACTATATGCTCCGCTTCGAGGATGTGCTGGCTGCTCTAAACTTCAAGGGCAGTGACAAAAGAATTAAAGCGCTGCTTCAGGAGTATTTCGACCGATCTCTTAGCGGACTTCCGCTTATTTTTCGGCTTGCTCTTGCCCTTGCTAAGTCACCCTTTATTCCTGCACCACTGGTAGGATGGGCTACGCGTCTAGCTACAGAAGCCCTGGCAAGCAGGTTTATAGCGCCCTCGGGAATCGATGGCGTTCGCACGACCCTTCAGTATCTGGAAAACCATAGGCGCTGGGGCAGCTTTGATATTCTTGGGGAGCTTGTACTGAGTGATGAGGAAGCGACCCACTATAAGGAAGGTTACTTGCATTTACTTGAAAGACTACGCGATCATCCACAAGCCGGTAAGAGGACTCCCGGCGACATCCCTCAGCTTCAGATATCTATTAAGCTCAGCGCGCTTACGGCAGACTTCAATCCGATAGACCCAAAAGGCGCTATTGCCCGAGTCCGAGAGTCCGCGGATGAGGTGTTCAGCCTGGCACAAGAGCTGGGAATAGGCGTGACTATAGATATGGAGCAGTACGAGTACCGGGAGCTTACCTGGGATGCCTTTACTGCTTTGTTCGGTCCCGGCTCCTCCTTTGCCGATTGGACTGATGCTGGGATAGTGGTCCAGGCATATCTCGCGGACGCGGAGGCACATCTTCAGGATGTCCTGGAGTTCGCCTCAAGGCGCGGGGTTCCCTTTCAGGTGCGCCTGGTCAAGGGAGCCTACTGGGACTATGAGACTATAATGGCGAGGCAGATGGGATGGCCAGCGCCTGTATATCAGGACAAGTCTGAGACCGATATCAGCTTCGAGAGGCTTACTAATCTGCTTCTTCGTAACAGCGATCTAGTAAAAATTGCAATTGGGAGCCATAACATCAGGTCTCATGCCCATGCAGAGGCGGTTAGAGAGTCCCTAGGGCTTCATCCAGCGACTATCGAGCACCAAGTGCTGTACCGGACGGCAGAGGGCGTGGCGCAGGGTATGGCTTCGCTGGGATGGATTGTGCGAGACTATGTACCAGTAGGAGAGCTGATACCAGGGATGGCCTATTTGGTCAGAAGAGTCCTTGAGAACACGTCCCACGTAGGGTTTTTGACTCAAAACCGACTTAGGGCCAGCGCAAATGAGCTGCTCAAGCCTCCTGTTCCTTCAAGTCCAATAGTGAAGGCAGACGCACCGGTTGATGGAGCTATAGTCACCAGGGACAGTCTTCTACCTCTGGTGTTCAAGAATCATCCACCAAAGCGTCTGTTCATAAAGGAAGAGCGGGAATCATTTCAGGCTGCATTAGACAAGGTAAGGGGTGAATGGGGGATAGAGTACCCTCTACAGTTGGGTGGAAGAGTCCTATATACAAATCAGGTAGCAAGATCGCTAAGTCCATCTCATCCAAATCCGGAGGACCCAGTGGGTCTGGTGCATCAGGCGGGCGAAGCAGAGGCAAAGGCGGCCATAGAGATAGCCAACCAGGGTTTCAAGCAGTGGTCGCGCCTGACTCCCAGAGAGCGAGCTGTTATCGCTCAAAAGGCGGCCAGGATTATGGCACAGGAGCGAGATGAGCTGGCGGCCTGGGTGGTGCACGAGGGCGCAAAGAACTGGCCTGGCGCCTTGTCCGACGTGGACGAGTCTATTGACTATCTAAACTACTACTCAATTCAATTGCTGAAAGAAGACAAATCTTTCCATGAGGCTTACGAGCCCCGAGGAGTGGTTGCAGTCATCCCGCCCTGGAACTTCCCTCTGGCTATTCCGTGTGGCATGACCAGCGCTGCCCTGATCGCAGGCAACGCCGTCATTCTGAAGTCTGCTGAGCCAACCCCATTAATAGCTCACAAGCTGGTAGATGTCCTACACCGGGCTGGCGTGCCTGCCGATGCCCTTATCCATCTGCCAGGGCCAGGTAGGGTAGTCGGGGCTGCTCTAGTAGAGAGTCCGGATGTGGACATGGTGGCCTTCACCGGCTCTAAGGAGACAGGCATCCGGATCTATGAGGGCGCCTCGAAAGTGCGGTTAACTAAAGGCGGCATCAAGCGGGTCGTAGCCGAAATGGGTGGAAAGAACCCTATCGTGGTATTTCCCGATGCCGACCAGGACGAGGCGGTGCGCGGCGTCCTCACATCTGCCTTTGAGCACGCTAACCAGAAGTGTTCCGCAGCCTCGAGAATATTTATCCATCAGGATATATATGAGAGAGTGAAGCAGCGGCTCATTGAGGGAGCAAAAAGCCTTCCGGTTGGTGCAGCAGATGACCCTGCGACATTCATCAATCCGGTCATATCTGAGAGCGCCAGGGAAGGGATACTGGAATACGCGGAAAAGGCTCGTAAAGAGGGCAGAATATTGCTGGACTATATGCGAGGCCCCTATCCCAGTTCCTATTGCCTAGGACCACTTATCGCTGAGATCGACCCTTCGCAGGCTTTCACAGCATCTATTGCTAGAGAGGAGATATTTGGTCCAGTCCTCGTTCTCATACCCTTTAACGACGATACCGACATTGTCTCCCTGGTCAACAGCACGAGCTACGCTTTGACAGCAGGAATATTTTCCCGAAGTCCCATGACCGTCAAGAGAATGACCAGCGCTATAAGGGCAGGCAACATATACGTCAACCGTGACATAACCGGGGCCAGGCCGGGAATCGAGCCCTTTGGAGGCTTCCAATTGTCGGGCACAGGCCCGAAGGCTGGGGGTGAGGACTATCTTATGGCCTTCGTTACCAGAAAAGACAAAGGGCATCACCTGCGCCTGAGCGGAAGCGATGGTCGTCTTGACAAAGACAGCCATCCTCTGGTCAGACCCTGGGACGTGGTGTCTCTAGCTGATAGAGTTGCCTGCCTGGAACAGGCTATTTCCTGGCTAAGAGGAGATGGTGCGGATAAATTAAGAGAAGCAATAGCCGCCAAGGTCGGACTGCTTGGAGACGCCTTAGAAGTGAAGGTAGAACAGATAATATCTACTCTTAATATGCTAATAAATAGCGCTTCAGAGATTGATGGACCGCAGCCGACAGTTGAGGTACCTGGGCAAAAAAACTTTACGTTATGGGAAACGCCTCGAGGCATAGGGATTGTGGCGGTAAATGATGCAACAGGCCCCGGTACATTCGTAGGTATGGTGTTGGGGCCACTGCTGGCTGGAAACGGTATCCTGGTAGCAGCTAGCCCCAGACACCAGCCGTTATCCGGCCTTTTGATAGAGTCACTTCACAGCGCTGGCGTCCCTGAAGATGTCTTAGCATCTATACACGACGCAGCTATCGGTCATCTTACCAGTCTAGCTGAAGGTCTCATTAATTTCGCGGTGGTAGACTTAGACGAGGCGGATACCAGAGCCATATACAGTGTTCTAGGGCTTACCAAAGAGTCTCAGGGACAAAACTGGCTTAAGGCTCTTATTAGCATGGATGAGGGGCCAAGGCCTGGAGAAGCTGGGTTCCTGCGACTCTTTGCCCTTCCTAAGACTGTAGCGATCCGCACTCTGCGACATGGGGCAGACTTGGAGTTGGTCTGAGATAACTCTTTGCTATCCTCACCAGAGCGAGGATATTTGTTGATACTGAGGTCAATTAAGTGTATATTTACGGCGATATATCTCTTGAACCTGGTTTGTTGTAACATAAGGTGCTGTTTAGATATTTATATTCCCTAAATGCTTAGTTATAAATTAAAAGGAGGCAAGTGTGGACAAGAGCCAGCTTGATAAGTTGAAGAGGGCATTCAATCCCCAAACGGTGGCAGTGGTAGGCTCTAAGAAGATTGATGATCACCGTTGGCTGCGTGCTGTGAGCACTCTGAAAGGCAAATATTATTCCGTTCAAATCGATCCCAACGAGGTACCCGGAATTGAGGAGATGGGAGTTAAAAATGTCTCTAGCCTCATGGACATTCCAGAGCCAGTGGACTACGTGATATGCGCCGTGCCCCGTGCCGTAAGCCCGAGAATAGTGGCGGACTGTATAAAGAAAGACGTGGCCGGCGTAACCTTATATACTTCCGGCTTTGCGGAGACCGGTACTGAGGATGGGATCCGCCTCTCCAAAGATATTACCGAGATGTCACAGGCTGCTAAATTGAACCTGATAGGCCCCAACTGCATGGGGATCTTCAATCCGGAACAGGGACTTCGCTTTGGCCCTGAGCAGTACACCGATGCAAAGGGACCGGTTGGCTTTATATCGCAAAGCGGCTCCAACGCATCGGGATTCGTTCAGTCGGGTTACCTGAACGGAGTATATGCCACCAAAGTCGTGAGCTTTGGCAATGGATATGTCCTGGATGCGGCCGATTTTCTGGAGTATTTTGCTCAAGACGAAGACACTAAGATCATAGGCGCCTATTTAGAGGGAGTGCCTCGCTGGCGTCCATTTTTCAACACCCTAAAGGAAGTAATAAAGCAGAAGCCTGTGATCATATGGAAGGGCGGACGCACCGGGGCCGGAGCCAGAATGACAAGCTCTCATACCGGGTCTCTGGCGGTAGATACCGCCCTGTGGGATGCGGCAATGAGGCAATGTGGGGTTATCCAGGCCTCCAATCTGGAGCAGCTAGTTGATGTGGCAAAGGCCCTAATCCATATTGGTCCCTTCACCGGAACCAGAATAGCATTAACAGGTGGGGCTGGTGGGCAGTCTGTGGCTATCGCCGATGCCTTCGCAGGCGCGGGCCTGGATGTACCCAGACTAAGCGACAAGTCCTTAGAGCAGATCGCCTCCTTCTTCGTGCTTATTGGCAGTAGCTTCAATAACCCTATCGATATGGGCCAGAACCGCAGAGAGTTTGTAGCCATAATGGATATCTTAAAGGAGGACGAGAACATCGATGCTGTAGTGATGCAGATGTCCTTCGTTATGGCCCTCCGAGACCCTCAGCGTATGGAGGAGACCATCTCTACCCTCTTTGAGTTCAGAGAGACATCCAAGAAGCCACTGGTGTTGGTCATGGGGTCCAGTTATCCACCAGACCAGGCGCAAGCTATTCATGATCTGGATCTTAGGTTCAGAGAGAAGGGCATACCAGCCTATCCAAGCTTTGAGCGCGCTGCCGTAGCTATAAAGAAGCTAACAGACTACTACAGGTTTCTTAACGAAGTAGGGGCGTAAGGCTTTACGCCCAGGGCGAGGTCATCCCGGGGGGCGAGGCGACCTCGCCCCTACTGCTTCGCTTTCGCAATGGCTCTCGCCTTCCTAAACGCCGAGTGTTGCGCTTTTCTTTCAGTTCCTGCCACCCTTGACGAGAGGGTTATATTAGCACGAATTATTGACAATATTTCCATGACCTTCTTATAATGCAGATGTCGCGCGTGGCAGAATTACCGTTGAGTTGTTGAACGAAATGCCCATATCGAACCAAGATTGGTGGCCGAATCTCCGCTAACGCCGCCCGGAGGGCCTCGGGAGACCGGAGCTCGGCAACCAAGGTCAAGAGCAATGAGCCATCAGAAGGAAACAGCGAGAGAGGAGAAGGACCGACATGTCTGATAGGACGGACGTGACCGCGAGCGTCAGCGAAAGCGAGAACCCAGTAATCCCCTCCCCGACTCCCAAGCGGACTCGGCCCAGGACGAACAGGGACTGGTGGCCGAATCAGCTGGACCTCTCGGTTCTCCACCAGCCCTCGCCCCTGTCCAATCCCATGGGCGAGGACTTCAACTACGCAGAAGAGTTCAAGACCCTCGATCTCGACGCGCTGAAGCGGGACCTAATCGAGGTGATGACGACGTCGCAGGACTGGTGGCCGGCCGACTACGGCCACTACGGGCCGCTCTTCATCCGGATGGCGTGGCATGCCGCAGGCACGTACCGCATCGCCGATGGCCGGGGCGGTGGCGGCAGCGGCATGCAGCGCTTTGCCCCCCTCAACAGTTGGCCCGACAACGCGAACCTCGACAAGGCGCGCCGATTGCTCTGGCCGATCAAGCAGAAGTACGGCCGGAAGATCTCCTGGGCCGATCTGTTGGTCTACGCCGGCAACGTTGCCATGGAATCAATGGGGTTCAAGACGTTCGGCTTCGGCTTCGGGCGACCCGACGTCTGGGAGCCCGACGAGATCTTCTGGGGGCCCGAGGACACGTGGCTTGGAGACGAGCGCCACGGCGGCGAGGGGGAAATCCATGGGCCTTTCGGCGCCGATCACATGGGCCTGATCTACGTGAATCCGGAAGGGCCGGGCGGCAACCCGGACCCGCTCCTCGCGGCAAGGTACATTCGACAAACGTTCCGCCGCATGGCGATGAATGACGAGGAGACCCTTGCGCTCATCGTCGGCGGCCACACGTTCGGCAAGACCCATGGTGCAGCCAGTGCGGAGCACGTCGGTCCCGAACCCGAGGCTGCCCCCATCGAGGAGCAAGGCCTCGGCTGGAGGACCACCTTCGGCAGCGGCAAGGGCCCCGACACGATCACCAGCGGGCTCGAGGGCGCATGGACCAACGAGCCGACGAAGTGGGACAACGGGTTCTTGGACAACCTGTTCAGGTACGACTGGGAGCTGACGACGAGCCCCGCCGGTGCGAAGCAGTGGACTCCCAGGAATTCATCAGCAGTGGCCACCGTGCCGGATGCTCATGATCCGTCGAAGAAGCACGCTCCCATGATGCTGACGACGGACCTCGCGCTGAAGATGGATCCGATCTACGGGCCGATCGCGAAGCGCTTCCACGAGAATCCGGACCAGTTGGCAGCAGCGTTCGCCAAGGCGTGGTACAAGCTGCTGCACCGCGACATGGGATCCGTCTCGCGCTACCTCGGCCCGTGGGTTCCGGAGCCGCAACTGTGGCAGGACCCCGTCCCCCAGGTAGATCATGAACTGATCGCGGAGCAGGATATCGCTGCCCTCAAGAGCAAGATCCTCGCATCGGGACTGTCCATCTCCCAGCTGGTCTCCACTGCCTGGGCGTCGGCGGCCAGCTTCCGCGGCACCGACAAGCGTGGCGGGGCCAACGGGGCGCGCATCCGCCTCGCGCCGCAGAAGGATTGGGAAGTGAACAACCCGGCCGAACTGGGGAAGGCGCTGCAGACGCTGGAGCGGATCCAGACGGAATTCAACAGCTCGCAGACCGGCGGGAAAAGGGTCTCGCTCGCTGACCTGTTCGTCCTGGGCGGGTGCGCTGCCGTCGAGCAAGCGGCGAGGAACGCCGGGCACGACATCACGGTTCCGTTCGCGCCGGGGCGCACGGACGCCTCGCAGGAGCAGACCGACGTGGAGTCGTTCGCAGTGCTCGAGCCGACCTTCGACGGGTTCCGCAACTACCTCCGAGCCGGAGAGATCTTGTCGCCGGAGACCCTGCTGCTGGAGCGGGCCACCCTGTTGACGCTGACCGCTCCCGAGATGACGGTCCTGATCGGCGGCATGCGGGCCCTGAACGCTAACTTCGGGCAATCCAAACACGGCGTCTTCACCGACCGGCCCGAGACGCTGACCAACGACTTCTTCGTGAACCTGCTCGACATGAGCACGGAGTGGAAGGCTTCAGCCGAGAACGTGCACCAGGGTCGCGATCGCGCCACGGGCGAGCTTAAGTGGACCGGCACCACCGTCGACCTCGTCTTCGGTTACAACTCCCAGCTCCGAGCCCTCTCGGAGGTCTACGCATGTGACGACGCGAACGAGAAGTTCGTGCGTGACTTCGTCGCTGCGTGGGACAAGGTGATGAATCTCGGTCGCTTCGACCTTGCCTGATCTCAGCGAGGTGCTCGTAACGGTCGTCTCCTGTGCGTCTGCCAATCCTAGGTAGTTGCAGACTGCAAAGGATCAGGAAGGTTTTGGGGTTAACACCTCCAGGATGGTCAATCAGGCCAGCGAAACCGTTCTGGTCAAATACCACTGGCGGCCCAACTGGGAGTTGCCGCTCTCACAGGGGAAGAGGCCCAGGCCGTGCAAGGCAAGGACCTTGGCCACGCCGCAATGGACATTCATCAAGCGATCGAGCGCGGCGACTACCCCCAATGGGATTCTCTCCTCCAGATCATGAACGACGACGAGCATCCCGAGCTCGACTGGGACCCTCTGGACGACACGAAGACGTGGCCCGAGGAACAGTTCCCGCTACGTCATGTTGGGACTATGACCCTCTAACGCTCTCTCCTTCTGGCAACTTGCTGAGGAAATCGAAGAAGTCGCAGGCAAGGGGAAGACGACTATGGTACAGGGATCCGTCGCAACTAGCTGAGGAACGGACCTCTTTCGCACTTCACGACGCTCGGGCATTTTTACCCGGGCGTCTCCTTTTCCTAATATACTGGATGCGGCCATTAATTGGCGCTATAATCGCCGTGTTGGTATATGAGCATCTATCAGAAAGGCTGACAGCGCATGATGGAGTCTAAAGACGAGGTCGCGGTAGTAATTGCCCAGGTGCTGCCTTCTGATCTGGTGGTTAAAGTCAGAAACCTTAGTCCTAGGGTGGCTCTCGCCTATGCAGGAGAGCTACTAGCTAGTGAATCTTATATGCTTAGGGAGCGTTCTCCCAACTCGGCATCAGATCTGGCCAGGATATCTGAGGATATAGATAATATGTTTGCCGGAGCCGAGGTGGTCTTTGCTCCGGCTTTGCCTTTTCCTAACATTCTGTCCCGATTTAGCCCGGACAAATCACCGCGCTTGAAGTGGGTCCAAGCACTATCTACTGGAGTAGACCAGTTTGTGCCTAGCGGCCTTTTGGACCGCGATGTAGTTATAACTACCGGAAGAGGGCTGGGAAGCCTGGCTATAGCCGAGCACGTCATCTGGGCGGTGCTCACACTCAACCGGAATATGTACCAGCGTTTCCTCGACCAGTCAAATAAGGTATGGGGCCGTGGTAGGGTGCCGACCAGGCTTCTTACCGTGCAGACCATCGGTATACTAGGTCTAGGGACTATCGGCAGTGCTGTAGCTCGCCTCGCCAAAGGTATTGGACTGAGGGTAATAGCTACCAGGCGCTCTGCTTCCGGCAGAGAGCGTGACGTTGATGGCGTCGATGAGATATTTCCTAGCTCCGAGCTATTAAATATGCTGTCCCAAAGCGATTTCGTTGTGATTGCCGTGCCTCATACAGGCGAGACCAGAAGCATGATAGGAGAGCGAGAGTTAAGGGCTATGAAGCCTACTGCCAGCCTCATTAACATCGCAAGGGGGGAGATAGTAGACCAGGATGCCCTAATCACAGCCCTGAAAGAAAAGAGGATCAGGGGAGCCGCGCTGGATGTTTTTGCGCCGGAGCCGCTTTCACCGACCAGTGAGCTATGGGAGCTACCCAACGTCATAATAACCCCTCACGTGTCCGCCGGAGCCGGAGATTCAACAGACTCGAGTGTGGCCTTGTTCTGCGAAAATCTGTTGCATTACCTCAGTGGCGAGCCAATGATGAACGTCTATGACAGAGAAAAGGGCTATTAGACATAACACTACCCCCTTCGTTGACACCCCTATGCCCTTGCCATACAATCAGATTGAGAGCAGCTTAATAAGCCTCTACTTTTGTATGAGGACGACTATAGTTTTAAAAGCATGAATGGCGATGAGATCAGAGAGAAATTCCTCAGATATTTTGAAGAAAGAGGCCATACCAGAGTCTCTAGCTCCTCTATAGTCCCCCAGGCTGACCCCACGTTGTTGTTTACCAATGCCGGCATGGTGCAGTTCAAGGACGCGTTCCTGGGCAGAGAAAATCGTCCTTATACCCGTGCCACCTCCTCGCAGAAATGCGTGCGGGCTGGAGGCAAGCACAACGACCTCGACAGCGTGGGGCGCACGGCGCGGCACCACACTTTCTTTGAGATGCTGGGGAACTTTTCCTTCGGGGACTATTTTAAGCCAGAGGCTATCAGCTATGCCTGGGAGTTCTTGACTGTCACCCTAAATTTGCCCGCGGAGAGTCTGTGGCCCACCGTATATGAGGAGGATGGCGAGGCTGTTGACCTGTGGGAGAGGATCGCCGGAGTGCCTGAAGAGCGAATAGTACGACTTGGCAAGAAGGACAACTTCTGGTCTATGGGTGATACTGGCCCCTGCGGACCGTGCAGCGAGATTATCTTTGACCGTGGTGAAGAGCATAAATGCGATGCTCCGGAGTGTTTCATAGGGAAGTGCGACTGCGACCGCTGGCTCGAGATCTGGAACCTGGTGTTCATGCAATATGACTCTGACGAGAACGGACGCCTTACGCCGCTGCCTAAACCCAGCATAGATACCGGAATGGGACTGGAGCGCATAACCTCCGTAGTGCAGGGGGTAAATAGCAACTTTGATACCGATCTTATAAGGCCAATTATCGGCAGAATCGAAGAGATAAGCGGCCAGAAATATTATCCTGACGAGCGCGGTTTCCCACACCGGGTCATCGCCGACCATGCTCGCGCCTGCACTTTTCTGATCTCTGATGGCGTCCTGCCCAGCAACGAGGGACGGGGCTACGTGCTGCGCCGCATTCTTCGAAGAGCGGTACGCTATGGCCGTAAGCTTGGCCTTAACGACCCGTTCCTCGGTAGAGTGGCTGTTGCCGTTATAGAGCGCATGCAGGAGGCCTATCCTGGGCTTGTACAACGGCAGGATTATATACTAAGAGCATTGGAATTGGAGGAAGAGCGGTTTGGAGAAACTCTGGATACAGGAATGGCAATACTACAAGGGTGGATTGATGTCAATCTAAGACGGATGGGCATTCTGGAACAAGCGGTAAGTAAAGGTTTGCCGCCTGAAGAATCTTTACATCTTCAGGAAATCCTGGCCAATGCTAGATTAGATACACTTAATGCGGATCCTGAGGGTAATATTACTGGCGATTTCGTCTTTCGTCTTTATGATACTTATGGCTTTCCGCCTGAGCTGACAGAGGAGATAGCGCAGGAGGAGGGATTCTCCATAGACTGGGTAGGTTTTGGCCAGAGAATGGAAGCTCAGCGAGAGCGGGCCAGGGCCGCGCACAAGGCTAAAGCAGGTGCAGGCGGCGGCTTTCTTGATTACGATGACCTGTCCATTCCAAGTACAAAATTCCTGGCTTATGAGACTACAGCATCTCAAGCTGTAGTGATTGCTCTGGCTACCCCAGATGGCATGGCTGAGGCGGTAACTGCTGGCCAGGAGGTGGAAGTGGTGTTGGACCAGACACCCTTCTACGGAGATAGAGGTGGTCAGGTAGGTGATGTGGGAGAAATAGTAGGCCCAAGTGGCATGGTGAGGATAACTGACACCGTCTGGGCTGGTAACATAATTGTGCATAAAGGTGTAGTTGAAAGTGGCCGTCTGTCTACCGGAGAGGCTGTGACAGCCTCGGTGGACTCTGAACGGCGAGAGGCGGTGCGGCGCAACCATACTGCGACTCACATGCTACATGCTGCGCTGCGCAGGGTGTTGGGGGGCCACGTACGTCAGGCAGGCTCTCTGGTGGCTCCGGACAGGCTCAGGTTCGACTTCTCGCACCTTGGCTCTGTAGACCGGGAAGAACTGGAGAGAGTGCAGCATCTGGTAAACGATGCCGTGCGCCATAACTGGCCGGTTGTGACTACGGTGACCTCTTATCAAGAGGCCATCAACATGGGCGCTCTGGCCTTCTTCGATGAGAAATACGGTGCAGACGTGAGAGTCGTAGAGGTTAAAGCGGACGGTGGTCCCTTCAGCATGGAGCTGTGCGGTGGGACCCATGTTTCCGCCATAGGTGAGATCGGACTCTGTATCATAACCTCTGAGGGCGGTATTGGCTCCAACATGCGCCGTCTGGAGGCTGTGACAGGCGAGGCCGCTGAGGAGATGGTCGAGCAACGCTTGGTCGCGCTGGAAGCAGCGGCGCGGCTTCTTCAGACCCAGCCCCTGGATGTTCCTGCTAAAGTCGAGGCCCTACAAGAGCAACTGGAGGCTGAACGCAAGAAGCTAAGCGCTATACAGCGAGAGATGTCCAGAAGCAGTATAGGTGACCTGCTGAGCAAGGTTGAGCGGGTAGATGGTGTTTCGCTGCTGGCTGCCCGGGTCGATGCTGCCGATATCGATGGAATGAGGGAGATAGCCGACTGGCTTAGAGACCGCATGGACAGCGGTGTGATTGTACTGGGTGCAGTCATCGATGACAGGCCAAGCTTCCTGACTGCGGTGACAAAGGACCTAATTGATAAGGGTATACACGCCGGAAACCTAGCTAAGGCTGTAGGCGGCCTTGTTGGCGGTGGAGGTGGAGGCAGGCCGGAGATGGGACAGTCCGGCGGGCGCGACGTTTCGGGATTAGATGAGGCGTTGATGAAGGTGAGGGAACTCATCAAAAGTTAGCTCACAGTAGTATGGGTCTTTGCCCAGGGGCGCCACCAAGGTGAAATAAACCTGCGTATCCGTTCCTTGAGGCTCTCGAAATAAAGGACGGGAGTGTCTTCGACCTGCCTAAGGCAGAAGCCAACTCCACCAACTTAAACGGTCTATGTGGAAGATAATACCTCTCGACCAGCATGATACGTTTCCATCGATAAAAATCAAGCTGGAACAGGCTAAAAGCGATTCTATAGCTCTGGCGCTGCCATCTGGCTTCAAGCTTTTTAGAAGCCTGGTATATCTTAAGCTGTTGCAGCGCCTTGTCGAGGATAGGCGGTATCAGATTGCTTTGATAAGCAGTGATTCCTCTGTCCTTGATCTTGCCATTGAAGCTGGATTCTTAACTTATTCCTCTAGCAGCGACCTATTGATTGACCTCCAGTCCTCCGGCCATGCGGGAAAAGATACTAACCGGCGGCTAAGGGTAGATACCAGGTTTGGCGTCATCCACTGGAAGTCTAGCTTATGGGCCGGTCTGATCATGTCTGTACTACTGCCTCTAATTAGCGCTTATCTATTTCTTCCTACCGCCGCGGTGGCGCTTAATTTGGAAAGCCATGAAGTCTCAGGGTCCTTCCGAGTTAGGGTTGATACCGCTGCTAAGTCTCCGCACGTCGGCTCTGCTGTCATACCTGGGCGTGCTATCCAGGCCGGTCTGGATGCTTCTGTGGTTGGACAGGCATCCGAAGTACGAGAAGTCCCTGATGCCAAGGCTAAGGGGCATGTTACCCTTGTTAACCGCACTGGCAAGACGGTAAGCATTCCACATGGCACACTGGTCGGAACCGCTAACGATCAGAGATTCGCTACCACTACAGATATCGTGGCGCCGGATGGTATCGGAAGCAAGGCCACTGTTCCTATCGAGGCCATAGATGGAGGCAGCTCGGGCAACCTGGCGACTAATACTATAGACCGAGTCATTGATCCTAGTCTTGCGGCTGTGGTAAGCGTACACAATGAACAGCCTACCACAGGAGGCAGCAACCAGAAGCGTTACTCTGTCAAGGACTCGGACGTAGATAGCCTTATGAAGCTAGTTGTTGAGAAGGCTAAAGAGACAGGATTTCCTAACCTGGAAGACGTCAAAATTGCAGATGAATATGTGTACTCCAAGACTATAACCGTAAATATTCAAGAGAAACACCTTATACATCAAGACGATAAGTCGCCAAATGTAGAATTGAAAGTCAAAGGCACAATAAAGGGTCTGGCGTTTAACACGACCGATATGAATAGTCTGGTGGCGCAGCTTCTAGCTGATATGAGCGGACCGGGCTATTCAGGCTTACCGAGCTCTGTACAGTTAGAGGCTCTCGATGCCTCTACCTGGGGAAGCTCCAGCATTGTCTTTAGAGTTACAGCCAGCGGAAGAGTGATGTCCAGGATTAACGAAAAAGAGATCAAGCGTCAGATCAAGGGTAAGACAAGGGAAGAGGTGGTGGACTACCTTGAATCGACTCTTTCCCTACAAGGGCCCCCTGATGTCCGGATGGGCCCTTTCTGGGTTAATAGCGTGCCAAGGATTTTGGGACGCACCCGCATAATAGTCATGAACTGAGGCTAAATAATGATAAACATAGGACTTGATATTGGAGACAGCAGGATTGGCGTAGCCATCAGCGACCCTGATGAGATGATCGCCACACCGCTTACGGTTATTGACGGTAAGAAGGTCCCAGAGGCTATAGACAACATACTCTCTGTAGCTAAGGAGTATGGAGCAGAACAGTTTCTTGTTGGACTTCCTCTATCCTTAAGTGGTGAGATAGGGCCACAGGCGGAATCGGTCCTTTCTTTTATTGAAAAACTTAAGGAAAAGACCGAGCTTCCGGTATCGACCTGGGATGAGCGTCTTTCCACAGTGGCGGCGGAGCGGCTTTTGTCTTCTGCGGAGCTGGAAGGGGGAGCACGGCGGAGCAAGCGGTCTAACGATAGGTCAAAGCGCTCCCGGCAGGAAGCATCCGAGCGGCGGGGTCACCGCGATGCTATGGCTGCTGCTTTCATACTCCAGGGGTTCCTGGACCGACGCCGTACCGAGAGGTACGCAGATAGGCCAATCGATTGAGGAGAAGGACTATTGTACTGGTCTTCTTCGCCCTCATACTCCTCTTCTTAGCTACGTTTTATAGCGACTTCCTGGCTATTGGACCACAGCAGCTTCCGAATGTTCCTGAGATTCTCGTAAGAGTAAACAGTCTTTTTACTCGAGACACCGGGACCAAGATCTTTGTTGTGAATGAAGGTGAGAGCGCGGCAGATATAGCGAATAACTTAGCTGACGAGGGACTGGCGCGCTGGCCTTTTCTGTTCCGTATAGCAGTAGATTACATGAAAGCCGATGAGGAGCTAAGAGCCGGAGTCTACAGCCTGCGAGGTGATATGAGCCTTTTCGAGGTGGTAGAGGAGCTGAGGAGAGGGAAAGGCACAAAAAGCATAACTGTCCCAGAAGGCTGGCGAGCGGCAGAGATAGCTGATGATTTAGAGTCCAAAGGTCTTATTGGCAGAGCAGGGTTCATGATACAGGTTACAAATAGCAGACCAGCCTTCTCCATACTTGCCTCAGCCCCTCAGGAGTCATCGCTGGAAGGATATCTTTTCCCGGACACTTATCAGCTTCCGACCAGGTTAACAGAATCTAGCCTGGTAACTCTGATGGTGGGAAATTTAGACAAACGCTTTACGAGAGAGATGCTAAATAAGGCCCGGGATATGGGTCTTACAGTACACGAAGTAATTACTCTGGCCTCAATAGTTGAAAGAGAGGCTACAGTTGCTGCTGAACGGGACGTTATTGCAGGCGTCTTTTTTAATCGCTTGCGCATGGAGATGCCTCTGGCCGCTGATCCCACGGTGCAATATGCTCTTGCTAATAATTCTGCCAACGTTGACAAAGACAGGTACTGGAAAAAAGACCTTACAGCGGAAGACTTAAATATAGTATCTCCATATAACACTTACATAAATATCGGGTTGCCGCCTGGTCCTATATGCAATCCAGGACTAGCTTCTATAAATGCTGTCTTATACCCAAGGAACACTGATTATCTTTACTTTGTAGCCACCGAAGCTGGCGGTCACCTTTTCTCATCTACTTATGATGAGCATTTATATAATATTGATAAAGTGCAAAGGCTGATAGGAGTACCTTAATGAGCCGTCGTTATGTAGGTATCTTAGGCTACCCACTTGGACATACATTATCACCTATATTTCAACAGGCCGCGTTAGACTCTCTGGGACTGGATATTATTTATCAGGTATGGGAAACACCTGCTGAAGGTCTGGCAAATAAGGTAGCTTCATTGCGGGCTGAGGATGTATTGGGAGCCAACGTTACTATTCCTCATAAAGAGGCTGTCATACCCTTGCTGGATGATATCGACAACGCGGCGCGAAGGATCGGGGCAGTAAACACTATCGTAAACGAAAACGGAAGCCTCAAGGGCTACAACACAGACTACTATGGGTTCTTAAGAGGACTTGAAGAGGCCGGTTGCAAGCCAGATGGTAATGATGTGCTGCTCCTTGGTGCTGGTGGCGCCGCCAGGGCCGTAGCATGTGCTTTGTTGGACAATAATATTCGCTTTTTGACTATAGTAAATAGAAGTATTGTTAGGGCTGAGGCGCTTTTTTCCGATCTTGCTGGGATGTACCCAAGTAATAAGCTGTCAATAAGAGCCTGGGAGAAAGAGACAGTCAAGAGTACCTTAGCAACGCCACATCTAGTAATAAACTGCACCTCTATGGGCATGAAAGGGGACACTGAGGCTCTTTCTCCGCTGGATGGAGTGGAGATACCCAGAGAGACGGTCGTATACGACTTGGTGTATAATCCACCTGAGACGGCGCTGCTGAGACAGGCTGCGGATGCCGGGGCAAGGGCGATACCCGGTCTACCCATGCTCCTATATCAAGGTGCAGCAGCTTTTGAGCTGTGGACTGGTCAAAAGGCTCCTGTGGATGTGATGATGGTGGCGGCTACGGAGGCGTTGACGAGGTGAGGCATGCCGAGTAAACCACGCATGAAACAATTTACTTATGATCCAAAATACGACGTTTTATATGTATATCTAAATAGAGGTGAGATTGCACGAACTGATATGCTAGGTCCGGACGAGCTTAGGCAAGTGGACTATGACATTTCAGGCCGGCCTTTAGGAGTGGAGCTCTTTATGGTCAAGAAAGGTGTTGACCTGACAGGTATCCCCGGACCCTCTGAAATAGCTGAGGTGATTGCTCATTTAGGGCTTGCGGTAACACATCATGAGTAAGCTCACTGAACTGTTTGAAGATTCTGAACTGATTCAAAAAATACAAAGCAAGTTGCCACTGCTATTCGAAATGGCTGAGCTACAAAGTTCTAGGGCTGGGAATGGAGGTAGGCTCTGTTAGGGAAAGAATAATTGTCGCTTTGCTGATGCATAAATTCGGTGTAGAAAACGTTGGCATTGACTTAGGAATAACCGAGCCAGAGATTGACGCGACACTGTTCGGAGAGCCGATATCCATAAAGACTATAAGCCCCAAAAGTAAAACTGCTATTAGCGGTGTAAAGGCCGTATGGACAGTTGATGCCCTAAAGGCTAAAGGATTTGTTGATAACTATCGTCCGTTGGCTGACATGTTACTTGTCCAAATAAAGTGGGGAGTTGATGAGAATGATATTTCAAAGGGCGTAAGTCCGGGAGGGGTCTTCCTGATTCCCCAGAATGTACAGGAGAAAACTCTAAATAGTCTAGGTAGATCGCTGTATTTCAATCTGCCCAAGCCAGGAACCAACCCGAGAGGAGTAGAGTTTAGCGGAGAAGCCTTAATGAAGTTAGTCGCACATCCGGATACTCGATTCATTAAAGTGCTATGGCGACGATCCGAGCCTCAATTCGCTCCCTATAAAGTATGGCTTGACCACTGGAATGAGCAGGGATAATGGCTAAAGATAGAAAAACACGTGGCAGAAGAAGGAATGGCACACAGACCAGCACGTTTGGCTCTCCTGGCCGCTTTGGGCATGATTCTGCTAAATTTTACCAAACACGGCTGTATGATGGGCTTGCGTTAAACCAAGCTGATGAATATATAGAGAATGATGTACCTTCCCATATTTTAGACCAGAATTTCCCTCACTCCTCAGAGTCCATGGACGAGATCCCTGATAATTCTGTCCACATGATGGTGACCTCGCCTCCATACAACGTTACCAAAGAGTACGATGAAGACCTAAGCCTTGAAGATTACCGGGGGCTGCTCAAGAGGGTATTTGCTGAGACGCATAAGAAGTTAGTCACTGGAGGCAGGGCCTGCATCAACATAGCCAATCTCGGCAGACGGCCATATATTCCGCTGCATAGCTATATAATCGAAGATATGTTGGAGATCGGCTATCTTATGAGGGGAGAGATCATATGGGATAAGGGGGCCAGTGGAAGCTCTTCTACTGCCTGGGGTAGCTGGCAATCTCCTATGAATCCGGTGCTTAGGGATGTCCATGAGTATGTTCTTGTTTTTTCTAAAGGGGCTTTTGGTCGAGAAAAGAGAGCAGATAAGACTAGCACTGTAACTAGGGATGAATTCTTGGAGTACACGAAAAGCGTTTGGAGCTTTCCAGCGGAGTCGGCCAGGAGGATAGGACATCCGGCGCCTTTTCCGGTAGAGCTGCCGTATCGCCTGGCGCAGTTGTATACCTTTAAAGATGAGGTGGTCCTGGACCCCTTTGTGGGAAGCGGCTCTACGTGTTTAGCAGCTATTAAAGCTGACAGGCATTATATTGGCTATGATACCAACTCTGATTACATCTCTCTGGCAGAGAAAAGGATAAATACATACCGCAGGCAGCTATTGGCTGATGCGAATCAAATGAAGTTATTGGATTAAGGAGCATATATAAATGGGCATGTTCAGATGGATAACGGCGGGCGAGTCCCACGGGCCTGGACTCACCGCTATAGTTGAAGGGATCCCGGCTGGACTTTACATAACAGAAGAGTATATAGGCGTAGACATGGCACGGCGCCAGCGCGGCTACGGCCGGGGTGGTCGCATGCTCATTGAGCGGGACTGGGCGATAATCCGCTCCGGAGTGCGGCACGGCTATACTATGGGAAGCCCCATCTCTATGCTCGTAGACAACCGGGACTGGGCCAACTGGACCGAACCCATGAGTATTGCTCCGGTGGACAAAAATTTCGACCCTGTGACCAGACTTAGGCCGGGCCATGCGGATATTCCTGGGACTATGAAGTATAACCAGGGAGACGTGCGGCCTATTCTGGAGCGTTCCAGCGCCAGGGAGTTTGCAGCCAGGGTTGCGGCTGGAGCCGTAGCCCGCCGTTTTCTTGAGGAGCTTGGTGTGGAGATACACAGCCACGTAACATGTATTGGTGGAGTCCATGCCAAAGTGAGCTTTCCGGTAGACTGGAATATGGCAGAGACCTATATGACAGCACACAGGGCCTGCAACGGTGCAGGATGTGACGCCTGTAGCGGCGAGGGTAAGGTGTTTGCGGTACGCTGTGCCGACCCGGAGACCAGCGAGCAGATGGTGGATGCTATAGAGGCTGCCAGGGCCGCTGGAGACACTGTTGGCGGTATCGTCGAGGTGGTTGCTACAGGAGCTCCTATGGGCCTCGGCACTCATATCCAGTGGGACCGGAAACTCAGCACCAAGATAATGGCGGCCATAGGGAGCCTGAATGCTGTAAAAGGCGTGGAGATAGGCACCGGATTTGAGCATGGTGACATGCGCGGCTCCATTACCCATGACGTTGTACTGCCGATGTCTGAATGGAAAGAGGAACCGAGTCCCTTCGGGCCCTGGAAGCGCCCCTGGCAGCGCCGCACTAACAACGCAGGTGGCCTTGAGGGTGGCATGACCAACGGTGAGCCTATCATAGTAAAGGCTGTGGTCAAGCCCATAGCTACAATGATAAACCCACTGCCATCGGTAGACCTTCACACCGGCGAGGTGGTGCAGGCCCACTACGAGCGTAGCGACATAACCTTTGTCCCCACGGTCGGGGTAGTCGGAGAGTCGATGCTGGCTTTGGTGCTGGCAGAGGCCGCCCTGGAGAAGTTTGGCGGCGACCACATGGATGAGACTCTACGGAACCTTAAGGGATATTTGGATACCCTGGGACCTAGGGGTGTGTAATCATTGGGGGCAGTAATGAAGTCTACCTTTATATTCATTGGCCATCTTCTACCAAGAGAGCGGTGTGGCAACTTAAATACTTGGCCGCCGTTGAAACTTGAAGATGGGATAGAATGCATAATAGTAAAAGACGGTATTGCAGTATATTTCTTTGGAGACCCCGCTGATTTTGACAAACTGCGCGACCGTGTGAAAGAGCTTATAGATAGGCTTCTTGACGGTTATTCTCTCTTTACCCGCGGGTATCTGCAAGTTAGTTGGGATAACTGGATAGAAGCTAAAGATATAGTATCTAATAATAATGTACTGGGATGGATTGATACATCTCTAAAAGACATACCGAGCGCTTTTGGACATCCTGACAGCCAGTCTTTTTTTAGAGCCTATCGACTTCTACCTTATATGGAACAGTATCTGCAACTCAGAGTTGCACTAAGAGACTGGCGCATAGCTCTAAGCGAGAAGGGAGACGATTACCCTTTCTATTGCTACCGGGCTCTTGAGTCCATCAGGTGGCATTTTCAGGATGATGACTCAGACGAAGGCAGGGCAAGAGCCTGGACGAAAATGCACGAAAGCCTGGGGACTTCTCACCAGGACTTTGAACAATTGAGCAAGGATGTCAGTGGCATTATACGCCTTGGTCCACGACATAAGTTACTAGGTACAAAACAAGAGTATATGGCTCTGCTTAGAGATACTATGTATAAGATTTTTAGATTTCATGGAATATCTACCGATGCATTTCCAGACGAGGTCATGCAGCAAATCCGTGATGCCTTTGGCTCTCGTCCTGACCTGCCACCGGGCGAAGAATATGTAAGGCGGATACGCTCATTATGGGCTGAGATACCCGAGAGAGGCTAGGATGCCTGATGGGCTGTTTGATACTACTGTATTCATAGACTATCATCGCGGTGACACTAACGCGATAGGTTTGATTCAGAGGGTCATTCATGGAGAGATGACGGCAGCTTACTCTTCTATAACAATTTTCGAATTATGGGTAGGAACAATGAATCCTGAGGAAGAAGCCATTTACACGAATATATTGATATCGATGGAAGAGGCTATCATGAATGTAGAGGTGGCTAGACGTGCTGCTACTTTGCTAAGAAATATACCTCTTGCAGAACAGATGCGACTTAGGGTAGATGCCCTTATAGCAGCTACCGCAGCGCTCCGTCAAGAACCTTTGTATACGCGCAATATCAGAGATTTCCAAAGATTGGGCGTACCAATCATAACCTATTGAAAAATCAGCGTAGTATTGGTATATATCTATACCAGATATAACTCATAATAAGAGGAGGTAAAAGTGACAACTCAGAATGCTGTTTCATGCCCTTACTGTGGCGAGTCTAATTCCAAGGATGGTGGACAGTCCTGTAGCCATCTGGTAGCGCGCACTACTAATTCTGTGTGGGAAGATGAGGTCATAAAGGGATACGATGATACTTGGACCTATTGGCCGGACGATCAGTGGCTGATAAGGAGGCAGTTCCTTAGGTCACAGTGCAAAGAAGTCAATGGCCTCGTCTTTTCTCAGCGCGCCTCAGATAGCCTTAAAGAGAGGATCCTAAAGTTCAGAAGAGAGATGTATGACTAGTAGGAACAACATAATTCTTGTCGGTTTCTCTTATACCGGCAAGAGCGCCATGGGCAAGATAGTTGCTCAACGGTTAGGTTGGCGCTTTACAGACATAGACCGCCGCGTCGAGGGACTCTCCGGTAAGGCTGTATCAGATATATTTGCCGGCCCAGGAGGCGAGGAGCAGTTTCGCGCTCTTGAGCGCCAGGCCCTCGCCCTCGCCTGCTCTGTCGGGGAAAGCGTGATAGCTACCGGAGGTGGCGCCGTACTTGAGGGAGGAAACAGGCTCCTGATGTCCGGCAGTGGAGTAGTCGTATTGCTGGAAGCGAAGCCTCAGACTATCTATCAGCGCATGCTTAGCGACACGACCGCAGAAAAACGGCCTCTTCTGGAGGGCGATGACCCTCTGAACAAAATAAAGGGACTGAAAGCGCAGCGCCAGCCCATTTACTCAGAAGTGGCTAACTGGACTGTGCACACTGATAGTCTCTCGATAGAAGAAGTGGCCGATGAGGTCATCAGGGCCTGGGGCCGTCTTGGGTACAGCTTAAAGAGAGAGACTGAGCAGGACGGAGAGGGATTCCCAGAGAGCGAGACCGCGGGCCCACACAGCGCTGCCAGCCTGCGCGTGAGTGGTGGCGCTGTTGCTGTGGTAGCATCACAGAGCGGCTCCTGTCCCGTCTTCGTCTTGCAGAACGGCATAGCCCAGCTTGGACGGCGCATGAAGGCAGCCGGTCTATCCGGCAATGCTTATCTCATCACCGATAGCATAGTTTATTCTATCTACGGGCAGGAGGCCGAGGAGTCTCTTGCGGATGAAGGCTTTAATGTAAAGATATATAAGATAGACCCTGGCGAGGCCAGCAAGAATCTCACGACTGCTGCAAAAGCGTATGAGTGGATGGCTGAGCAGCGTGCTGAAAGAGACAGCGTTGTCGTTGCCCTGGGAGGTGGAGTTGTTGGTGATTTGGCCGGACTTATTGCAGCTACCTATGCTCGCGGCGTCCCCTTTGTCCAGGTCCCTACAACCTTGCTTGCCATGGTGGATGCCAGCATAGGCGGCAAGGTAGCGGTGAACCTGCCTCAGGGCAAGAACATGGTAGGGGCCTTCTACCAGCCCAGGCTCGTTGTTGCAGATATCAACACTTTAAGTACCCTACCTAAAAGGGTGCTGACTGAAGGATGGGCGGAGGTAATCAAGCACGCTCTTATTCTTGATGCGGAGCTTTTGAGCACCATAGAGGATAAATCTGATGCCCTGTTAGCTGTAGAGGCGAAGGTAACAACCAACCTGGTCGGCAGGAGCGCGGCTATCAAGGCTGCTGTAGTGAGCCAGGATGAGCGTGAAACGGGTATACGGACTCTCCTGAACTATGGACACACAGTGGGCCACGCCTTGGAGGCGGTGACTGGTTACGAAGGGTATCTTCATGGAGAGGCGGTGGCAATAGGCATGATGGCTGCCGCCTATTTGAGTGAAGGCATGGGCTTGATAGACAGGAAAATAGTAGACAGGCAGCGGACCGTGCTGGAAAAGTTTGGACTGCCCACTAAAGCATCTGGGGTCAGCATTGATGAGGTGCTAGACGCCATGAGCCTGGACAAAAAGGTGCGCAATAAGACTCTGAGATGGGTGCTGCTAGAGGATGTAGGCCAGGCCGTGGTACGAGACGATGTGCCCAGTTCTTTGGTCACTGAGGTGCTGCAAGAGGTATTATCGTAAGATATAGATAGTTGAAATATTGAAATGGTTCCCTTCGGTAGGACTCAGGGTAAACTCTCGGCTCACCACGAGCGGAATTTTTCTGGACTGGAGCGCTAAATTGGGCCAGAATTGGCGAGATTACAGAGACACAGAGCCAGACCATTACTCACCGTTGCCTCTAGAGACTCCTCCGGAATGTTTAGTATGTGGCTCGCTTTTGTCACTGGAGAGCAGGACCTGTGATGTCTGCGGGTCTCCGGTTTCTGCGGACCAGATAGTATTCGGCGACGAAAAGCAGGACCTTGGACCCTGGTTTGCGGCAGGAGTGCTTGAGGTTCCTACGCCCAGTCTATGGCGCCGTGCTGCCGCAGCTTTGATAGATTTGTTGATGATTGCTCTTATTATCAGCTTTGTCGGTGGGCCACTCATGTTTATTATTGGCACCAATGCCTTTGGACTGCTGTGTGCTGCCATAGTTGCAGCCTATTATATTCTATCTTATTCTTCCAGTGGGCAGACGATTGGAAAGAAATGGCTGCGTATGCGCGTTGTAGCAATAGACGGCGCTTCGCTAGACTGGAAGCGCGGCACACTGCGTTTCGTTGGATCTATAGCCGGCGCTGTACCGCTGATGTTAGGCTATTTATGGGCTTTTTGGGACAAAGACCGCCAGGCATGGCATGATAAATTGGCGGGCACGATGGTGATACCTGAAGACTATAAGTTCTTCCCGTTGATGGATAGCTCTACAGCCAGAACGCAGGCAAGAAAATGGGCCGCGATTATTATAATCGCGGTCGTCTTCACTGTCATAACTGTCTCAGGACTAGGAGCTTCGATATAACCGTTCCTTTAGTTCGAGAGCCTCAAGGAACTACGAAGTCGTCTTAGTCTCTCGAAGACAACACTGCTGGAATATTTCTAAGGCAATACCACTATCTATGACTGTAGAATTCACTATTGAACATCGTGTAAACGGCGCGGAGACCAGGACTGGGACCCTCAGTACCCCTCATGGCGAGATAAATACTCCTGTTTTCATGCCTGTCGGCACCCTTGGCTCTGTCCGCTCCGTAACTCCCGATGAGCTAAAAAATACTGGAGTCGACATAATACTAGGAAATGCTTACCATCTGTACTTACGTCCCGGAGCCAAGCGTATACGGGCTTTGGGCGGGCTACACGAATTTATGGGATGGGGTGGTCCTATTCTCACAGATAGCGGTGGCTATCAAGTATTTAGCCTGGCTGCCTTTGCAAAAGTACAGGAAGAGGGAGTATCCTTCCGTTCGCATATCGATGGCAGCCTGCACTTTCTTACCCCCCAAGACGTGATAGAGGTCCAGGATGACTTGGGATCAGACATAATGATGCCCTTAGACCAGCCTCTTCCCTATGATGCTGGGGAAAGCGCTCTTCGGGATGCTATGGGTCGCACCCACCGCTGGGCTGAGATGAGCATGCAAGCCGCTGAGGGCCGGAGAGGCGCTCTCTTTGGAATAATACAGGGCGGTATGAGTAAAGTCCTGCGCCAGGAGGCTGCGCGGTTCATGGCATCCCTTGATCTACCTGGCTATGCTCTTGGTGGCCTCAGTGTGGGTGAGCCTAAGGAGACCACGTGGGCTATGCTGGAGGCGGTAATTGGAGAGCTGCCAAGAGAAAAGCCGCGCTATCTGATGGGAGTTGGCTCACCGGAGGACCTGGTTGAGGCGGTGAGCAGAGGCGCGGATATGTTCGATTGCGCCTTGCCTACCAGAGTAGCCCGTAACGGCGGACTTTACACCAAAACAGGACGCTTGAATGTGAATAACGCTAGGTTCAAAGAGTACCTTGGTCCAGCCGAGGATGGCTGCGATTGTTATCTGTGCGCCAATTTTTCCATGGCTTATCTTCATCATCTGTTCAATTGCAATGAGTTGCTGGGATACAGGCTAGCTACGCTGCACAACCTTCGCTTCTTTATGCGATTGATGTCTGAAATACGAGAAGCTATAAGTAAAGATAGCTTTAATCAGTTCAAAGAGGGGTTTATCGATACTTACGTCCCTGTATCTGAGGAGGCGCGTTCCAAAGCATCTGAGAGCGAGGGTAAGAGGCATCATGGAGGTAAATGATTTTGGATTCGACAATCTCAGTCGGTGATAAGGCCCCGGACTTTGCTTTGCCCAGCACTCACGGCGAGATAAGACTGTCCTCGCTGCTTGCTAATAGGAGAGTGGTGCTGGCCTTTTACACTGAGGATAACACACCGACCTGCTCTCGCGAGCTAACCACCTTTAAAGCGGACTATGAGCTTTTTCAGGAGCTTAATGCTGAGGTGGTGGCTATAAGCTCTGATAATGTCACCTCTCATCAGCGCTTTTGTGAAAAAGAGGGAGACTTTCCTTTCCCTCTAGCCAGTGATGAAGAGCTGAACGTAGTCAAGCTCTACGGTGTGTATGATGAGGAGAGCAAACGCAGCCGTCGTGCTGTGTTTGTCATTGATTGTGATGGCACGGTCATGCACGCTATACCATATTATAATCCCGTGAACCTGAACCAGTTTCAAGAGGTCTTTACAGCTTTAGGAGTTGCTTAATATCTCCGAAAGGTCTCTTGCCACCGTAAGGCCCCAAACGGTCCTGGCTCCAGCATCCTTTAAGACCTTGGCACACGCATTCAAAGTTGCGCCCGTAGTGCACACGTCATCCACTAAAACGATGTGAGTGTTTATTACTTTTGAAGGGTCGGCACATATAAAGGCGTGTTCTACTTGACGGCGCCGGTCTTCCCGGCTCTTGGTCTTCGCCTGCTGTGGCGTAGCTATGTGCTTCACTAGACTAGTGTCGTCCAGACCTATGCCGGACTCTCTTGCTACCGCTTTGGCTAGGAGAGCGGCCTGGTTGTAGCCTCGCTCCTTAAATCTTTTGTGATGTAGCGGCACAGGTATGAGAAGATCAGATTTTACACCCCACTGAGCTAGAGTCAACGCCATCTCTCGTCCAAGGACTGGGGCCAAGTTAGTAATTCCTTTGTATTTAAACTGTATAATTGCTTCTCTGATTGCGTCCTGATAAACGAAGGACGAACGTACGCTATCAAAGGCTTGAGGCTGATTTTCGCAGTTTTTGCAATATCCTGCGGCTCTAATCTCTTCGCCGCAGCTTTGGCATAGAGGCTGCGACGGCCTGCGCTGATTGGACAGACATCCTGGGCACAGGGTTTGTCCTTCTACTCCACATCCTACACAGCGATAGGGAAAGAGCAGGTCTAAAACAGTTGTTTTGAGACCCGACAAGTATGGAAAAGATATAGACAATTAGCCCTCTCTCCTACTCCTTGACTAGCTCGATAATATCTCCAATGCTCGTCATTGTCTCCTGGGCTTTTCCAGCTGGCAACTCAAGAACGCAGGATGACTTGCGCAGAATAGGACTTATTCTACTGGCAGGCATAGCGTTGATTATATGGATTACTGTATTGTCTTTGTCGAGAAATATGGCATCGAAAGGGAAGGCCATGAAGAAGCTGTGGATGCTATTGCAGTCTCTTATGAGCAGGCCGTAGCCGTCTGGTATGCTCTTCTTGCCGAGGAGACCTTTGCCTTTTGAAAAAAGGCTGCTGGCGATCTGAACGTTATCAGCAAGCCAGCAGCCGTTGCGTAAATTTTTGGCCTTTATAGGCATAAGCTTACAATTTCGGTTTATTACTTCATTATATTGGCGACCAGTGGCACAATGGGACCTAGAATAATAATCCATAGGGCAGGCATCATGAAGAGCACCATTGGGAAGGTCATTTTCAAGGGGGCCACTGCCACTTGCTGCTCAACGCGCTGGCGTCTTTTGGTGCGCATATCCTCCGACTGCACCTGAAGTATTCTGGCGATGCTAACGCCCAATTGGTCTGCCTGAATAATAGCCGCAACAAACGCAGACACGTCCGGAACATCAAGGCGCTCTGCCATAGACCGTAGTGAATCTCTACGGCTCTTACCAAGCTGTTGCTCCCTCAGCATACGCCTGAACTCCAATGTCAAAGAGTTCTCCCATTTCTCGGCGACCTTGGATAGTCCCTGCTCAAAACCCATTCCAGCTTCAACGCTGATGGTTAGAAGGTCAAGAGCATCTGGCATTGCCTTTACTGCCTCTTTCTGTCTGGCGCCGATCTTGCCATTAAGCCACATATTTGGGAAGTTAAAGCCCATGAATCCCAGCGCCACGGGCGCCAGTAGCTTGGCAGGGAAGGGACTGCCGGTCCAGAGGATCCAGGTGATAAGGATCGCCCCGCCAAATCCGGCCAGGGCTCCGAAAAGCCTTAGTCCTAAAAAGTCTGATACAGTCATATTGTTCGGATTACCAGCTATATCGAGCTTTTTCCTGATGCCTTCCATACTTTGCTGTGGCGTACGTGAGGCCATTACGCTGGAGAGGCGCTCGATGATAGGCTTTAGCACACGCTCAGAAAACGGTCTTTGCAGCTCCATCTCTTCTAAGGTAGCTATGCGAGAGCCATAACCTGTCAGACGGGTTTCTACCGCGGCTTCATCCTTCTTACCTGACTTAGTCAAGCCGATGAAGAACATAAGGATGCCTAACGTCATTCCCAAGCTTGCAGCTATTACTAACATGATCATGCCAGTTACTCCTCTACAGCGCCCTATCAGGCATTTATGCTGAATATAGTTCTTTTATAAATTGGTATACAGATGGTCAGACCTCAATGGCTACTATCTTTTTCATGGCCATGAAACCCATAAAGAGCATACCGGCGGCGCAGATAGGCAGTACTATAAAGCATCCGCTGAACATGGGGCGCATGAAATCACCGTTCAGTAGAAAGAGAACAGCGCCAATTAAGACCGGGAGGCCGGTCATGATATAAGCTGATCCCATCACCTGGGAGGTCTTGGTCTTGATCTCACCCTTCATCTTGACCCGCTCTCTGATGGTGGTACCAATGGACTCCAGGACCTGTGCCAGGTTACCACCCACTTCACGCTGTACGGCCATAGACGTGACCAATAAGTCAAGGTCACCGCTGGGCATGCGTCTAACCAAATTATTCAGTGCATCCTCTGGGGAAATACCAAGACTTGTTTCGGCTATCACACGCCGGAACTCATCATTGCTAGGTGGAGGGGCCTCTTTGCTAACAAGCTCCATGGCCTGAAGGACGCTGTTGCCGCTGCGGAGTCCGTTAGCCATAAGCGTTACGCAGTCAGACAGTTGTTCATTGAACTTGTTGAGACGGCCGGCCTTGCGCCTTCCTACATAGAAATTAGGAGCTTTATATCCTATGAATGCCCCCACTAAAACAAACAATATTGGCATGCCAGCAATCAGGGTATTGGTTATGCCAGCTAAGAAGCCTAATGCAGCGCCAATTACAGTGGCGACGCCTTTGATCATCATGAACTCGCCTACAGTTAGCTTTAGGTCAGCTCTCGCCATGTCATCGGCAACTTTCTGACCATAGGGCCTTTTGGCAAAACCCTTGTTTAGGCTGGTGGCCAAGGCTGATTGACCGTGGGCGCCCTTCTCCCCGGCCGCTGCTACCTCGGTAGTCCTTCTTCCTAACACAGACTCCAGCCTGTCCTCGACCTCGGAATCAGTCTGGAGGGTTTTGACAAGTCCTAGGAAGATTAGAAACACTCCACCTATTACTAGAAGAGCGGTTACCAGCGAGAAAACCAAGGTCTACCTCCGGGTGAATATGTCTGCTGACAGTTCTATGCCGGCCTCGTGGATCTTATTCATGAAGCTTGGTCTCAGTCCTGTAGGTCTCATAGCGCCTATGATCTTTCCTGTTTCCGGGTCTATGGAGTCTTGCTCGAACTTGAAGATATCCTGTAGCACTACAGAGTCACCTTCCATGCCCTGGACCTCGGTTACGTAAGTGACCTTACGGCTGCCATCATGCAAGCGCTGTTGCTGGATAATCAGGTGTACGGCAGATGCTATCTGCTTGCGCAACGCGCTCAGAGGCAGGTCCATTCCGGACATCATGCACATAACTTCAAGACGTCCTAAAGCGTCTCTTGGAGTGTTGGCGTGCAGTGTGGTAAGTGACCCGTCGTGACCGGTGTTCATTGCCTGGACCATGTCTAATGCCTCACCGCCTCGGCACTCTCCAATAACTACTCGGTCTGGTCTCATTCGCAGAGTATTTATCACAAGGTCTCTAATGGTGACCGCGCCTTTACCTTCGATGTTTGGCTTTCTGGTCTCCAATCTTACCCAGTGCTCCTGCTGTAGCTGCAGCTCGGCAGCGTCTTCACAGGTGATTATACGCTCTTCGGCAGGTATGAATGACGAAAGAACGTTAAGCAGCGTAGTCTTGCCGCTACCCGTGCCTCCGGAGACGATGATGTTATTCCTTGCCATTACACATGCTCTCAGGAACTCCCCGATTTCTGGAGTCATGCTTCCGAACTTTATTAAGTCTTCCACCTGCAACGGCTTGGCGGAGAATTTACGTATTGTAACAGTAGGGCCGTCCAAAGCCAGGGGAGGAATTATAGCGTGTACGCGGGAACCATCTTTCAGACGAGCGTCAACGTAAGGAGAGCTCTCGTCGCAACGGCGTCCCAGAGGCGCTATTATGCGTTCTATAATTTGTTTAATGTGATCGTTACTTTCGAACTTTACGCCAGTCAGAACAAGCTTTCCGCTTCTCTCCACGAAGATCCTGTCTGGACCCACTACCATTACTTCGGAGACGGTTGGGTCTGCAAGGAGGCCTTCTATGGGTCCGAGACCTACTATATCGGCGCCGAGGGTATCAAGCAGCTTTTCCTTGTCTGCTCTGCCAATTAAAGTGCCTTCTTCATCGAGGATCTGGTCAAGGATCTGGCGGATCTTCTCTTTTACCTTGTCGGAGTCTCTCGCGTTGTCCTGGGGGTCCATCTCCTTAAGCAGGCGCTCTTGCACTTTGTTCTTAAGGTCTTTCTCTCTGTTTCTATCTTTGGGAGGAGCTTGAGTTGAATTAAAAGAAGAACTGGGCTGAGATGCAGGCTTTTCTGCTTCTTTCTTTTCTGGATCCGCTACTGGTGTTGTTGGCCTCGTAGGGCCACTATTTCCTTCTAAGCGCCGCAGCAACGACATACTATCTTTTCCTCCAAACTATTTGTTGTATAAACTGTCTTCAGGGTCCGTATCAACGTTTATCGGCAGGTGGACGCTGAAGTCCAAACCTGCTGGCTATATATTCGATAGTAACTAGGTCTGTAGGTGGGTTTTCATTATCCCCTGCTGCCCTGAGCAACACCCTGGGGTTCATAGACTCTATAAACGTAAGGATAAGGGCATCCTGGGGCGGTACCGCGAAGATTAAAGTGCCGCCGGCCAAGGCCTTAGGGTCTGATGCGGTGCTGGTAGAAATAGTTCCAATGGCCTTTACTTCTATATTTCTAAATACAGGAGCGATCTGATCACCTAGGGTGCCGGGCGCCTTCACAATAATGTCAACCCTGTCTCCGGGGTGTACTGCGCCTGCCTGAATTAGGGACACAGCAGATGGATAGTCCACAGCCACCAAAACCTTCCCCTTCTCCAGAGTATATGCTATCTCAGCTTCTTTTGTCGCAGTTAGAGACCCGGTTCCTTTAGGGGCAGATGCGCCGTCAACAGCGGCTGCGCCTGTGAACCCGGCAACCTGACTGGTTAAGATAGTCTGCTTAGCGTACAACTTAGTCTTAGAGAATTTCCCTACCACGTCGGCCGCTTTGGATATAGCCGTAGGAGGTATTATATCCTCGGGCCACATCTCTTCTTTTACCTTGTCCGCGGTTATTATTGCACGCTCGTTTATGTCTGTCGGACCGGCTACCACGACAACCGGGCGTTTGGCGATTTCAGCGGATTTTGCTACGTTAAGCTGCATTACAAAGAAAACTACAGCGCCTGCGCTCAGGGCTAGCACCACTCCAAAAGCCATTAAAATATTTCCGCCTGACCTGCGGCCCAATGTGTACCTCCGTTATGTTAATGTTATGTCATAAAACATTGTTGTAACGCAATTCTAACTCTGGGGTATGGTCAAGTCAACAATAATAGAGAAAATACCATAGTACTTCTTTAAAGTCTTGGGACCGGTCTTATCACAAGAGCGGTCCCATAGGGGAGTGGGGGCGTATAGCCTATACACCCCCACTCCCGCACAGTACTTACAACCGGTACCTATTTTACCTTGGCCATGTTATAAAGAGCTTTAGTTTATGGGATCAGGGCGTTGATATTGCTGTAAAGGCCGCCACCTATGGAGCCTCCTAAGACCACGAGGATGGCTATAACCAGTACGGCAACCAAAAAGATAATCAACCCATATTCTACTAAGCCCTGGCCTTCTTCTCGGCGAAGCAAACATTGCACAATACGGCGGCGTCCCCCTTCTTTAGTGCTTGAGGGAGCAGGACAGCGTCAGTTGATCATAAGAGCCTTGGTTGAAAATAAAAATATGTGTCGCTGTCTGCTCAGAGATAAGTGGATCAACTTGCGCTAATTTGTAGGTTATTAATGTAAAGACACAGGGAGCCTTTAAGGCTCCCTGTGTGTCTTTGTACGCTGATTTGCATACTTAGATCGAGCTGCTGACGTTGCTGAAGATGCTGCCGATCTGTGGGCCTAACAGCACCAAGATGGCTATGACTACGATAGCGACCAGGAAGATGATCAAGCCGTACTCTACCAGGCCCTGGCCCTCTTCTCGACGAAATAACTGCTGCATCATGTGACTTACCTCCTTTCCTCATTATTTGAGGAAGTAAAGGTGCAGCAGGGAAAACTGATGTAAGAAACCATTGTGGATAAAATGTATTATCTCCCTCTGCCTCTTCATATCCTCAAAGCTATTTTATGTCATAAGTTCCACAAGTCAAGTGATGTGCCTCACACTTTGATAAATGACAAAAAATATAGGGGGCCTTAAAAGGTCCCCTATATTTCCGTGCACACGGATTTACATGCTTAGATCGAGCTGCTGACGTTGCTGAAGATGCTGCCGATCTGTGGGCCTAACAGCACCAAGATGGCTATGACTACGATAGCGACCAGGAAGATGATCAAGCCGTACTCTACCAGGCC
>Ga0080064_1000203_pt1 | contig 176853 bp, 159 predicted proteins | sample Subgrocontami54m_FD_69260 | JGI IMG/M metagenome (GOLD analysis project Ga0080064, IMG submission 69260) | Subsurface groundwater microbial communities from S. Glens Falls, New York, USA - GMW46 contaminated, 5.4 m (SPADES assembly) (version 2) ...
CTACTACTTCCACGACGGCGCGTACGAGCTGATCGGCACGGTGCCGCACACGCCCGCGTCCTTCGCCTGGAACCCGATCCCCGGCCAGGTCGAGGAGAACGCGACCGTCAAGATCGTGGACGCGGACACCGAGGGCACCGCGGATGAGGTGGCCGGCATCTCCGGCGCCTTTAACCTGACCGGCGGCTTCAGCTTCGCGGCCGTGCCGGCCACGCTGAGCGCCGGCGGCAACCACAGCGTCACGTGGACCCGCATCGCAGCCACCGAAATCCCCACGGCGAAGCTGGAGCTGTACAACGGCACCGCCTGGGTCAATATCGACTACGCGACGACCGACACCGGGCTGGTGACGAACAGCGGCGCGTACAACTGGTCCATTCCGGCGACGATCGCCTGCACCGCATGCCAGTTCCGCCTCAGCGATCCGGACAACGCCGGGCCGACCACCAACCTCTCCAACACCTTTGAGATCCGGGCCGGCCTGCAGGTGACCGCCCCGACCGGCGCGGCCAAGTGGGTGATCGGCACCAGCGGCAACACCATCAGCTGGACGATCACCGGCGTCGTCTCCCAGGTGAGCCTTGACTACTCCTCAGACACCGGCTCGACCTATCCGGTCCACATCGCCACGGTCGCGTCCAGCCCGGCGTCCTACGCGTGGACGATTCCGACCAACTTGGATATCCTCACGCCGACCCAGGCGATGATCAAGGTGTCGGATGCCTCGCTGGCGGTCGTCTACGACGAGTCGCCGGCCTTCATGATGAAGAGCGGTATTACCGTCACGAAGCCCACGACCGGCGACGTGCCTGTGGTCGGCACCGCATTCAACATCGAGTGGACGACCCTCGGCACCGCGAACATGGGCCAGGTCAGCCTGAAGTTCTCCAAGACCGGCTCAGCACCCTGGACCACGATCACCGGCACCGCGGCGTTCAACAGCAGTCCGTACACCCTGTGGGCGCCGGCCGAGAACGACATCACGACCGGTGGCGTGACAGCCAAGATCCGGATCGAGGACAATGACAACGCGACCGATGTGTCCGATGACTCGGATGCGTTCGCGGTGAAGGGCACGGCCGCCATCACCTCGCCGTCCGGCTCAGCGGTGTGGGTGGCCGGGGCCACGCACAACATCGTGTGGGACCGCACCGGTGCGATCGGCAACGTGGACCTGCTGTACTCGGTCAATGACGGCACGTACCAGACGATCGCCACCGATGTGCCCACGCCCGCCGCGACCGACAACGCGTACGGCTGGCTCTTGCCCTCGGACAACATCATCTCGAACAACGTCAAGGTCCGGATCCAAGGCGCCAATATGAGCGCGGCGGTCACCTCGCCGGCCTTCAGCGTCAAGGGCAGCCTGGCGCTGAGCTACCCGGACGTGGCCGGCATCATGCTGTCGCTGGGCGACTCGCTGTCCGTCACCTGGAACCGTGCCGGCGACATCGGCCCGGTCAAGGTGGAGTACTATGACGGCTCGGCCTGGACGACCGTGACGACCACGGCACCCCAGAACGGCCCGTACGCCTTCACCCTCGATAATCCGGCGACCACGCTTGCCACCTCCGGGGCCAAGGTCCGCGTCACGGATGCGGACAACGCCGCGGTGACGGATGAGTCGGCCAACACGTTCACCGTCCGGCCGCTGTTGGCCTTCACCGAGCCGAATGGGGACGAAGCGTTCGTGGTCGGCACGACGACCGACCTGACCTGGACCCGCAAGGGCTCCAACGTGACGGATGTGAAGCTGGAGTACTCGAAGAACTCCGGCGCGAACTACAACGACGTGATCGCAGCCACGACCGAGAACGACGGCGCCTTCACCTGGGCGATTCCGGATGACATCCAGTCCGTCAAAAACATGAAGGTTCGCATCTCGAGCCTGCCGACGAGTGCGACGTACGCGACGACCGGCGTCTCGGCCGGCCTGTTCCAGATCGTGGGCGCGCTTCAGATGAGCGTGCCCAGCGATGCCACCGGCGTCAAGTGGCGCATTGGCTCTACCGGCAACGAGTTGAAATGGAACGCGACCGGCTCCATCGTCAATGTGAAGCTGGAGTACTCGACCAACAGCGGCACCGATTGGTCCACGGTCGTGGCCTCCACCCCCTCTGGCGCCGGCGCCAACAAGAGCTACAGCTGGGACATTCCGAACAACGCCGTCATCGCCAAGGACACGGTGCGGTTCAAGGCCCTGGATGCGGCCAACACGAACGTGTTCGACACGGCCGATGCCAACAGCTCGCTGCTGGCCAACTTTACGCTCACGCACCCGGTCAACCCGGATGAGTGGATCGCCGAGACCAGCAACGACGTGACCTGGACGACCTCAGTGCCCGGCACCCCAGCGAACGTGAAGCTTGAGTACGACCTGAATGACACCAACGGCTGGCAGGTGCTGAGCGCCTCCACCACGAACTCCGGGACCAAGAGCTGGACGCTCGGCACGACCCTGTCGCAGAGCGCGCGGGTGCGCATCAGCGATGTGAACGATGTGGACAGCCTGGTGACCGGCACACCGTTTAAGATCCGCGGCGACCTGGTGCTGACCGCGCCGAACACTGGCACCGAGTCCTGGGAAGTCAACACGATCCACGCGATCACCTGGACCAAGAAGGGCGCCATCACCGCGGTCAAGCTGCAGCTGACCACGGACGCTGATGCGCCGACGCCGGTCTACACGGCGCTCGTGGACGGCGATGCCCAGGACACGCAGAACATCAGCGTCTCCGGCGTCGGCCCGTACACCTTCAATTGGCGGATCCCGGACATCGCCGGCATCACCAGCACGAAGGCGCGCATCCGGGTGGTGGATGCCAGTGACGCGGCGGTCCTGGATGCCTCCAACGCGAACTTCACGATCAAGGGCCGCGTGGATTTGCTGACACCGAACGGCGGCCAGACGCTCACGGTGGGCGTGCCCTACAGCGTTACTGGATCGATCTTCGGCCCGATCACGAGCGTCAAGCTCTTCTACTCGACCAACGGCGGCAGCACGTATGACTATGCCATGGAGAACTGCGCCACGGTGGCGGTTGTGACCGGTGCCTTCTCCTGCAACTGGGCGGTGCCGGACCGTCTGGGCCCGAACGTCAGGGTCCGGGTGGAGGACGCGGCGAACGCCCTGGTGTTCGATGAGTCTGCCGCGGTGCTTTCGATCAAGGGGAGCGCGACGATCACCGCGCCGGTCTCCGGCAACATCTGGATCGCCGGTGATGCGCACAACATTATTTGGGACCGGACCGGCACGATCGGCAACGTGGACCTGCTGTACTCGGTGAACGACGGCGTCTACCAGATGATCGCCGGCGGCGTGCCGTCTCCGCTGGCGACCGGCAACACCTTCGGCTGGACCCTGCCGACCACCAGCATCGTCACCACAAACCTGAAGGTCAAAATTGACGGCGTGAACCTGGTGGCCCCCGCGATCGCCCCGGCCATCACGGTCAAGGGCAAGCTGACGCTGGATTACCCGGACGCGGCCGGCATCACGATGACCTTAGGCGATAACCTGAACGTCCAGTGGACGACCGCTGGCGACATCGGCCCGGTCAAGGTGGAGTACTTCGACGGCTCAGCCTGGTCCACCATCACGACGACTGCGCCGCAGAACGGGCCGCACGGCTTCGCGCTGGATACGCCGGCGACGACCGTGGCCACGGTGGGGGCGAAGATCCGCATCAGCGACGCGGATGACGCGACGGTGATCGACACCTCGGCCAACGCCTTCACGGTCCGGCCACTGCTGGCCGTGACCAGCCCGACGAGCGGCGACACCTGGCTGGTCAACACGGTCCATGCGATCACGTGGAACTATAAGGGTTCCAACGTCACCAACGTGAAACTGGAATACTCGAACAACAACTTCTCATCTTCGACCGTGCTCTTCGGCGGCTCGACCCCGAACGACGGAACCGAGAACTGGACCGTGCCGGATGACATCCAGTCGGTGCCGAACCTGAAGATGAAGATCTCCTCGCTGCCGCTGGCCGATCCGTACGCGGTGACCGCGACCTCCAACGGCCTGTTCCAGATCGTGGGCGGCCTGACCGTGACGCAGCCCAGCGACGCCACCGGCGTGAAGTGGCGCATCGGCTCAACGGCGAATGAGATCAAGTGGGACGCCACCGGGTCCGTGGTGAACGTGAAGATCGACTACTCGACGAACAGCGGCGGCAGCTGGCTGCCGGTCATTGCCTCCACCCCGTCCGGCGCCGGGGCCAACAAGAGCTACTCGTGGAACATTCCGGCGAGCGCCGCGCTGGCCAAGGACACGATGCGCATCCGGGTGGCGGATGCGGCTGACACGAACATCTTCGACGTGGCGACCGCGAACAGTTCGCTGCTGGCCAATTTCGCGTTCACCGCGCCCACGACCGGCCAGGTCTGGGTAGCTGAGACCAGTAATGACATCACCTGGAACAACCTCGGCTCTGGCGCCGGCTCGCCCACGAACGTGAAACTGGAGTACAACCTGGGTGCCAGCTGGCAGTCGATCACCAACTCGACGCTCAACAGCGGCGGCTACAGCTGGCCGCTGGGCACCGGCCTCTCCACCGCCGCCAAGGTCCGGATCAGCGACGCGGCGGACGTGGACAGCCTCATGGAGAGCCAGACGTTCAAGATCCGCGGCGATCTGGTCATGACCGCGCCGAACACCGGTTTGGAGTCGTGGGAGATCGGCACGGTCCATGCCATCACGTGGACCAAGAAGGGCGATATCAGCACGGTGAAGCTGCAGTTCTCGAACAACGGCGACAACCCTGTGGATTACGCCGCGCTGGTGGACGGCGACGGAGCGAACACCCAGTCGATCAGCGTCTCCGGCGCCGGCCCGTACACGTTCAACTGGAAGATCCCGGACATCGCCGGGATGACCACGATCCTGGCCAGGATCCGGGTGGTGGATGGCTCGGACTCGACCGTGTATGACCCGTCGAACGCGAACTTTACGATCAAGGGCCGCGTAGACCTGCTCACGCCTAACGGCGGCGAGACGCTGACGGTCGGGGTTCCATACACGGTCACCGGCTCGGTGTTCGGCCCGATCGCGAGCGTCAAGCTCTACTACTCGACCAATGGCACGACGTATGACTTCCCGATGGAGAACTGCAACACCGTGGCGGTCATCGGCGGCACCTTCACGTGTGACTGGAGCGTGCCGGACCGCATCAGCACGACGGTGAAGGTCAAGGTTGAGGACTCGACCAACACCTTGGTCTCCGACACCTCGGCGGCCACCCTGGCGATCAAGGGCACGGCCACGATCACCTCGCCCATTGTCAGTTCGGTGTGGATCGCGGGTGATGCGCATGACATCATCTGGAACCGCAACGGCACGATCGGCAACGTGGACCTGCTGTACTCGGTCAACAACGGCAGCTTCCAGACGATCGCCAGCAACGTAGCGTCGCCGAGCCTCTCCGGCAACACGTTCTCGTGGACGCTGCCCAGCACCAGCATCGTCTCGAGCAACGTGAAAGTGCGCATCAGCGGCACCAACCTGGTCGCTAACGTGGACTCCCCGGCCTTCACGGTGAAGGGCAAGCTGACCCTGCAGTACCCGGACGCGGCCGGCATCGTCCTGACTTTGGGTGACACGGCGAACGTGAGCTGGATCGTGGCCGGCGATATCGGTCCGGTCAAGGTGGAGTACTACAATGGCTCGGCCTGGAGCACCATCACGACCACCGCGCCGCAAGCCGGGCCGTTCGGCCTGCTGTTGGATGCGCCGAACACCACCTTGGCCACGACTGGCGCCAAGGTGCGCATCTCAGACCCGGACGATGCCACGGTGACGGATGAGTCGGCCAACGGGTTCACGGTCCTGCCGCTGCTGGCCCTGACCGCGCCGTCCGGCAACGAGGCATGGGTTGTGAACTCGTTCCACGACGTGACGTGGAGCTTCAAGGGCACCAACGTCACCAATGTGAAGCTGGAGTACTCGAACAACGGCGGCTCGACCTTCACCGGTGTGATCGCCGGCACCACGCCGAATGACGGCACGCACAACTGGCAGATGCCGGATGAGATCCAGGCGGTGCCGAACATGAAGGTCCGGATCCTGAGCCTGCCCACCAGCGACCCGTATGCGGTGACCGCAGTCTCCAGCGGCCTGTTCAAGATCATCGGCGCGCTGGCGGTGACCTCGCCGCAGGCGCCGGATAAGTGGCTGGTCGGCAGCACGCGCGACATCAAGTGGACCCGGACCGGCTCCATCGCCAACGTCCGGATCACGTACTCGACGGATGGGACCAACTACAACCCGATCGTGGACACCTACCCGGGCGGCAACGGCGACACCGGCTACCCGTGGACGATTCCGAACGCGGCCGGCATCGTCTCGCCGACCGCGACGGTGCGCATCGCAGACGTGCTGGACTCTTCGGTCAACAACGTCTCGCCCCAGTTCAAGATCGTGCCGTCCTTTACGGTGACGGCGCCGGCGGCCAACGACCGCCTGATCGCCAGCCGGCAGACGACCGTGACCTGGGACCGGCTCGGCCTGAACCCGACCGTGAACCTGTACTACTCGAAGGACGGGTTCTCCGGCGCCGGTATTTCGATCGCGGCAGCCGTGAACAACACCGGTTCGTACACTTGGAACGCGCCGGATGACCTCTCGAATACGGTGACGCTCCGCGTCACGTATCCGGATGATGAGACGGTGTTCGATGACTCCGGCGTGTTCAAGGTGGTGCCTGGGTTCGCGATGGTGGCGCCGAACGCGGCTGCGGATAAGTGGGACGTGGGCAGCAACCAGACGATCCGCTGGACGTCCACCTCAGCCAACTCGCCGACGGTCCGGCTTGATTACTCAACGGACGCCGGTTTGAGCTACCCGTTCCAGATCACCGCTTCCACGAGCAATGCCGGCGCGGTGGACGCAGAGCGGACCTTTGCCTGGAACAACCTGCCGGATACCATCACCGACCAGTTCAAGGTGAAGGTCAGCTCCACCGCCGATGCGCTGGCGTTCGACACCTCGGACTTCAGCGGCAAGATCAAGGCGTTCTTCGACGTGCTGACCCCGAGTGCCCCGGGTGTCGTGCTGACAGTGAACCAGCCCTATGACATCACCTGGGACTGGACTGGTACGGTGCCGAACGTGCGCCTGGACTATTCGAAGACCGACTTCGTGTCGGCGACCAACATCGCGGTCTCAGACACGAACGACGGTGTCTTCGAGTGGACGGTGCCGGATGACATCTCGGCCACGGTGAAGATCCGCGTCCGCAGCGTGACCGACGTGGATGCCTTCGACATCTCGAACAACGCGTTCAAGATCCAGGGCGCCTTCCAGGTGCTGGATCCGAATGGCGGGGACAACTTTGACATCGGTTTTCCCCACACGATTCGGTGGCAGACGACCGGCTCGATCAACACCGTGAACTTGGTGGCGTACTCCACACTGCCTGGTGACACCGGGTTCCCGTACACGGCCGCCAGCCCCTACAGCATCGCTGCCGGCCTGGCCAACACGCCCAACGGCACCAAGACGTACAGCTGGAACCCAGTGCCGGATCTGGCCTCGCCTCGCGTGCGGGTCCGCGTCATCGATGCGAACGACGCGACGGTCCTGGATGACTCGGACGCCGACTTCCGCATCCGCGGCTCCTTCACGATGGTGACGCCCAACGGTGGCGAGACGTTCACGATCAACAGCGTCCAGACCGTGAGCTGGAACAAGACCGGCTCCTCCATCACCCAGGCGCTGCTGCGCTACTCCACGGTCAGCGCGGCCGGCCCGTGGACCGCTGTGGCCGAGTCTGAGGGCACGCCGAATGACGGCATCATCACCAATGACGGCAGCTTTGACTGGACGGTTCCGGATGCGCCCTCGCCCACGGTGTGGATGCGGGTCGAGGATCCGAATGACGTGACGGTGTTCGACATGTCGAACAACCCGTTCCGCATCCGCGTCGGCTTCGTGTTCCTCACACCCAGCGGCGGGGAGCGGTGGGTGACGAACGAGATGCGGACCGTGAGCTGGAACACGACCGGCTCCACGACCATCGTGAACCTGCTGTACTCGACCAACAACTTCAGCTCCAGCACGGTGATCGCCAACGGCTTGGCGAACGTGACCGGCCTGAACAGCTATGGCTGGGAGATCCCGAACACGCTTTCCAACACCGCCAAGCTGCGCCTAGTGGATGCCAATGACCCGACCGTGACCGGCGACTCCAACACGTTCACGCTGGACCACTACCAGATCACGTTCGAGGTGCGCGACCTGCTCACCAACAACCACTTGGACGTGCTGGCGGTCAACGCGACCGAGAACACCGGCGCGGTGCACCCATGGGACGAGTGGGTCACCTCTGGCCTAACCTCGCCTTTCACCCAAGGCTTGCCGGCCGGGGCGTGGACCGCCACCTTCTCCCGCAATCAGTACGGTGATCAGGCGGTCAACTTTGTGGCTGACCGGGACCAGACGGTGACGGTGTTCATGGAGACCGAGGTGGTGCACATCTGGGAGGCGATCACCGACCTGGCGTACAACACGAACAACGACTCTGTCGCCATCTCGACCACGCTGCGCCGGGATGGCTCGACGGTGCCGGGGGCTATCAGCTGCGCGGTGAAGTTCTACGACGCCGGTTCGCTCATCAAGCAGTTCACGCAAGCCGGCGGACCGGATGCCCAGGGCTTCTACAACTTCAACTGGACCGCGCCGACCGGCCTGGTGGGCGGCAAGGTGTACAATGTGGTGACGACGATCGGCATCGCCACAGGCGGCGTGTTCAACACGCCGCGCACCTTCACCATCACGACGGAGAAGAAGCTGCAGGACGTGCAGGACTTCGTGGGCCAACAACTCGACGTGCCGCTGTCGCAGGTGTCTGACAATATCCAGAGCAAGCTGGACGACCAGTCAACCCTGCTCGATACGAAGCTGGACAGCCAGACGAATCAGATCCAGACGACCTTGGACGTCCAGACCGGCCTGATCGCGACCAAGCTGGATGAGTTCTCCGGCCAGGTGGCCAGCTCGATCATCAGCTTGGAGGACGCGGCCGACCGGAGCCAGATCGCTACCTCGAACCTGGAGCTGGCCGCGCAGCAGAGCTTGGACGCCGCCGAGTCGTTGGACGCGGTGGGCAAGAAGTTCGCCGGCCGGTTGCTGGTCCCGCAGACCGTGCTCATGGGCGAGACGACGACCCTGCGCTACCGCGGCGGCGAAGGCCTGGTCCCGCTGATCGATGTGTTCGGCTTCGACGAGAACGAAGAGCAGGTGTACATGGCGAAGGCCCAGCCCATGACCGAGTCGCCGGATGAGCCAGGCTTGTACACGTATGAAGTCGATGTGACTGCGGACAATGGCTTCATCTCTGGTCAGCCGTTCACGGTGTTCGTGCAGGAGGCGACGACCGGCAACTTCGAGGCCGGCTCAGTGTACGTCCAGTCCGTGTCGCTGGACAGCATCCAGGGCATGATCGCCGGGGACACGGGCGCCAAGAGGATCGCGCAGGACACCTTGGACCTACTCAACGGCATGGAGGGCCAGCTCGGCGTCGACGGCGAGTTGGGCCAGGCGCTCGAGGCGCTGAAGACCAAGATGGAGCGCATCCCGAAGGCTGTCTCGGAAGAAGGGTCGACCGTCAAGATGCGTGAAACGATCGCCGCGATCTCGCAGAGCTTGACCAACCTTGCCGGCAACGATGGGTACGACTTCAGCGAGCTGGTGAAGAAAGGCTTGGAGGAATCCCCGACCATCGGCGCCATCCGCGAGAAGACCGACGAGGTGCAGGGCGCCACCGAGGTCATGCAGATCCTGATGGAGAACAAGCTCGGAGGGGTGGATGATCCGGTGGTGCATGTCACGTACCAGTAACGCCGCTCGGCTGGCGTTCGCCGCGGCGTTGCTGGCCCACGTGGCGGCAGCGCCGGCTGTCTTTGCCGCCCGCGAACGCGAGCCGATGACGCTCAAGGTCGTGGCAGTCAACCCCTCGGCCGACAAGACCAAGACCGTGCAGGTGCGCATCGACCTGCCGCAGGAGATCGTGCCTGCGGATGTGCTGGAGCAGGGCGAGCTCTCGATCGAGTTCGACACCGAGCGCTCCAAGTACTATGCCTTCAAGGACGCGGTCACCTTGGCACCCAAACAGACCAGGGTCTTCGAGATCCTGGTTAAAGACGTGTGGTTCATCCCGAACACCGAGCTCGACGCGCTGAAGGCGCAGGCGCGCTTGACGCTGCAGCGGCTGGAGAAGACCGAGTATTACCCATCCGCCAAGCAAATGGGCGATTCCATCCTCACCCGGCTGGATGAGATCCTTGGGGCGCAGGTGGATGAGACCATCGGCCGGAAACAGCAGATCGGCGGCTACCGCCGGAACCTCCTGATCGTCGCGTCGGTGAAGGAGGATCTGGCGCGGCTTGAGAAGCTCCTGTCATTCACAGGCGGGCCGCCGGTGCCCTCCATGATGGAGGAGTCGCCGCTGAAGTCGGATGCGCCGTCCACCACGACCACGTGGCTCGTGATCTTCCTGATCGTGATCTTCATGGGCCTGCTTGCCGGGCAGTTCTTCTTCACGTGGCAGCGGCGGCTCAAGACGCCGCCGGACGCTGCGCAGGACGCGTTTCCCGCATCGGGGAGCGAGACTGCGCCGTCGTCGAAGCAGACAGGCCAGCCCTAACGGCCTGCGCCGCTGCCTGCGCGCGGACGCTCATCCGGTAGACCTCCCTGATGTTCGCCATCCTCGTGACCAGCCCAGACCGCGTGCTGTTCGAAGGCCGCGCCTCCACCGCCAGCTTTCCGGGCGAGCAAGGCACTTTTGAGGTGCTGACGCTGCACCGGCCGCTGGTGTCCCGCCTGGTCAGCGGTGAAGTCGCCGTGGACGGCAAACGGGTGACGATCCGCCGGGGCATCGTGCGGATCGCCGATGACGTGGTCACCGCGGTCGTGGAGCTGCCGGAATGAGCCGCAACGTCGCGCTGACCATCATCTTCATCATCTGCATCCTCGGCCCATCCCTGGCCATTGCCGCGACCGGCTACTCCAGCATCGGCGCGCTGGGCCGCAACCCCTCCTCTGCGCCGAAGATCATGACCGCGATGACGATTACCCTGATCTTTGCGGAAGCCGTGGCGATTGTGGCGTTCTTGGTCGTCTGGCAGTTGTTTTCGCCATGACAACGGGTGAGGATTGATCATGTCATTTTGGCCGCTGCTCTTGCTGCTGCTCATCATGTGCGCAGGCCTCATGTTCCTGCTGCGGTTCTTCCTCAGCCGCATCATGGTGGACGGGGCCTCGCGCCTGCAGGGCCTCAGCGCTGAGTACGGCCAGCGGCAGGACGAGCTGCGCCAACGGCTTGAGGAGGCGGAAAAGCAGTACGCGGAGCAGATCACCCGCGCCAAGACGCAGGCTGAGCAGGTCATGAAGCAGGCCAGGCACGAGGCAGACACCATGCGGTCCCGGCTGTTGGACGAGGCGCGGCAGGAAAGCGAGCGGATCGTGCAGCAAGGCATCGAGAGCCGCGACGCCATCCGCAAGGAGCTGGAGCAGCGCATGGAAGTGCGGGCCGTGGAGCGCGCGTGCGAGCTGATCCAGCAGGTGCTGCCTGGGCAGCTGCGCCAGGACGTGCAGGCGCACTGGCTGGATGAACTGCTGCAGCACGGCCTCGCCCAGCTCGAGCGGCTCAAGGTCCAAGACAGCGCCGGGGCCGCGCGCATCGTCTCCGCGTTTCCCCTGACGCCGGAGCAGCGCACGCTCTTACGCCAGCACCTGCGCGGCGCCCTCGGCAAGGACCTGGAGATCACCGAAGCGACCGACGACAAGCTGGTCGCCGGCCTGACGATCACGGTCGGCAGCCTGGTGCTGGACGGCAGCCTGGCCACCAAGCTGCAGCAGGCGGCCCGCCACCGAATGCAGGAACATGGCGCCGCATAACCCGGCCTCCGCGAGCCCTGCGTCTGCTGAGTCGAGCGCGCCGGCATTTGAGATCCGGGAAACCGGCACCGTCAAGTCGGTGCGCGAGCTCATCGTGCGGGTCGTCGGTCTGCCCTCGTGCATGAACGGGCAGATGGTGGAGTTCGCCAACGGCGCTCGGGGCATGGTCATGGGCTTCACCGAGCATGAGGTCCAGATCCTCGTCTTCGGCGGCAAGGGGCGCATCCGCGCGGGCGATGAGGTGTACAACCGCGGCGAAGAGTTCCGCCTGCCGGTGGGTGAGGCGTTCAAGGGCCGGCTGATCAACGCGCTGTGCGAGCCGATGGACGGCCGCGGCCCGATCCCGTCCGCCGAGCGGTACCCGGTCTTCGGGGAAGCGCCCGGGGTCATGGAGCGCCTGCCGGTTGAAGCCACCTTCGCGACCGGCACGCGCATCCTGGACGCCGTGATCCCGATCGCGCAAGGGCAGCGCCAGCTGCTCATCGGCGACCGCATGACCGGCAAAAGCAGCATCGTGCTGGATGCCATCCTCAACCAGAAGTCCACTGGCGTCATCTGCATCTACTGCTGCACCGGCAAGACGTACTCCGGCCTCGTCAAGACGGTCCGCATGCTGGAAGCGCGGGGTGCTATGGACTACACGATCGTGGTGAGTGCGCCGGCATCCACATCGGTGGGCGAGCAGTACTTGTCCCCGTACACGGCGTGCACGATCGGGGAGTGGTTCATGCGGCACGGGCACAATGTGTTCGTCGCCTTCGACGATCTCACGAAGCACGCGTGGATCTACCGGCAGCTGTCGCTCCTGCTCGAGCGCGCGCCGGGCCGCGAAGCCTATCCCGGCGACATTTTCTACATCCACTCGCAGCTCTTGGAACGGGCCGGCCACATCAACCAGGAGCTGGGCGGCGGCTCCATGACCTTCGTGCCGATCTGCGACATCCTGCAGGGCGATGTGACCGGGTTCGTGCCGAGCAACCTGGTCTCGATGACGGACGGCCAGATCTACCTCAGCACCGCGCTGTTCAACAAGGGCATCAAGCCGGCCATCGATTTCGGGCTGTCGGTCTCGCGTATCGGCAGCAAGGCGCAGTGGCCGGCCATGCGAGAGCTCAGCGGCAAGCTGCGCCTGGAGTATGTCCAGTACCAGGAACTCTTGCAGATGACGCAGCTGCGCACGAACCTCTCCGGCGAGGCCGAGGCGAAGCTCAAGCGCGGCGAAGCGATCACCTCGTTGTTGGTGCAGGACAAGCAGCAGCCGGTGCCCATCGAGGACCAGGTCATCCAGCTCTACGCGCTGCGGCGCGGCGTGCTGGATGAGCTCTCCGCGGCTCAGATCAAACAGCTCAAGCGCGAGCTGCCGGCGGCGGTCCGGGAATGGGCGCCCGCCGCCGTCGAAGAGCTCTGCCGCGAGAAGAAGCTGAGCCCGGCGCTGAAGAAGGCGCTGGATGAGGTGCTGAAGCGATATCTGCAGCAGCTCATGGGGGCGGCATGAGTAACATCGTCCAGCTCAGGCAGGACATCGTCTTCAACGCGCGGCTGGCCGGGCTGCTGGACGCGCTCAAGTCGATTGCCACACAGCAGTTCCAGGCGCTGGAGCGCAGCTTCCGCTCGCATGGGGCGCTGTTCGGGGCGATCCAAACGATCGCCGCCACGCTGCCGCTGGAGCAGTTGAGCCACCCGTACACCCAGCCGGACGGGAAGGCGGGCGTCATCGCGGTGACGTCGGATACCGGGTTGCTCGGCGGCCTCAACCAGCAGGTCATCAGCGTGGCTGCGCAGGAGTACCGGCGCAATCCAGGCGAGCTTATGGTCGTCGGGGAGCGCGGCCTCTCGTACGTCAAGGAGCGCAAGCTGACCTGCAAGATGTTTCCCGGGATCCTGGATTCCGGTCGCCGGGCGCTGGCCGGCCAGGTGCGCGACTACGCGCTGTCGCAAGCACTCGCCGGGGCGTTTTCCTCGCTGACGATCGTGCACCCGCGCGCACTCTCCTTCTCGGCCCAGCGCGTGGAAGTGCTGCGCGCGCTGCCGTGCACCGTCTGGTTGAAGACGACGCCGGGGCGGCGGCCCAGCTCGCCGGTGCTGTTGGAGTCCTCGACCGGCTCGGTGCTGGAGTACCTGGTGCGGCTCTGGCTCGGGCAGTCGTTGTACGAAGTCTTCGGCATGAGCCGGCTTGCTGAGCTGGCCGCGCGCTCGATGCATCTCGAGGGCAGCGCGCAGGAGCTGACCAGGCGCGGCCACAAGCTGAAGCTCAAGTACTTCCGCGAGCGGCACGAGGTCATTGACCGCAGCATGCGGGAGCTGTTCGCCGCGAGGTCATTGTATGCCAGCAATTAGCCTCGTGGCGGGACGGGTGGTGGCCGTGCAGGGGCCGGTCGTGGACGTCAAGTTTCCGTCCGCCATGGACGTGCCGAACATGTTTGACGTGCTCGAAACGGAAACAGTGACCAAGCAGCCAGTTGTGCTGGAGGTGGCCGAGCACTTGCCCGGCAACCTGGCGCGGTGCATCGCGCTGACCTCGACGCTGAACCTGCAGCGCAATGCGACGGCGACGCCGACCGGCTCCGGCGTGACCGTGCCGGTCGGGCACGAGTGCTACGGCCGGATCATGAACGTGATCGGACGGCCGATCGACCTGAAGGGGCCGCTGACGACCTCTGAGAGCCGGCCGATCCGCCGTCCGCTGCCCGGCGGCAAAATCCAGGCCAGGGCCCGCGCGCAAGCGCCGGAGCTGTTGGAGACCGGCATCAAGATCATCGACCTTCTGTTCCCCCTAGTGAAGGGCAGCAAGAACGGCATCCTCGGGGGCGCGGCGCTGGGCAAGTCCGTGCTGACGCTCGAGCTGATCCACAACATGGTCAAGGAGCACCACGGCGCGTGCGTCTTCACCGGGGCCGGGGAGCGCATCCGCGAAGGCCACGAGCTCTATGAGGCGCTGCAACACCACCAGGTCCTCGACAAGGTGCAGATCGTCTTCGCGCAGATGAACGAGCCGCCGGGGGCGCGCTTCAGCGTGGCGATGACCGGCATCACGCTCGCCGAGTCCATCCAGCGCGAGAACAAGGACGTGCTGTTGTTCGTCGACAACGTGTTCCGCTTCCTGCAGGCCGGCGCCGAAATCTCGACGCTGCTGGGCCGCGTGCCGTCGGAAACCGGGTACCAGCCGACGCTGGCCACGGAAGCCAGCGAGTTCCACGAGCGGATCCGGACCTCCCAAGAAGGCGGCGGCTCGATCACGTCCCTGGAAGCGGTCTACGTGCCGGCGGATGACATGACCGACCCGGCCGTCGTCGCGCTGTACGGGTTTCTCGAAAGCATCATGGTGCTCTCGCGCGAGCGGATCCAGCTGGGCCTGTACCCGGCGGTGGATCCGTTGCAGTCCTCCTCGACGAACCTCGACCCGGACATCATCGGGGAGCGGCACTACGGCGTGTCCCAGGACGTCATGCGCGTGCTGCAGAAGTACGAGGAGCTGCGCCGCATCGTCGCGGTCATCGGGATCGACGAGCTCTCGCAGGCCGACCGCACGCTCTACGCGCGGGCGCGCAAGCTGCAGAACTTCATGACACAGCCGTTCTTCGTGGCCGAAGGCTTCACCGGCAAGGCCGGCGAGTACGTGACGGTCGCGCAGACGGTGGAGGGGTGCGAGCGGATCCTGGCCGGCAAGGCGGACGCGCTCTCGGAAGAGAAGTGCTACATGGTCGGCCAATTACCGTGACACGTATGACGTGGAACGCGTAAGGGCATGAAAAAACCGACCAGAAGATTGGGCGAGATCCTGGTGGAGCGGAAGCTGCTGACGACGGTCCAGCTGGAGCAGGCGCTGCAGGACCAGCGCGCCTCACGGGAGTTTCTCGGCGCGATCCTCGTGACCCGAGGGGTGATTCGGGCCGAGGTGCTGCTGCAGGTCCTCTCCGAGCAGTTCGACCTGCCGCACCAAGCACTGCCGGCGGAGGCGATCGACTGGAACGTGGCGAAGCAGTTCCCAGCCTCGGCGTTCGCGGACGGCAAGTGTTTCCCGGTCAAGGCGGACGCATCGTCCATCACCGTCGCGATCGCGAACCCGCTTAATGCCTGGGCGCTGAGCACGATGGAGCAGGCGGCTGGGTTCCGCAAAGTGGTCCCGGTCCTGGTCACGGAACGCGACCTGCAAGGCGCGCTGGCGGCGTACCGCAAGCGCTCGATGCAATCGATCGAGCACCTGCTGAAAGACGACGATGGCGAGTCCTAAACCGAACAAATTGGGCCAGCTGCTCCTGGCGCGCGGGCTGCTGAACGAAGAGCAGCTCATGGAGGCGATGCAGCAGCAGGCGGTCAGCAACCGGTTTCTTGGGGCGATCCTGCTCGAGCGCGGCTGGGTCAAGCCGGACCAGCTGCTGGCCATCCTGTCCGAGCAGTACAAGCTGCCGGTGGTGCGGCTCGCCGGCGAGCCGGTGGAGGAGCAGGCGGTCGCGGCATTGCCGCTGAAGCTGGCACTGCACTACAAAGCCATGCCGGTGCGCCTGCGCAACGGCACGCTCACGGTGGCCATCGCCAACCCGCAGGACATGCGCCAGGTCGATGAGCTCCGGGCCGCCATGCGGGGGCGCTTCGCCATCGAGACGGCGCTGGCCACGCCGGATGACATCGATGCCGCGATCAAACGGGCGTACGGCCTCGGGGCGGAGACCATCAGCGAGCTCATCAAGGAGGCGCCGCCGGCCAAGGCCGACGAGACGATCCTCGAGGACATCGAGCAGCTGGCCACCGACGCCTCGGTGGTCAAGCTGGTCAACCAGCTCATCGTCGAGGCGCACAAGCGCCGGGCCACCGACATCCACCTGGAGCCGTACCGCGGCAAAGTGCGATTGCGGTACCGCATCGACGGGGTGCTGCGGGCGGTGGACGTGCCGCCGGCCATCCGCCAACTTTTTCCCGCGATCCTCTCCCGCGTGAAGGTGCTCTCCAACCTGGACATCATGGAGCGCCGCCTGCCGCAGGACGGCCGCGCCAGCGTCAAGGTGGGCGAGGAGAAACTGGACCTGCGCATCTCGGTGCTGCCGACACCGTCCGGCGAGAGCATTGTCGTGCGCATCCTGCCGAACCGGATGCTGCTCGGGCTGAAGGACTTGGGCTTCCGCGCCGAGGATTTGGAGACGCTGACGAAGCTGGTCCACCAGCCGCACGGGCTCATTTTCGTCACCGGGCCGACCGGCTCCGGGAAGACCACGACCTTATACGCGGCCATGAAGACGATCAACACCGACCAGCGCAAGATCATCACGATCGAGGACCCGGTCGAGTACGAAATGGAAGGCATCACGCAGGTGCAGATCAATCCGCAGATCGGGCTGACCTTCGCGCAGGGGTTGCGCAGCATGCTGCGCCACGACCCGGACGTGATGATGGTCGGCGAGGTGCGCGACTTCGAGACGGCGGAGCTGGCCATCCGGATCGCGCTGACCGGCCACCTGGTCTTCTCGACCGTCCACACCAACGATGCGGCCAGCGGTGTCACCCGGCTCGTGGACATGGGGGTGGATCCGTATCTTATCGTCTCCTCCATCCAGTGCTTCATCGCCCAGCGGCTGGTCCGGCTGCTATGCACGCACTGCAAGCGGGAAGACCCGGCGCCCAAGGGCGGCATGAAGCGCACCTACCAGGCCGTCGGGTGCGACCGGTGCCAGCAGACCGGCTACCACGGCCGGTCGGCGATCTACGAGTTGCTGCTGCTGACCGAGCCGATCCGCGAGCTGGTCATGGCCAAAGCCTCGGCGGACGCGATCTGGCGCAAGTCGATCGAGCTGGGCATGCGCACGATGCAGCAAGACGGCTGGGAGAAGGTCGAGCAGGGGTTGACCACGTACGACGAGGTCCTCCGCGTCACCCAGGAGGACGAGATCATCCGCGTCACGAAGGACGAAGAGTGAGCCAAGTCCATAGTCCATGGTCCATAGTCCATGGTTCGGTCATCGGCCGCCATCATGTGCGGTCTATGGTCTATGGTCTATGGACTATGGACTAATCGCGATGCCGAAGTTTCACTACACCGCCAAAAAAGGCCCCAAGGACATCGTGCAGGGCGTGCTTGAGGCGGACAGCCGCGCCGGCGTGCTCGCGCAGTTAGCGCAGCTCGGGTACGTGCCGGTTCGGGTCCAGGAAACCGGCGCGGATGGCGTTGCGTCCGCCGCGGCGGCCTCGGACGGCTCGCCGCCACCGGCGGCGAAGCCGGTGCGCGCCAGCCGCATTGGGGGCCGGCAGCTGGCCATGTTTACCCGGCAGTTCTCCAGCCTCGTGCACGCGCACGTGCCGCTCTTGCGCTCGCTCAAGATCCTGGAAGACCAGACCCGGCATCCGTACTTGCGCCACATCCTCCGCGAGCTCTCGGAGCAAGTTCGGCAGGGCGAGACGCTCTCCACCGGCCTGGCGAAGTTCCCGCGCACGTTCCCGCCGCTGTTCGTGAACCTCGTGCGTTCGGGCGAGGCCAGCGGCACGCTGGATACGGTGCTCGACCGGCTGGCCCAGCAAACCGAGCACGACGACACGATGCGCCAACGCGTGCGCGCGGCATTCACCTACCCGGCCTTCGTGGGGATCGTCGGGTTTGGGACTGTGGTCTTCCTGATGACGTTCGTCATGCCGCGCCTCTCCGGCCTGCTGGCCGGGTTGGGCCAGCGGCTGCCGGCGCAGACACGGCTGCTGCTCGCCATCACCGCGTGGCTGTCCAACGGCTGGGTGTGGGCCGGTGTGGCGGCCGTTGGGATCGGGCTCGCCCTCGTCTGGCGCGCGCTCGGGCCCCGGGCCGCATGGCTGCGCGATACGATCGCGCTCCGGCTGCCGCTCATGAGCGGGCTCATCCAGCAGGTCGAGCTGTCCCGGTTCGCGCGCACGTTCGGGCTGCAGCTCTCCAACGGCATCCCGATCCTGCAGGCGATGGACACCGCCAACTCGGTCGTGGACAACCTGGTCCTGCGGCAGCAGCTGGCCCAGGTCCCTGAAGGGCTGCGCCAGGGCACGCCGCTGTCCGTCTGCCTGCAAGGCGTGCGGTTCGCCAGCCCGTTCCTCATCAACACGATCATGGTCGGCGAAGAAAGCGGGCGGGTCGGCGAGGCGCTGATCGACGTGGCGGTGTACTATGAGCGGGAGGTCGAGCGGACCATCCAGACGATGGCGACGCTGTTGGAGCCGGCGCTGATCGTGGGCGTGGGCCTGGTGGTCGGCTTCATCGTGATGGCGGTGTTATTGCCGATCTTCGAGATGAGCTCGATCAATCCATGAGGTCGAAAGCGTAATGCGTAAAGAGCGCGCCCTTACTTTCCGCTTCGCGCATTACGCTTTACACCAAGGGAGTGTGCGGATGCGAAGAAGCGGTTTTACGCTCATTGAGCTGATGCTGGTGATCGTCATTATTGGGGCGCTGGCTGCGATGGTCGTGCCGCGGCTGGCCGGCCGGTCGGAAGAGGCCCGGGCCGGCGCCGCGAAGGCGGACATCAACGGCAACCTGTCGTTGGCGCTGCGGCTGTACGAAGTCGACAACGGCCAATACCCCTCGACGGAGCAGGGGTTGGCCGCGCTGATGGTGAAGCCTGCGGCACCCCCGGCGCCGCCGAACTGGAAAGGCCCGTACATCGAGCGGAACGCGCTCGACCCGTGGGGCCACCCCTACAAATACCAGTATCCCGGCGGCCACCCGCCGCGAGATTACGATCTCTCCTCGTTCGGTCAGGATGGCGTGGAAAGCGAAGACGACCTTGCCAATTGGAAGTAATTTTGGCAGTTGCGAGTTGCGAGTTACGAGTTTCGAGTTGCGAGTAAAGAATGAACTCGTCACTCGACACTCGTCACTGTCCAAGGGTCTAACCCTCGTCGAGATCCTCATCAGCGTGGCCCTGCTGGCCTTCGCGCTGGCCCTCATCCTCCAGGGGTTGGCGCGCGGCGCGTACGCGCTTGCCCTGGCCACCAACCGCCTCCGCGCCTACGAGTTTGTCGCCACCAAATTGGCTGATGTGGAGCTTTCCGGCGACTCCGGCAGGACGAGCGGCCGCTTCCGCATGGGCGCGGACGCGTTCGCCTGGACGACCGAGGTGTTGCGGCTGCCTGACGCAGAGACGCTGGAGCTTGTGACGCTCCGGGTCGCCTGGCAGCAAGGCCGGCGCGAGTACGCAGAGCAGGCCTCCGCCATCCGGCGGCGTCCGCCCGGGGACGAGGACCCATGAGACGCGTCCCAGGTTTGACCCTCGTCGAGCTCCTCATCGTCGTCTCGCTGTTGGCGCTGATCGGCGGCGTGACCGTCGCCGCGCTCTCCGGCGGCCTCAAGGTGTGGCGCCGCGCCACATCGATCGGCGTGACGCGGCAGGCTGCGCTCATCACGGCCGATGCGCTGCGCCGCGACCTATTGAGCCTTCGCACGTTCGCGCCCCTGAGCTTCGAAGGCGGCCCGGAAGAATTCAGCGCCCCGGCGGTTGCGCGCGAGGCCCCCGGCGCGCCGGTGGAAGAGCTCGGCCGCCTCGGCTATTACTTCGATCGCCTGGAGCGCCGGCTGTGCCGCTCCTTCGTGCCGTACCGCCTGACGGCGCGCGAGCGGCTGCGCGCGCGGTGCGACGCGGTCTTGGACCACGTGGAGGACGTGTCTTTCGCGTACCTCGGCGAGGCCGGTGCGACCGGCGGCTGGGTCGAGCGCTGGCGCGAGCCGGCCCGGCCCGCGGCGGTGCGGTTCACGGTCGTCGGCTCGGCCGAGCATGGGCGCGGCGACGCGCACACGCTCATCGTCGCGCTGCCGCAGCTGGGTCCGAAGGCCAAGCCGGCGTCATGATGATGGGCCGCCGCGGCAGCGTGCTGCTGTACGTCGTCTGGGTGGTCATCCTCCTCAGCCTGTTCGCCGTCGGGGTCGCGGCGCAGGCGATGTTCGCGTTAAACCTGTCGGAGCGCCTCATCGGCCAGCTCCGCGCGACCCAGGTAACCCGCGGCGCGCTGCAGTACGCGCAGCTCGCGCTCGAGGAGGACGCGACCCCGGCGCTTGATGACCTGAGCGAGATGTGGTCGAATGATCCCAGCCGGTTCCGCGAGCGAGCGCTGGCCGAGGGCGTGTTCACGCTCACGGACGGAGGCCGCGATGCGCGGCACGTGCGGTACGGGCTTGCGGATGAGGAGCGCCGCCTATCCCTCAACACCGTGACTACGCCGGTCCTGGCCCGGCTGTGCGAGCGTGTCGGCGGGTTGCGGCCGGACCAGGCCGCCCAGGTCGCCGATGCGGTGCTGGACTGGCGCGATGAGGACGACGAGATGCGCCCGCACGGGGCCGAAGACTTCGAGTATCGCGGCCGCCCGGGCGGCTACGAGTGCAAGGATGCGCCGTTCGAAAACGTGGAAGAGCTGCTGCTCATCGATGGCATGACGACGGACCTGTATCAACGGTTGCTGCCGCACGTGACGGTCTACGGCACCGGCGCGGTGAACCTGAACACCGCCGGGCCAGAGGTGCTGGCCGCGCTGGGCCTCTCACCGGCCGGCGTGGACATCCTCGAGGCGTTCCGGGCCGGGGATGACGGCGAGGAGGGCACCGGGGATGACCGACGGCTCATCTCGATCGCCGCGCTGGAGGCTGAGCTGGGGCCGTTCATGCCGCCGGAGGAGCTGATCCGGTTGGTGCCGGCCCGTGAAGCCGGGCTGTTGGGTGTGCATTCGACCGCGTTCCGGTTCAGCATCACGGCCGACGCCGGTGGGGCGCCAACGCGCATGCGGGCGGACGGCATCCTCGGCCGAGACGACGTCCTCTACGCCTGGAGCGTGCGATGAGGCTGCGCAAGGCGGCGCTTGAGCTGCTGATGCAACCCAGCCACGCGGCCCGTGCGCTCAGCCGCCTGGTGGCCGGCAAGGCCGGCAGCGAACAGACGATCATCGCGCTCGACGGCCAATGGCTGAAGCTGCTGCATGCCGACGGCGGCCCCCAGGCCCGCCGCATCACCAAGGTCTCGGCCGCGCCGGTGGAAGGCTCCGTGGCCGAGGAGCTGGCCAAAGCCTTCGAGGGGCTGTGCCGCGTTGAGGGGCTGCAGCCGCGGGAGATCACCATCGCGCACCCGACGCACCTCTCCACGATCCGGCTCTTTTCGTTGCCCTCAACGGATGCCAAGGAAATCCGCGATATCGTGGACCTGCAGGCCGAGAAACACACGCCGTACGCGAAGGAAGAGATCCTCTCGGATTTCAAGATCCTGGAGCGCGACCGGGCCGGCTACTCCCGCGTGCTGCTCGTCATCGTCCACCAGGACGTGATCCAGCGCGCGGTGCGCCTCGTGGAGCAGGCCCGCGTGCCGTTGGATAAAGTCGGCACGGAGCTGGAAGGGCTCATCGCCTGGTGTGCCCAGGCGCGGCGCCGCCTGCGGTCGCAGGCCGAGACGGTGCTGGTCATCGACGCCGACAGCGGCACGACGACGCTACTCGTGCTGCAGCGCGGGCAGCCGGTGTTTCAGCGCAGCCTGGCCACGGGGGCGGAGCACCTCGGGCACGACGCGGGGGAGGCGGCGGACCGCCTGCTGAGCGAAGTGCAGCGCTCCATCGAGGCGCTGGAGGGCGAAGCCGGCGCGCCGAAGATCCAAGAGGTGTGGCTCACCGGCGCCGTCAGCCAGCTTGAGCCCATCAAGGAGAAGCTGGCCGCCGGGCTTGAGCTGACGGTGCGTCTGGTGTCGCCCTGGGACGGCGTCGAGGTCGGGCCAGGCGTGCAAGCCTCGCGCGATCGGCTGCCGCCGCTGTCCTTCACCGGGCTGCTCGGCCTGGCCTTCGCGGCCAGCGACATCAACATCACGCCGCAGCCGGCCCGGCTGCGGCAAGCGTTCGAGGCGCGGGCGCAGGCGCTGGTCCTGTTGGGCAGCCAAGCGGTCGGGGCCCTCATCCTCGTCACCATCCTCTTGATCGGCCGGGCGCAGCAACAGCACCAGTATTACCGGCACCTGCAGCAGGCGTACCGCGCCGCCACCGATGAAGCGCAGGCCGTCGAGGAAGGTCTCCACCGGCTGGAGTTCATGAAGGCCCAGCTGCGGCACCGCGGCGAGCTGCTGAAGGTCGTGCACGAGCTGGCCACCCGGTCCCCGCAAGGTATCCAATGGGATTCGCTGGTGTACACCGACGGCGACACCGTGGTGCTGAAAGGCACCTCAGGCACGCTGCCGAACGTGTATGAGTACGCCGACGCGTTGCGCGCGGCCAAGCTCTTCGCCGAGGTGGATACGGCCCGCGTCTCCAAGCGGGCGGAGGAAACCTCAGGCGTCACCGACTTCGAGCTGCGGTGCACCTTCCCGCCGCCGGGGACCGCCGCGCCATGAAGTTGCCCACCCTCGCGCAGATGGGGCCGCGGGAGCGGCTGCTGGCCGCGTGTGCCGGCGTCATCGTCCTGGGCATGGTCATGGACCGGCTCGTGCTCAACCCGTGGCTGCGGCACGGGGCGACGATGCAGCGGGAGGTCCGGGAGATGGAGGCGCAGTTGCGCACGTACGGCCGCCTGATGGCGCGCAAGCAGGCGGTGTACACGGAGCTTGAGCCGATGCAGCGCTACATCCAGCCGGCCGTCACCGATGATCTGAAGATGGCGTCGCTGCTCGAGGAGATCGAATCGGTGGCCGGGGACAGCGGCGTGACCCTCGGCGAGATCAAGCCGTTGCGCACTGAGCCGCAAGCCAACGCCACCCGCTATATTCTTGACGTGCGGTTCACGTGCGACCTCACGCAATGGGTCGACTTCATCTCCCGCCTGGAAGACTCCACATCGCTGTTCGCGGTGCAGCAAGCCGGGCTGTCGGTCGCGCCGGAGACGCCGGACCAGCTCCAAGGCTTCCTGCGCGTCTCAAACACCGCCATCAACCTCGGCGCGCCCGCAGCAGCCGGGCCTGCCGCATGAGGCAGGCCTTCGGGGCATGGCCGGTCGTGGCACTCCTCGTTCTCGCGCCGTGCGCCTTTGCGCAGGATGACATCAGCGTCGTCCGCACTGAAGATGGGCTGCGGTTCAAGCTGCCGCCGGACTGGCCGATTGAGCGTCGCGGCGGCGTGACCGGTCCGGTGCCGGTCGAAGAGTACCTGGCGATCAAGTTCAAAGCGCTCGAGGCGCAGCTGCAAGCGCTCGATCAGCGGCTGAACAGCCTGGACCTGCGCCTGCGCGTGTTCGAGCAGACGACGACCGCGCAAGGATTGCGGTCAGGCGAACAACCACGGAGTCCGTAACGATGCGTACAGGCATGCTGGCGGTGATCCTGTTTGCGGTCCTAGGCTGCGGCAAGGCCCCAGCCCCACGCGGTGCTAATGCTGAGTCGACGCCACCCGCCGCTGTTCCAGGCGCTGGCCCATCCCTGCGCGCCGCACTCGGCGCGGCACAGGCCCCGGGTGCTGCGCCCAGCCCCGAGGCGCAGGTCGCTGGGACGATCTTCGGCGTGCCGGTGCCGGCCGGGAACTATTACTTCGCGAAGCGGGTCGCGTACATGTTTCCGCGGCCGTGGGAGGAGCACCTCTCAGAGCCGGATCGGGAGCGCGCGATTTGGGAGGCGCTGATCCTGCACTTCGAGTCGTTCCGGCGCAACATCAGCCTGACCGACGCTGAACTGGAAGAGAAGATCAACGGTGTGCTGAGGTCGCAACAGCAGAGCTTCACGCGCGCCGGCGATCCGGCCGCGTACACGGCATGGATCACGTCAGCGACCGGGGAAGATGTGACGCTGTTTGAGAACCAGATGCGGTACCTGTTCCAGATCGAGCAGCTCAAGGACCAGATGCGCCAGTCCTTCACGCCCTCGGTGACCGAGGAGGAGCTGCAGCAAGAGTTCCTGAACGAGCGGCACCACGTGGGCGGGGAGATGGCGGTCTTCGAAACCAAGGAGCAGGCCGACGTGTTCTACGCGGAGGCGCACACGCCGCAGACGTGGGAGGCGGTCAAGGCCAAGGGCGAGCCGTCCATCCGCCCGGTGAGCCTGATGACCCTGGAAGCGTACATGGACTTGTGGGGCATCCCGAAGGACCAGATGTACGCGTTCCACGCGCTGGAGGTCGGGTCCATCGGGCCGCCGATGCCCTTCGGCAAGCAGTGGTGCGTCTACCGGCTGCTGGAGAAGCGGACCGGGGACCTGAAGGAGTTCCCCGCGGAGCGGGACTCATACGTGAAACAGGTGACGGCGCGGAAGCAGTACGACCTGCTGAAGCAGTGGATCGAAGATCTGAAGGCGGCCGCGAAGCTGCAGATCCTGCCGCTGGCAGAGCCTGCGGCGCCTGCCACGGCGGCCGAGCCGACGACTACGCCGGCACCGTCCTCCCAGTAACATCCCGGCGCACCTTGCCGGAGGGCTCCTTCGGCAAGCGGATCGTCATGAGCGTGCCTTCGCCGACGGCGCTCTGCACACTGATCGTCCCGCCGTGGCCCTCGACCATGGAGTTCGCCATGAACAGCCCGAGGCCAAGCCCCCCCATCTTCCGGTCATGGAGGCCGCCGAGCGACTGGAACCGGTCGAACAGCGTCGGGAGTTTTTCGACCCCGCCCATCATGGTCGGCAGCGCATCCTGCGCGATGCCGGCGCCCGTGTCCTGGACGCGCAGCTGCGCTTCATGGGCTGTGGCCGCGATGGACATCGTCACGAACCCCTCAGCCGGCGCGGCCTGGATCGCGTTCTCCACGAGCTGGCCCAGCGCTTGGCTGAGCCGCTTTGGGTCCACCTGCCAGAAGAGCGGCTTCGGGTACTCGGCGATCTTGAAGGCGACCTTTTTGAGCTGAGCCATCGGCCGGTAGGTTTTCTCGACGCCGGCGACGATGGTCCGCAGGTCGAAGGATTCAAACGCGAACGATACCTGGCCGGCGATCAGCTCGGAGGCGGTTTTCACCTTGTCCACCAGCCGCTCCAGGCGCTCCGCGTTCTCCAGCACCGTTTTGAGGAAGTCGACCTGGTCCGGTGTCGTCTCGCCCAGCGAGCCGTCGATCACCATCCCCACGCCTTCCTTGATCGCGGTGAGCGGGGTGCCCAGCTCATGCGACACGATGGAGAGCAGCTGGTCCTTCAGCTCATCGGCCCGGCGCAGCTCGGTCACGAGGTAGGCGTTGCGCAGCGCGGACGCGAGCTGCTCGGCGATGATCGAGATGGCGTGGCGGTCCTCGTCCGAGAACGCGTCTGGCTGGCCGCTGGAGAGGCTCAGGAGCCCGATGACCTGGCCTTTGACGCGCATGGGCGCGGCCGCGGATGAGCGCAGCCGCGTGGTGGGCTGGAACCCGGGGGGCGAGGTCGGCGCCTGGACATCCAGGGCGCTTTCCTCAGGCAGCACGGTGCGGCGCAGCGCCTCTTCGGCCGCCTGGCGCACGTGGCGGACCGCGTTGTCCAGCTCTACCTGCGGCAGCGACGCGAACGCCGTTACCATGATCCGCCGCTGCTCGAGCGACCAGATCGCGCACAGCGCGGCAACCGGGAAGACTGACTGCAGGTAGGCGGCGGTGCGTTGGAGGATCTGGTCCGGCTCGATGACGGCGCTGAGGAGCTTGCCGTACTCGTTGAGCGTCTTGAACTCTTCGCGCTGCCGCTCCAGGTGGTACTTGAGCTCGGCGCGTGATAGCTCAGCCATGGCCGGCATTATAACATGAGCCGTGGCGAACGCTGATCAACAGTGGCGAACGGAAGAAACCGCCGTCCATCCTTGACAGGATTTGATCGGCTCAGGCATGCTTTGACCAGTGTTGTCGCATGCAGGAGCCTGATGATCCGACCACCTGCCGGACGCGGCGCACCAGCCGCCTGTGTTTACTTACTGCGGAGTCAAATGGACGGCACGTTATATCTCGGCTGGACGACGGATCTGGTGCGCCGCGTGGTTGAGCATAACCGTGCCAGGGTTCCGTTTACGAGTCGTAAGACGCCATGGGAACTCATTGGGTTCGAGTCAGCTGATTCGGTAGAGGCTGCGAAACGTCGAGAGCGCACTCTGAAACGTAATCGAAGGATGCGGACACTATTTCAGAAACGAATGCTCAACCAGGCTGCCGTAGGCAGCCTCCGGCAGGTGGTCGGATGAAAAAGAACGGGCATTCCAGGGAGTATCTGACGGTCGAGGAAGTCGCCGAACGCTTCGGCGTCACCCCGACCACCATCTATCGCCTTGTCCAGCGCGGCCGGCTTCCCGGGTTCAAGGTCGGCAATCAGTGGCGGTTCAGCCAGGACCGGCTCGAGCAATGGGTCGCAGACCGGGAGCGGGTCGGATGATCCGACTATCTGGCCGGTCGCTCACACACGCCGTCGGGATTGGCCTGATGGCGCTCGCCGGTCTGGTGCTGGCCGGGTGGTGGTTGCGGGTGCCGATCTTGACCAGCTTATCGCCGGCGTGGGTGTCCATGAAAGCGAACGCCGCCCTGGGGTTTCTGCTCGTGGGGGCGGCCCTATGCTTGACCGACCCAGAGGCTCCGCATCGGGCCGCGTCGCGGCTCGGCTACGCCTGCGCGTGGGGAGCTCTGGTGCTCGGCGCGCTCACGCTGAGTGAATTTCTGATGGGTTGGAACCTGGGCATTGACCAGGCGCTGTGCGCCGACTGGCCCAACGCTGCGGGCCATCCAGGCCGGATGGTGCCGCAAACCGCAGGCAGCTTTGTGTCCGGTGCGGCAGGCGTGCTGCTGCTGCGCCCCGCCGGCCGGCGGGGGCGTCTCTGGCTCGCAGGCATCCTGAGTCTGATCGTCTTCGCGGTCGGGTTCGCAGGCATCCTGGGCTATGCGCTGCGGATCCCTGCCGGCTATGCGTGGAGCGATCTGTCGCAGATGGCATTTCTTACCGCCCTAGGGTTCTTCCTGTGGGGCGGCACCCTCTGCGTCCGCGTGCTCATAGCGCTGTCGAGCGGTGCTGGTGAAGGCGCGGTCCCGCGTGAATGGAAATTTGACCGGTTCTGGATGGCCGGCAGCGTGCTGGTCGTAGGGACGGTTCTGATGGTTGTGCTCTCGCAATACATGGCCCAGCAGTTCCGGCAGCGGTCGCAGTTCGTCTTCATTCACCAGGGCGACGCCCTGCTTGAGAAGATGCAGAACGAGCTCCATCTGGTGCTGGAGCATCTGCAGGGCCTCGTGAGCTTGTATGCCGCCAGCAAAAGTGTTGAGCGCGATGAGTTCCACACGTACGTCACCCGCAGCCAGGTCTTGGCGCAACTCCCAGGCTTGATCGCCGTGGACTATGTGGAGCGCGTCGTTCCGGAGGCGCGTGCCGCGTTCGAGGAACGGGTGCGGATGGATCACAGTCTGACGCCGGAGGGGTATCCGGCGTTCGCGATCCATCCCGACCCTCGGCCGGGCGAGGAGGCGTACGTGGTGACGTACCTCGAACCGTATGGCCCCAACCAGGTCCTGCACGGGTTCGATGCCTACACCGACCCGATCCAGCGCGCGGCGTTTGAGTCGGCCCGGGACAGCGGAGCGATGGCCATCACCGCCTCCATCAATCTGATCCAGCTCCAAGAGAACCAGCACGGGTTGATCTTTGTGCTGCCGGTGTACCGTAATGGCGCCTCCCAGGAGACGGTGGCAGACCGGCAGGCCGCGCTCGCCGGGTTTATCGTGAGTGTCTTCAAGACGTCGGAACTGTTCACCAAGATATTAGGCCAGGAGACGAACCAGCTCATTGATGTCGAGGTGTTCGATGGGCCGGTGCTGACTGAGGAGCACGTACTGTTTGACCGCGACCCGGTCTTGCGCGTTTACAGCGCCTATGCCCCAGGCTCGTTCCACACGATCGAGGCGATGCCGGTCGGCGGGCGGCTGTGGAGCGTCTCCTTGGCCACGCAGCCAGGGTTCGGATGGGACCCGGTCCGGGCGTATCTGCCGCCCGGCATCCTGGTCATCGGGACCCTCCTTAACCTGTTGCTCGCCGTCGTCGTCTTCTCGCTGGCTTTCTCCAAGACCCAGGCCCTGCATCTGGCTGAGGACATGACCAAGACGTTGCGCGAGAGTGAAGAGCGATACCGCTACATGGTCGACAGCGCGCCGGACCCGATTCTCACCCTGTCCGTGACCGGGTTCATCGAGTCGGTCAACCCGGCGGCCGAGCAGCTCTCCGGCTACACGCGCGAGGAGCTTATCGGCAAGCACCTGACGGCCACCAAGGTCCTAGCACTCTCAGCCATCGGCCCGGCGCTGAAAGAGTTCACGTTCATCTTGGCCGGCCAGGCTCGGCCGCCCCGGGAGTACGAAATGGTGACGAAGGACAACCGCCGCCTGGTCATGGAGGCGCACGGGCAGGCCCTTCACGCTGGGCGGAAGCTGTTCGGCATGCAGATCATCATGCGCGATGTCACGCTCAAGCGCGCGGCTGCGGAGCAGGAGCAGCAGCAGGCCAAGGAGCTTGCTGCGCGCAACGAGCAACTGCAGCGCCAGGAGCAGGCGATGCACAGCCTGCTCGAGGACATGCAGGCGGCCCAGATGCGGCTGGAGGATCGGGACAAGTTGCTGCGGGACACGAATGCACGGCTGCAGGAGATGGCGGCACTCAAGGATGAGTTTGTGGCCAAAGTCAGCCATGAGCTGCGCACGCCGCTGACGTCCATCAAGGAAGGCCTCAATCTGCTGATGGACAACGCGCTCGGGCAGACGAACCCTGAGCAGCAGGACTTCCTGAAGACGATGGACCAGGACATCAACCGCCTGGCCGAGATGATCAACAACATGCTGGATATCGCCAAGATCGAGGCCGGCGGCTTGCGGCTGCAGCGCGACCGTCTCGACGTGCGCGAAGCCGTGCTGGCTTCCGGTCGCACCCTGCAGTCGCTCCTGGGCGCGCGGACCCTGACCACCGACTGCCCGGACGGCTTGATGGTCTTCGGAGATGAGCATCGGCTGATTCAGGTGTTTACCAACCTGCTCTCCAACGCGATCAAGTTCACGCCGGAGCAGGGCATGATCACGGTCCAGGGCCGGCTGCGCGACGGTCTGGTGAGCGTCTCGGTGCAGGATTCCGGCATCGGGGTCTCGGCTGAGGACCTGCCGAAGCTGTTTAAGAAATTCTCCCAGGTGGGCGAGGTCGACCGGAACCGGTCGCGGGGCACTGGGCTGGGGCTGGTCGTCTGCAAGGAGCTTGTGGAACTGCATGGCGGCACGATCGAGGCCTCCTCCATCCCGAGCCAGGGCAGCACCTTCACGGTGCGCCTGCCAGAGTATACGGATGAAATCGCCTTGACCGAGAGTTTCCACAACCTGGTCGGCCCGGCCGCGGCCAGCAACCAAATGATCGCGCTGGTCGCGATCGATGCCTCGGACGCGCTCAGGGATGCGCCAGGTGAAGGAACCGGTTCGATGCTGCATGCTCTGGCGGAGGATGTGCGGCGCCACCTGCACCGCGGCGACGTCATCCTGACGCTGGGCAACCGGTGGGTCGTGGTGCTGGCCCTGTGCTCGCCGGATGGGCCGGGTGCGATCGTGCGCCGCTTGCGGGGTGCCCTGGCCATCCATGCGTTGCGCTATGGCGCTGCGCGGCATCCCGGCGATGGGGCGAACGCCCCGACGCTCTTTGCCCATGCGTGCGCCCGTGTCGATGCCGGCATCACGGCGCCTGCGGCCACGCAACCCGTGAAGGGGTCGCCCTCATGAGCCTTATGCGGCGGTACTCGCTGCGTCAGCGGCTGGACTTGGTCTCCGGCGTCCTACTCTTGCTGCTGGGGTTGGGCGGCACGGCCGCGCTCGACATGGCCCGGCGGCAACGGCACGATCTACGGCTGCTGCAAGCGGTGTACGAGCAGGAGCGGGCGGTGGCCGGGTTGATGGTGGCCGGGGAGCGCGCCCTTGAGCTCCGGGACGATGTCCTCGACGTCAACGACCGGCTCCTGCAGCTGCACGACAACCTGCGCGCGCTGCGCGACGGCGGGACGATGGCGCTGCAAGACAGCACGCTGCCGGTCGCCCCGGTGCGCGACCGGTTCGTCCGCGCCAGCCTCGACGGCGCGCTGGCGTGGCTGGCCCGGCACGCGCCGCCGCGGGCGCGGACGCCGGAGGACGTGCTCGCCGTGCAGCAAGCCTTTGCGCAGGACGGCGGCGCACTGTTGACCCATCTGGAAGGCATGGCCACCGCCGCGATCCGGCGCTCGCAGACCGACGTGATGCTCATCAGCGGCGTGGAGCTGGCCCTGATCTTTGGCGGCATCGCGCTCTTTCTCTTGTGGATCGTGGTCATCCGCGGGCTGCTCACGACGCCGCTGCACCGCATGGCCGGCGGCATCGAGGCCATGCAGCGCACCGGCCGGCTGGTGAAGCTGCCGGTGCCGCACGAAAACGAGCTGGGGGTCGTGGCCCAGGGCTTCAACGAACTGGCAGACCATGTCGAAGCGCAGAAGCAGCGGTTGCGCGAGCACATCGTGGAGCTGCAGCGCATGAACCTTGAGCTGGACCAGATGGCGCACGTGAAGGACGAGTTCCTCGAGACGGTCAACCACCAGCTCCGGACGCCGCTGACCGCCATTGTCGAGGGATTATCCCTCCTGCAAGACGGCGCGATGGGCGCGGTGAGCCAGGACCAGCTGCAGCTGCTCAATGCGATGGACAGCAGCGCCGAGCAGCTGCGCCGGTTCATCGAAGGCCTGCTCGATCTGTCCCGGCTGGTGTCCGGCCGCCGCCCGCTGGCGCGCGCCGCCTCGGACCTGACGGCGCTGCTGCACCGGGTCCACGCGGCCTGGCAGTCGCGAGCCGACGGCGTGGCCGTGCGGTTGCAGACTTCCGCGCTCCCGCCGGTGTTCATGGACCAAGACGCGATCCGTGACGTGCTCGAGCATGTGGTGCGCAACGCGGTCCGCCATGCGCCACGCGGCACCGAGGTCACCATCACCGCGCAGCAGGTCAATAGCCTCGTGCTGGTCGAAGTGCGTGACCAGGGCGCCGGCCTCACCCCCGAGCAGTTGAGCCAGCTGTTCCAGCCGTTCACGCATGTGCAGACGCCGGACGCGCCAGGCTCGTCCGGTAGCGGGCTGGGCCTGTCATTCTGCCGCCAGGTGATTGAGCGCCACCGGGGTACGATCACAGCTGACTCGGCCCCAGGCCGCGGCACCGGCATTGCCTTCACTGTGCCGGTGGCGACCCCGGCCTTCATGCTCGATGACGCGTGCCGCAGCGCCCAAGAAGCGTCGGAGAAGGAAGGCGTCGGGGTGTTCGCGCTGCTGCTGGTCGCGGCCTCCGTCGCAGGCAGCCTGGGCGAGCTGGAGCGTTTGCTGCGCCGCAACACGCACCGCGGGGACGTGTTTCTGCGGCTTGAGGACGCGGTCGCGATCATCGCGGTCACGAACGGCCCAGGGCTGGGGGCCATGCGCCAGCGCCTGGCGCGCGTACTGGATGAGGCCGGCATCCAGGCCGCGTTCGCGGCCGCGCTCTCGACGGAAGACGGCGCAGGCGCCGAGGCGCTGCTCGCGGCGGCGCGCCGGCGGTTGTCGGAACAGCTTGCGGCACTGCATGCTACAATGCCCCGACGCCCATGAAAAAGCGCATCCTAGTGGGTGAGGACAACTCAGACATCTCGAAGGTCACGCGTGTTCGCCTGGAGTACGAGGGGTACGACGTGGACGTGGCGGAGGACGGCGAGGAGGTCTTGCGCCGGGCCGCCGGCGGCCTGTTCGACCTGATCCTCCTGGACATCAAGATGCCGAAGATGAACGGCTACGACGTGTGCCGGCATCTCAAGACCGCGCCAGCGACTGCCGCGATTCCGGTGATCATCTTCACCGCCTCGGAGGCGTACTGGTCGCGCCTGGGCGATCGGTGCATCGAGGTCGGCGCCAGCGATTGGATCAAGAAACCGTTTCGGACCAAGGAACTCATGGCGAAGATTCACAAGGTGCTGGGAGAGGAGGACGCCTCGAATGGCTGAGAAGCCGCGGATCCTGCTGGTGGACGACGAGCCCAGCATCGTGAAGATGGTCGGCAAGCGTTTGGAGGTCGAAGGGTTCGAGGTGATCGTGGCCATGGACGGCCAGGACGCGCTGGCCAAGGCGCGCACCGAGAACCCGCAGCTCATCGTGCTGGACCTCATGCTGCCGAAGCTCAACGGGTACGAAGTGTGCACCATGCTCAAGCAGGACACGCGGTACCAGAAGATCCCGATCATCATCTTCACGGCGAAAACGCAGGAGAAAGACGAGAAGATGGCCTTGGAATGCGGCGCCAACGCCTACATGCGTAAACCCTTCCGCGCGCAAGAGCTCACGGAAAAGATTCGCAGCCTGATCGCCGGCGCGGCGGCGCAACCCGGGCCGGTGGCCTGATGATCCGACCACCTGGTTGGGTCTGCCGAAGGCAGACCGTTTGGCCAATCAACGTCATCGGAGCCGCAGGGCCAAACCGGCCTACGGCCGACAACCAGGTGGTCAGATGAGCGACGAGAAGAAGCGGATCCTGGTCGTCGACGACACGAGGGATATCCTCCTGGTGGTGTCCCGGCGCCTCGAGAGCTGGGGCTACGAGGTCAAGACCGCGGAGAGCGGCGAGGACGCCCTGCGCGTTGTTGAGGAGTGGTCACCCGATCTGATGCTGCTCGACATTATGATGCCGAAAATGAAGGGCCGCGACGTGTGCGCCAAGATCAAGGGCGACCCGAAGACCGCGCACATCGCCGTGATCTTCCTCACCGCGCTCGGGCTGGCCGACCATATCAAGGCCGGCATGGACCTTGGGGCGGATGACTACATCGTCAAGCCGTTCGAGCCGGCCGAGCTGAAAGAGCGCATCGTGATCTGCTTGGCGCGCGCAAGCACGAAGAAGGCCGCCGGGTAACCTGCCCCCATGGCGGTCGCCCGTCAGACCAAAGCGTTGCCCGAGCTGCTCATCGAGCAGGGCCTGTTGACCCGTGAGCAGCTGCAGCAGGCCCAAGCCCAGGCGGCGAAGACCGGCCATCCGCTGAAGCGCGTGCTGGTGCAGCAGGGCCTCATGACGGAGCATGACCTGGCGGCGGCCGTGGCGGCGCAGTCCGGTGTGATGAGCATCGACCTGAGCACCTACCTCATCAAGCCGGAGATCATCCAGCTGGTGCCGGAGCCGTTGGCCCGCAAGCACCTCCTGATTCCCGTGTTCCGCATCGGCGAGAGCCTCACCGTCGCGATGGATGACCCGTTCAACTTCTTCGCGATCGATGAACTGCGCCTGAAGACCAAATGCGACATCAAAACGGTCGTGGCCGGCGAGGCCAGCATCCGCCAGGCCATTGACCAGTACTACGGCTCCGCCGGGACGATCGCCGAGGTGGCCGAGGTCCTCAAGGCCGCGGCCTTGCCGGCGAAGGACGAGGACGCGGCCGCCGAGCCGCCGGTCATCCGCCTGGTGAACCTGGTGGTCATGCAGGCGGTGAAAGAGGGGGCGAGCGACATCCATATCGAGCCGGGTGACGGACTGTTGCGGACCCGGTTCCGGATCGACGGGATCCTGCACGAGGTGGCCGGCCCGCCGACGCATCTGCACGCCGCGGTCGTCTCCCGCATCAAAGTGCTCGCGAAGCTCGACATCGCCGAGAAGCGCAAGGCGCAGGACGGCCGGTTCCGGCTGTCCATGGAAGGCAAGGACATCGACCTGCGCGTGTCGGTCATTCCGACCCAGTACGGGGAGAAGGTCGTGATGCGGTTGCTCGATTCGGCCACCGCGCTGCTGAGCCTGGAGCAGATCGGCTTCGATACGCGCATCCGGCCTGAGGTGGAGCGGCTGATCCGGCTCTCCCATGGCATCGTGCTGGTCACCGGGCCGACCGGCTCCGGCAAGACCACGACCTTGTACGCCGGTCTGAACCTGATCAACTCGTTGGAGCGCAACATCACGACCATCGAGGATCCGGTCGAATACCGGCTGCGCGGCATCAACCAGGTGCAGGTCAACCCGAAGGCCGACATCACGTTTGCCACCGCGCTGCGCGCCTTCCTGCGGCAGGACCCGAATGTCATCATGGTCGGCGAAATCCGCGACCGCGAAACCGCCGAGATCGCCATCCAAGCCTCGCTGACCGGCCACCTGGTCCTCTCGACGCTGCACACCAACGACGCGCCCAGCTCGATCACGCGTCTGGTGGAGATGGGCATCGAGCCGTTTCTGGTCGCCTCCAGCGTTTCGGGAGTCATCGCGCAGCGGCTGGTCCGGGTGGTCTGCCCGAAATGCAAAGACGCCTACCACGCCAGCAGCGCGCAGGCGGCAGAGCTGCAGGTGCCGGAAGGCACCGCGTTCTACCGCGGCAAGGGGTGCGCCCACTGCAAAATGTCCGGCTACCGGGGACGGATCGGGATCTTCGAGGTGCTGCCGCTCTCCGACGCGATCAAGGACCTGGTCGTCGCGAAAGCGCCTGCGCATGCGGTGCGCGACGCGGCCCGCACGGCCGGCATGCGGTCGCTGCGCGAAGACGGGCTCGCGAAAGCGCGCGCCGGCATGACCACAGTGGAAGAAGTCCTGCGGGTCACGCAGCTCGAGTAGCCATGCCTGCCTCCGCGACGATCCTGTTGGTGGATGATGAGCCGACGCTGCGCAAGACCATCGGGCGCCGGCTGATGCATGAAGGGTACGAGGTGTTGACCGCCGGCAGCGGCGAGGAGGCGCTCACGCTGGCGGCCGAACGCCGGCCGGACCTGGTCCTGCTCGATATCATGATGCCGAAGATGAAAGGCCGCGACGTGTGCGCCAAGCTCAAGGCTGACCCGCAGACCGCGCACATCCCGGTCATCTTTATGACCGCGCTCGGCTTGGCTGACCATGTCCAGGCCGGCATGCAGGCCGGGGCAGAGGACTACATCGTCAAGCCCTTCGACACCGAGGTGTTGCGGGACCGCATCCGTGTGTGCCTGCTCCGGCACAGCGGTCGCTGATGCCTAATTATCGGTACACGGCTCGCGATCACCGGGGCCAGGCGGTCAACGGCACCCTCGTCGCGCCCTCGCCCGATGCGCTCGCGGATGAGCTTAAGCGCAAGGGCTACCTGGTCACCCGGTTCCAGCCGGTCCCAGAGAGGGCCAGCCAGGCGCCTGGGCGATCGTGGCTGCCCCGGCGCCGGCTGCGCACCGATGACCTGGTGATGCTGAACATCCAGCTGGCCAAGATGGTCCAGGTCGGGATCCCGCTGACCACCGCCTTGGACACGCTGGGCCGCCAGGCTGAGCAGCCGCAGCTGCAAGCCCTCATGGCTGATCTGGCGCGGACGGTGGAAGGCGGCTCCAGTTTTTCCGAGGCCTGCACCCGCCACCCAGAGGCGTTTTCGCCGCTGTTCGTCAACATGATCCGGGCCGGGGAAGCCTCCGGCAAGCTGGAGGAGATCCTGCGGCGGCTGGCGGTCCTGGCCAAACGCCAGGCCGAGCTGCGCCAGCAGCTCATCACCGCGCTGACCTACCCAGCGGCGCTGGTCGTCTTCGGCCTGGTTGTCTGCACGTTCCTCATCGTCGGCATCATCCCGAAGTTCATGACCATCTTTACCGAAGCCAACGTCCCGCTGCCGCTGCCCACACTCATCCTGTATCGCGTGAGCGTCGTGCTGCGGGCCGCCTGGCTGCCGTTGCTGGTGGCGGCCGCGTTTCTCCCCCCGCTCGTCGCGCGCCTGCTGCGCATACGCGCGGTGCGGCGCGCAGCCGACGCGGCGCTGATGCGCGTGCCGGTGCTGGGCGATCTGGTGCGCAAGGCGGCGCTGTGCCACATGGCGCAGACGCTCGGCACCTTGTTCGCGAGCGGTGTGCCGGTCCTGGAGTCGCTTGAGATCGCGGAGCACACGTGCGGCAACCTGGTGATCGCCGAGGGGCTCTCCCGGGTGCGCGCCAGCGTGCAGCAAGGCGGCTCGATCGCCGAGCCGCTGCGGGCTGACCCGGTGTTTCCCCCGATGCTGGTCCAGATGGTCAGCGTGGGGGAGGGCTCCGGCACCCTGGACACCATGCTGGAAGAAATGGCCGCCCATTATGAAGAGCTGGTGCAGCACGGGCTGAAGCGGGTGATGGCCCTGGTCGAGCCGGTCCTGCTCGTGGTCATGGGCGGCATGGTCGCGCTCATCATGGCGAGCGTCCTGCTGCCGCTCTTCCGCATGGTGAACGTGATTAAGAGCTAGAGACGGGCTCTAAGTCCTGTCCCACCCGCAACTTGCAACGTCACCCCTCGTGGTGTAAACTGCTCCAAGTCATCACCCGCCAACCAGGAGGCTCCATGAGGCGCGTGCTCCACGCAGGTTTTACCTTGATCGAAATGATGATCGTCATCGCGGTCATCGCGATCCTGATCGGGGTCGTCCTGCCGCAGTTCCGCGGCACGCAGGATGAGGCCAACATTCAGCGGGCCAGGTCTGAGCTGCGCACGCTCGCCACGGCGGTTGAGTCGTACTACATCCACAACGCGAATGCGCTGCCTGCGGCGCTCAGCAACTTGACCTCAGCATCTCCGCGCATCATCACGATCATCCCGGATGACCCGTTCAACACCACGACGGACTACCAGTATTTCAAGGATTCCGGTTCCCCGGCGCAGTACTACGTCATCCTCTCCATCGGCACCGACCGGGCCGTGGACATCAGCGGCATCAACACCAGCGGCCAGCTGACCGAGTCCGGCGATTGCACCCAGGACATCTGGGTGTCGAACGGGGTGGCGACCGACGCCTCTGGCAACGCCTGTTAACATCCCTCGCGCGAGAGGGTTTACGCTCGTCGAAATGATGCTGGCCCTGGTGCTCTTCGCCGGGGCCGGGGTGGCGGGCGGCGAGCTGCTGCAGCGTGCGCAGGCTGCCTCGAACGATGGCGAGAACGTGCTGGTCGCGACGTACCTGGCCCAGCGCCGGCTTGAAGAGTTGCGCAACACCGCGTACGCCAGCCTGGCCTCGGAAAGCAAAGCCGCCATCTCCAGCCCCACCGGGTTCAGCCAGTTCAGCCGTGCCGTCACCCTGACGACCCCGTACACGAACCTGAAGCAGGTCGTGGTCACGGTCTACTGGACCGCCGCCGGCGGCGAGACGAATGTCAGCCTGCAGACGTGCCGGTCAAATAATTAAGCGCCGCGCCTTCACGCTGGTGGAGCTGATCCTGGTGTTGGCGCTCTCCGGCGCGTTCCTCGTGGCTGTGTCGCAGTCGGTCGTGTGGGGGCTCCAGGTCGTGCGCGCCTGGCACCAGCGGGAAGAGCTGCGCGGGCAGCTGGCCGCGGTTCTGGAGCGGTTCACCCGCGATGCGGCCATGGCGGATGACGTGGATGAGGCCTCGGATGACCGGTTCCAGTTCGACACGCCGGACACGAACAATGTCGACTATGACTACGATGGCGCCTCGGACATTCTGGAGCTGGACTCCGGCGACATGTCCCAGATGACGGTGCTGCGCTACGCGACGAGCTGGAACTTCGAGTACTTTGATGAGGATGGAGACGAGCTTTCGACCCCGGTGGACGAGGACGATGTGAATAACATCCGCCTTGTGCAGGTGACGGCGACCGTCAGCCGGAACAACGAGACGTTGTCCATGGCCTCGGCCGTCTATTTGAGGAACATGTGATGCGCGCCTCCTCAGAGCGCGGCATCGCGCTGTTTATGACGTTCCTGCTGCTGCTCATCTTCGCCGGGTTGGCGGCGGCCATCGGCATCTTCGCGCACAACAGCCAGGCGACCGGCAAGGCCGCCCTCCTCGATCAGCAGGCGTACTACATCGCCGAGGCTGGCTGGCAGCGCGCCCGCCAGGCGCTCGTGGCCGGGACGTGGACCGCGGCCGCCTCGCCAGGCAACAGCTACACAGAATCGTTCGGCACGGGAGAGTACGCGGTGACGATCGTTGACAATGGCGGCAGCAGCTATACGATCACCTCGTCCGGCTATGTCGGGAACGCGACGACCTACGCCGCGCGCCGGCAGGTGGTGGAGGATGCGCTTTCGGTGACGTCCTCGAATGGCACCAACTACTCGTTGACCGCCACGGCGACCGCCTCATCCACGAACGGCTCGAACACCGCGTCGAAGGCCAAGGACGGCAACACAGGCACGAAATGGGAGGCCGGCACGAATGGGAACGGCCAGTGGCTGAAGATGGACCATGGGAGTGCGACCACGCTGGATAAGATCGTCGTGCTGGAGGATGACCGCATCAACGGCGTGACGATCGAACGCTCCAGCGACAACAGCAGCTGGACGACGGCCTCCGGGTTGTCGGTGACCGAATCCCCGAGCAAGACGTGGACCTGCACCTTCACCGAGGCCTCCTATCGCTACTGGCGGGCCACGTTCACCGCCTCCGGCAGCAGCCGCAAGGTCGCTGTCCAAGAAATGCAGGACTACAACAACACGCTGTCATCACTCGGGACTGGCGAGGTCTCGACCACATGGTAACGAGCCGCGCGGCCCGCTGGCTCGGGCTGGACCTGGGTGGCCGGGCGCTCAAGCTCGTCGAGGTGGAGCCGGTGGGCAGCGGCGTGCGGCTGACCAGCAGCCTAGTGCAGGAGCTGCCTGAGGGCGCCTCCGACGCGTCGGCATGGCTTGCGACGGCGTTGAAGGAGTTCCAGGCGCGCCAGGTACACGTAGCACTCGGCGGGCCAGAGGTCGCGCTGCGCCGCGTCCACGTGCCGCTGATGTCTGCGGCCGAGTTGCCGGAAGGCGTGAAGTGGCAGGTGAAAGACCAGCTCTCGTTTCCGGTCCAGGAGGCGGTCCTCGACTTCCGGAGCATCGGTGAGGTGTGGGACAAGGACGTGAAACAGCAGGACGTGCTCATCGCCGCAGCCACGCGCGCGGCCATGGCTTCAGCTGTGGAGACCATCGAGCGCGCCGGCGGCAAGGCTGCCAGCGTCACCCCGGTGCAGTTCGCGCTCTGGCGGTGTGTGTCGGTGCTGATGCCGGGTGCGCGCCAAGGCTCGGTGGCGGTCGTGGAGCTGGGCACTGGCGGCACTGAAGTGGTCATCGCAAAGGATGGCTTGGTGCGGCTGAGCCGGCACCTGCCGATCGGCACTGGCAGCGTGACCGACACGCTGGTGGGTGTTGTGGCCACCGAACAAGGCGAGGTGACCATTAGCCGGCCGAAAGCCGAGGCGCTTCAGCGCCGCTACGGCGTGCTCAGCGAGGGAGTTGAGGGGACCACCGACGACGGGATCCCGCTGTTTCACCTGGCCTCGCTCATGCGGCCGGTGCTGGAGCAACTGCTGACCGAGCTGAGCCGTGTGCTGGATTTCTACAAGGTGCAGATGGATGAAGCCGGCGTCTCCCGTCTACTGCTCTGCGGCGCCGGGGCCACGCTGAAACAATTGCCGGCATACGTGGCGGACGGATTGGGCATGCCGGCGGATATCTTCAACCCGCTCCTGCATGTCTCCGGCGGCACCGGGGTGCTGTCCCCAGAGGCGTTAGCTGAGCAGGGTCCGCGGTTGACCGCGGCCATGGGAGCGGCGCTGGACCGCGGCCAGGAGCTGGATGTGCTCGCGGCAGCTTCGCGCCGGCCGCGCCTCGCCGGCACACCGGATTGGATGCGCCTCGCCCTTGGCGCGGCTGTGACGGTGGCTGCCGGGGCAGTGATCCTGACGCTCGGCTGGCTGGCACAGCACTGGCAGCTGCAGGGCCAGGAGCAGGTGTGGCGGCATCTCGAAGCCCCCTACACTGCGGCGCGCGCGCTCGCTGACGAACAGGCTCAGGTGGAGGCGACCACGGCCGGGCTGCAGCGTCTGCTGGATCGGCCGCCGGTGTGGGAGGCGGTCTTCCGTGCGCTGAGCAACGTCATCCCAGCCTCCATCGAGCTGGATCAGGTTCGGGCCGTCTCCGCCGAGGGCCGGTACCAGCTCCACGTGGCCGGGCGTGCGGTGGCCTCGGCCACAAGGTCGCCGGAGTCTGAGATCGCCGCGATGATTGACGCCCTGAACGCATCCACCTTGTTTGATCGCGCCACGCTGATTACATCGGAGATGCATGCCGGCGATGCTGGGTGGACCCGGTTCGAATTGGAGGCCGCGCTTGAATAGCCTGGCGTGGTGGCAACGGCTTGGGGAGACGCAGCGCGCGGCAGCGATCGTGGCCGGTGCCGCGCTGGCCGCCGTGCTCGTGTACCCGCCGCTGTGGCGCGGCATCGCCAACAGCCGCCAACGGCTGGCCGATCTGCACAGCAACATTACCGAGGCGCAGGGCTTCACCGCTGAGGAGTCAGCCCGCGCGCGGCGGTTGGAGCGGGCCAAGCAGCAGCTGGCCCCGTTGGCGCGCCGCGTCGGCCATGGGCAGTCCATGGCCAGGGTGCTGGAGACGCTGAATGCGCGTGCGCAGGCGCACCAGCTGCAGGTCGTGGCGGTCCAGCCGCGCGCCGTGGCTGCGCACACTGCGGCCGGCCGCCTGGCATTGCGGGAGGTCCCGCTGGAGCTGCGGGTCAGCGGCCAGTATCGGCAGATCGGTGAGTTTCTCGGCGCGCTGACCGAGGCGCCATTTCTTGCCGATGTCCGTGAGGTCAGCCTCTCCTCGCCAGGGGATGCCGAGACACTTGAGGCTCGCATCGCGATCGTCGTGTACATGGAGGAGCAGAGCTGATGGCGCAACCCAGCCGCCGGCAGCTCGCAGTGCTTGGCGTGCTCCTCGTGGTCATGGTCGGGGTGTATGCGCGCGCGTTCCGGCGCCTGGCCCCGGCTGCCGTGCCCAGCACCACGGAGGTGCTGCCGAGTGGCAGAGCCTTGGTCGCCGGCATCCCAGACCAGGACCCAGGTTTGTCCGCCCGCCGCGCAGCGCAGCGCGCGGAACTGGAGCAGTTGGAATGGACGCGGGACCCCTTCAGTCGCGGTCCGGCCCGCGGCCACGGGGAGCTGACACTCTCCGGCATTCTGTGGGACGCGGCCCAGCCGCTGGCCATCATCAACGGCGAGACGCTGCAACCCGGCGAGACGATTGACGGCTTTCGCATCCTCAGCATCGAGCCTGCCAGCGTCGTCATGACCGACGGGACCGAGACGCTGCAATTGCAGATCGCGCCGTAAGCTGCGGGCCGCGCATGCCGCAGTGGATCCACGCCCGGGTGCACCCGGGCGCTTCGCAGGATCGCTGCGAACAGACGGCCCCGGACCGCTTCGAGGTCTGGGTGCGGGCCAAGCCGGTCGAGGGTCGGGCCACCGAGGCGGTGGCCGGCCTGATCGGTCAAGCACTTCACGTCCCGGCCAGCCGCGTGCGGCTGCGGCGGGGCGCACACAGTCGAACGAAACTTTTTGAGGTCATCTGATGGAAGGACGTACATCGCACGGCACCCCCACCCCAGCACCGACGCTGCCCACCGCGGATGAGGGGCCGTTGTTCGACTCGCTTGGGCTGCACCCGAACCTGCTGCGCGGCATCCATGACATGGGCTTCATCCGGCCGACGCCGATCCAGGCGCAGGCCATCCCCCCGGTGATGCAGGGCCGGGACGTGATCGGCTGCGCGCAGACCGGCACCGGCAAGACGGCCGCGTTCGTGCTGCCGATCCTGCACCGGCTCATGCAGCGCTCAGGCAACGGCCGGGTCCGGGCGCTGATCGTGGCCCCGACCCGCGAGTTGGCGCTGCAGTCGATGGAGCACCTGCGATTGCTGTCCCGTCACGTGCCGCTCAAGGGGGCGGCGATCTTCGGCGGCGTGCCGATGGAGTCGCAGATCAGTGCGCTGCGGAAAGGGCTGGACATCATCTCCGCCACGCCAGGCCGGCTCTTGGACCATGTGTATTCCGGCCGCATTGATTTCGGCGATCTGGAGACCCTGGTCCTGGATGAGGCTGACCGGATGCTGGACATGGGCTTCCTGCCGGACATCCAGCGCATCATCAGCCTGCTGCCGCCGAAGCGGCAGAACCTGATGTTTTCCGCCACGATGCCGACGGAGATCCTCAAGCTCACGCGGCAGATCTTGCATGACCCGATCATGATCGAGGTCGGCCATCGCGGCGGTGCCCCACCGGCCGGCATCCGCCAGGCGATCTACCCGGTGGCGCGCCCGCAGAAAGTGGACCTGCTGGTCCAGCTGCTGCGGCAGCAGGGGATGTCCTCGGTGCTCATCTTCACGCGGACCAAGTCCTACGCCAGCCGGCTCTCCGAGACGCTGCAGAAACGCGGCTTCAAGGTCTCGGTGCTGCACGGCGACCGCAGCCAGAGCCAGCGGCTCTCGGCGCTTGAGCAGTTCCGCCGCGGCCGCAGCCAGGTCATGGTGGCGACCGATATCGCGGCGCGCGGCATTGACATCGACGACATCAGCCACGTCATCAACTTCGACGTGCCCAACTCGCCGGAGGACTACGTGCACCGCATCGGCCGGACCGCGCGCGCCGAGGCGAGCGGGGATGCCTTCACGCTGATGGACCCCTCGGAAGAGCCGCTCATGCAGGATGTCGAAAAAGTCCTCAACAAGAGCCTGCCGCGCGTGACACTGCCGAACTTCGAGTACGTGAAGGCGGTCCCGGGTCCGGCGCGGCCGCATCATGGCGGGTTTGGCGGCCGCTCGCACGGGCAACATGGCGGCCACCGCGGTGCGTCCCAGCACGGCGGCAGCCACTCTGGGCATGGGGGAGCCGGCGGAGGCGGCGGTCGTCGGCGCCGCGGCGGTCGCGGGCATGGCGGTGGAGGCGGCGGCAGACCGTAATGAAAGTCGGCATCCTCGGCCTGCCACAGGCCGGCAAGAAGACGCTGTTGCGGCTGCTCACCGGGGTGGACGCTGCGGCGATGGCCCCCTCGGCCAGCGGGGTCCCAGGCATCTGCCCGGTGCGTGATCCTCGGATGGACAAGCTCGTCGGCCTGTACAAGCCGAAAAAGACCACGCCGGCCCGCATGGAGCTGCTCCTGCTGCCGGATTTGACCAAGGACTCGGCCAAGAACCAGGAGCTGTTCAAGGCGCTGCTGCTCATGGACGTGCTCGCCCTCGTCGTGCGCGCGTTCCCGGATGACACCGTCTTCCATGTGGACGGCTCGGTGGACCCGCTCCGCGACCTGGACTATGCGCAGGCTGAGTTCCTCCTCAATGACTTGCTCTTCATCGAGAAGCGGCTCCAACGCCTGACCAAAGACAAGCGTGCCGACAGCGGTCCGGAGAAGGAGAAGGAACAGGCGCTGCTGCAGCGTTTGCAGGCGCACCTCAACGACAACCAGCCATTGCGCACGCTGGCCCTGGCCCCTGATGAGCGCAAGCTTTTGAGCAGCGCGCCCCTGCTGACGCGCAAGCCGGTCGTCGTGGTGGTCAACGCAGGCGAAGAGGGTGTGGCCGCCTCGACCCTGGCCAGCGAGGTGCAGCAGCGCTGGCCCTCGGACGGGCTGAAGGTGGTCCAGGTCTCTGCCAAGATCGAGGAGGAGCTGGCCCAGCTTGAGGATGCGGCCGAGCGGAACGCGTTCCTTGCCTCGCTCGGGCTGGCGGAATCAGCCATCGATCGCTTGAGCCGGGTCGTGTATGACGCGCTGGGCCTGATCGCATATTTCACCGTCGGGCCGGATGAGGTGCGCGCCTGGACCGTGCGGCGGGGTGCGCTAGCACCGGAAGCCGGCGGGGCGATCCATTCGGACATCGAGCGCGGCTTTATCCGGGCCGAGCAGATGCGCTACGAAGACCTGATCAGCCTGGGCAGCGAGCAAGCGGTCGCGGCCGCCGGCAAAGCGTCGCTGAAGGGCAAGGAATACGTGGTGGCAGACGGGGACATTCTAAACTTTAGATTCAACGTTTAGTCCATAGACCATAGTCCATGGTCCATAGTAGTGCTACGGACTACGGTCTATCGACTATGGACTAACACATATTGGTGAACAATGGCGTCTGACCACAGTTTTGACGTTGTTTCCAAGGTCAACCTCCAAGAGCTGCGCAACGCGGTCCAGCAGTCGCAGAAGGAGATCGTCACCCGGTTCGATTTCCGCGGCACCAGCGCGAGCGTGGAGTATGAGGAGGGCGGTGGGCTGCTCAAAGTTGCCGGCGACCACCACGCCCAGCTGCGCAGCGTGATCGACGTGTTGGAGACGAAACTGGCCAAGCGCGGCGTGCCGGTCAACTGCTTCACCTGGAAATCGCCGGAGTCTTTGCCCAGCGGCGGGATGAAACAGCAGGCCACGCTCCAGCAAGGGCTCACCGGAGAACAGGCGAAGGCTGTCACCGCAACCATCAAGGGCCTGGGCCTCAAGGTGCAGCCCCGCATCGACGGGGACGCGGTTCGCGTCAGCGCCAAACAGCTCGACGACCTCCAAGCGGTGATGCAAGCGCTCCGCGCGAAGGACTTCGGCCTGCCGCTCCAATTTGAGAATTACCGCTAAAAAAGATAGCGCTACCTTCTCAACGCAGCGCAGGTCAGGTAGGCTTGTGAGTATCGGAGGCGGTATGGCGAACATTCTGTACCGGTACCTGCACGAGACGCAGCACCCGATCACCGGGCTGCTGGAAAGCTTCCCGCGCAGCGAGGACCCTGAGCTGCAGGGCGTCGGGTTTACCTACGATCTCGCGCTCGCCTGCCTGGTGTTCACCCATCACCGCTCGCTGGCCGAAGCCGGCCGCATCGCCGAATTCTTCCGCTCCATGCCGCTGCCCACGCTGCACGGCCAGGACTTCAACACCGCGTACCATGTCCGCCACGGCTTGCCGGCCCTGGAGTCGACGGTCCACCTGGGCCCGATGGCGTGGGTCGCGCTGGCGCTGACGCGCTACGGCCAGGCGACCGGCCAGCTGATCTACCTGCATCGGGCCGAGGAACTCCTGCTGTGGGCCGGGCAGCACGTGCCCAGCCAGGACGGCGGCTTTGCGATGGGACTCGTGCCTCCGTGGACCGACCGGTATTCGGTGGAGAACAACTGGGCGTACTATGCGGCGTTGCGCGCGGTCACCGCGGCGATGCCGGATGGCCCGCAGCGGCAGGCGCTGACCGCCCAGCGCCAGGCGTGCCGCATGTGGCTCGCCGCGCATGAAGGAATGCGCGGCGCCGGGGACGCGGTGAAGGCGCTGGACGTCTTCACCAGCGCGCTGCTGGTCGGGCCAGGCGCGCATCTGGAGGATTTCCTGCCTGGGCAGGAGGATACGGTCGCGGACTGGGGCATGGGGATGATCGAAGAGCTGGAGTCGCTGTTCCACGTGCCAGCCTCCTTCGGGTACGACTATGCGGATGCGGTGGAGGCCACACGCGCCCGCCGCGCCCGCGTGAACTGGCTGGAAGGCACGGAACAGGTGGTCGTGGCGTACCAGCAATGGGCGCCGTTTTTGGAGGCGTGCGGCCGCCCGGTGTTCGCCCGCAAGATCCTCCGGTGGGCGGGTCTGGCGCACGCCGGCGTCATGCGCAACAGCCTCGTCATCGGCAACGCGGTGGCGATCCCGAACACCGATGCGCCGGAGCCCATTCGTACCTTCGCGGACGGCTGGCTCGCGCGGCCCTGGACCGAGCCGGCCACCAACGGCACGACGTGGGCGTATTTCGCCGAAACCGGCCTGAATCCGTTCCACGCCGCCCCGGAGAGACATCCCGTCAACGCGTCGCAGTGGTGACGGCCTCACCGCGCGTCCTACGCCGTTGTAAGCCCCGTGCGTTCCCCGATGTTCGGTTGTACACTAAAGCATGTCTTCGGGGAACCGTGCGCGTGTCGTCCAGCCAAGAACGCCTCGTAGCTGTCCATGATTCTCGCCATCGTCGATGACCTGTTCTTCCGTTCGAAGCTCGAGGTGGCGGCGGCCCAGCTCGGCACCCAACTGACCATCGCTGCGGATGCTGGTCCAGGCCTGCGGTCCGGGGGGCCGTGGAGCCGCGTGCTCATCGATTTGAATATGTCTCGCGGCGACGCGGTGGGCATGATCCGCGAGCTCCGTGCGGCGCATCCTGGCGTGCCGGTGATCGGCTACGTTTCGCATGTCCAGCATGAGCTGCAGCGCCAAGCGCTTGAGGCCGGCTGCACCCAGGTGCTGCCGCGGTCCGCATTCGTCCAGCAATTGCCAGAGCTCCTCAAGGGGGATCAGTGATAAGGGAATTCCGGTGACGCCAGACCACATGCAGAGAGAACAATAAGATGTCCATGGAAGTCACGCCAGCGCTGAAGCTCTGGCCCCCAGCGGCCGGAGAGGTGCGGATCACGGTGGATCCGAGTACCAGCGGCGCAGCCTTCGCTGCCGGCACGCAGACGCTCCGGCCTGGTGCCGAGATCCCGCTGCAGCAGCACTTGGATCGGGACGTGGCGCTGTTCATCCACAAAGGGCAGGGCCGCGCCAGCCTCAACGGGCAAAGCTTGATCGTCAACCCTGGGGCGATGTGGTCGGTGCCGCGCGGCACCTGGTACGGGCTGCGCAACCCTGGCAACGGGGAGCTGCAATTGGCCTGGGTGGCCTCGCCAGGCATGGAGGCCTGGTTCCGCGATCTCTCCCGCGCCGGGGCCGCGCCGTCCGCAGAAGCACTCCACGAACTAGCACAGCGCCACCGGGTCGAGTTCCAGCAGAAGGCTGAGGTGCCAGGACCCATCGAGCCGCATCGTCACGGCCGGCGCGGAGGCCGCCGGCACCGTGGCGAGCGCGCCGGTGCGTCCGGACCAGGCCCCCGGCCGCCGATCGTGGAGCGTGAAGCGCCTGCAGCAGGCATCAGCCCGGCGCCCTCAGCGGTGCCTCAAACCTCTGCCGCACCCCAGGCGCCTCACGGCCCTGGACGCCGGCGTCGACGGCGCGGTGGTGGCGGAGGGCAGCGACCGCCGGCCGCATCCCGCGAGTCCCGTCCTCCATCCGGTCGAGCGCCTGCGGCGCCGCCGCAGGCATCCGCCCCTGGCTCTGCGCGCCCGGGTCCTGGTCGCCAACGGCCGGCGCGCGGCCGCTATCAGCGGCGCGGCAAGGAAGTGTTCATGGGTGGGAAGTGGGTGCGGGTCGAGGGGGAAGGGCCGGCGATTGCGCCCAGCGCCCGCGGAAAGAAACGGGGCGATGATGACGAGCCCCGCGTCCGGTTGAGCGTGCAACTCTAAGGAGGAGCGTGGCATGCGCCCCGCGCTTTTGCTGGTCGTAACGGCGACTGTGATTTTCATTTCGGAAATCCTGGTGATGGCCGTATTGCATGTCGCATCCGTACGGCTTGGCGCGCTTCCGGTGCAGATCGAAGCGCTGGTGGATGCGACCCTGTTGACACTGATTATCTTTCCGATACTGTATGGCACGCTGTTGCGCCCCATGAGGCAAGAGATTGCCCATCGGGAAAAAACGGAGCGGCTGCTGCGAACGGCGCATGAGGGCCTTGAGACGCAAGTGCGTGAACGGACGCAGGCGCTGGGACGCGCGAACGCCTCCTTGCGCGCTGTGATGGAGACGGCGCACGATGCCGTGGTATCTGCCAACAGTCAGGGGCAGGTGATCTATTGGAACAGGCGGGCCGGCGCGATGTTCGGCTACACTGCGGACGAGATGGCGGGCCAGCCGCTGACCCGCATCGTGCCGGAGCGATTCCGTGACGCGCACACCCTCGGCCTGCAACGGGTGGTGGCTGGCGGAGAGGCGCATGTCCTGGGGAGGATGATCGAGCTCATCGGATTGCACCAAGACGGCCGGGAGTTTCCCGTGGAGCTCTCACTGGCCCAATGGTCAGTGGAAGGTCAGGTGTATTTTACGTCCATCATCCGCGATATCACGGAGCGCAAACACGCGGACGACGCGCTCACAGCCAAGCGCCGGGAATTGGAATCCATGAACAAGGTCATGATGGGTCGCGAGGAAAGAATTCTGGAGATGAAACAGGAAGTCAACGGCCTGCTCAACGAGCTGCAGCGAACGGCCAGATACCGTCTCTGAGCCAACGATTGCCGCGCCCAGCGGCGCCGGCCTTTTCTAACCGGCGCGCCCGTCAGTGATGGGTGGTGCGGACGGACCACGAGCCTGACTTGACCTGCAACTGGCCGGATGACGGCGGGCCGGGAGGGAGGATGGTGCCGCTGCCATCCAGCCGGAGGCCGTTGAGGGCTTCATCCACGTGGAGGTGCGGGGAAAAGCCGCCGGATCCAGAAATACCCGGCACCCACGTGGCCCCCACAAGATATTCATAGTCATCTTCATCACAACACTCCCAATAGCCGCCCTCCCAATGGCCTGGGTCGCCTTCGCCCCAGGCGCTTAAGCCCCCGCTGGTCACAAACATGCCGTAGTAGTTCGCGCTGGAGGACCCGCCCCCCGCGCTGGCGCGGTCCAGCTGCATCGTGGCCGCTCGCCCGTTATAGTCCGTGCCTCCGGATCCTTCCATGTAGATCACCCCATAGAAGTCCGTCTGCTGCCTGAGGCTGGTGCCCCAACTGTTCCGATTGCAGTTGCCGGAAATATTGCAGTCGCGGGTATGATCGTAGGTGACATAAATCTGCAGATTGATCGGCTTCCGCTGTCCGACCGGCACGTTGTCCGCGTAGTGGATCCCATTGCCATCCAGGTCGACCGACGTGTCGCGCACGAAGATTTGGGTGGGGCCTGTTCCTGTCTTGACGAGCTGGCCGCCATCCGTGTCCAGGCCGATGCCGTTGCTGCCGTTGTTGACTGCAATGGGCTTGAAGGCAGGGCTGCTCCCGGTGCTGTCAATGAAGAGCTGGCACCCATTCGCCAATTCAAAGGTCCCCTGGCCGAGATATAAGGACCGGATACGCATCGGGGTGGTGCAGGTGTAGGTCGTCCCCGCGCCAAGCGAGAAGTGGCCGGTGCCTGTTTCCGTGATCCCCGGCTGACTGAGGGTCGTGGTGATGGGCAGTGACGCCAGACTGCTCGGGATGATCACCTCGGGTGGCGTACCCACCGGAAGTCCCGGCCCCGGGGTCACGCCCCCTGTGACCGTCGCGCCTGATAATTCGACGGTTTCGCCTGTCTTGTAGGTGGCGGTCCCTTGCACGACTGTGAAGGGGTTTTGAATGTAGAGATCTGCCGGCCACGGATTCATCACGGTGCCAATAGTGCCGGTGTTGCCATTGGTGCCGATGTCGCCATGGGAGTGGATATTTGTGCCGCCATACGGGCCGTCATCGCTGTCGTAACTGTCGATGAAAACGGGGGCAGTCCCGACCAGTTTGACGCCCATGGCGCCGTAGATGGGAGGCAGGGGCGCGGAGGTCCCTGTCATGTCGAGGACAGCCGTTTGCCGGGTGGCGGTCGCGTCGGTGCAGGAGGGCAGGCAGCTGCGCGCGATGATGCGCACCAGCGCCGTGCCGGCGTTGATGATCGAGACGTCATACTCGCCGATCGCTCCGCCGAAGTTATCCCGCGCGTCTAGCGACTGCGGCTGCTGCGTCCGTACGCAGGAGGTGATGGCCAGGCCGTCCACGGCGCCGTCGCCCGGGGTGCCGTCGAGGCCATCGCAGCCGGTGGCCGGGGTGATGGTGTTCCACGCGCTCGTGTTAAGCCTGCTGACTCCATAGGTCTGCAGTTCCCACACCCCGCGCTCAATCCCAGCGTCCGTGAGCAAGAGCGCTTGTTCTATGCGGAACAGGCGGGTGCTCATGAAGGTCGTCGCGCGGAGCACCGGGAAGTAGGCGAGCGTCATCGCCATGATCACCATACTCAAGGACCAGAGCCACAGCAGCAGCAAGCCGCCGCGCTGTGTGGCGAGGCGCGTGCGTCGGATCGGTTGAAGAGGCAGGGATGGTTGCCGGCGCATCAATGATTCCTCATGCGGGTCTGGGACACGAGGGTGTTCTGATACACTTGGCCGCGTTCGGTCTGCGATGCCGTCAGCGCGCATCTCACCGAGCGCCGCAGCCCGATGGCGATGGGGGTGGCGGTGAAGGTGACCTGCGTGAGACCGTTTGCCTCGATCCGCTGGGTATTGGTGCGATTGGGCTTGACCCCCACGACGGTCAGGATGCGGGTCATGCGCCCGGTGGCTGGGACAAAATCATAGACCAGCACATCGTTCACCGGCAGGCCGAGTGCGCTCTCCGAGGGCCAGTTCAGGCAGAGCGTGTCGGCATCGCACGTGTAGGTGGTGCCGTTGAACGCCAAGACAGTGTTGGGAACAACATCCGACGCCTCCCGGATGTCCGTCGTAAGATCGTGCATCACCCGTGAGAGCTGCAGCTGGAGCGCGTTCTGCGCATAGATCGCCGCGATCCCGCTGGCAGAGGCCAGATAGAACTGCACGACCACGATGCCGATGATCCCGACAATGGGCAGCATGCTCAGCAGCTCCACCAGCAGGTGCCCGCGAGCGCCTCGCCTGGCGCGCGGCTGAGGGGCTAGGCAGATCGCCGTGACGTCACGGTCCATTTTGCGATACCAGGGTGGTCACACGCCAGATAGAGCGCAGGCTGCCAGTATTGGGCGAGAGGTCCCGGCTCTTTAAAATATTCTGGTCGCCGTAGACAGAGACAGACACGGTGATCTGTCTGACGTCGTTGTCCATGACTGCGTCCCCGTCCATGTCGTAGTTGTCAACATAGACGGCGCCTGCGGCGCCGGGGATGCCTTCGAGATTATCCGCAATCCCGTTGCCCGGAATACCGTTGGCTGGATCGCCGTCTGGTTGAATTAAGAAGTCATAGGCCTGCAGGGTGGCGATTGTAGCCCAGGGAAGGGTTTTCAGCCGTTCGATTTCGGCTAGCGCGGCGGTGCGTGCCAAGTTATCCCACCGTGTTTGGCGGGTGCTGACCAAGCCATTGGTGAGCAGGGAACTGCAGGTCAGGACCACGATGGTGAGCAAGCCGACGGTGACAAGCATCTCGATCAGCGTGAACCCGCCGATGGCTCGTGCCGATCGGGCCGTGGGCGCGCGCGCAGCGAGCGGCCGGTGGATACAAAAACGCCAGGTCCCTGGAGGCATGCACCCCCTCCGTGTTCGGCAACCCGGCGATCCTGTGATCCGCTGCAACCCGGCGATCCTGGTCACAGGACCCGTGGCTTTCCGGCCCCGGATTACTCCGGGTGTGGCCCCGCCGCATGATTGCGCGGGTCCGCCATGTGTGTGGCGGATTTTCGGAGTACAGTCAATTGTGTCTAAAGTATACCCGATGAGGCAGAATATTGTATCTGACGTATATCATAGAGCGTCTTCCTTCCATTCATCTGGCTGACTGCGAAGCTGTTTTGAAGTAACCCCTCCGCGCGTTCCAACGGTACAATAGTCCGGCCATGCCCCAGACCATCTTCGTCCAAACCTTTGGATGCCAGATGAACGAGCGGGATTCTGAGGAAGTCCTCGGGATGCTGGGGGCCCTAGGGTATGAGCGGGCCGAGCAGCCGGAGGCAGCGGACGTCATCCTGGTGAACACCTGCTCGGTGCGCGAGCATGCGGAGGAGCGGGCCCTTGGCCGCATCGGCGAGTTGTCCGGCTTCAAGCGGCAGAACCCATCGCTGGTGCTCGGCGTCATCGGGTGCATGGCCAAGCTGCAGCAGGAGACGATCTTCAAGCGCGTGCCAGGCGTGGACCTGATCGCTGGCCCGGCGGAATTATATGACCTGCCGATGTTGCTGGCAGAAATTTATGAGCGGCGCCGGTCTCAGTCCATCGTCTATAGACCATGGTCCATGGACAAGACGATCGCCGTTGGAAGAACATTCCGCCCGCTCGAACTTAAACCTGCCGCAGACTTCCGTCGCGATGGGGTGACCGCCTTTGTGACCATCATGGAAGGCTGTGACAAGGCGTGCGCGTACTGCATCGTGCCGAAGACGCGCGGCGCGGAAGTGTCGCGTCCGGCGGAGGAGATCATCGAAGAGATCCGCGGGTTGGCTGAGGCTGGGTACCAGGAAGTCACGCTCTTGGGCCAGAACGTGAACTCGTATGGCAAGCGGTTCCCGGATGGCTCAGGCTACCAAGGTCCATTGGGGCGGAGGCGCCTCTTGGAGGAAGACCCGGATGCGTTGCTGGATTTTCCAGCGCTCTTGAGGAAGATTGAGGCGTCGTTCGGTGAAAAGCGGGGTCAGACCCCTATCGGGGTCAGACCCCGGGTTCGATTCACCACCAGCCATCCGATTGATGCCACCGACCGGCTCTTTGAAGCCATGCGCGACTGTGATTCAGTATGCGAGTGGCTGCATCTGCCGGTGCAGTCCGGCTCGAACCGCATCCTGCGCGCCATGCGCCGCGGCTACACCGCCGAGGCGTATCTGCGCAAAATCGAAGCGGTGCGCCGGCTTGTGCCTGACGTCAGCCTCTCGACCGATCTCATCATCGGATTCCCCGGCGAGACGGACGAAGACTTTCAGGCCACGCGCCGGCTGGTGCGCGAGGTGGGCTTTGACAACGTCTACATCTTCCACTATTCTCCGCGCCCTGGCACCGACGCGGCCGCGCGCGAAGATGACGTGCCGCCCGAGGTCAAACGCGCCCGGTTGACTGCGCTGTTGGCCGAGCAGCAGGCCATCGGCTTGGCACGCCAGCAAGCGCTGGTGGGGCAGGAGGTTGAGATTTTAATTGAAGCGCTTGGCACGCGTGCCGGACAATGGTTCGGCCGCATGCGTGGGCATTTTGGTGTCATCATCGAGAGCGAAGAACCCCTGCGCGGCCGGCGACTTCCTGTGACCATCACCTCGGCAACGCCACGCACGCTCTTCGGCACCGCATGCCGGTGATTCCCGGCTGGCTGCGCGCGCTTGGGCGCGCGCTGATGCGCGTGCTCCGCGCCATCGGCCATGTCCAGGCCTGGATTATCCTGACGGTTTTCTACCTCCTCTTCCTTGCGCCGGTCGCTATCGTGTTCCGGCTCGTGGCCGACCCGCTGCGCCTGCGCCGCAGCACCGGCTCGCCGTGGACGCCGCGCACCGCACCTGCCGGCGATCGGCTGGCCCGCGCCCGGGAGCAGTGATGCACATCCTCGGGATCTCCTGCTATTACCATGACGCGGCCGCCGCCCTATTGCGCGACGGGCAGCTCATCGCTGCCTCGGAAGAGGAGCGATTCTCCCGCAAGAAACATGACTTTGATTTCCCCGGATTGGCCATCCGGTTCTGCCTGGAGCAAGGCGGCATCCAGGCCGGGGATTTGGACTACGTGGTCTTCTACGAGAAGCCCTTCGTGAAGTTCGAGCGGATCCTGCTGACCGCGCTACAGACCTTCCCACGATCTTTCGGCGTGTACCACAAGGCCATGACCAACTGGCTGTTGGACAAGCTGTGGATCAAGGCCAAGATCCAGGAGACGCTGGGCATCCCAGGCGAGAAGATCCTCTTTGCCGACCATCATCTCTCGCACGCCGCCAGCGCGTTCTTCTGCTCGCCATTTACGGACGCGGCGATCATCACCGCCGACGGGGTGGGCGAATGGGCCACGACGACGATGGGCACAGGCCATGCCGCGTGGCAGGCCGCCGCCGGCGGCCCGGGCAACGACATCCGGCTCACCCGCGAGCTGCGGTTTCCGCACTCGATCGGGCTGCTGTACTCGGCGTTCACCGCGTTCCTCGGCTTCGAGGTGAACGAAGGCGAGTACAAGGTCATGGGCATGGCGCCGTACGGGCGGCCGACGCACGTGGAGCAGGTGCAGCGGCTGATGCGCCGCAGCGGCGATGGCGGGTTCCAGCTCGCGATGGAGTACTTTACCTATCACCATTCCACGCACACGTCCTTCTCGCGGCGGTTCGAGCAGCTCTTCGGCAAGCCCCGGGACCCGACATCACCCTTCGTCACCGGCGAGTACGGCGATGAGCTGGATCGAGATGAGCATTTGCTCAAAGAAAGCCGCCACTACGCAGACATCGCAGCCAGCATCCAGCATGTGACCGAGGAGCTGTTGCTGGGGCTGGCCAGGCAAGCGTACGAAGAGACCAAGCTGCCGCGGCTGTGCTTGGCCGGCGGGGTGGCGTATAACAGCGCAGCGAACGGCCGGATCGTACGGGAGACCCCATTCACAGACATCTATATCCAGCCGGCGGCCGGCGACTCTGGCGGCGCGGTGGGGGCGGCGTTGTACGCGTACCACGTGCTGCTGCAGCAGCCCAGGGTCTTTACGATGACCCATGCGTACTGGGGCAAGGCGTACGGGCCGGACGCGGTCCGCGAGGCGGTGGCGCGTCATGGCTTGCAGGCAGTGGAGCTGGACTCACCCGAAGCGCTGGTGCGCCAGACCGCCGAGCGCCTTGTGAGCGGCCAGGTGGTGGGCTGGTATCAGGGCCGAAGTGAGTGGGGCCCGCGCGCGCTCGGCAATCGCAGCATCCTGGCGGATCCACGCCGGCAGGAGATGAAGGCCATCGTGAACAAGAAGATCAAGTTCCGCGAGCCGTTCCGGCCGTTCGCGCCGTCCATGCTTGACCGCCGGGTCCATGAATTTGTGGAATACCCGAAAGAGAAGAGCCTGTCGCCGGCCACCTTCATGCTCGCGGTCTCGCCGATCCGGCTGGAAAAGCGTGACGTCATCCCAGCGGTGACGCATATCGACGGCACCGGGCGACTGCAAGTGGTTGAGCAGAAGACGAACCCGCTGTACTATGCTTTAATCGAAGCGTTTGAGGCTGCGACCGGGGTCCCGGTCGTGCTGAACACGTCCTTCAACTTGAAGGGCGAACCAGTCGTGAACAGCCCGGACCATGCGATCTCAACATTTCTGCGCAGTGACATGGACACGCTGGTGATGGGGCAGACGATCGTCAGCAAAGCGAAGGGAGCCAGATAATGGCTTGGTGGCGGAGCCTTTCAGCCAGGTTCAGTGTGGCCGGCGAGTTGCTGGTCTTCCTCTGGCGACAGCGGCTGTGGTGGCTCGTGCCGATGGTGGGCCTGCTGCTGGTCTTCGGCGCGCTCTTGCTGGTGGCCCAAAGCTCCCCGGTCATCGCCCCCTTCATCTACACGCTCTTCTGAGCCCTGCCAGGGGCTGCCAGGCGCAGATTTCGGTTGCGCGCGGCACCGCTGGCGCGCGAGAATAGTTTGACTGCAGCCCCCTGGCTTCGGCCGGGTAGCGCGGTCCCGTGCGGGTACAGCACATACCTTAGGCGGTGGATCAGTATGTCGCGCGTGATCGCTCTCGTCGGCCCCACAGCGGTTGGCAAGACCGCCGTGGCGGTGGAACTGGCAGAACGGCTCGGCGCCGAGATCGTCTCCTGCGACTCCATGCAGGTGTACCGCCACATGCCGGTCCTTTCGCAAGCCCCCACGCATGCCCAGCGCACCCGCATTCAGCACCACCTCATTGACTGCGTGGACCCGACCGATCACTTCAGCGCCGGCGAGTACCGCAAGCAGGCGGCGCCGATCATCAACCAGATCCTGAGCCGGGGCAAGCGCGTGCTCATCACCGGCGGCACCGGGCTGTACTTAAAGGTGCTGATTGAGGGCTTCTGTGACGCACCCCCGGCCGATGTGCGCATCCGGGAGCAGCTCTGGGGCGAGTGCACCGGCCAAGGCAGCCCGGCGCTGCACTCGCGGCTGCGGCAGGTGGATGAGACCGCAGCCTCGCGCATCCATCCGAATGATGCCCGGCGCATCATCCGTGCGCTCGAGGTGTACGCTGTGACCGGCCGGCCGATCTCGCTGTGGTGGCGCCAGGCCAGCCAGGAGCTGATGCCAGGCCAGGTGGCGGTGTTCGGGTTGGACCGGGACCGGGAGGTGCTGAACGCCCACATCAACGCCCGGTTGCTGCACATGATCTATGAGGAAGGCGTGATCAACGAAGCCAGGCATCTGCTGGCCTTGCCGCTCTCGCGCACCGCCAGGCAAATGCATGGCCTGGCCGACATCGAAGCGTATTTAAGCGGCCGCCTGACCCTGCGCGATATGATCGCTGCCTGGCAGCAGCGGGTCCGTCAGTACGCCCGCCGGCAGCTCATTTGGTTCCGCCAGACGCCTGGCCTGCGGTGGGTGCCTATCGCCGAAGGCGAGCAGCCATGGGAAACCGCAGCACGGCTGTACGAGCTGCTGAGCCGTTCGGCCGAAGCGATTACCGCTTAGCCTCCTCGCGCCTTCCTGTCAACGTGTAGAGCCTCCTGATGCCGCGCGAACGCGCCCTGCTTGTTTGTGTTGAGTTCGATAGCCGCCATCGCCACGCCGGCGCCTGGCCGCTGGAGCAGGAAGCCGGCGAGCTGCGCGAGTTGGCCGCCTCCACCGGCTGCCACGTGGTCGGGGAAACCTCCATCCATCGCCATGACCCGGTGGCTGGGACGTTCCTCGGCACCGGCAAGCTCGAGGCGCTGGCCGTGCAGGTGCAACAGGCCGGCGTCCAAGTCGTCATTTTCAACCATGAACTCTCACCGGCGCAGCAGCGCAACATCGAAGAGGTCCTGGGGGCCAAGACGATTGACCGGACCCAACTGATCCTGGACATCTTTGCGCAGCGCGCCAAGTCGCAGGAAGGCAAGCTGCAGGTGGAGCTGGCCCAGTTGCGCTACCTCCTGCCGCGGCTCTCCGGCAAGGGGGTCATGCTCTCGCGCTTGGGCGGAGGCATCGGCACGCGAGGACCTGGCGAGCAGAAGCTGGAAGCAGACCGGCGCCGCATTCGCGACCGCATCACGCGCCTGGGCCGTGAGTTGGACCAGCTGGCCAAGCGCCGTGGGGCGATTCGCTCGCGCCGGCGCGAGACGCGCATCCCGGTCGCGGCGATGGTCGGCTACACGAACGCCGGCAAAACCACGCTGCTCAACCAGCTGACCGGGGCCGGGGCCGTGGCCAAGCACCAGCTCTTCACGACGCTTGATCCGCTCGCGCGTCGGGTGCGATTGCCCAGGGGGGTGTGGATCGTGCTGACCGATACGGTCGGCTTCCTGCACGATCTGCCACACCACCTGATCGAGGCGTTCAAGGCCACGCTTGAGGAGGCGCAGGATGCGGACCTGGTGCTGCATGTGCTGGATGCGGCCGATGCGCTGGCCGTGTCTCGTGCCGAGGCGGTGGAACAGGTCCTGCGCGAGCTTGACCTTGCAGCCAAGCCGCGCCTGACGGTGCTGAATAAGCGCGACCTGATTCCGGATCCTGCCAGGCTGCAATCGCTGCAGCGGGCCTTCGCCCCGGCGGTGGCGATCTCCGCAACCACCGGGCAAGGGATGGAGGAGCTGACCAGCCGGCTTGAGCAGCTCCTGGGAGCGCCGCTTACCAACTCGCCGCTTGACACTCCTGCCGCGTCGCGCTAAACTGACGATTAGCACTCAATAGTATAGAGTGCTAACATCAGGATTCCGATGGCTGTAACCAACTTTGAGCAAAGGAGAAAAGACGTCCTCCACGCGATCGTGGAGGCGTACATTCAGACCGCGCAGCCGGTCGGCTCTGAGTTGATCGCCAAGCGGTTGCGCGAGAGCGTCAGCTCAGCCACCATCCGCCATATCATGGTGGAGCTGGAAGAGCAAGGCTTCGTGGAACAGCCGCACACCTCAGCCGGCCGGGTGCCGACCGAACGCGGCTACCGCGCATACGTGGACAGCTTGCCGCAGGGTCTCCGGCGCCGGCTCGTGCTGCCGCGCGCGTTCGAGGACGTGCTGCCGGCCTCCGGAGCAGAGATCGAGCCGGTCCTGGCCAGGGTCAGCGAAGTGCTCGCGGCCCACGCGCAGCAGGTGGCCTTCGTGCTGGTGCCCACGGTCAAGCAGAGCCGTGTGCGGCAGATCGAGCTGGTGCCGCTGTCGGTGCGCAAGCTATTGTGCGTGCTGGTGGCGAATGACGATGTGTACACCTCGCACATTGTGGAGATCCAGGAGCCGATCACGCGCGACGAGGCGGTGGCCCTGGCCAGGTTCGTGAACGCGGAGCTGGCCGGGCTGCTCTTCAGCGAGGTGCTGGAGTCGCTGGAGCGGCGGCTGCTGGCGGAGCGCGATTCGTTGTATCACATGGTCAAACGGTCGCTCGGCATCCTGCAGCATGCGCTGGCCGGGGAACCGAGCACGCGGCTCTTGCTTGAGGGGGCCAGTTACGTGGTGACGCAGCCGGAGTTTTCGCGCGACCCGCAGCGGGCCCATGCCTTGCTGCGCGGCCTGGAGGCGCAAGAGGCACTCGCCGGCCGGCTGGCGCAAGACCTGGCGACCGGCCGGATGCAGGTGCGCATCGGCGAAGAGCTGCAGGTGCCTGGGCTGGATCGGTGCAGCACTGTGGCGGCGCCGTTTATCGTCGAGTCCCAGGTGCTGGGCAGCATCGGCGTGCTCGGCCCGACCCGGATGGATTACGCGCGGCTGACCGTGATGGTCGAAGAGCTGGCCCAAGCGCTGACCGAGGCGTTTGCCGGAGAGCGCGGATGACGCGCAAAGAGCCTGAGCCTGACGCCATACCCGAAGAGACGCCAGGGACTGAAGCACCGGTGCAGGCGCTGGAGACGGCCTTGCAGCAGGCCAAGGACCAATACCTGCGCGCGCTGGCCGAGGCCGAGAACCTGCGCAAGCGGCACCAGCGCGATCGAGAGGAGTACGCGAAGTTTGCGGCCGAGCGGGTGATCCGCGAGCTGCTGCCGGTCATTGACGGGTTGGACCAGGCGCTGGTTGCGGTGGATAAGCAGTCCGACCCGCAGGCGGTCATCAAAGGCGTCCACTTGATTTACCGGCAGCTGTTGGGGCTGTTGGAGAAAGAGGGGGTCAAGCGCATCCCGACGGTGGGACAGCCCTTCGACCCGCACACGCATGAAGCGGTCGGCCACGTGGCCACGGACACGGCGGAAGACGGCCGCATCGCCGAGGAAGTCCACGTGGGGTACACGATGCACGGAAAAGTGTTACGTCCAGCAATCGTCAAGATTGCCAAACAACTCGATGGTTAGCGAGTTCGCGGGTTCAACCCGCAAACCCACTAACCGGCAAACCGGCACACACAAGAAACGCAAAGGAGATCTCTGACATGGCAAAAATCGTTGGGATCGACTTGGGGACATCGAACTCGGCCTGCGCCGTGATGGAGCAAGGCCGGCCGGTGATCATCCCCTCGGCGGAAGGCACCAGCATCGGAGGCAAGGCATTTCCCTCGTACGTGGCGTTCACCAAGGACGGGCAGCTCCTGGTCGGAGAGCCGGCCCGGCGCCAGGCCGCGACCAACCCGGAAGGCACGGTCATCGCGGCGAAGCGCAAGATGGGCTCTGACCATGTCTACAGGATTTATGGCAAGGAGTACACGCCGCAGCAGATCTCAGCGTTCATCCTGCAAAAAGTGAAGCGGGATGCCGAGGCGTACCTGGGCCAGCCGGTGGCCGAGGCGGTCATCACGGTGCCGGCGTATTTCAATGACAACCAGCGCCAGGCGACGAAAGATGCCGGGCGCATCGCCGGGCTTGAGGTGCTGCGCATCGTTAACGAGCCCACGGCCGCCTGCCTGACGTACGGCGTGGACAAGGCGGGGAAAGAGCAAAAGGTCCTGGTCTTCGACTTGGGCGGCGGCACGCTGGATGTGACCATCATGGACATGGCCGGCGGCGTCTTCGAAGTCAAGTCCACCAGTGGCGACACCCAGCTGGGCGGCACCGACATGGACCTGGCCCTGGTGGATCTCATCGCGACCGAGTTCAAGAAAGAGTCCGGCATCGACGTGCGCAACGACAAGATGGCGTTCCAGCGCATCCGCGAGGCGGCCGAGAAGGCCAAGATCGAGCTCTCGAACGTGCTGGAGACCGACCTGAACCTGCCCTTCATCACGGCGGATGCCTCCGGCCCGAAGCACTTGACCATGAAGCTGACGCGGTCGCAGCTGGAGCGGCTCATCGAGCCGATCGTCTCGCGCTGCCGCAAACCGCTGGAGCAAGCCCTCGGCGACGCGAAGCTGAAGCCGTCGGAGGTGGACAAGATCATCCTGGTCGGCGGTCCGACCCGCATGCCCATCGTGCAGCGGTTCGTGGAAGAGATCGTGGGCAAGAAAGTCGAGCACGGGGTGGACCCGATGGAGTGCGTGGCCATGGGGGCCGCGGTGCAGGCTGGCGTGCTCAAGGGCGAGGTCAAGGACGTCCTGCTCTTGGACGTGACCCCGCTATCGCTGGGCATCGAGACGATGGGCGGCGTGTTCACGAAGCTCATCGAGCGCAATACGACGATCCCCTCGCGCAAGGCGCAGATCTTCTCCACGGCCGCGGATGACCAGCCGGCGGTGACGGTGCGCGCGCTGCAGGGCGAGCGGCCGATGGCGGCGGACAACGTGGAGCTGGGCCGGTTCGACCTGGTCGGCATTCCGCCGGCGTCCCGCGGCGTGCCGCAGATCGAGGTGGCCTTCGACATCGACGCCAACGGCATCGTGCACGTCTCGGCGAAAGACCTGGGGACCGGCAAGGAGCAGTCCATCAAGATCACGGCCCCTGAGAAGCTCTCGAAGGACGAGATCGAGAAGATGGTCAAGCAGGCTGAGCAGTTCGCGGACGCGGACAAGCAGCGCAAAGAGCTGGCCGAGGCTCGGAATCAGGGCGACCAGCTGGCGTACGCGACCGAGAAGAGCCTGAAAGAGTACGGCGAGAAGCTCTCGGCCGAAGAGCGCGCCTCGGTGGAGGAGAAGATCAAGGCACTCCGCGACGCGTTGAAGGCTGAGGACGCCGGCGCGATCAAGACCGCGACCGACGTGTTGCAGCAGGCCTCGCACAAGCTGGCCGAAGAGGTGTACAAGAAGAGCCAGGGGCAAGGGGCGGGGGAGAAGGGACAGGGGACGGCAGAGACCCAACCGGAAGAGCCTCGCGGCAAGACCGGGGGGGATGACAAGGTCGTGGACGCTGAGTTCAAGGTCGAAGACGGCACGTAACCCCTACAACCCGGAGGGCGGATGAACGTTAAGTTAAGCGTGCGGCGCTGGGGCCTCGCGGTCCTGGGCGCGTTTGCCGTGCTCGTGATCGGCGACTACCTGATCCACGAGGTGTGGCTCGGCGCGTTCTACCGGCAGACCGCAGCCTGGTGGCGGCCAGGGTCGGAGATGAAGGCGCTGATGCCGCTGATGCTGGCCGGACAGCTCACGCTTGCCGCGCTCCTGACGCTCATCTATGCGAAGGGGTATGAGGCCGGCAAGGGCACACTGGGGCAAGGCTTTCGTTTCGGCGTGCTCACCGGGCTGCTATTGTTCCTGCCGAAGAGCTTCATGCTGTTCTTCGTCTACCCGTATCCGGTGAGCCTCGTCCTCAATTGGTTCATCGGGGGGCTGATCGAGACCACGGTGGCCGGGCTGATCATCGGCCAGCTCTACGTCCCTGAGTGGAAACTAAAGTAAGAGGGCATGCCGCTCACCAAACGCGACTACTATGAAATCCTCGGCATCGCCAAGCAAGCGACCGTCGATGAGATCAAGCGGGCCTACCGCGCGCTCGCGCTGAAGCTTCACCCGGACCGGGTGCCGGCCGAGCAGAAGAAGGACGCCGAGGAGAAGTTCAAAGAGCTCTCCGAAGCGTACGCGGTGCTCTCTGACCCGCAGAAGCGGGCGGCGTACGACCAGTACGGCCACGCCGGCTTCGACCAGCGCTACTCAACGGAAGACATCTTCCGCAACGCGGATTTCTCCAGCATCTTCGAGGACTTGGGCGTCGGCGGCTCGATCTTCGAAGATCTCTTCGGCGGCGCATTCGGCGGCGGAGGCCGCAGGCGCGCTCGCGGGGCGGATCTGGAGCTCGCGCTGCCGGTCACGTTCGAGGACGCGGCCAAGGGCGTCACGAAGACCGTCACGGTGCCGCGGCACGAGATGTGCCTCGAGTGCCGGGGCGAAGGCGGCACCCGCGCGGCCTGCGCCCAGTGCCAGGGCCGCGGGCAGATCCGGCAATCGGCCGGCTTCATGGTGATCGCGCGCACGTGCCCGGCGTGCGGCGGGCAGGGGACCATCGTCAAGAAGGCGTGCCCCACGTGCCGCGGCAACGGACGGGTGGCGGTGGAGCGCCGGCTCGAAGTCAAGGTCCCGGCCGGCATCGAGACCGGGATGCGGCTGCGGCTCTCCGGCGAAGGCGAAGGCGGACCCGGCGGGCAGGGCGATCTGTACGTGCTGCTGCGCGTCGGCACGCACCCGTTGTTTGCGCGCCGCGGGCCGGACCTGTTGCTCGATTATCCGGTCACGGTCGCGCAAGCGGCGTTGGGGGTCGAGCTTGAGCTGCCGACGATGGACGGGCGCGCCACGATCAAGATGCCCTCCGGCACGCAGAGCGGCACGACGCTGCGCGCGCGGGGCAAGGGGCTGCCGGACATTCAGGACAGCCGACGCACAGGGGACCTCCTGGTGCGCATCATCGTTGAGACTCCGACGAAGGTGAATGCTGCCCAGCGCAAGCAGTTGGAAGACCTCCAGCGCGCGCTCGGGATTGATGCGCACCCGGCACAGAGATCGTTCTTGCAGCGCCTGAAGGAGCTTAAGTAATGCAGATCACAGAAGCCCTGAGCGCTAGATATCAGATATCAGATGACAGAGAACGCATGCTGTCATCCGTCATCTAGCATCTGTCATCTCCGTCCATGCCGACCTACGAATACGCGTGCCAGAAGTGCAAGAAGCGGTCAGAGGTGTCCCAATCCATCACGGCCAAGCCGTTGACCAGGTGCCCCAAGTGCCGCGGCAAGCTCAAGCGCGTCATGGGCGCCGGCGGCGGTTTCCTGTTCAAGGGCACCGGGTTCTACATCACCGATTACCGAAGCAAGAGCTATCAGGACGCCAAGAAGAACGACCAGCCCAGCAGCAGCGGATCGTCCGATTCCAAGCCGTCCGATTCTAAAAAGACGTAGCGGGTGGGGGATCGCGGCCGGCGCGTGTGCCGCGGTCATTTTTGCCTTGTCCGTGATGCCGATTGACGTGAAGGTCAGCGTGCCACAGTTTGATAAGCTGGTGCACGTGGGCATGTATTTGTCCTTCGCGTGGTTGCTCACGCAGGCGGTCCGGGCCAGCCGGATGCCGGAGACAGACTATTACCTCTGGGCCTGGATGTACGCCACTGGCTACGGCCTCCTGATTGAAGTCCTGCAGGTGTTCCTGCCATGGCGATCTGCGAGCATCATGGACGCGGTCACGAACGCGGTCGGCGCCGCCCTCGGCGTGTGGATCGGGCGAGCCTGGCCGGCGCACCCCCCGACGGAGGCGTAAGACCCCAGATGCCACGCATCCTGCCGTTCCGTGCCGTGCGCTTTACCCCTGCGGCCGGAGCCCTCGATGCGTTGATTGCGCCGCCCTACGATGTGCTCTCTCCGGCAGACCAGGACCGGCTCTACGCCGCGTCCCCGCACAACATCGTCCGTCTGATGCTCGGCAAGCAGTTCGCGGACGACACCGACCAGAACAACCGGTATACCCGTGCGCGCCGCGACTTCGACGTGTGGCAGGCCGGTGGAGTGCTCCGTCGTGACGCTGCGCCGGCGCTGTACCTGCTCGAGCACATGTTTACGGCACCCGGTGATGCTGTGCGCCGGAAACGCTTGGGATTCATCGCGCTGCTGGATCTGGCGGACGCAGAGCAGGTGCTGCGGCACGAGGCCACGCTCTCGGCGCCGAAGGCGGACCGCACCAAGCTCTTGGAGGCGGTGCCGGCGAACCTGGAGCCGATTTTCTGCGTCTACCCGGATGCTGGCGGGGCCATCCACGCGCGTGTGATGCAGGCGGCTGCATCGGCGCCTGATGCCACCGGTCGTCTGGGCGAGGACGAGATCCGCGTGTGGGCGCTCACCGACCCTGGAGTGGTGCAGGACATTGCCGGGCGCGTAGCACAGGCGCAGCTCATGATCGCCGACGGCCACCACCGGTTTGAAGTCGGGCGGGCGCACCGGGACCGGTACGGGGCGATGATGGCGTACTTCGTGTCGATGGCTGAGCCGGCGCTGGTCGTGCACCCGATCCACCGGCTCATCGATGGCCCGGCCCCTGCCGCGGCCGCGACGCTGGCTCGGCTGTGCCGGCTTGAGCCGGTGCCAGACCCGGCTGGGTTGCCGGCGTGGATCGCCCAGGCCGGGTTAGGCTACCGGTTTGGGTTGCGGGATGCGACAGGCTGGCACCGGGTCCAGGTCTTGCCTGAAGCCGCTTCCGGCTGGTTGGCTCAGGCCGGACCTCCGCGGGAATTGGCAGCGCTGGATGTCTCGGTGCTGCACGGATTGCTGTTGCCGGCGCTCGGTGTTGAGGCTTCGCGGGTGCGGTACACCGGCAGCTTCCAGGAGGCGGTCTCAGCGCCGGTGGGAGCCGCCTGGCTGCTCCGGGGGATCCCCTTGGACACGGTGTACCAGCTGGCCAGGCAGGGCATCATGATGCCGCCGAAATCCACCTACTTTTACCCGAAAGTGCCGTCCGGCTTGACCATCAATCTCCTAGACGCTTCCGCGGGGGCTGTGTTACCATCGTCAAACCGCTCAGGAGGTTAGGATAAAACTCTTCACCCGGCGCGGCGCATCCGCGCGCAAGTCCAAGCGGGACATCCCCCCAGGGCTCTGGACCAAGTGCGAGTCCTGCGGCCAGCTGCTGTACCACAAGGCGCTGGATGAGAACCTGCGCGTGTGTCCCAAGTGCGACTTCCATTTTTCGCTGACCGCCCGGCAGCGCCTGGCGGTGACCGTGGATGAGGGCAGCTTCGAGGAGTGGGATGCCGAGCTCTCCCCGCTGGACCCGCTGAAGTTCTCGGTGCCGCGGCCGTACGCCGAGAAGGTCGTGGAAGAGCAGCTCGCCTGCGGCATGCAGGACGCCTGCTTGACCGGCGCGGCGCTGATCGAGGGGCACGAGGTCGTGCTGGGTGTGACCGACTCGCGGTTCATGATGGGCTCGATGGGCTCGGTGGTCGGCGAGAAGCTGACCCGGGCCATTGAGCAGGCGATTGAGCTTCGCCGGCCGGTGGTCATCATCTCCGGTTCAGGCGGGGGTGCGCGCATGCAGGAAGGGATGCTCAGCTTGATGCAGATGGCCAAGACCTCGAGCGCGCTGATGAAGCTTGACGCCTCCGGCGGCCTCTTCATCTCGGTGCTGACGCATCCGACGATGGCCGGCGTGCTGGCCAGCTTCGCCACGCTGGGGGACGTGCTCATCGCCGAGCCGAAGGCGCTCATCGGCTTCACCGGCCCGCGCGTCATCGAGTCCACGATCCGGCAGAAACTCCCCGACGGGTTCCAGCGCTCCGAGTTCCTCCTCGACCATGGGCTGCTCGATCTGATCGTCCACCGGCGACAGATGAAGGAGACGCTCGCCCGCCTCGTCGGGTGTTTCGCCGCCCGCTGATGGCCCAAGTCAGCCTCAAGAACGTCACCAAGGTCTACGGCAGCGGCGTGCCGGCCGTCCACAACGCCACCCTGAACGTCGAGAGCCGCGAATTTCTGGTCATCGTCGGCCCCTCCGGCTGCGGCAAGTCCACCCTCCTGCGCATGATCGCCGGGCTCGAGGACGTCACGAGCGGCGAAATCTGGATCGGCAACAAGCTGGTCAACCTCGTGCCGTCGAAAGACCGGGACATCGCGATGGTGTTCCAGAACTACGCGCTGTACCCGCACATGACGGTCTTCGACAACATGTCCTTCGGCCTGCGCCTGCGCGGCTACGGCAAGCGCGAGATCGAGCAGCGCGTGCACGAGGCGGCGCAGATCCTCGGCATCGAGCATTACCTCGACCGCAAACCGCGGGTGCTCTCCGGCGGCGAGCGGCAGCGCGTGGCCGTCGGGCGGGCGATTGTGCGCAAGCCCCTCGTGTTCCTCTTCGACGAACCGCTCTCCAACCTCGACGCCAAGATGCGCGTGCAGATGCGCACCGAGATCCGCAAGCTGCACCTGCGGCTGCAGACGACGATGGTGTACGTCACGCACGACCAGACCGAGGCCATGACGATGAGCGACCGGATCGTGGTCATGAACAAGGCGGTCATCCAGCAGGTGGCCGATCCGCTGACGGTCTACGATCACCCGGCGAATAAGTTCGTGGCCAGCTTCATCGGCTCCCCGCCCATGAACTTCATCCAGGGCACCATCTCGCGGGTGGGCGGCGCGCTGTACTTCATCGAGGAGGACGTCCGCCTGCCCATCATGGAGGAGATGGCCGCCCGCCTCTCGGCCTACGAGCACCGGCAGGTGATCTTCGGCATCCGCCCCGAGGATATGTACGACAAGTTGTTCGTGACAGACGCGCCGTCGGATTCCGTCGTCACCTCCACGGTCGAAGTCGTCGAGCCGCTCGGCGCCGAGGTGTACCTGCATTTGAAGGTCGGCAAGCACGCCATCATCGCCCGGGTGGGGCCGCACGACCGCCCCGAGATCAACCAGGAGATCGACCTGGTGTTCGATATGGGCAAGTCCCACTTTTTCGATACCGAGACCGAAGCGGCCATCGTGTAACTCGGGGAGGGTTCGACCCTGGCCGTCCCGATCACCATCCCGTCCCGCCAATTGCTCCGCTGGATCGTCGCCGTCACGGGCGCCGTGCTCAGCGCCGCCATCGCGTTCCACATCCTGCATCGCACGCCCATCCGCGCCGACATGCTGCACGTGCTGTGCCTGATGCTCACCGCGGTCACCGCCTACAGCTGGATGCTGTTCGGCCGCACCGGCAGCCTGCTGGCGGGCGCGGCCGGGCTGATGCTGGTCGTGTGGGCGTGGGGGGCCGGGCAGGCCGCGGCGCTGACCGGGGACCTGCTGGCCCTGGTCGCCCTCTCCGCGGCCGCGGCGTGGCAGCAACACCGGCGGGGCGCGCGGTTCACGCGCATGGCGCAGGTCATCGAGGACCTGGACGAAGAAGCCACGGTGAAAGAGCAGGCGATCGACTTCGCCGAGCAGACGCGCGAAGCACTCCAGCGCAAGCACGACCGGTACGCGCAGCTGCAGTCGATCGCCGCATCGCTCAGCAACATGACCGACCTGGCGGCGATCGGGGACTTCATCGTTGAGCGTGCGTTTACGCTCATCGGCAAGTCGGACGCGTGCCTGCTGTTTCTGGTGGACCGGCAGCAGCAGCAGCTCTCGCTCTCGGCGTCGAAGCGCCGGGGCGCGGCCGCGCCCATCCGCGCCAAGCACGGGGACCAGTTCGACCGGCACGTGCTGCGCAGCCAGCGCCCGTTGCTGGTCAATGACGTGCGCCGCGACTTCCGCTTCACCTGGACGGCGCAGGAGCGGCCGGTCCAGGCGGTCATCGCCGCCCCCCTGGTCGTGCACCAGCATGCCGACGGGCTGTTGCGTCTGGACGCGCCGACCGCGAACGTGTACACGCAGGACGATCTGCGGTTCCTCGACATCCTCCTGCACTTAGCCGGCACCGCGGTCACCAACGCGCGGCTCTTCGCGCAGACCCAGCAGCTGGCCCTCACCGACGGGCTGACCGGCCTGTTGCTGCGCCGGCCGTTTCTCGAACAGTTGACCCGCGAGCTGACGCGCGCCGGCCGCGGCCGCGAGCCGGCCTCGGTGCTGATGCTCGACGTGGACCACTTCAAGTCGTACAACGACACCTTTGGCCACACCGCCGGGGACGTCGTCCTCAAGACAGTTGCCGAGGTCATGCGCGCATCCGTGCCGCCGGATGGCGCGTGCGCGCGCTACGGCGGGGAAGAGTTCGCGGTGCTGTTGCCGCGCAGCAGCCGGACGCAGGCCGCCGACACGGCCGAGGCAATCCGCCAGGCGGTGGAGCAGGCCTCCAAGGGCGGCCGTAGCCAGCGCCCGGTGACGGTGTCCATCGGCGTGGCGTCCTTTCCGGATGATGCGCAATCGGAGCTGGAGTTGATCCGCGTGGCGGATGGACGGCTCTACCAGGCGAAACGAGGGGGAAGGAACCTCGTATGTTCCACATAAGCATGCCGGAATGCGAAATGCGGAATGCGAAATGCGGAATGCATTCCGAATTCCGAATTCCGAATTCCGAATTTCACGTGGTGCGCATCTCATGTGGTTGACCATGGCGTTGTGGGTGCTCGCGGTCCTCTCCGGCCTGTGCTGGGCCCGGTGGTGGACCGGGGTGTTCACCGCCTTGACGACGCTGAGCTTCATCTGGCTGCACGCCGGCGCGTTGGACCGCTGGAGCGGCTGGCTGCAACTGGCCACGCTGGCGGTGACGCCCTGGCTGCTGGCTGCGCAACAGGGCAACGACGAGCACCGGTTGCGCGTGCTGCAGGCGGACGAGGCGCGCCGGCTGGCCCAGCTCTCCGAGTCGGCCCGCAAGCTGCTCGCGCTGCAGACCGCGACACAGCAGATGGAGCGGCAGATCGGCGAGCTCAGCGATGTGTACCACGTCACGAAAGAGACCGCCCGGGCCCTGCGCCTGCCGGAGCTGTTTCGGATTTCGCTCGAGCTCGCCCCCCGGCTGTTGACCGCTCAGGGGCTGTGGCTCATTGACCTCTCGAGCACGAGCCCGCACGTGATGCGCGCCACGCGCGCCGGAGACGGCCGGTTCTTGCCGGCGCAGGACGGGCCGCCGGCCAAGGCGGAACAGGAGATCATCCAGCACGCGCTGGCCACCGGCCGGCCCGGGTTCGCAGGCCGCGACACGATCCCGTCGCTGCCTGGCGCGCCGCTCGCCTCGGTCGCTTGGGCGCCGCTGACGCGCGAGCAACAGACCATCGGCCTCTTGGTGGCTGATGACCTGCCGGAGGCGCAAGGCAAAACGCTGGCGCTGGTGGCCAACCAGCTCTCCTTGCAGCTCTCGCGCATCCACCTGTATGAGCGGGTGGAGGCGCTCGCGGTGACGGATGCGCTGACCGGGCTGTACGTGCGCGGCCACTTCACCGAGCGCGCGCGGGAAGAGTTGGTGCGGTGCGCGCGCCACACGCTCTCGTGCGCGCTGCTGATGATCGACCTGGACCGGTTCAAGGAGAAGAACGACACGTACGGGCACTTGGTCGGCGACGTGGTCCTGCGCGACGTGGCGAAGCTGCTGCAGCGCAACCTGCGCGAGGTGGACCTGCTCGCGCGGTACGGCGGCGAGGAGTTCGTCATGCTGCTGATCGAGACGGACGCAGAGCAGGCGATGCCGGTCGCGCAGCGCCTCAAGCAGCTCGTCGAGGTGCACCCGATCCGCGCGTACGATGAGCTGCTCACCCAGACGGTCAGCATCGGGCTGGCCGCCTTCCCTGGCGACGGGGCAGACCTTGAGGCGCTGATCGAGCATGCAGACCAGGCGCTGTACGCGGCGAAACGGGCCGGGCGCAACCAGGTGGTGCGGTGGACCAAGGACCTGTCGACGTTGGGGGCCGGCGCATGATGCGATGGACGGTGGGGGTGGATTTCGGCGGCACGACCGTCAAGGTCGGCCTGGTGGACGATGCCGGCAAGATCCGGAACACGCGGGTCCTGCCGACGCGGCAGTACGGCGCACCGCGCGCGTTTGCCGAGGGGGTGGCGGCCGCGGCCGCCTCGATGGCGGCAGCGCGGGGTGTGGCCACGCGCCGGCTGCGCGGCATCGGCGTCGGCGCGCCAGGAACGGTGGATGTGGCGCGCGGGATCGTGCAGCGGTGCGTCAACGTGCCAGGCTGGCGTGATGTCCCGATCGCGCGTTGGCTGACGCAGCGTCTCGGCTGCCGGTGCGCGGTCGGTAATGACGCGAATGCCTTTGCCCTGGCAGAGTGGCGGCTGGGTGCCGGGCAAGGGGCGAACGCGTTGATCGGCCTAACGCTCGGCACTGGCGTCGGCGGTGGGCTGGTCTGGGACGGCCGCCTGATCAACGGCCCCACCGGCAGCGCTGGCGAGGTGGGTCACATGGTCATCGACTTCCGCGGACCGCGGTGCGGGTGCGGACGGCGTGGCTGCTTGGAAGCGCTGGTCGGTACTGCCGCGATCCTGCGCCTCGGCCAGGCACTGGTGCGGCGCGGCGAAGGGACGCTTGCGGCGCGGGTGCGCCAGGCCGGGACACTGATGCCGCGGGTGATCGGCGACGCTGGCCGGGCCGGCGACGCGCCGGCGCGGCGGTTGTGGGACATCATCGGCCGGCGCTTAGGCATCGGCGTGGCCAACCTGGTGAACATCCTGAACCCGGACCGGATCGTGATCGGCGGGGGGGTGGCGAATAACTGGAGCCTGTTTGCGCCGGCCATGCAGCGGTCGCTGCGCGAGGAGGCGCTGCCGGCGCCGGGCCGGCACGTGCGCGTGGTGCGCGGCCGGCTGGGAGATCGCGCTGGCATTCTCGGAGCTGCCGTGCTAGTGTGGGAGCGTTCCGCATGAAGCTGTTCCTCGACTCTGCCAATCTTCAAGAAATCCGCGAAGCCGTCTCTTGGGGCGCCATTGATGGCGTCACGACGAACCCTAGCCTCGTCGCCAAGGAAGGCCAGCCCTTCTTCCCGCTCCTGAAAGAGATCTGCGACACGGTCAATGGGCCGGTCAGCATGGAGACGATCTCGCGCGACGCGGCCGGCATGGTGGCCGAGGGCCGCACGTTCTCCGCACTCCATCAGCACATCATCGTGAAGTGCCCGCTGACGAAAGAGGGGCTCAAAGCCACGCGGGAGCTTGCCGCGGGTGGCATCCGCGTCAACGTCACGCTGTGTTTCTCCGCCACCCAGGCGCTGCTCGCCGCCAAGGCCGGCGCGTACTTCGTCTCCCCGTTTGTCGGACGGCTGGATGATATCAGCGCCGACGGCATGGGTCTGATCCGCGACATCAAGGCGATCTACATGAATTACCGGTTCCAGACCCAGATCCTGGTGGCCAGCGTCCGGCACCCGCTGCACGTGGTCGAGGCCGGCAAGATCGGCGCGGACATCGCCACGATGCCATTTGCCGTGCTCGAACAGCTCATCAAGCACCCGCTGACCGACCTGGGGCTTGAGCGGTTCCTGAAAGACTGGGACAAGCTGCCTGAGTCTGCCCGTGCGGAAGTCCGCGCCGCGACAGGTGCCGCAGCCGGGCAGCCATCGGCCCGCGCGTCCGCGCGGTCCAACAGGGCCTAGGCGCCTGTGAAAGCACGGCGAGCCGCCTGGCTCGTGGTTCTGTTCGCGTGGCTGGCCGCTGCCGCCTCGGCGGCTGCCGAACCCGCCTCACTGAAATCACTCCAAGAGCTGGCCCGGCGCGGGCGGTATGAGACATGCCGTACCCAAGCCGAGGCAGCACTCGCCGAGCATCCCAATGACCCCTGGCTGACCCTGTACCGGAACCTGTGCGCGGAACGGCTGGGTGTGGCCTCTGAGTTTCCCCCGATGTTTTCCGAGCAGCTCCATCAGCGGATGGAGGAGCTTAAGCGCGAAGAGCGGGCGCAGCAGAGGCACGCGGTGCAGCAGAAGGCGCTGGATCGCGAACTGAAGCAGGAGCAGAAGCGGTGGGATCGCGAGGTCCAGTCCCTGGCGAGGGATGTGGAGCGCGAACGGCTCCGTGATGCGCGCGAGGCAGAGCAGGCCGAGGCCCGCCGCCGGCGGCTGTCGCGGCACGAACCAAGGCCCTCGCCTGCACCGTTACCAGAGCCTGTGCCGTCGGAGCCGGCCTTGCCGCCGCAGACCAGCCAGGTGCGGCCTGGCGAGCGCCGCGTGACCGAGCCTGAGCCTGGAGAGCCTGACGGCTCCCCGATCGCTGAAGCGCCACCCACGGGTGCTGCGCCTCCCGTTGAGCCGCAGACCGGGGCCGCGCCTGTCCACGTCGAAATCCCCACGCCCAGCCTGGTCGGCAAGCCGAAGCCGCCTGCGGGTGCTGTGCAGATCAATGCGCGCCAGATGGGCATGTCGCCGGATTCGAAGGTGGCGACTGCGGAGGGTGATGTCGAGCTGGTCTACGGGGAAGCGTTCTTGACGTGCGACCGGATGACGCTCTTCACCGACACCCATAACGTCTACGCTGAAGGCCACGTGCGTCTGGAGCAGGGCGCACAGGTCTTCCGCGGCGAGATGGTCCAGTACAACTTCGATACCAAGAAGGGCCGGTTCCTCCAAGGCACGGTGTCCAACCCGCCGTGGGTGGAGCACGGGCGTGCGCTTGAGCACATCGCCGAGGGCGTGTACGAAGTGACGCCAGGGTACCTGACGACGTGCGAGTTCGAGCCGCCGCACTTCCGCCTGGCCGGCCGCCGCGCGCTCGTCTTCGCCGAAGACCGGCACGCCCGGGCCAGCAACGTGGCGTTGATCGTAGAGCAGCTGCCGTTTTTGTACTTGCCGTTCGTCAGTTTCACCGAGCATAAGTCGCCGTTTTTTATCATCCCAGGCAAACGAAAGCCCTGGGGGGCGTTCGCCCTCGGCGGGTACCGGTACGAGTTGCCTGGCGATGACGGACACGAAGGCGCGGCACGGCTCGATTGGCGCCAGAACTACGGTTGGGGGTACGGGGTCGACCATCGGTTCGAGTCCGCCGACTACGGCAAAGGCCTTTTGAAGGCGTACTACAATCCTGACGGCGACAAGACCGAAGAAAATCCCTCGGCGCTCCCGAAGGGCGCGGATAAGAAGCGGTACCGTCTGCTGTGGCGGCACGCGTGGCGCCCGGCGGAGCACACCTCGATCATGACGGACGTGCAGGAGTTCAGCGACGAGGCGTTCCGGAAAGACTTCCTGTACCACGAGGAGTATTTGGACGATGACCAGGCGGAGAGCTACATCTCCTCGGTCACCAGCACCCCCGACTTCTCGCTCACCGGCCTTGTGCGGAAGCGGATGAACCGGTTCCAGACGGTGAACGAAGCGCTACCGCAGATGACCCTGGACCTCCGGGAGCGGTCAATCTACGATTCCAACTTGTACACGCGGACCGCGTTCGACGTCGCGAATTTCCAGACCAAGCGCCGCCATTCGGACGACGACACGGATGTCGTGCGGGGCAGCCTCCTGCAGCAATTCAAATACGCCGTGCGTTGGTTCAGTCCCCTGGAGGTGACCCCGAACATCGGCACCCGCCAGACGTACTACACGAAAGACGCGCAGGGCAGTACCCGCGAAGGCGAGCGCAACGTGATAGTGGGCCAGTTCTTGACCGGCGTCGATTCCAGCATCAAATTTTCCCGCACCTTTCCCGTGACGACCAACGCCTGGGGCCTGAACATCAACCGTCTCCGGCATCTGGTCGCCCCGACCGTCAGCTACGCGTACCGGCATGACCCGACCGTCTTGAACGATCAGCTCAGTTTTCCGGCGGCCGACGCGCCCACGAACGTCATGAGCCTTGGGGTGGAGAATAAGCTTCAGACGAAGCGGTTGGATAACCAGGGTCGCTGGCAGAGCACAGATCTCGTGCGGCTCTTGACACAACTGCCCTACACGTTCCATGGAGCCGGGAACGAGCAGGGCGCCCGGTTTGGCAACTGGGTGTTCGATCTGGAGTCGGTGCCGTGGCCATGGCTGCGGTTGGAGTCAGACCTTTCGGTTCCGAGTCACTTTGATCGCCGCACCCATGACTCGCGCGTGGCCTCCTGGGCCACTGACCTGGTTGTGGTCGGAGGGGTCGAGGCGCCCACTGTTGAAACGGCGCATGACTTGGTCGCCCCGGCTCCGGTGGGCTTCCGGCCAGGGCCGGTCGGCGGGATCTCATTCATGCCGCGCGGCCAATGGTACCTCGGGGCCGGACACCGGTATTCGCGGAACGACAAAACCGAATCGGTCCTGCAGTGGGACTGGCGCGTGTCCGAGAAATGGCAGATCGGCAGCTTCCACCGGTACACGTTCAAGGAAGTCGTGTCGTCGCAGAAGCGATTCAACAACCTTCGCGAGATCCAATACAACCTTCGGCGAGACCTGCATGATTGGGTGGCCGAGCTCGTGTACCGGGTGGACCGTGAATACGGCGAAGAGGTCTTCCTCACGTTGACGTTGAAGGCCTTCCCCGAGATGCCGTTTGAGACAGACACCGCATACCACCAACCCAAGATCGGCTCGCAGAGCAGCGTCTTCTCGCCCGTCCGGTAAGCTCTTCCCGGTCATACGCGTTGCCACAACATCAGTTATACTTATTTGCTATAATTACAGTTTATTCGTGAAGGAGACCGCATGGACATCGCTGTCATCGGAGCAGGGCACGTAGGGCTCGTGTCAGGGGGCTGTTTCGCCGACTTGGGCAACCGCGTCATCATGCTGGACAATGATGCGCAGCGGATCGCGAACCTGAACAAGGGCGTGATGCCGTACTACGAGCCTGGCCTGAAAGAACTGATCCAGCGCAACGTGAAGGAAGGCCGGATCACCTTCACGACCTCCATGAAGGACGCGGTGGATGCCTCCACCATCATGTTCATCGCGGTCGGCACGCCGCAGAAAGCGACCGGCGAGGCAGACCTGACGTATGTCGAAGCGGTGGCGCGGGACATCGCTGCGCACCTGACCCGGTACCACTTGATCGTGGAGAAATCCACGGTTCCGGTGCAGACCGGCCGGTGGGTGCACCACACGATCAAGACGTACCTCAAGCGCAAGGTGCCCTTCGACGTGGCCTCCAATCCGGAGTTCCTCCGCGAGGGCACCGCGATCGCCGACACGCTGAAGCCGGACCGGGTGGTCATCGGGGTGGAGAGTGCGAAGGCGAAGCAGTTGCTGACCCAGCTGTACAAGCCGATGGGCTGCCCGATCGTCGTGACCGACATCGCGAGTGCTGAGCTGATCAAGCACGCCTCAAACTCCTACCTGTCCATGAAGATCTCCTTCATCAACGCAGTCGCGCAGATCTGCGAGCGCGCCGGCGCCGATGTCCAGCAAGTGGCCCATGGGATGGGGCTGGACCCGCGCATCGGCCGGTCGTTCTTGAATGCCGGCTGCGGCTTCGGCGGGTTCTGTTTCCCCAAGGACCTGGAAGCCTTCATCCACATTTCGGAGCAGATGGGCTATGACTTCCAACTGCTGAAGGCGGTCCGGCAGATCAACGACCAGGCCAAGACCACCTTCGTCCACAAGATCCAGAAGGCGCTGTGGGTGCTCAAGGGCAAGACGATCGCGGTGCTGGGCTTGTCGTTCAAGCCGAACACCGATGACATGCGCTATGCCCCAGCCATTGAGATCATCGAACAGCTGCAGCAGGAAGGCGCGACGGTGCGCGCGTTCGACCCGCAGGCCATGAAAGAGGCGTCCCACCTGCTCAAGGGCGTGACGCTGTGCAAGGATGCGTACGACGCGGCCAAGGGCGCGGACTGCCTTGCGGTGGTGACCGAGTGGAACGAGTTCAAAGAACTGGACTTCGCCAAGCTGAAGAAGCTCCTGCGCCAGCCCCTGATCGTCGACGGCCGCAACATCTACGACCCGGACGAGCTACGCGCGCTCGGCTTCCGGTACGTCGGCGTGGGCCGCGGCCGCACGCCGGATGGCCGGGGGTCCAGGTAAGCGCATGGCTCGACGAGTTCTCATCACCGGCGCCGCCGGCTTTCTCGGCGCCCATCTGGCGCGCGCGTGGCGCGCAGCGTACCCGATCGATGAGCTCATCGCCTTCGACGTGTTGACGTACGCCGGCCGGCGCGATCGGCTCTCCGATGTGGAAGCCGCCGGCTCGTGCCGCTTCATTCAGGGCGACGTGGCCAACCCGGCGGCGGTCCGCGAAGCGATGCAGGGTTGCGATACGATTGTGCACTGCGCGGCTGAGACGCACGTGGACCGTTCGATCGTGGACGCGGCCCCATTTCTGCGCACGAACATCGAGGGCACGTACGTCCTGGCCCAGACCGCAGCCGCGCTGGGTGTGGCCCGGTTCCTTCACGTGAGCACCGACGAGGTGTACGGTCCGATCCTCCAGGGCGCGACAGATGAATCCGCCCCTTTGTCACCCCGCAGCCCGTATGCGGCCAGCAAGGCGGCCGCCGAGCTGCTGCTGCGCGCGGTGGCTGAGACGTCCGGCCTGGCGACGGTGATCGCCCGGCCGGCGAACCTGTTCGGCCCAGCCCAGCATCCGGAGAAATTCATCCCGTTGTGCATCACAAACGGCCGCGAAGGCCACCCGGTGCCGATCTATGGCGATGGGCAGCAGCGCCGCAGCTGGCTGGCGGCGGAGGACTGTGCCGCAGCACTCGTGCTGCTGGCCGAACGCGGCGAGCCAGGGCAGGCGTACAATATTGCCGGCGTGCATGAGCTGGCCAACCGCGCGCTGGCTGAGGCGATCGCCGGCCTGGCCAAGTTTCCCACGAGTTTGCTCACGATGACCGCGGATCGGCCAGGGCATGACCGGCGCTACGCGATGACGGACGCAAAGCTGCGCGCGCTGGGCTGGCAGTCGCGCCAGGTGTTTGAGCCTGCGCTGGCGCGGACCGTGGCGTGGTACGTAGAGCATGGTGATTGGTGGCGGCCAATGCAGCAGAGCCTGCGCGAGAGCCGGTACCATTGGCTGCCCCGCGCGACTGGTCAGCGCGGCGCCGTGGGCGTATTGCGGGAGGCATGGGCGTGATGGCGACGACGGCGAAATCACTGAATGAGCTTGAGCGGCGCATCGCCAAGCGGACCGCCAGGATCGGCATCATCGGGCTGGGCTACGTTGGGTTGCCGCTGGCGGTTGAGTTCGCCAAGGAAGGCTTCACCGTCACCGGCATCGACCTGGACCGGCGGCGGGTGCGCGGCGTCAACTCTGGCCGGTCGTACATCCTGGATGTTCCGAGTGAGGACCTGCGGCAGCTGCGGCGCCGCCGGCGGCTATCAGCGACCAGTTCATTCAACGTGTTGAGCAGCCAGGACGCGGTCATCATCTGCGTGCCGACCCCGCTGCGCAAGACGCGCGAGCCGGACATGTCCTACATCCTTTCGGCCACGAAAGAGATCGCCCAGCGCGTGCACCGGGGGATGCTGATCGTGCTGGAGAGCACGACGTATCCAGGCACGACCGATGAGGTCGTCCGGCCTGCGCTCGAAGCGAAGGGGCTGAAGGTCGGGACCGACATCTGCCTCGCGTTCTCTCCGGAGCGCATCGACCCAGGTAACCTGACGTACACGACGCGTACCATTCCGAAAGTTGTCGGCGGCACGACGCCGCGATGCACCAAGCTGGCCGCAGCACTTTACGGCACAGCGATCCACCGCGTGGTCCCGGTCTCCGGCACCAAGACGGCGGAGATGGCCAAGCTGCTGGAGAATACCTTCCGCGCGGTGAACATCGGCCTCGTGAATGAGATCGCGCTCATCTGCGATCGGCTCGGGGTCAATGTCTGGGAAGTGATCGAGGCGGCCAGGACCAAGCCGTTCGGGTTCATGCCGTTCTATCCAGGCCCTGGTATTGGTGGCCACTGCATCCCCTCGGACCCGATGTACCTGGCGTGGAAGGTCCGCGTGCACGGCTTCGAGGCGCGGTTCATCGAACTGGCCACGCAGATCAACGGCTCCATGCCAGAGCATGTGGTCAACAAGGTGGCCGAGGCCTTGAATGACCGGCGGACCGCGCTGAAGGGGTCCACGGTGCTGCTGCTCGGGTTGGCGTACAAGCCCGACGTGGGAGATACGCGCGACTCGCCGGCCTACGATGTCGCGAGGCTGCTGGAAGCGCGGGGGGCCCGTGTCATCTACCATGACCCGTTCGTGCCCGCGGCCACGCTCAACGGCCGCAAGGCGCGCTCGGCGATGCTGACCGCCGCCCTGGTGAAGGGCAGCCAGGCGGTGGTGCTGCTGACCAATCACTCGACGGTGGATTACGCCCTAATCCTCAAGCACGCGCAGGTCATCGTGGACACCCGTAATCAGTATGCCGGCGTGCGACGCAACCGCCGCGTGGTCCCGCTCTAAAGGAGCCAGCATGGCACGCTATCTCGTGACCGGTGGCGCAGGATTCATCGGATCGCACACCGTCGACCGACTCGTGGCCGAGCAGCACCAGGTGCGGGTCTTGGACGATCTTTCCTCCGGCCGTCTTGAGAATCTGTCGCACCACGGCGCGCAGGTCGAGTTCGTCCAGGGCGACCTCCGCGACCGGAAGATCATGCGGCAGGTCTGCCAAGGCGTCGACTACATCCTCCACATCGCCGCATGGCGCAGCGTCCCAAAATCGATGGCCGATGCCTACGGCTATATGGACGTGAACGTCATGGGGACGACGAACGTGCTGGATGAAGCGGTCAACGCCAAGGTGAGGCGCGTGGTGGTCGTCTCGTCCAGTTCGGTCTATGGCGAGGCCAAGAAGGCGCCGATGCAGGAGACCGACCCGGCGCTGCCGGTCTCGCCGTATGCGGCCTCCAAGCTGATCGATGAGGTGTTGTGCGGCCTCTATTTCCGAGCGTTCGGCCTGGAGACGGCGGCGGTCAGGTATTTCAACGTGTTCGGGCCGCGCCAAAGTCTGGAAAACGACTATGCGGTGGTGATCCCCAAGTTCATCGCCTGCTTGATCAAGCGCCAGTCTCCGCCGGTCTACGGGGACGGCACGCAGTCCCGCGATTTTACGTACGTCGACAACGTCGTGGATGGAACGATCCGCGCCTCGACGGCGCCTGGGGTCGGCACCGGCGAGGTGTTCAATATCGCGCTCGGGGAGGAGCACACCGTCCTCGATCTGCTGGAGCAGTTGAACAAGATTATGGGGCTTTCCATCAAGCCGGACTTCAAGCCGAAGCGGCCCGGGGACGTCTACCGCACCTACGCCGATTCCTCCAAGGCCGAGCGGCTGCTCGACTGGAAAGGGAAGATCGCCTTCGCCGAAGGGCTGCGCCGCACCGTCGAGTGGTTCCGCGAGCACCCACCGGTCAGCCGGTGACCTTGGCCCGTCCCGTCCCGTTCCTCGATCTTCCCGCAGAGTACCGGGCCCTCAGCCCGGCCATCGATGCAGCCATCAGCCGCGTGCTCCGCAGCGGCCGGTTCATCTTGGGTCCGGAGCATGAAGCTTTGGAGCGCGAGGCCGCCCGCCACTTCCAGGTCCGGTATGCCCTCGGCGTCGCCTCAGGCACCGACGCGCTGGAGTTGGCTTTGCGCGCCTGCGGCATCGGGCCTGGGGATGAGGTCATTACGACCGCCTTCAGTTTCTTCGCGACCGCTGAAGCCATCGTCACCGTCGGTGCGAAGCCGGTATTTGTGGACATTGATCCGGAGACATTCAACCTGGACCCGGCCCTGTTACCGGCCGCGCTCACCCGGCGCACGCGCGCCATCCTGCCGGTCCACCTGTACGGCCAACCAGCCGAGATGCGCCTGATCCTGGCGTTCGCGCGCCGCCATCGGCTTCGCGTGATCGAAGACGCGGCGCAAGCCGCCGGTGCTCGCTACGGCGGCCGGCCGGTGGGCGGGCTCGGCGATGCCGGGTGCTTGAGCTTCTACCCAACGAAGAACTGGGGCGCCTATGGCGACGGCGGCATGGTGCTGACCAGCGACGCAGCGATCGCGCGGCGGATCCGCCTATTGCGCGCGCACGGCGAAGACCGGAAGTACCACCACGTGCTCATCGGCCGGACGAGCCGGTTGGATGAGTTGCAGGCGGCGATCCTGCGCGTGAAGCTTCGCCGACTCGCGGCGGCCAACGCAGCCCGCCGGCGGCTCGCCCGCGCCTATGACCGCGCGCTCGCCGACCTTGAGGTGGTATTACCTGTGGAGCGTCGCGACACGCGCCACGTGTTCCATCTCTATACGATACGGACCCGCCGACGCGCAGCGCTACAGCGCGCGTTGGCCGGGGCAGGCATCGCCGCCGCAGTTCACTACCCGTCGATTCTGCCGACGCAGCCGGCCATGGCCCCATGGCGCTTGCGACGCCGGTTTCCGTACGCAGAGGCCGCGGCTCGCCAGGTGTTGTCCTTGCCGTTGTGGCCAGGGCTGCCGATGGTTGCCGTGGACCGGGTGGCCCGAGCGCTTTGCCAGAGCGTGAACAAATAGATTGACGGGCCGCCACGCACCGTGCTGTAATATCCCACAATAAATAGTAATTTTTCTCTCCCCAGTTATTGTAATCTTTCGCACCGCTTCCAAGCCTGCTGGAGTCTGGTCTGGCGAAACTTACGTTAACCCATAAGCAGCAGGCGGTCCTGGAGTTCGTCGAACGATATTTCCAGGAGCACCGCCGCTCCCCCTTCATCCGAGAAATCCAGCTCGGATGCCAGATTCTCTCCTACAAATCCGCCCTTGACCGTCTGAACGCTCTCGAACGCAAAGGCTATATTCGCCGCATTCCGAACAAGCACCGGGCCATTAAGCTCATCCGGCGCCAGGCTGCGACCCTTGATCCGGCTGTGCCGGTGGGGGCCTCCTGATGCGCATCCTGGTCACCGGCGGCGCCGGGTTCATCGGATCGCACCTGTGCGAGCGGTTCCTGGCCGATGGGCACCGCGTGGTCTGCCTTGACAACTTTCTCACCGGCAGCGAGTCCAACATCGCCCCGCTGCGCGGCCGGCCGGAGTTCAGCTTCATCGAGCACAATATCGCCAACCCGATCGAGATCGACGGCGCGATCGACTACATCCTCCACTTCGCTTCGCCGGCCAGCCCCATCGACTACCTGAAACTGCCCATCCAGACGCTGAAGGTGGGTTCCTCCGGCACGATCAACAGTCTGGGCATCGCGCGCGCCAAGGGTGCGAAGTTCTTCATCGCCTCGACCTCCGAGGTGTACGGCGACCCGAATGAACACCCGCAGCGGGAAACGTACTGGGGCCACGTCAACCCGGTCGGCCCGCGCGGGGTGTACGACGAGGCCAAGCGGTTCGCCGAAGCGGTGACGATGGCGTACCATCGCTACCACAACGTCGACACGCGCATCATCCGCATCTTCAACACGTACGGCCCGCGCATGCGGCTCAACGACGGGCGCGCCATCCCGGCGTTCATCTCGCAGGCGCTGCGCGGCGAGCCGATCACCATCTTCGGCCAAGGGACCCAGACCCGCTCGTTCTGCTACGTGGATGACTTGGTCGAGGGGATCGTCCGGCTCATGCAGGCGGACTACAACGAGCCGGTCAACGTGGGCAACCCGGGCGAGTACACCATCAAGCAACTCGCTGAGCGGATCATCGCGGCGACCGGCAGCAGAAGTCAGCTGGTGTACCAGCTGTTGCCGCAGGATGATCCCAAGCAGCGCTGCCCGGACATCAGCTTGGCGAAGCAGCTGTTGAAGTGGCAGCCGACCGTCGGGCTGGACGAGGGCCTGAAGAAGACGATCCCATGGTTCCGCGCGCAGATCGAGTCTGCGCCGCCCGCGAGGCTGCCGCGATGAGCGCTCGCTCCGGGTCTTCGCGGCTCGCCACCGCTGCATTTTGGACGTACGCGATCGCGCGGTTCCTCGCGGTCCGGTACGCCACGCATCAGGTGTGGGACGAATGGGCCGCCCGCCTGGCCATGGCCCGGCAGGAATCCTGATGCACATTTTTGGCCTTTCCTGCGTCGACATCACCCCGGCGTTCGACATCCAGCTGGCGGTAGCCGAAGAAGGGAGAGCTTCTGAATGAGCCGCATCCTGCAGATCGGATTGGGCGGCTTCGGCCGTTTGCACCTCCAAGCGTGGCTCGAGATGGGCTTTCGCGATCAGCTCTGGGTCGCCGAGCTCTCTGCCGAGCGGCGGGCATGGGCCATCGAGCGCGGCGTACCGCCAGAGCATGTCCTGGCCGACTTCCGCGCCGGGTTGGACCAGGTGGACGCTGTGGACATCGTGACCGCCACCGACACGCACACGCCGCTGTGCCGCGCCGCACTTGAGGCCGGGCGGGACGTATTCATCGAGAAGCCGATGACGCCTACGAGCGAGGACGCGCGGCAACTGTGCGAGCTGGCCGAGCGGCAGGGCCGCCTCATCCAGGTCGGCTACTACTACCGCGTGCATCCCATCGCCCGGTGGATCCGCGAGCAGGTGCGCGCCGGCGCGCTCGGGACCCTGCGGTACGTGACCGGCCGGTTCCTCGGCTTCAAGCGGGCCCGCACCGACGTCGGCGTCACGCATACCGATGCGATCCACTTCCTCGACCTCATCACCTGGCTGCTCGGCGCCGAGCCGGCGGATGTCTTCGCTGTCACGCGCGACCATTTCGACCGCGGCTTGGAAGACCTCTCCATTGTCCTGCTGACGTATCCTGGCCAGGTGCTCGCCCAGATCGAGTCCGGCTATATCCAGCCTGGCCGGTGGAACGACCGCGTAGTCCCCAATGCCAAGACCAGCAAGGAGCTCGTCCTGTGCGGCTCCCAGGCGACGATTGAGGCTGACTTCGAGACCGGGACGGTGGAACTGCACCGCGTGCGGCATGAACTGCGCGACGGCGTGTGGCAGCTCGCCAACGAGGGCAGCGCGCGGCCGGCCCTGCCGGCGATCGGGCCGGTGGAACAGGTCAAGCTCGAGCTGCAGGCGTTCCTCGACTGTGTGCGCACCCGGGTTGTGCCGGAGGCTAACGCGGTGGACAGCGGCCTGCGGCTCGCCGAGCTCATGGAAGCGGTCTACCAGTCGGCGACGCAGCGCCGCATCGTCATCCTTCCATCGCTGGAGCGGGCTACCGCATGAAAGATATTTCTCCGGACGATCTGGTGCAGCGCCTGCCGCTGGCCGCGCGCCGCGGCCCGGACCACCGCACGGTCGTGACGGTTGGCGGCCACGCCATCGGCGGGACGACGTTCACCGTCATCGCCGGGCCGTGCGCGGTCGAAAGCCGCGAGCAGATTCTCGAGATCGCACACGCGGTGAAGGCGCGCGGTGCGCATCTGCTGCGGGGCGGGGCGTTCAAGCCGTTGACCTTTCCGTACCGAAGCGCGCAGACATATGAGCGGCGGGAAGAGGGGCTGCGCTGGCTGCGGGAGGCCGGCGATGCAGCTGGGCTGCCGGTCATCACCGAAGTGATGGACGTGCGCCTCGTGGAGACGGTCGCCGCGCACGCGGATGTGCTGCAAATCGGCGCGCGCAACATGCAGAATTTCCCGCTACTGGAGGCCGTCGCCGCGGCCGGCAAGCCGGTGTTGCTGAAGCGCCATTTCGGTGCCAGCCTTCGCGACTGGCTCGGGGCGGCCGAGTACCTGCTCGCCGGCGGCAATGCCCAGGTCATCCTGTGCGAGCGCGGGATCGTGGCGCCGCACACGCATGCGCCGACCTCGCGCTTCATCGTGGACCTGCAGGTCGTGCCGGCTGCCCAGGAGTTCACGCACCTGCCGGTTTTGGTGGACCCGAGCCATGCCACGTTCTGCCGCAGCTATGTAGCCCCGGTCGCCCGCGCAGCCCTGGCCATCGGGGCGGACGGCATCATCATGGACGTGCACCCGGCGCCTGAGCAGGCGGCGGTGGACCCGCTGCAGGCGCTCGATTACGCTGCGTTCGAGCGGCTCATGGGCCAGCTGCGCGCCATCGCGCCGGCCGTAGGCCGGTCGCTCGGGGCCGAGCAGGCGGTGCGCGTGGCATGACGCTGGCCGCCGAGCCGCTCGCCGATGTGCAGCGGCTCATCACGAATCGACTCGATGCTGCCGCCTTGCGGGGCCGCCGGCTGTGCGTGATCCTGGGCGAATCCTGCTCGGCGCACGCTAAGAGCCCGGCGCTGTGGAACGCGGCGTTCGTGGCTCTGGGCGTGCCGGCGGCGTACGCGGCGCTGGATGTGCCTGCGGAGCAGCTGGAGGCTGCGGTGCAGGCACTCCGGGCCGATGAGGCGTTCCTCGGCGGCAGCGTCACGATGCCGTACAAGGCCCGCATTCTGCCGCTCTTGGACGAAGTGGACCCGGTCGCGGCCAGGATCGGGGCCGTGAACGCGATCGCGCGCACGGCTGAGGGCCGGCTGCGCGGGTACAACACCGACGGGTTGGGCGGCGTGCGGGCGCTGGCCGAGGCCGGCGTGCGGCCATCCGGCGCGCGCGTCGCGTTGCTCGGCGCCGGCGGTGCGGCCCAGGCGCTGGCGGCGTACGTGTGGGACGCGCTCGGGGACGGGGAATTGACGCTCATCAACCGGCACGAAGAGGCGGCCCGCACCATCGCGCAACGGCTGCTCGCAGCCCGCGCCGGGCACGTCCGGGTCGTGGACGAGGCGGCTGCCGACGAGGCCTTGGCCGGCGCGACGTTGGTGATCAACGCGACGACCAAAGGTCAAGCCGGCCTGCGCGCCATACCGGGCGGGCAGTGGACCTGTCTGGAGCCGTACAGCGCGTTGGCGCCGGCCCACCCGGCAGCGCTGCCGGCGATGCCGGGCCAGGAGCCGGCCTTTTTCGCTGCTTGGTTCCGCGCCTCCCGGGAAGACGTGCTGCGCAACCTGCAACGCAGCCTGGCGCTGTGCACGCGGCTGCAGCCCGAAGCGGTGTGCTATGACATCGTGTACGCGCCGCTGGAGACCATGTTCCTGCGGCACGCGCGGCTGAGCGGGCACCGTACGCTGAACGGGCAAGGCATGAACCTCTGGCAAGCGGTGGAGGCGTTCAACCTCGTGTGCGGCGCCTGGCTTTCCGGCCAGGGGCTGGCCGGAGAGGCGGTCACCGCGCGCGTACGCGCGGCGATGGCTGGAGTATGGGGTCGGTGAACGCGCCGTGCCTCGTGTTGGCCCGCCTGATGCTTGATCCGCGGGCTCCGGACGCGTCGGGCGCGCGGCTCATCGAGTGGGCGGTGGCATGCCAGGCCTCAGGCGTGATTGTGCCGCGCGCGGCCGAAGCGTCGCTTGCCGCGAAACTCGGCGCGCTGGCCGACGGCAAAGGACTGCGATGGTACCGCGATGGGGACGTACCGGCCGGCTACACCGATGAGTTGCCGGAGCTCGCCCCCGCGCTGGCTGCCGCGGCCTGCGGGGCGTCCATCGTCGTGAAAGGGCTCACGATGAACCGTAGTCTCGGCGGGCCGGCGCATGCCGGGAGCCTGGATCCGGATGAATTCGCAGCCCTGGTGAGGTACATTCGCACGGCCGGCCGTCCGGTGGTCGCGCGGGTGGTGGAGCCGCTCGCGCACACCGGGAGCTTTGTCGCGGCGAAATCGCTGGCTATGGGGCAAACACTTACGGCAGGCGACGTGACCGTGGTGCCGGAGCTGTGCGGGGTGACCGCGGCACTGGCCTCGCGCGTCATTGGGTCCAGGCTGCGCGATGCCCGGGTGCCGGGCGAGCCGATTACCTTCGGGGTGCTCGAGCCATGGGCGGTGGAGCCGTTGCACAGCGGCGACCGGCTCGACCTGAGCATCGTCATCCGCGCGAAGAGCGAGGCAGATTGGCTGGCCCGTTCCTTGCCGGCGATCTGGCACCAGCGCCGGCCGCCGCGCGAGATCATCGTCATCGACAACGACTCCACGGACGGCACCGCCACAGTCGCCGCGCGGTTCGGCTGCCGCGTGGAGCCGATGCCGGATGCGCAGTTCAAATTCGGCCGGGCGCTGAACCGCGGCATTGAGCTGGCAGAGGCGCCCTGGGTCGTGAGCATCTCAGCGCACTGCATCCCGGTCCATGATCGGTGGCTGGACGCCTTCGCCGCGCGGACGGACGACCCGTTCATGGCCGGTGCGTACGGACGGCAGGAGCCGCTGCCCAGCTCCACGGACTTCGACAAACGGGACCTGTGGACGACCTTCGGCGAGGAGCAGCGCCGCCAGCGGGGCCGGGACTATTTTTTCCACAACGCGAACTCCCTGATCCAGCGGGCGGCATGGGCGCGCATCCCCTTCGATGACGTGATCAACGGGGTCGAGGATCGGGACTGGGCCCGGCGAGCGCTCGCAGACGGGTACGTCATCGAGTACGCGCCGCTGGCTAGCGTACATCACTGGCACGGCATCCATCAGGGACGCGATGAGCAGCGCGCCACGCGCGTGGCGCGCGTGATCGAATTCATTCAGGGCCGGCCGGCGGCGGTTGCCGCGGCGGTCGAGCAGGAGGGGTAATGCCAGCCACACCGCACGTGGTCGCGATCATCGGGGCGCGGGCCGGCTCCAAGGGCCTGCCGTCGAAAAACCTGTTGCCGCTGGCCGGCAAGCCGCTCGTCGTCCACACGATCGAGCATGCACTGGCCTCCGGCGTCTGCGAGGCGGTGCTCGTCAGCACGGAGGACGCGCGCATCGCGCGGCTGGCCCGGGATGCCGGCGCCGTGGTGATCGACCGCCCGGCAGAGCTGGCGCAGGACCATGCGCCGGTCGAGCCGGTGCTGCAGCATGCGCTGGCCACCTATGAGCAGCAGATCGGCCATCTGGTGGACATCGTGGTGTACCTGCAGACCACCGACCTGTTCCGGACGCCGGAGACGATCCGTGAATGCGTCGAGCGCCTCGCGGCGAAGCCGGAGCTCGAGTCAGTGTTTTCCGCCTATAAAACGCACAAGAATTACTGGATCAAGACTCCGGATGGGTTCAAACGGCTGGCCCCAGAGCTGGCCACCTATAGCGCGCGGCAGACGCGCGACGCGTTCCTGTACCGCGAGGACACCGGGGTCGCGTGCGCGACGCGGGCCGCCCTGATCCGCGCCGGGCGGCGTGTGGGGGACCGGGTCGACATTGTGGATACCGAAGACGTACGCACCGGCATTGATATCCACACGTCGCTCGATTTGTGGCTGGCCGAGCAGCTGCTGCGCTATCCGGCCGACGCGACAGCCAACGGGCACGGCGCGCTGCAAGAGGAATGGCTGGGCCAGGACATGATCAGCTGGTCCCAGGGCATCCGCAACGGCTACGCGCGTGCGTTCATCGTATTCGCGCTGCACGAGACCGGCGTGTTCCAGCAGCTGCGCGGCGGTGCCAAGACCGTGCCGCAGCTGGCCCAGGCGTGCGGCCTGGACGCCCATCTGCTCGACGGCGTCATGAACTTCCTGGCGTTCGCGGACCGCATCGTCCGCAAAGAGGGGGACTGTTTCGCGCTCACCGAGCGCGCGGACTGGCTCTTCGCCGACCCGGTACTGGCCATGTCCTTCGGCGCGGTGGGCGCGTACTCCTGCCTCCTCTATGAGCTGGTACCGGCGCTGCGGCGGCAGCGGCGCTACGGCGTTGATTTCCACAATCAGGGCGAGCTGCTGGCCCGCGGCAGCTACTACACCGGCAAGGCCAACTATCCATGGGTCGTCCAGGAGATGATCCGCCGCGGCGTGAAGACCTTCGCCGACCTGGGCTGCGGCTCCGGCGAAACGCTGATCGCCTTCTGCAAGCTCGACCCGTCGCTGCACGGGGTCGGGGTGGACATCTCCGACGGCTCGCTCAGCGAGGCGCGCCGGCGCGTGGCAGAAGCCGGCCTCAGCGATCGCATCCGCTTGGTCAAGGGCGACTTCACGAAGCCGGAGACCTTTGCCGATGAGGTGCGGCAGGTGGACGCGTTCAACGGCATTATGTCGTTCCACGAGTTCCTCCTCGACGGGGAAGAGCCGGTCGTGCGGCTCTTCGCCGGGCTGAAGCGGCAGTTCCCGGGGCGGCACATCTTCGTCGGCGAGTTCAACCGCCTCTCCGACCAGGAGCTGGCGGCGATGCCGTACCCGCAGCGCATCCACCCGCTGTTTTACCAGTACATCATCCACCCCCTGACGTGGCAGGGGTTGCCGACGACGAAGGCCCGGTGGCTCTCGATCTTTGAGCGGGCCGGCTGCGCGGTCGACACGGTGAAGGAGGACTTCCCATTCCGGCTGGTCGAGTACGTCCTGAAAACCTAGCCACCCCGGCGGCGAGGGGCCGCGCCGCGGCGTGGCGCGCCTGGTGGACCTACCAGGTGCCCTACGCCGGCATGGCGTACGCCTACATTCCGGTGACACTGACCAAGCGCGTGCTGCTGCGGCCGGTCCAAGCTCGGCAGGACGTGATGGTCCGCCGTTTCTGGGACAAGTGGGGCGGGCTGCGGCCCGCTGCCCGTGCGGCCTTGCGCGAGGGGGCGCTGTGGGTGCACATGAACTCGGGCGGGGAAGTCGTCATGGCCGAGGGGCTGCTCCGGCGGCTGCGCGCCTCCGGCCGGCGGTGCGTGTTTTCCACCGAATCGCACGATGCCCGCGCGCTGCTAGCCCGCTGGTACGGCGAGGAGCATGTGTTCTTCCCGCCGTGGGACACCCGCGCGCCGGTGGCGCGGACGCTGCGCGGCGCGCGCCCGGCCGCGATGTTGTTCATCACGAACGCGTATTTCCCTCGCCTGCTACAGCGCGCGCGGCGGCTCGGCATCCGCACGCTGCTCGTCAACGGGCTGCTCAGCCGCAACGTGGCGGTGGCGAACCCGCCGCTGGAGCGCGCGCTGGCCCTCGGTGTCCTGGGCGCGCTGGATGCGGTGGGCGCGCAGACGGCGCAGGACGTGGACGCGTTCCGGCAGGCCGGCGTGCCGGCGGACCGGATCGCGGAGACCGGGCGGCTCGAGGGGGACCTGGTGCACCTGCGGCTCTCGGCCCCGGAGCGGGCCGCACTGCGGCGAGAGCTCGGGCTGGCGGAGGGTACGCCGGCGCTCATCGTCGGCAGCCTGCCGCCGCAGGAGGAAGCGGTGGTCCTGGAGGCGTTCCGTGCGCTTCGCGCGGCGGTTCCCAACGCGCGGCTGCTTATCGCCCCGCGGTGGCTGCACGATGTGCCGGGCGTGGTGGGCCGGTTCGGCCAAGCGTTCCGGGTTGTGACGCGCACCGGGTTGCAGAACGGCGCGGCCGGCTCGGCCTATGACGTGCTCGTTATCGACACCTTCGGCGAACTGCGCCGGCTCTATGGCGCCGCGGATGCGGCATTCCTGGGCTCAAGCCTCGTGCCCATCAACGCGCGCAAGGGCGGGCACAATGTGCTCGAGCCGCTGGCGCACGGGATGCCCACGTTCTTCGGGCCGCACATGAACTTGTGGCAGGCGGTCACGGAAGAGCTGTGCAGCGTCTGGCCTGGGCTGCGGGTGGAATCGGCGGCCGCGCTCGGTGAGCGGGCGGCTGTGGTGTTCACCGGACAGGCGCCGGTGCCGGCACTCGGCGCGGCCGCGGCCCGGATCGTGGCGCGCGATGCCGGGGCGCTGGAACGCACCATGGCGTTCATTCAACAGGAGCTGGCGTGATGGCGGGCGGCATCGTGGCGATCATCCCGGCCCGCGGGGTTGATCCGGATTCGCCCCACGGTCCGGAGTCGCTGCTCGCCGGCAAGCCGGTCCTGGCGTACACGATCGACGCGGCCAAGGCGTCCAGGGTGCTGGATCGCGTCATCGTCACGACGGATAGCCCGTCGGTCGCCGTCCTGGCCCGCCGCTGCGGGGCTGAGGCGCCGTTCCTGCGGCCGGCGCACCTGGCGGTTGGCGGCGTCCCGATGGTCAGCGTGCTGCAGCATGCGGTGCGCTGGCTGGAGGAGGAGGATCGGTCTCCGGTGCGCGTGGTCGTCGTGCTTGAGGTGACGCATCCGCTTCGTCCGGTCGGGCTGATCGACAGCGTCGTGGATGTGCTGCAGCGCGAGCAGTTGGACACAGTCTTTGCGGCGCGGGAAGAGCGGCACCGGTTTTGGCGCGCGGCGGACGGAGGCTTGGTGCAGGTGGAGCCTGAAGACGGCGATCGGACACGCGACCGCGTTCAGCCGGTGTATAAAGAGCTGGCCGGGATGGCCTCGGCGGTCCGGGCCGAGGTGATCCGCGCCGGCCAGCGGGTGGGCGCGAAGGTCGGCCTCGTGCCGGTGCGCGGGCCGGAGAGCGCCGTGGATCTGCATGATGCGGACGGGTGGGCGCTGGCGGAGCATTGGCTCGCGGCCGCGGGCCAAGGGGAGCTGGCCTGATGTGCGGCATCGCCGGCGTCTGCGCCGCGCCCCGGGCAGGTGCGTCCCCACGCACCGTGCGCGCGATGTGCGAGGCGCTGGCGCACCGCGGGCCGGATGACGAAGGGTACGCCTGGCGCGGTGCCGACGGCCGGTGGGCGCAGGCGGCCGGATTCGAACCAGACGATGCCGCGCTGCCCGAGGCGCCGGCGTCGGTTGTGCTGGGCCACCGCCGGCTCGCCATCCTGGACCCATCGGCCGCCGGGCACCAACCCATGGCGTCGGCCGACAGGCGGGTGTGGATCACCTACAACGGCGAGCTATACAACTTCATCGAGCTGCGGCAGGAGCTGACGCAGGCTGGCGACGCGTTCACGACTGCGTCCGACACCGAGGTTGTGCTCGCCGCGTACCGGCGCTGGGGTGCTGAGTGCCTGCACCGGTTCAACGGCATGTGGGCGTTCGCGCTCTGGGATGAAGCCCGCGGGCGGCTCCTGTGCGCGAGGGACCGGCTGGGCGTCAAGCCGTTCTATTACCGGTGGGACGGGCAGCGGCTGTGGTTCGCGTCCGAGATCAAAGCGCTGCTCGCGGTGCCAGGCACGCCGCGGCGGCCGGATGAGCAGACCGTTTTCCATTACCTCAGCGAAGGCTTCGGGTACACGGACAACACCGACCGCACGTTTTTTGAGGACATTCGACAGCTGCCGCCGGGCTGCGTGCTGGAGCTGTCCCAGGGGCAGCTGACGGTCACGCGCTACTGGGAGCTGCCGGCCGGTGAAATACGTATCAGTGCTGAGGAGGCGGCCATCGAGTTCCGCCGGCTGTTCTTGGACGCGGTGCGGGTGCGCTTGCGCGCCGACACGGTCGTCGGCAGCACGCTCAGCGGCGGGCTGGACTCCTCCGCCGTCACGTGCGCTGCGCTGTCGCTCAGCGCGCAGCGGCCCTGGCCGGTGTTCTCCTCCACGTTCGAGGGCCTGGCATCGGATGAGCGCTGTTACGCCGCGCTGATCGCGGACCGCGCCGGAGTGCAGCCGCACTGGGTCAGCCCGGGCCCTGAAGCCTGCTGGCAGGCGCTGCCGCGCATCGTCGCGCAGATGGAGGAGCCATTCACGCACTTGAACGCCGTCACGCTGTGGCACTTGCTGCGCGAGGCGCACCAGGCCGGCGTGCGCGTCGTGCTCAACGGCCACGGCGGGGATGAGGCGCTGGCCGGATACCGGAAGGACACGGTGTTCCGCTGCGCTGACCTGCTTCGGCAGGGCCGCTGGGCTGCGCTGGGCGCGGAGCTGGATGCTGCGCGCCGGTTGGAGGGCACGCGCCGCGCCGAGCTGGTGTTGGCCAGCGCCGGACTGATCGCCCGCCGGGCGGTGCCGGACCGGCTCAAGGACGCAGTGCGCCGCGTCCCGGGCTATGCCGCGTGGCGGTTGTCGCACCTGCAGCCCGCGTTCGTGCGCCGGGCGCAGGATTACGTCCACGCGCCGCGCCGTCAGACCAGCTTCCTGGCCGAGTCTGCGGAGATGTCGTACCGGCTGTATCCGATCCCTGGGTGGCTGCGCGCCGAAGACCGGCTCGGCATGGCGCAGGCGGTGGAATCGCGGTCACCGTTTCTGGATTACCGGCTCGTGGAGTTCTGCCTGCGGCTGCCGGGCGAGGTGAAACTGCGCGGCGGGGTGCGCAAGCGGCTCCTGCGCGAGGCGGTGGGCGATCTGCTCCCGTCGGCGATCCGGGACCGGCAGGACAAGATGGGGTTTCCCACGCCGGTCGAATCATGGCTGCGGACCGCGTACCGCGAGCGCGTGCGGGCGTTGCTGGCCTCGCCCGAGTTCGCGGGACGGGGGATCGTGGAGCCGCGCGCGGCGCTGCGCCTCTTCGAGCGGCACTGCGCCGGCGAGGTGAACGCGCGCTTTACCTTGTGGAGTTGGATCAATCTCGAGCTATGGTTCCGGCAGATGATCGAGGCATCGCCTACCGCGGAGGGCATCCACGAGCCGGTCACGGTGGCGGCAACGGTGTCGTGAGCAGAGGAGCGAAGATGGCATCCGGCGTGTTGGATCGCGGCGTGGCGGACGTGTACGCCCGGTTCCCATTTCCCAAGCGCGACGCGCGCGGCGTCACGCGCATGAACCAGGACCTGATCGAGAAAATGGCGCTGCTGGGCGTGCCCTTAACAAGTCTGGCCGGGGTGCGGCTGCTGGACGCCGGCTGCGGCACCGGCGAGCTGAGCTGTCTCATGGCTGAGCACGGCGCCCAGGTCACCTCAATCGACGTCTCCGAGCCCTCGCTCGACTACGCGCGGAAACTGGCGGCGAGCCGTGAGGTGTCGGTGAACTTCCTGCACGGGTCGCTGCTACGCTACCCATGGGAGCCGGGCAGTTTTGACGGCATCGTCTCGCACATGGTGCTGCACCACACCGAGGACCCGGAGCGCGGCTTTGCCAACCTGGCCCGCGCGCTCAAGCCGGGCGGCTGGATGATCGTGCGCGTGTTCACCTTCTGGGGCAGTTTCAGCCCGTTCCAGACCACGCCACTGTGGAAGCTGTGGATTGTGCGCAGCCTCGCGCGCACGCCGGACGCGCGGGTGCGCCTGGCGGAACAGTTGTTCTACCGGCCGGGGATGGAAGCGCAGTACGGTGTGGACAAGATGACCTACCTGTCCGATGCGTTCGCAGTCCCGCAAATCCGCCACCATGCATACGGCGAGCTGCTCGGCTGGTGCCGCCGGCACGGCATCCGCTATGAGCGCTCGACACCGCCGATGGAGTTCCGGCAGTTCGTGGACCTGCTCCTGGACCCGTCCCGGGCCAGCCAGACGGTGCGCGGGCGCTGGTTCCGGCGGCTCGGGCAAGCGGCCTTGACCGTGCTGCCGCTGCACCGGCTGCCGGGCATGGACCGGCCGACTTGGCTCTCGCGCGGGCTCTCGCAGGCGGTCACGGCGTTCAGCGCGGCGAACATGGTCACCATCATCGGGAGGAAGCCGACCGCGCCATGACCCAGCTTGTCCCGCGCTGGATCCTCGGGGTGCACTACGGCCATGACGCGAATGCCGCGCTGCTGCGCGACGGGCAGGCGGTGTGGGCGATCGCCGAGGAGCGGCTCAACCGGACGAAACTCTCCGAGGGCTTCCCGCTCCTCTCCGTGGCCTGGGCGCTGCAGCAAGCGGGCCTGCGCCCTGACGAGATCGAGCTGGTCGCGGTCTGTGGCGCCTCGGAGCCGCTCGGCAGCCTGACGGCCATGCGTTACGCAATCGCCGGCACGCGCGAGCGGCCGGTGCCGCTGGGCTGGCGTTTGCTCAGCCATGCGGTCTCGCTGACGGATAACCTGCTGCCGTTCCTGCGGCTGCGCCTGGCGCTGAACCAATGGATCGTGCGCCGCACCGTGCGCGCACTCGGCTTCAGCCGCGCGCGCATCCGTTTCGTGGATCATGCGCTGGCCCACGCGGCCAGCGCGTATTATGCGTCCGGCTGGACGGACGAGGAGCGCGTGCTCGTCGTCTCGGTGGACGGCAAGGGCGACGGGCTGTCGCACCGCACATGCGTGGCGGAGCGCGGGCGGCTGCGCACGGTGGCCCGGACGCGCGACTATGACTCGATCGGGTACCTGTACCTGACTGCGACGAAACACCTGGGCTTCATCCCGCTGCGCCATGAGGGGAAGGTAACCGGGCTGGCCGCGTTCGGCCGCGGCGAGCTGGTAGACCGGGTGCCGTGCCCGGTGCGCGTCGACGGCGCGCTGCGCTTCCGCAGCGGGCTGATCGGGCTGCCGTGGCGGCTGTCGCGGTACCTGATCTACGCGCGGCTGCTCGTGACGCGGCCGCGGCTGCTCCGGGAGCTGCTGTGCTACTCCTCAACCATCAAGGCGCACTTCGTCAAGCAGCGCTGGCTTGAGTTCTACCAGGCGCACTTCAACCACGGGCAGCAGCCGCGCGAGGAGGTGGCTGCCTACGCGCAGGCGCATTTGGAGCGCACCATCGTCGAGCTGGTGCGGCAGAGCCTGCGGACCTTCGGCCGGTCGGCCTTATGCGTGGCAGGCGGCGTCTTCGCGAACGTGAAGTTGAACCAGCGCCTCCAGGAGCTGCCAGAAGTCGAGCGGTTCTACGTGCAGCCGGCGATGGGTGACGGGGGCCTCAGTTTGGGCGCAGCGTGGCATGCGTGGGCCGCGGCGCACCCGCGTGATGCGCGCGTCGTGCCGCCAGGGCTGCCGCACGTGTACCTGGGCACCGGGTACTCTGATGCGCAGATCGAGGCAGCGCTGCGCGCCGACGGGCTGCCCTACCGCCGTTCCGCCGTGCTGGCCGAGGATGTGGCCGAGGCGCTGGCCGCAGGGAAGATCGTCGGCCTCTTCACCGGCCGCATGGAGTGGGGGCCACGGGCGCTGGGGGCGCGCTCGATCCTCGCGCACCCGAAAGACCGCGCCGTGAATGACTGGCTCAACCGGCGCCTGCGGCGGTCGGAGTTCATGCCGTTCGCGCCCAGCGTGTTGGCGGAGGACGCGGCGGAATACTTTCTGCGGTACCGGCCCTCGCAGACGGCGGCGCGGTTTATGACCGTGACGTACGATGTCGAGCCGTCGCTCGTGGAGCGGGTGGCGGGCGTCGTGCATGTGGACCGGACCGCGCGGCCGCAGGTGGTGTTCCGGGAGGACCACCCGCTGTATTATGACATTATCGCGGCCTTCAAGCGGCGCACCGGCACGCCCATGGTCATCAACACAAGCTTCAATATCCACGAGGAGCCGATCATCCATTCGCCGGCGGACGCGATCCGCGCGTTCCGTCAAGGCGCCGTGGACCTGCTCGCCGTCGGGCCGTTCCTCGTCGATGCGGCGCAGGTGTCCGGGATCGAGGCGCCGGCCGGCGGCGTGGCGACCGTCTCTGCCGCGGAGTCGCAGTTCGCCTGACGATGAGCGGCATCCGCACCGTGTCCCGGGGGATCGTATTCAAGAGCCTGAGCACCGCGCTCGGCGGGGTGCTGACGCTGACGCTCTCCGTGCTGCTGACGCGCAAGTTCGGGCGCGAGGCGTACGGCTGGCTGGTGATGGCGTACACCGTGGTCAACCTGGCTCCGGTGCTGACTGAGGCCGGCGTGAAGGGCGGGCTGCGGCGCTTCCTGCCGGTGGCGCTGCGCGATGCGGACCAGGTCCGGGCCGGTGCGTTGCTGCGCGCGGCGACCGCGGTGCAATTGGCTGGGGTGGCGGTGTTCACGCCGCTCATGCTGTTGGGTGCCGGGCCGCTCTCCGGCGCGTTCTTCCGCCGGCCGGAGCTGCACACGCTGTTCCTGGCCGGCGCGGTGTGCGCCCTTGGGGTGGCGCTGATGGACTATGTGCTGTCGGTCTACCAGGCGATGGAGCGCTGGGCCACGGAGGCGGCTCTGAGCCTGGCGTACCTGGGGTTGTACCTGGGCCTGAGCCTGTTCGTGATCTGGGGGTTGGGGGCCCGGCTGCAGGGCGTCCTCTGGGCGAACGCGACCGCCGCGGTCCTGACCGTCGGGGCCGGCTGGGCGCTCGCACCCCAGTGGGTCCGGCTGGCCTGGCGGCCGTCGCCTGGGCTGGCGGTGACCGGCCGGGAGCTGATGCGCTTCGGGATGCCGCTCGTCGTCATCAATATGAATTTTCTGCTGCTGCAGTGGTTCGATAAGGCGCTGCTCGGGCGCTATTCGAGCGCTGAGAACCTGGCGGCGTTCTACATCGCGTTCCTGTTCGTGAACGCGCTCATGGTGTTCGTGAAAGTGCTGGTCCACGTGCTCATGCCGTACCTGGCCCGCTTGGAAGGCGCGAGCGCTGCGGAGTTGTCGCCGCGCTTCAACCGGCTGTCCAAATGGTTCCTGCAGCTGAGCGTGTTCGCGGGGGCGGCGGCCTACTTCTTCATTGATCCGGTCATCCGGGCGCTCTACGGGCCGGCGTTTGAGCCGTCCATCACCATGTTCCGCTGGATGCTGCCGCTGTTCATCATGCGGACGGTGTACCAGCCGGTCGGGATGTTCACCGTCAATGTGTTCGGGGAGACTGGGGTGAGCCTGAAACTGAACATGATCACCGCCACGCTGGTTGTCGTCTGTAATTTGATCCTCATTCCGCGCTTCGGGGTGCCGGGGGCGTTGGCCGCCAACACGCTGGCGTACGGGTTGTCCTTCGTGGTCTTGCCCTTCGGCTTGCCGCAGGTCTGCCGCTTGCTGGCGCTGAAGGGGTGGTTGCGCGAGGCGGCCTCCGCCGCAGGTGTGACGGCGTTGTGCCTACTCGCCGCGTGGCAAGCCTGGCCGCCGGTGGTCTCCGGCGTGGCGGTCCTGGCGGCGTATGCGGCGCTGCTGGGCCTGACGCGCGCGTGGCGGCGTGAGGACTGGGACCTATTCCGCCAGGTGCTCTCCGGCATGCGCCAGGCGCTCGCGGTGCGGGGGGCCGCATGAGCGAGCCATTAATGGCCGGCCGCCAGGCCCAGCCGGGGTCCCGGGTGCGCCCGCAGACCATGCTGGCGGTGAGCGTCGTGATCCCGGCGTACAACGAGGAGGGCGGCGTTGTTGAGGCAGTGCGCCGCGTCAGCCAGGCGTTCCTCCGCGAGGAGTGGCCGCACGAGATCATCCTGGTCAACGACTGCTCCACGGACAGCACCGCCGGCCGGCTGCGCGAGCTCACCGGTCGCGTGCAGGTGGTGACCCACGAGATCAACCGCGGCTACGGCGCGTCGCTGCTGAGCGGGATCCGCCGCGCGCGTTACGACGTCATCGCCATCATCGACGCGGACGGGACATACCCGTACGAGGAGCTGCCCATGCTGGTGAGGCAGCTCGAAGGCACCGACATGGTCGTGGGCGCGCGCCTCGGGCCTGGGTCGCGCGGCCCATGGATGCGCCGGCCGGCCAAATGGCTGTTGGGGCAGCTGGCGAACTACCTGACCGGCCAGCGGATCCCGGACTTAAACTCCGGCATGCGGGTGATGCGGCGGCCCATCGTGATGCAGTTCCGCCGGCTACTGCCCCCCAACTTTTCCTTCACGACGACGATTACGCTGGCGATGCTCACGAACCAGTACGCGGTGCGGTACGTCCCCATCACCTACCAGCGCCGCATCGGCCGCTCCAAGATCCACCCGGTGCGCGACACGTTCAATTTCCTCCAGCTCATCATCCGGACGGTGATGTATTTCGCGCCGCTGAAGGTGTTTCTCCCGCTCAGCCTCAGCTTGCTGGCCGGCACCATCGCCTCGGGGGTCATGGACGTGCGGGCCAACAACCTGACGGACAAGACCGTCTTCTTCTTCATCGGGTTCATGATGACGCTGGCCATCGGCTGCCTCGCAGACCTGATCGACAAGCGCCTGGGGGTGTCGGAATGAACCCAGCCACCACGGCCGCGTCGGCGCAGGCCGCGACCGGCCAGGCGGCCGGCGGGGGCGGGGACGCGCCCGAAGTTTCGGCGGTCGTGCTCTCCTGGAACCGGCAGGCGATGCTGCGGCGCTGCCTGCGGGCGCTGCAGCGGCAGCACCGTCCGCCGGCCGAGGTCGTGGTGGTGGACAACGGCTCCACGGACGGCACCGAGCGCATGCTCGCCGCAGAGTTCCCGGACGTGCGCCTCATCCGGCTCAGCTACGACACCGGCATCGACGGGTTCAACGTGGGCGCGCTGAACGCGCAGCACGAGCTGATCGTGCTGCTGGACGACGATTCGGAGTTGGCCGAGGACTGGCTGCGAGAGGCGGTGACCCTGTTGCAGCAGGAGTCGGAGACGACGGCGATCATCACCTCGGTGGTGGTCGAGGCCGGGATGCCGGAGGAGGTCATCGCCCAACAGCGGGCGCCGACGCAGCCGTATCAGTCCTCGTTCATGGGCGGCGCGGCGCTTGTGCGCCGCGGCGTGTTCGTCGAGACCGGGATGTACCGGCGGGAGTTTTTCCTGTTCGGCAACGAGCGCGACTTCGCGGCGCGGCTGCTCAACCGCGGCTACCGGATCCGCCTCTGCCCAACGGCGACGGTGTTCCACCAACGCGGATACGGCGTCCGGCTCGGGCCGGAGAGCCTGTATTACCACATCCGGAACAACATCTGGTATGTGGCGATGTACTATCCGGCGGGTGCCATCTTCCGCCTGCTCGGCAAGAGCGCGCTGGCCCTTGTGGGCGTGCGCGCCTCCGCTCGCGGGCCGCGGCGGGCCGAGGTGGGCCTGCAGCAGCTGCTGCGCGAGCTGCGCCATGGGCGCAACGCGTGGATCGCGCTCTGCGCCGTGGGGGCCGCGCTGCGCGGGCTACCGCGCTGGCTGCGGCACCGCGCCGTGTGCCGGCATCCGGATTTCACCACCATCCTATGAGAGGGACCATGAGCAGAGCGGCCGTGAAGCGCGGGGCCATGAAAGTCGTCATCCTATGCGGGGGGCGGGGCACCCGGCTCTCCGAGGAAACGTCGGTCAAGCCCAAGCCGATGGTCGAGGTGGGGGGCCGTCCGATCCTGTGGCACATCATGCGGTACTACGCAGCGTTTGGCTGCCGGGAGTTCGTCGTGGCCCTCGGCTACAAAGGCGAGGAGATCAAGCGGTACTTCCTCAATTACCGGGAGCTGAACAGCAGCCTCACTGTGGACCTCAAGCGCGGGGAGGTCACGGTCCATGCCGGCGACCTGGAAGACTGGACGGTGCATCTGATTGACACCGGGCTCACGACGCAGACCGGCGGCCGGCTCAAGCGGCTGGCCCCGTGGATCGGGCGCCAAACGTTTCTGATGACATACGGCGACGGGGTCTCGGACGTGGACGTGCGGCGGCTGATGGCCTTCCACCGCAAGCAGGGCCGGCTGGCCACGGTCACTGCGGTGCGGCCGCCGGCCCGGTTCGGCGGGCTCATCTTCGACGGCCCGGCCGTGCGGGAGTTCACGGAGAAGCCGCAGATCGGCGAAGGCTGGGTCAACGGCGGATTTTTCGTGCTCGAGCCGGAGGTGCTCAAGTACTTGAAGGATGATGCCATGATGTTCGAGCGGGAACCGCTGGAGCGGCTCGCACAGGATCAGCAGCTCAGCGCGTTCCGGCACGACGGGTTCTGGCAATGCGTGGATACCCGGCGCGATTTGGAGCTGTTGGAAGCGTTATGGCGGGACGGCGCACCGTGGAAGGTCTGGGCATGAGCGATTTTTGGCGCGGTAAGCGGGTGCTGGTGACCGGGGCGACCGGGCTCATCGGGTCATGGCTCGCCAAGGCGCTACTGGCGCGTGGCGCGGTGGTCACCGCCCTGGTCAAAGACATCGAACCGCAGTCCGAGCTGTACCGCAGCGGCGCGGCCAACGCCATCCGCATCGTGCAGGGGCGGCTGGAAGAGTATGCGGTCCTGGAGCGGGCGGTCAGCGAGCATGCTGTGGACTCGGTATTCCATCTGGCCGCGCAGGCGATCGTGCCGGTGGCCCGGCGCTCCCCCTTGGCGACATTCGAGTCCAACATCCGCGGGACCTACCACGTGCTGGAAGCGTGCCGGCAGCACCAGGACCAGGTGGCGCGGGTGGTGGTCGCCTCCAGCGACAAGGCGTACGGCGAACAGGCCGAGATCTACCGTGAGGACATGCGGCTGGACCCGGCCCACCCGTACGACGTGTCCAAGGCGTGCGGCGAGCTGCTTGCACGCTCCTACACCCGTACGTACGGGCTGCCGGTGGCGGTGGCGCGGTGCGGCAACATCTTCGGCGGCGGGGACCTCAATTGGAGCCGGATCGTCCCAGGCACGATCCGCGCCGCGCTGCTGCGTGAGCCGCTCATCATCCGCAGCAACGGGCGCCTGGTCCGGGACTACTTTTTCGTGAAGGACGCGGCCGAAGCGTACCTGGCGCTCGGCGAGCAGGTGCACCGGCCCGAGGTCAGCGGCGAAGCGTTCAATTTCAGCATGGAAACCCCGTTGAGCGTGCTGGACCTCGTGGCCCGCCTGCAGAAGCTACTGGCCGCCCCGGGGCTTGACACGGTCATCGCCGAAACGGCACAGGATGAGCTGACCCACCAAGCACTCTCCGCCAAGAAAGCGCGGGACGTGCTCGGCTGGCGGCCGCGTTGGGAGCTGGAGGAAGGGTTGGCCGAGACGATTGCCTGGTACCAGGAGTACTTTGCGAGGGAGGAAGTCGCCGGTGAACCTTCGCATGGGTGACGCCGGATGAGAGTGCTGATCATTGGCAGCTCGGGACAGATTGGCGCGACGCTGCGCAGCGCGTTTGAAACGCATGGCGCCGAGGTGGCGGCCACGTACCGCGCGCATCCGGTCCCCGGCGGCGTTCCCTTGGACGTGACCGATGCCGTGGCGGTCGCGCGCTGCATCGCGACGTCGCGGCCAGAGTTGATCTGCTTCGCGGCGAATGCACCCGGCGGGGTTGATCGGTGCCAGACGCATCCGGAGGAAGGCCGGGCGATGAATGCCGGCGCGCTGGAGACGCTCGCAGCCGCCGCCCCCGGTGTGCCGCTCGTGTACTTCTCCAGCGACTATGTTTTCGACGGGACCGCGGGACCGTATGCGGAAGGAGACCCAACCGGCCCGATCAATGCCTATGGGCGCGCCAAGCTGGAGGCCGAGTGTTTTTTGCTTGCCCGCGTGCCGTCCGCACTGGTCGTGCGGACCACGACGGTGTACGGCTGGAACCCGGCGTCCAAGAACGTGGCGATGCAGATCTGGGAACGGTTGGGACGCGGCGAACCGATGCAGGCCCCCAGTGATCAATGGTGCAATCCGACGCCGGCCGAGTATGCGGCCGATGCCACCGCGCGGCTCGCCCTGCGCCGGGTGCGCGGGCTCGTGCACATCGCCGGACAGGACTGGATGCCGCGCGCTGATTTCATGCGCGCGCTGGCCGAGGCGTTCGGCTTCGAACCTGGCCTGATCGTCCCGGTTACGACCGAGGCGCTGGGCCAGCCGGCGCCGCGGCCCTTGCGCGCCGGGCTGCGTACGGATCGAGTCGCGGAGCTGCTCGGCGAGCCGCCGCCGCGCCTGGCGACGGCGTTCGAAGCTTTGCGGCGCGTGCGCGCCGCGGCAGCGGTGCGATGAAACTGACGCCGTTGGCCGTGGCTGGCGCGTACGTCATTGCCGGGGAGCCACGCGAGGACGCCCGGGGGTTCTTCGCGCGCATGTTCTGCGCCGAAGAGCTCGCGGCGCACGGCCTGGAAGGCCGCATCGCACAGTGCAACCTGTCTTGGAACCATGCGCGCGGGACGCTCCGGGGGATGCATTACCAGACCGAGCCGTTCTCCGAGGTCAAGATCGTCCGGTGCACGCGCGGCAGCGTGTACGACGTGGTGTTCGACGTGCGGCCGGACTCGCCGACGTACGGCAAGCACGCCGCCGTGACGCTGACCGCCGAGAACCGGCTCATGTGCTACGTGCCGCGCGGCTGCGCGCACGGGTACCAGACGCTGGAGGCGGACTGCGAGGTCTTCTACACCGTGTCAGCGCCGTATGCGCCCAGCCATGAGCGCGGGATCCGCTGGGACGACCCGGCCATCAACATCGCCTGGCCGGTGGCCGACCCGATCCTCTCGCCCAGGGACCAGGGCCATCCCCACCTGGTGACGGCATGAGGCCCTCCGGCACGGCGTGGTGGCGACATACGGCCGGCTGGCGGCTGGCCGGGGCCTCGCTGGCCCTGAAGCTGACGCTGTTTCTGCTGACGCCGTACGCGATGCAACCGGACTCTGCCGGCCATCTGCTCAACGCGGCCGCCCTCCGCGACGGCCGGTGGGGCGATATCCATTTGAGTTTTCCGCTGGGCTATTCGGCGCTGGTGGCCGGCGTGGCTGGTTGGGTGGGGGACCCGGAGTTGGCCGGCAACGCGGTCTCGCTGGTCCTCTCCGCGCTGCTCGCAGTGCCGGTGTACGGCTTGGGGGTCGCGATCCTCGGCGCCCGTGCGGCCAGCTTGGGCACGGCGCTTGTGGTCTGTTTTCCGCTGCTGAATGTGTACGCGCCGATGGTGCTCTCGGACAGCGCGTACCTGACCGTGCTGGCCGCCGCAGTGGCCACCGGCTGGGCAGCGCTGGCGAGCGGCACAACGGCCGTCGGCGCGGCGGCCGGGATCATGTTCGGCGCGGCGTACCTGGTGCGGGAGGAGGGCATCGGATATGGCGCAGCCTTCGCCTTGCTGTGGGCTGCACGGCAATGGCGCGCCGCCGATCGCTTGGGCGGTGTGCTGCGGACCCTGGCGTACCTGGGTGGCTGGGCGGCGTTGGTGCTGCCGTACGTATGGTTCTTGCATTGGCGCACCGGCGGGGCATGGGTGCTGACCAGCCAGATGGGCAACGTGGCCGTTGACGTTGCGGCCGGGCAGGCGTTGACAGACCTCAGGGCCGCGCCTGGGTTCGCGTACGCGTTCTTGTTGCAGCACTCTGAGGCGTTCTTGATGAAATATCTCGGCAACTGGGAGCAGATGCTGGCGAGTGCGATCCCGCAGCTGGTGCCGGTGCCGCTGTTGGGGCTGGCCGCGATCGGCGTTGCCGGCCGGGCCGGCGGGGAACGGCTGACCGGCCGGCTGTATCTGCTGGCGATGCTGCTGCCGCCGATGTTCCTGATCCCGGTGTCCCATATCATCGCCCGCTACTTCTTGTGCCTGGTGCCGTGGCTGCTGCTCTTCGCCGCGGACGGCGTGCTCATTTGCCAGGAACGGCTCACTGGCGCGGCGGCCCGTTCTTGGGCCCGCGGCGCGGCGGCCGCGCTGGCCGCGGCCGTGGTCGTCCCGGTGCTAGCCGGACTGGTCCTCATCCCGTTACGGCCGCGGCTGGGGCTGCTGCCACTGTATGAAATCGAATACAAGCGCGCCGGGCAGTGGATGCAGGTCCACCTGCCGGCGTCGGCCCGGGTGCTGACGTCGGTGGGCGGCATCGATTACTATGCGCAGCGGCCGCGCGTGCTGGTGCGCCCGCCCGGCAGCCGCACCGTGCATGACACGCTGTCGCTGGACGACATCCTGACGCTGGCCGCCGATGGGGAGGCGCCCTGTTACCTGGTCGTGCAGGAGCGGTGGCCGCAGAAGACGCTGCTGCCGCTGCTCGATGAAACGCACGCGCCGGAGGCGCTCCGACCGGTCTATGTGGATACGACGTATCTAGGCGCCAAAGTGGTGGTGTATGAAGTGCGCGGGCGGCGGCCGGGATGAAAACGATCGAAGCGTGCAACCTGTGCGGCTCGGGTGAACGGCGGATGCGGTACCGGCAGCGGGACCTGACCTTCCCGGGGCGGGATGCGAGAGAGTACGAGATCTTCGAATGCGTCGGGTGCGGCTTGTTCTACCTGTCGCCGCAGGCCGAGACGCTGGAGGAGCTGCTGCGCATTTATCCACAGGACTACGAGGCGTACGCGTTCAGCCGCCGCTGGGTGATGGCGCTGCGTCGGCTCAGTTGGCGCCGCGAGCTGCGGTCGCTGCTGGCGGTCACTGCGCCGGAGAGCCGCATCCTCGAAGTTGGCTGCGCGACCGGGGAGTTTCTCGAGCTGCTGCGCCGGCACGGCCGTCCGCACGTGCAGGGGATCGAACTCAACCCCGAGGCCGCCGCACATGCGCGACAACGGTACGGGCTGGACGTCAGGGACGGCGACTTGCTGGACGCTGACCTGCCGGCGGGCGCGTATGACCTGATCATCATGCGGCATGTCCTGGAGCATGTGAGCGACCCGCTTACGACGCTGCGGCGCATCCACGCGCTGCTCGCGCCTGGCGGGCGCCTGGTCGTCTCGCTGCCCAACCCAGACTCGCTGGACGCGCGTGTCTTCGGCGCCACCTGGCGCGGCCATGAGGTCCCCAGGCATTTCTATAACTTTCCCCGGCGCACGCTTGCGGCGTACCTGCAGAAGGCCGGCCTGCGGCTGGAGCGCGAAGACCACTCGGTGTTCCCGAACGACTGGATCGTGAGCACCCGGTACTGGTTGACCGACCGGGGCTGGACCGCGGCTGCGAAGTTTTTCTCGCTGGGCAACCCGGTCGCGCTGGTCGCCTTCGCGCCGCTGGGCTTGCTCTCCGGCCTGTTGCGGCGCAGCACGCAAGTGCGATATGTGGCGGTCCGGCCGTGATGGGGATGCCGGCTGCAGAGCCCCTGGCGCGCGCTGCGCGGCCGCAGGCCACGGCGCACTACGGGGCCGATGCGCGGCCGGCGTGGCTGGACCGCATGTTCGACAAAGCCCCGTTCCTGCGGCTGCTGGAGGCGCCGATCCTGGACTTAGGTTCAGGCACGAACCATTTCAAGGCACAGTTCCCAGGGCAGCGGTACGTGCGGTTCGATGTGAATCCTGAGGACCGGCCGGACGTGGTGGGCGACGGCCTTGCACTGCCGTTTAAAGCCGGTAGCTTCGGCGGCGTGATCTGCGCGGACGTGCTGGAGCATGTGCCGGAACCAGGCCGCCTGCTGACGGAGATCCGCCGTGTGGTGCGGCCGGGCGGTCGGCTGTTCGTGTCCGCCCCGTTCCTGTACCCGTACCACCTGCACCCGGGGGACTATTACCGGTTCACCGAGATGGGGTTGGAATACGTGCTGCAGGCCGCCGGCTTCCGCGTGTTGCGCATGACGACCTATAGTACCGGGTTGTTCTCGTGCGTGGCCCGATGGGGCGTCTCCTGGACGTACGGCAAGCCCCGGTGGATGCAGTGGGTCCTCCAGCCGGCTGCGCGGGCGTGCGTGAGCCTCTTCAACCGGGTCGACGTGGCCAAGGACCGATTCGGCGTCTCGATTTTCTGCACGGCGGTGGCAGATGGCGCGCCGGGCTGAACGCGCGCCGGTGACGGTCGGGCTGCTGGGCAGCCGGCCGCTCGGCACGCAGGTGCTGCGCTACCTCGCACGGCGCCGGGACGTGCGCCTTGTCGGCGTTGTGGCGCCGCCCTTCCGCGGGTGGTGGCGCGAGGACCTGGCCGCCACTGCGCGGCGGCTGCGCGTGCCGGTGGTCTCAGCCGCGGCGCTGTTCGCTGCGCGGCCCGCGCTCGTCGTGAGCGTGAACTACTGGCGGCGGCTGCCGCTGCGGTGGGTGCGCCAGGTGCCGCTCGGGGTCGTCAACCTGCACCATTCCTACCGGCTGCGCCTGCGGGGCCGGTACTCGACCACGTTCGCGATCCTGCGCGCGCGGGCCGACCGGTACTGGCGGCACGGCACCACGCTGCACTACGTGACCGGCACGCTGGACGGCGGCCCGATCATCGCGACCCGGGCATGCCCTATTCGGGCGGAGGACACGGCGGCCACACTCTTCGCCCGCGTGGAAGTGTTGGCGTCCCGGATGTTCCGGGACGCGTTTCCGGCGCTGTTGCGCGGCCGGGTGCGCACCCGGCCGCCCTCGCCCCGGTGGTGGGCGTACCGCCGCGGCAGCATCAAGGACAAGGCGGTGGACCCGGCATGGCCGCCGGAGCGGATCTATGATTTCGTGCGTGCCTGGACGTTTCCAGGGCGGCCGCGCCCATATCTGCGGTGCGGCGACCGCAAGGTATACCTGACACTCTCGGATGGCCATGACGACAACGGACACTGACCTGATCCTGCGCGGCTCGCCTCGGCGCAGCCTCTACGGGCTGCTGGCGTTCGCGCTGCTGCTGCGGCTGGCGTACGTGCTCGCGTGCCCGCAGCTGCCGCTGGAGAGCGAGCCGTACGGGTATCACCAGCTCGCGGTCCGGTGGGCGGCCGGCGGCGGCTTCCCGAGTTGGGCCGAGAGCGACTACGAGATCGCCAAGCCGCCGCTGTACACGCTCTTCCTCGGTGCGCTGTACGCAGTGGCCGGTCCGCGGCCCGAGGTGGCGCGCGCGGCGCAAGCCCTTGTGTGGATGCTGGTGGTCTGGTGCACGTTCCTGCTCGCGCGGCGCGTCACCGGCCGGGACGCGATCGCCTGGGCGGCTGCGGCGCTGGTGGCGGTCTTGCCGGGGGCGGTCGCGTACACCGGGTTGCTGTTCACCGAAAGCCTGTTCACGCTCGCGTACGTGCTGTTCGCGCTCAGCCTTGTGGCCGCGCTGGAGCGGTCGGGTGTGTGGGCGTTCGCGCGCTGCGGCGCGGTGGCCGGCGTGGTCGCGCTGATCAGCGCCCGCGCGCAGTACCTGCCGCTACTGGTCGCCGCTGTCATGCTCTGGCGCGTCCGGCCCCTGCGCCGCTCGGCCGCCGCCGCCGCCGCACTGACGGTCGGGTTCCTGCTGACGGTGGCCCCGTGGACCGTCTGGAGCACGCGCACGGCCGGGCGGTTCGTGTTCCTGACGACGTACCAGCACAACAACAGCCTCTGGCTTGCGTTCAATCGGGAGGGCATCACCGAACTGGATTACACGCGCGAGCCGCTAAAGTCTTTGGCCGCAGGTCGCCCATCGCTGGAGCGCCAGCGCCTGCTGCAGGAGCGTGCCTGGCAGGACCTGCGCCGCTATCCGGGGGACTATGTCCGTAATTCGTTCGTGCGGTTCCTGAAGCTGTGGGGTGCCAGCCATGCCAACAATATGCCTGGGCTGCGCGAGGCCACCCGGGCGCTATGGGTCCGGCACGACTGGCCGCGGCTCGGCGTGAAGGCTGCGTGGTTCGCCGTGCATGCAGGCCTGACGATGCTGGGGTTCCTCGGGATGTGGCGCCACCGGCGCGCCTGGCCGTACGGTTGGGTCCTGATGGTCCCGGTCGTCTATCTGACTGCGCTGCACAGCTTCCTCGTCACGTCGCCCAGATTCCAGGTGCCGATGTGGCCGTTCATCGCCATCTTTGCGGCCGCGCTGCTCGCAGGCCGGGAGGAGGCGGCATGACGCTGCCTCGCGCGCCGCGCTGGGCACTGGTTGCCGCGCTTGCTGCCTCCGTCGCCCTCAGCGGCTACGGCCTGGCATGGGGCGTGCCGGACCGGTGGAACGTGGACGAGCAGGTGGGCAAGTCGCTGCGCCTGCTGGCCGCCGGTTCGCCGCTGGCGGTGGTGGACCCGGCGCACCCACAACTGTACAACTTCGTGCTGGCCAGCGCGCTGGGCGCGTATCTTGCGGTGCGCGTCGCCGCCGGCATGCCGATGGATGGATTGGCCGGCGTCAGCTCCTGGCTCGGCCTGACCCTGCGGGACCCGTCCCTCGCCGCCCAGCTGACGTTGGTGGGCCGAGGGCTCAGCGTGCTGCTGGGCTTCGCGAGCTTATGGCTGCTATTTCGGATCGGCTGCCGGCTCACTGGCCCGCGCGCCGCGGCCTGGGCGGTGGCATGCTGGGCCGTGTCGCTGGGGTTCATCGAGACGCACCATGTGGCTAAGCACACGCCGCTTGTGGTGCTGCTGGTGCTGGCGGTCTGGCTCGCGTGCCTGCGCTGCCACGAGGCGCCGACGTTGCGCCGGTGGGCCGCGGCCTGGGCGCTTGGCGGCTTGGCCGTCACCGCCAAGCTAGACGGCGCCATCGCGCTGATTCCGCTCACCGGCTTGGTATGGTTACTGCGCCGTCCGGCTGCAGCCCGTCCGGCGGTCTGGGGTGCGTGGGCGTTTGGGGCGTTCGCCGGCGGTCTTGCGGCCGGGTGGCCAGCGCTGTTTACCGGCCAGTGGCACGCGTATGCGTCGGCGGCGGATCAAGTGTTCATCGGCTCGCTGCCCGACGTCTCGGCCGAATCGGCCGGCCGGCTGCTGGCGCGCGCCGGAGAGATCCTCAAACAGCTCGGCATGATGTTCTCGCCTTATCTGGCATGGGTGGCTGCGGCCGGGGTGCTGACGTGGCGCCGCACCGCTGCGTCGCCTTGGTGGCGGGTCGCGGCGCTGTTCTTGGCCTCGTACGGCGCGGTCGCCGTCGGGTTCTACCTGCGGTATGAGGGCGCGCACACCAAATGGCTGATCCACGCGATGCCATGGCTGTCGTTACTGGCCGGCGCATGGATGGCGCGCGCCTGGGACCGGCCAGGGGCCTGGCAGCGGGCCGTGGTCCTCGCCAGCCTGGCGCTGGCGGCCGGGTACACATGGCGGGCCGACGCGGTGTTTGCGGCCGGGGACAGCCGGTACCGGTCTACGCGCTGGCTGGTGGATGCGGTGCCAGCCGGCACGACGGTGGAGTATTTCCAGGAGCTGGATCTGGTGTTTGCCTCATCCGTGCTGCGGGCGCATGACGTGATCCATTACGGTCGCCGGTCGCAGCCAGATGTCCCGGCCGGCTTTGCGCAGCCGGTGGACCCGCAGGCCCGGCAGGCGTATGAAGCGCGCCTGCGCCGGGATGGTCCGGCCAGCCAGCTGCTCGTGGTCGCCGTTGGCTCAGATTTCCTGGGTCCTGCGCCGGCTGAAGATGCGCCCTTCCTCTATGAGGTGCTGGCCGGCCGGCTGCCGGCGTATCAGCTGGCGCAGGAGTTTTCATGCCCAGAATCGTTCTGGTGGTCTCCGCGGCCTGCGTACACCTGTCCGGTGATCCGCATCTATCAGCGGGCACCGTCGGTGCTGGCGAGCGCGCTTGGCGAGGGCCTCCAGTGATGGCGACTGAATCGGTGGCGTGGCCGGTGGAGGCGCTGCGCGCTTCCGACGCGCCGGAGCCGGAGCTCTCCATCGTGATCCCTGCGTATAACGAAGAGCGCGGCATCGTGGCGACGGTGGAGCGAACGCTGGCCGCGCTTTCCGGGATCTCGGCGGCCGGCCCGGTGCAGGGAATTGAAGTGATCGTCGTGGACGACGGGTCCACCGACCGGACCGCGGAGCTGGTGACCACCCTGCCTGGGGCGCGCCTGATCCGGCACCCGCGCAACCGCGGCTACGGCGCCGCGCTCAAGACCGGGTTTGCCGCGGCGCGGGGCCAGTGGCTGGCGTTCATGGACGGTGATGGCACCTGCGATCCGGCCGCCTTCGGCGCGCTGTGCCGCGCACTGCGCGAGCGCTCCGCCGACCTGGTCATCGGCACGCGGCTGGGCGAGGGGTCGCGCATGCCAGGTATTCGCCGCTTCGGGAACCGATTCTATGCCCAGGTCGTGCGGCTGTGGGCGCAGCGGCAGGTCACCGACGTGGCGAGCGGCATGCGCGTCATGCGTCGGTCGGCCTACGACGCGCTGGAGCCGCTGTTGCCTGACGGACTGCACTTCACGCCGGCGATGAGCTGCCGCGCGCTGTTGGATGACCGCCTGGCGGTCGCCGAGGTGGCGATCCCGTACATCGAGCGTATCGGCCAGTCCAAATTGCGGGTGCTGGAAGATGGCTGGCGCTTCCTGCGCACGATCGTCGAGATCGCAGTGCTCCACCGGCCGTGGCGCTTGTTCGGCCTGGCCGGTGCTGCGCTGCTCGCCATGGCCGCGGTGGTCGCGCTCTGGGCCGCGTGGTCATCCGTTTCTCGGCCGCTGGGCGACTGGCTTGCGTTCCGCATGACCGTGATCATGGCATCCGCCAGCGCCGGGCTGGCCCTCGTGACGACAGGGGTCGAGGCGCAGCGGCTCGTGGATGGCGCACTCGGTCGGCCGGCACTGACCGGCCGCGGTGGAAAGCTGCTCAGTCTGGTGCTGCACTGTGAACGGCATGGGATGCTGTACGGGCTGGCCCTCGCGGTTGTGGCCATCACCGTGTTGTGGGTCAAGCCGGTCCAAGAGTATCTGGCGCACCATCACTTGGCCAATACCTGGCCGTGGTTCTTGTTCGGGGGCATCTTGGGGCTGACTGCTGTCCAGTTGGCCGCGCTCGGCATCTTGGGGTTCGTGGTGAACGGCTTGGCCCGCGAGGGCCGGGGCAGGGCCCAATGAGCGTGAGGCCGCCGGGCGGATGGCTGGGTTGGAGCGCTGCATTCGCAGCGCTGCTGCTCATTGCGTTCGTGCCTGCGACCGGCCTGCTGACGCTCGCGCTTGTGTTTGCGTTGGCTCTGGGCAGCCGCTGGTTGCCTGCGGAGGACCGGGGCTGGCTCGTGCGCATGGCCGTCGCCGGCTGGGCCCTGCGGGTGCTCTTCGGCATGGTGTTCTATGCCGCCGTGGTGGCACAGGGCATGCCGGATGTGCTGGGGCCGGACGGACAGGCGTACACCCACCGTGGTTGGTATCTCGCGAACCTGGCGCGCGGTGGGTCAGCGTTCCAGGTGCCGAACCTGCGCGAGCAGAGCTTCCAAGGCCATCTGGAGATGGTCCGGTACTACCGGGAGACATGGCCGGATTGGCACGAGTATCAGCTGGGCGCCTTCACCGTCCTGATGGGGGCCAGCTATGTCCTTTTCGGATATGATCCGATCCTCTTCCGCGCGATCAACGCGGCGTGCGGAGTACTTACGGCGCTGCTCGGGTTCCTCGTCGCCAAGTCGCTGGCCGGCTCGCAGGCCGGGCGGATGACCATGCTGTTCCTGACCTGGCTGCCATCGCTGTTCGTGTTCTCCACGACGAACTTGCGGGACGCGGCGTCCATCGGCATGGGGATGGCGCTGCTCTGGTCGCTCGTGCGGTTCGCGGCCACACGGCGTCCTGTCTATTTGCTGGTCACGGCAGCGGCGATCGCCAGCGGCAACGCCCTGCGGGAGTTCTACAGCGCGATCCTCCTGGCCGTGACCATGTTCGCGCTGTTCGTGGCTTGGCCGGCGCGGTTGCGGCATAAGGTGGTCTACGCGGCCGCTGCGCTCTGGATGCTGGCGCTGCTGCCTCAGGCGAGGCCTGCGGTCATCCGCCTGCAACGAACGGCGCGGCTGGAGATCCTCAATCCCACGCGGCTCTTCTCGAGCCATGTGGGGTACGTGAATTCACCAGGCGTGAACTACCGAATCCTGCCGGATGTTGCGTATAAGGCGTTGACCGAGATTACCTTGACGCCACGGCAATGGGCCGCTGCCATGGCCCGGGGCGTCCTCCATGTGTTGTTCGAGCCGGCGCTGACGGTGCGCGGCTTGCGCGCCGCGCTGATGGGAGCGCTGACCGGCGTCACCGGGTTTGCGCTGGCGCTTGCGGTCTGCGCAGCGGTGTGGCTGTGGCGCGGCGGGGTTCCGGCGCAGGTCGCACCGTTGCTGGGGTACCTCGGCGTGTTCCTGGCGCTACTGGCGATCTCCGAGGGCAACGCCGGCACTGTATTCCGGCACCGCGACATTCTGATGCCGGCGGTCGCTCCGCTCGCAGCCGCAGGCTGGATCCACTTGCGTAGGCTCCGGGGCGAACAGCCATGACTCGCGTGCTTTTCATTTCGCACGACGGTGCCCTGGATCCGCTCGGCGGGTCGCAGGTGGTCCCATATGCCTGCGAGCTGGCGGTCGGCGGCGCTGACATGACGCTGCTGACCTTCGAAAAACCTGCCCGCTGGCGTGACCGCGCAGTGCGCGAGCGGATGGCGCAGCGCCTGCGGCAGGCAGGCGTGCGGTGGCTGCCGTTGCGCTACCACCGGTGGCCGCCGGTGGCATCCACCGCAGTGGATGTGGCCCGCGCGGTCGCCGTTGGGCTGACCGCGGCCCGCAGGCACCGGGTCGAGGTCTTGCACGCGCGGGGCTACGTGGCGGCCGCAATCGCGCTCGGCATCCGGCAGGGCCATGATGCGGCGTTTGTCTTCGACATGCGCGGGTTTTGGGTGGATGAGCGCGAGGAAGGCGGCCTGTGGCCGGCCGGCGGATGGCGCGCCCGGTCTGCGCGGCGCTTCGAGGCGCGCGCGCTCGCGGCCGCCGATGCGGTGGTGACGCTCACCGAGCGCTCGCGCCTGACGCTGCAGACTGAGCCGCCGCTGCGCGGTCGCAGCACCGTAGTGCGCGTCATCCCCACCTGCGTGGACCTGGACCGGTTCCAGCCTGCACCGGAAGCGCCGGCGCTGTGGAGCTTCATTTATGCCGGCTCGGCCGGCACATGCTACCAGCTGGATCGTGCGGCCGCGTTCGTGGCCGTCGTGGCGCGCCGCCATCCTGAGGCGCGCCTGACGGTCCTGACGCCGGACCGCGGGCCGGCCGAAGCCGCGGTCCGCGCCGCCGGCCTGGAACCGCAGCGGGTCTGTTACGCGACTGCGCGGCACGACGAGGTGCCGTGCTGGCTGCAGGGGCATGCGGTGGGGCTGGCCTGGTACCGGGACGGCCGGTCCCGGCAGGCGTGCTGCCCGACCAAGATCGGGGAGTCATTGGCTTGCGGCTTACCGGTCGTGGTGTCCGCCGGCGTCGGCGATACCGATGCATGGTTGGCGCAGGAGCGCGCAGGGGTCGTGGTCCAAGACGGATCGGACGCAGCGGTGGCGGCCGGGACCGAAGCGCTGGAACGGCTGCTGGTTGCGGGCGGGGATGTGCGCGCGAGGTGCCGCGAGGTAGCGGCCCGGCGATTCGGGCTGACCGAAGGCGTCCAGGCGTATGGCGCAGTGTATCGCGCAGCGGTCGCGGCCCACGGGCTGGCGGCCGAAGCGTTCATGCCAGGAGTCACGTATGCCGTACACGGAAGCTGACACCATTCACGTGCCGTGCCCGCACTGCGAGGCGGACGCGCCACGCCTGCTGACGCGGCAGTATGAGGTGCTCGGGGTCGTGCAGTGCGGCCGGTGCCGGCTGCTCTATGTGACGCCGCGCCTGCGCGAGCCGGACAAGATTTACTGGGGCAAACGGGAAACGTACTGGGAGGAAGCGCGCCTGGTGTTCGAGGGGCGCGCCGCGCACCACCGGGACCCGAACTACCGGGCCGACTGGCGGCGCATCCGCCGGTATGTGCCGGGTGGCCGCATCCTGGACGTGGGCTGCAACGCCGGGTTCTTCCTTCGGCTGGGCCGCGGGCAGGGGTGGGACCTGTACGGGGTGGACCCCTCCCCAACGCTTTCCGCGCTGGCGCGCGAGCAGTTCGGCCTGAACGTGCAGGAAGCATTTCTTGAGCAGGCCGACTATCCAGAGGGGTTCTTCGACGTGGTGACGCTCTCGGACGTGTTCGAGCATCTATGGCAGCCGCGGGCGATGCTCGCGGCCATCCGCCGGGTGCTGCGCCCGGACGGCCTGCTCTACATCAAGGTTCCGAACGGCGCCTTCAACATCCTGAAATGGCGCCTGGCGCGCCTGGCGCGCGCCGAACGGTCGTTCGACCTCTTCGACGCGATCGAGCATGTGGTGCACTACACGGAAGGCACGCTGCGCACCATGCTGGAGGGTGCCGGGTTCCGCGTGGAGGAGTTCGCCATCGATCCGCCGGTGCAGGTGCCGGTGTGGAAGGCTTACGTCGGCCGCTACTACCAGTACCCGACGCCATGGCTGCTGGACCCGGTGCTGCAGACGGCGCGCCAGGCGTTCTATCTGGCGTCGCTGGCCGAGTGGGTGTTGCGCGGCGGGCACATCGGCGCGTGCGCCCCGAACTTGGTGGTGGTGGCCCGCTGCCTGCGGGACCCGGCCCAGCCTGCGCCGGCCCCTGCGGCACCGGCGCGCGAGTTGGAGACTGCCGTACCCTGATGCGCGTGCTCCTCTTAGCGCCGTATCCACCGGATCATGCGCCGAGCCAGCGCTTCCGCTTCGAGCAGTACCTCGAGGATTGGCGCCGCCACGGCGTCGCCTGCGAGGTCTCGCCGCTGCTGGATGCGGACGCGTACCGCACGCTGTACCAGTCCGGGCGGCATGCGCGCAAGGCCGCTGCGCTGCTGCGGGCGCTGGGCATCCGGCTGCAGGATGCGCGGCGGGCCCGCCGCTATGACGCTGTCTTTATCCACCGGGAGGCGTTCTTCCTCGGCCCGCCGGCCATCGAGTGGCTCATCCGGCGCGCCGGCGTGCCCATCATTTTCGATTTCGACGATGCGATCTACCTGCCCAACGTGTCCGCGGCCAACCGCGCGGTGGGCCGGTGGAAATGGCCGGAGAAATTCGCGCGCATTTTGAGCTGGAGCCGCGTGGTCATCGCTGGCAATGAGGGCTTGGCGCAGTACGCGCGCCAGTATGCCGCCGAGGTGTGCGTCATCCCGACCACGATCGATACCGCGTGGTACCGGCCGCAGGCCCCGAGGCCGGCCGGGGCGCCGGTACGCTTGGGCTGGAGCGGCAGCATGACCACGATCGACCACGTGCGCCTGCTGGAGCCGGTGTTCCGCACCCTGTGCGCCCGGTACCCGCTGCAGCTGCGGGTCATCGGCGATGCCGCGTTCCAGCTCTCTGGATTGCCGGTGGAAGCGTTGCCGTGGCGGCGCCAGACCGAGCTGGAGGATTTGGGCGGCGTGGATATCGGGGTCATGCCGCTGCCGGATGAGGACTGGGCCCGGGGCAAGTGCGGGCTGAAGGCGTTGCAGTACATGGCGCTCGGCATCCCGGCGGTGTGTTCGCCGGTGGGCGTCAACACGGCCATCATTGAAGACGGCGTGAACGGGCTCTTGGCCGACTCTCCGGAGGCATGGGTCGCCAAGCTGTCCCGGTTGATCGAGGATGCGGCGCTGCGGCAGCGGCTGGGGCAAGCCGGGCGGTCTACGGTGGAAATGCAGTATTCGGTGCGGGTCAATGCCCCGCGGTATCTTAAGGTGTTCGAGCGCGTGAGCGGCGCGCGGCTAGCGCCGGCGTCTCCGCGCCCTGTGGAGGGGATGTCGCATGCGACCGTTCATTGACGCGGACGGGCGGTTGTTCGGGCGCCTCAATCTTCTGGATGCGCTGGCGGCTGTGTTCCTGGCCGTGACCTGCGGGCTGATTGCCTCGGCGGCTGGACTATTCGACCGTGCCCAAAGCCAGGTCCAACTCCCGGCCCCTGTCTCCGTCGTGGTGGAGCCGCTGGTCGGGCCTCCCCAAACCTCTCTGCCGGCGCCAAGCTTACCGGGTAATTTCGTGCCGGCAACGTTGGAGGTGGACGCGTTGCTGTACGACCTGACGATCGACGAGGCGCAACAGCTGGCCGTGGGCGACCAGCACCTGGATGAGGTCGGGCGCTTGGCGCGGGAACTCGCGGCCATCTACCGGATCGAGCCGAGACGGCACATGATTGACGTGGAGCTGGGTTCGCGGGTCGCCGTGATCGAGCCCAAGGAGCGCCAGGCGCACGTGCGCATCCGGTTCCATGGCCACCGGGCGGAGGACATCTTCTTTATCGAGGGAGAGCAGCGGCTCCGCGCCGGGTCCCGGCTGCCGTTTATCACCTCGAAGTACCAGGCCACCTTCCGGCTCGCCACGATGGATACTCTGGCGACGCACCAGCTGCCGCCGATGACGGCAGAGTTCCGCGCCGTTTTGGTGGGGCTAACGCCCAAGACGGCGGCCCAGGTCGCGGTGGGCGATGTGCACCGCAACGCGATGGGTGAGGTGGTCGCGGAAATCCTGTCCGTGGGGCCGACCGAGCCGGAGCGGTTCGAGTTGAACCTGGAGCATGGCACGCTCCGGGGGGTTGACCCGGAGCAGCGGCAGATCAGCGTGACCCTTCGGATCCACGGTTACCGGGCCGAGAATTTCTTCTACTCCCAGGAGGACATTCGGGTACTGGCCAAGACCGACGTCCGCTACCATTTTGTGACGGACCAATACCAGGCGCGCTACTACCTCGTGCCGATGAGAGACTCTGTTGACGCGACTCGCTGAGGCCCCGGCGCCGGCGCGCGCGGTTCACACCGCGACGGTCTGCCACCTCATCGACCGGCTCGAGCGGGGCGGGGCGCAGACGCGACTGCTCAACGACCTGCGGCGGCTCGACCGCACGCGGTTCCGCCACGTGGTCGTGGCCGGCTACGGCCCGGCGGCAGAGCCGCTGGCCGCGGCGGGTGCCGAGGTCATCCTGTGGCCGCGGCTGGCCTGGTGGGACCTGCGGGCGATGCGCCGCCTGGCTCGGCTGCTCTGCGAGCGCAGCGTGGACATTGTGCACTCCCAGCTCTTCGACGCAGACCAGGCTGGCCGGCTTGCCGGCGCCTGGGCCAGGGTTCGCTGGCTCATCAGCACTGCGCAGTCGTCGATCTATGAGCCGGACGCGTCCGGACTCTACTCGCCGTGGCGGCGCGCCGTGGATAGGTGCGCGACGCGCCCGGCGCGCGTGCGGTTGATCGCTGTGTCCGAATGCGTCAAAGCCTCGCTGACGCGGCGCTTGGGGGTGCCGGCATCGCGCATCCGCGTGATCCCGAACCATGTGGAGCCGGCGGACTTTGACGGCATTGGGTCGGCGCAGGCCGACGGCCTGCGGGACGTCTTGGGAGCAGGCGCTGGCGAGCTGCTCATCCTGCTCGTCGCACGGCTGCATCCGGCGAAGGGGCATGCCGTGGCGCTGCAGGCCCTGGCGCGCATGCGCCGGCCGGCCCGCCTGGTGTGCGTGGGCGACGGGCCGATGCGCCAGCCGTTGGAGCGCCTGGCCGTCGACGCAGGCATCGGTGGCCGCGTGGCATGGCTGGGGGAGCGTGACGACGTCCCGGCGCTGCTGGCCGCGGCGGACGCGTTCATCCTGCCCTCGCGCAGCGAAGGGCTGCCGCTGACGTTGCTGGAAGCCATGGCCGCTCGTCGGGCGTGCGTGGCGAGCGATATCGGTCCGGTGCGTGAGGTCTTCGGCAGCGGCGCCGGCTTGACGGTGCCGGTGAACGACAGCGCAGCACTGGCCGCGGCGCTGGATACGCTGGCCGACGCACCAACGCTGCGGCAGCAGTTGGGCGCGGCGGCACGCGCCCGGGTGGAGGCGCGCTTCAGCGCCGAAGTGAACGTGCGCAAGCTGGAAGACTTTTATGACGAGCTGTTGACGGAGCCAGGATGCACCGCCGACTGATCGACGTGTTGGCCTGTCCTGCCTGTGGTGGCGCGTTTGCGCTGGCCGTGGAAGCCGAAGCAGAGGGCGAGGTGCGCACCGGGCGGCTGGCGTGCGCGGCCGGGCACGCGTATCCGGTCCGCGAGTTTGTCCCGCGCTTCGTGCCGCAGGATGCGTACGCGGCCAGCTTCAGCTTCGAGTGGCGCGCGCACCGCCGCACGCAGCTGGACTCGGCCAACCAAGGCACGCGCATGCGTGGCGCCTCGCGCGCCGCCTTCGCCGAGCGCGTGGATTTTCCGCTCGAGTCCCTGCGCGGGCGGCTCGTGCTGGACGTCGGTTGCGGTGCCGGCCGGTACGCCGAAGTAGCGTCCGACTATGGGGCCGAAGTCGTGGCGGTGGACTTAAGCTACGCGGTGGACAGCGCACGAGAGAACCTGCGCGGCCGCCCCGGTGTGCACGTGATCCAGGCGGACGTGTTTGCCCTGCCGTTGAAGCCCGGCACATTCGACGTCATCTACAGCTTCGGCGTGCTGCACCATACGCCGGACGCGGCGCGCGCCTTCGCGCAACTGCCGCGGCTGCTGAAGCCGGGCGGCGCGCTCAGCCTTTTCGTGTACAGCGCGTACAACAAGGCGATCGTGTACAGCAGCGCCTGCTGGCGGGCGCTGACCACGCGACTGCCGCGCCGCCTGCTCTACGTGCTGTGCTTCGTCGCCGTCCCGCTCTATTACCTTTACCGGCTGCCGGTGCTCGGCCGGTTGGGCCAAGCCGTGCTGGTCATCCCGATGTGGCCGGACTGGCGGTGGCGGGTGCTGGACATGTTCGACTGGTACGGCGCGCGGCACCAGTCCAAGCACACGCACGCCGAGGTGGACGGGTGGTTCCGGCAGGCCGGGCTGCGCGACCTGAAGATCTTCAAGGAGGAAGTCACGCTGATGGGACGCAAGCCGGAGGCCACGGCATGGGCCGCCCTGTCGTCATCCTAGGCGCCGGTCCGGCTGGTTTGGCCGCGGCCTGGAAGCTGGCCGAGGCCGGCCGCCAGGTCGTGGTGCTTGAGCAGCAGCCGTTCGTGGGCGGGATGGGCGCCACGCAACATCGCAACGGGTTGCGGTACGACTTCGGCCCCCACGCCTTCCACGACAAGCCGGGCGAGGTGATGCCCCTGGTCCGCTCGCTGGTGGGCGAGGAGCTGCTGACCGGGCCCATCAACATCCGGTTGCTGCTGGAAAACCGGCTGTACCGGTATCCTCTGAAGTTGGAGGAAGTTATCCGGAAGATGAACTTGCTGACGACCGCACGCATCTTCCTCGATTTCACGGTCGTATCGCTGCTGTACCAGTTCATCAGCGCGCCGGACGATAATTTCGAGTCCTGGGGCGTCAAACGCTTCGGCAAGACGCTCTACGACCTGTCCTTCGGCTACTACTCCGGCAAGGTGTGGGGCATCCCACCATCGGAGATCTCGCGGATCTTCGCTCGCGGCAAGCTGCTCAACCCGGGCTTTCGCGACATCATCAAGCGCCTGCTCGGCACCAGCAAAAAGGAGTTTTATTGGAAGACGTTCCTGTACCCACGGCAGGGCAGCGGCACCGTGTACGACCGGCTGGCTGCGCGCATCGAGGCGGCGGGCGGCACGATCGTCCGCGGCGCCGAGGTCATGGCCCTGCGACGGGAGGGAGAGCGCGTGCGGTCCGTCAGCTACACGCGCCACGGCGCCCAGAACACGTTGGAGTGCGAGGCGGTGGTGTCCACCATCCTCCTAGCAGACCTCGTGCCGGCGATCGCGCCTACCCTGGACGTGGCGCTGTTGCATGCGGCGAACCGGCTGCGCCTGCGGTCGCTGATCCTGGTCTACATCCTGCTGGATGTCCCGAAAGTGTTCGATTTTCACTGGGCGTATCTGGTCGACAAACGGTTTCGATTCAACCGGTGCTCGGAGCCGAAGAACTTGAGCGGTGAGATGATGCCGTCCCACCAGACACTGCTGTGCTTCGAGGTCAGTTGCAATGCGGGGGACGAGCTGTGGCGGGCGAACGATGAGGAGGTGGTGCGCATGCTGCTCGAGGACATCAAGCGGTTCAAGGTGGTGGAGCCGAAACAGATTGCGGCTTCCTGGTGCCACCGCCTGGACCGCGCGTACAACGTCTATGACGTGGACTTCGAACACAAGATGGACCTGCTGCTCTTCGGCCTCGGCGGCATCCCGAACCTGGTAACCATCGGCCGCAAGGGGCTCTTCCTCCAAAACGACATGCACGACAGCATGGCCATGGGGCTCAAGGCCGCGCAGCTGTACCTGCAGCAGGGCAGCTTCGCGCACGCGTACAACCACCTCTCACCCTATATCGAGTGGCGATGAACAACAAACGCATTCTGATCATCGGCGGCACCGGTTCGTTGGGCAACGAGCTCATCAGTCTCCTGCGGGAGGACAACGAGCTCGTCATCTTCAGCCGGGACGAAGAGAAGCAATGGCAAATCCAGCACCGCTACCCGGGGGCGCAGCTGAAGTTTGTGGTCGGCGACGTGCGCGACGGCGACAGCATTTATTCGGCACTGCGGTTTTACAAGCCGGACGTGGTCATCAACGCGTCGGCCCTGAAGCAGATCACGACGTGCGAGTATTTTCCGGAGCAGTCGGTGAAGACCAACATCCTTGGCGCCCAGAACCTGGTGGACGCGGCCTCCCGGGTGGGGACGATCGACACCGTCATCGGCATCAGCACCGACAAAGCGTGCAAGCCGGTGAACGTGTATGGCATGTGCAAAGCCATCCAGGAGCGCATCTACACGGAGGCCAACCTGCGGTCGGACAAGACGCGGGTCCTGTGCGTGCGCTACGGCAACGTGCTTGAGTCGCGGGGCAGCGTCATCCCGCTCTTCAAGCAGCAGATCGCGCGAGGCGGGCCAGTGACCATCACGCTGCCGCACATGACCCGGTTCCTGCTGAGCCTGGGGCAGTCGGTCCGCCTGATCCAGACGGCGTATCGGCTCGGCCTGCCGGGGGATGTGTGGATCCCGAAAGCCATAGCCGCCCGGGTGGATGACCTGGCTCGCGTGCTGGTCGGCGGCCGCAACATCCCGATTCTCACCTCCGGCATCCGCCCCGGCGAGAAAGTGCACGAGATCTTGGTTTCCGAGGAGGAGATCTTCCGCACCGTCGAGACACAGGACCACTACGTGATCGAGCCGATCCTGCCGGAGCTGCGCGGCCGCGCCAAGCGGCCCGGCACGGCGCGGGCGGTGCCGTTCCAGGAGTACTCGAGCAAGGACCACGTGCTCGCGCCCGAGGCGCTGCGCGAATTTCTCATCGCGCACAAGGCGCTAGCCCCTGAAGAGACGAAGGAGGCCCCCCATGGCCCTCGCCGCGCCGCCCGTCGCGCAGCGGTCCGTGCCGCTGTTTAAGGTCTTCATCCCCGACACGATCCTCGAACCGCTGCGGGCCACGCTGCTCAGCGGCATGGTCACCGAGGGCGAGGTCACGAAGGCCTTCGAGCAGCGCCTCGGCGAGTATCTGGGCACGCCGCGTGCGCTGGCGCTGAATTCCTGCACCCACGCGCTGCAACTGGCGTTGCGTCTGGCCGGGGTGGGGCCGGGCGACGAGGTCATCTCTTCGCCGATGACGTGCGTGGCCACCAACTCGCCGGTTCTGCTGGCCGGTGCGGCCATCCGCTGGGCGGACATCGACCCCGCCACCGGCAACATCGACCCGGCTTCCGTCGAGGCGTCCATCACGCCCAAGACAAAAGCCATCCTTTACGTGCACTGGGGCGGTGACCCCGGTCCGATCGACGCGATCAACGCCGTGGCGAAGGCGCACAAGCTCAAAGTCATCGAGGACGCGGCGCACGCCTTCGGCGCTGAATACCGCGGCCGCAAGATCGGCACCCACTCGGACTTCGTCTGCTTCTCCTTCCAGGCGATCAAGCACATGACCACGGTGGACGGCGGGCTGCTCTGCTGCCAGGATCCGGAGGACTACGCACGCGGCAAGCGGCTTCGCTGGTTCGGCATCGACCGCGAGGCGCGCCGGCAGGAGCTGTTCTGGGAGTACGACATCCAGGAGCCAGGCTACAAGTACCACATGAACAACGTCACCGCATCGATCGGCCTGGAGCAGCTCAAGCACATCGAGGAGACCCTTACCGCCTGCCGCCGCAACGGCGCCGTCTACCTGGAGCGGCTGCAGGGGCTGCCAAAGCTGCGGCACCTGCGCCGGCTGCCTGAGGCGCGCTCCGCCTTCTGGGTCTTTACGCTGCTGGCCGAGGACCGGCCGGCCCTGGTGGCGCGGCTGGCCGAGCAGGGCATCACCTCCTCCATCGTGCATGTGCGCAATGACCAGTACACCGCGTTCGCCGCGTTTCGTCGGCCGCTGCCGGGCGTGGACGCTTTCACCGCGCGCTACCTGTCGATCCCGTCAGGCCGCTGGGTGAGACCTGAAGACGCTGAGCGGATCGTTGACGTCATGCGCAAGGGGTGGTGAGCGGCGGATGGATGCGGCGCGCTCGCTAACGCGTCGGACCGCCGAGCGTTTCGGCTTCCTCTGGGAGCGCGAAGCGCGGGAAACCCCTCCGGAAGCGTTCCATTACCGGCTGCTGTGTTCGCGGCTGCCGCCGGGCCATCTTCGCGGCCGCGTGCTCGATGCAGGCTGTGGGGCCGGCATCGACACACTGCACTTGGCGGAAGCGCACGATGGCGGCCTGGTCGTAGGCATCGAGCTGAGCGAGGCGGGTGCGCGGCTGGCGCGCCACCGCACCCGGCATTTGGCGAACGCACGGGTGGTGCAGGGCGACCTGCAGCGGCTGGCCTTCAACGACGCGGCGTTTGACTTCGTGTACAGCTACGGCGTGTTGCACCATCTGATGTCGCCGGAGCGTGGATTTCAGGAGCTGGTTCGCGTGCTCAAACCAGGCGGGGTGATGGCGATCTACGTCTACGAAGATTTTCAACGGCGCGCGCCGATCGAGCGCGCAGCGCTCGCGGCAGCGAACAGTCTGCGGGCGCTCACGACGCGGCTGCCGGTCCGCCTGTTGTTCGCGGGCTGCTGGGTCGCTTCGCCGCTCATCGTGCTGTCGTGTGCCTGGCCGGCCCACCTGCTCGCGCAGGTGCCGGCATTCAGCGCCGTGAGTCGGCGCATCCCATTTCACCACGGCACAACCCCGTGGAGCCTGGTGGGCGACCTGTTCGACCGATTCGCTGCGCCGATCGAGCACCGCTACAACGCTTCGGAGCTGGCCGATTGGTTTACGGCCGCAAAGCTCGAGGCGGTCCAGCTCTTGCCGCACCGCGGCTGGTTAGCCATCGGGCGCAAGCCGGCCCGGCAGGTGGCGGACGCATGTGCGGCATCTGCGGCATCGTAGACGTCTCCGGCCGGGCCGTCGATCCGGCGGCCGTGCGGGCGATGGCAGGCCAGCTCGCCCATCGGGGCCCGGACGACGAGGGGTTTAAGCAGTGGCCCGGCACGCCGTACGTCAGCTTCGGCCACCGTCGGTTAAGCATCCTGGACCTCTCCTCGGCCGGGCGCCAGCCGATGCTGAGCGCCGACGCGATGGCCGGCATCGTGTTCAACGGCGAGATCTACAACTACCGCGAGCTGCGCGAGGAGCTTGAAGCCCAGGGCGAGCGGTTCCACACCGGCACCGACACTGAGGTGCTGCTTCGCCTGTATGAGCGGGACGGGGAGGCGTGCGTGGCCCGCTTGCGCGGGATGTTCGCTTTCGCAATCTGGGACGGCCGGCGTCGGCAGCTCTTTGCGGCGCGCGACCGGCTCGGCAAGAAGCCTTTCGTCTATGCCTGGCGGGACGGGCGGTTTGCGTTTGCATCAGAGCTGGCCGGGTTGGCGGCCGGCGGGGTGCTGCCCCGGCGCATCCGTCCGGCTGCGGTCGACGAATACTTCACCTTCGGCTACATCCCGGCGCCTGGCACGATCTACGAGGACGTGTGGAAGCTGCCGCCGGCGCACACCCTGCTGTTGCGCGACGGCCAGCTCACCGTGCGCCGCTACTGGGACCTCGCGATGGCGCCGAAACAGCGACTGGGCGAGGCGGAGGCCGCGGCCGGGCTGCTGGAGCGGCTAGAGGAAGCGGTCCGGCTGCGCCTGCGCAGCGATGTGCCGCTCGGCGCGTTCCTGAGCGGGGGACTGGACTCCAGCGCCATCGTTGCGCTCATGAGCCGGCAGCTCGGCCGGCCGGTGCAGACCTTCACGATCGGGTTCGAGGAGCGCGCCTACAGCGAGTTAGCATATGCCCGTCGGGTGGCCCGGCACGTGGGCAGCGAGCACCATGAGATCATCGTCCGTCCGCGCGCGCTCGAGGTGCTGCCCTTGCTGGTGGAGCGCTACGGAGAGCCGTTCGCCGACTCCTCGGCGGTGCCGACCTATTACGTCGCCCGCGAGACGCGCAAGGCGGTGACCGTTGCGCTCAACGGGGACGGGGGCGACGAGCTCTTTGCCGGCTACGAGCGCTACGCGGCGATGGATGCTGCCGAGCGCCTGCGGCGGCTGCCACGGGTGCTGCAGCGGGCCGCATTCAGAGCGTCGCGCTGCCTGCCGGATGCGCCGGAACGGCGCGACTGGCGCCGGCAAGTTCGGCGGTTTTTCGACGGCGCGGCGCTGCCGGTCGGTCCCCGGTATGCCCGCTGGGTCGGGCTGTGCAGCGCGGACCTGCGCCGTGATCTGTATGGCGGCGCGCTGCAGCCGCTGCAGGGCGTGGCGGCATCACGCCTGGACACGCTCCTAGCACCGGAGCATGGCACTGCGCTGGTCGACCGCCTCGTGCGCGCCGACACGCTGACTTATCTGCCGGATGACCTGCTGATGAAGGTGGACATCGCGTCGATGGCGAACGGCCTCGAAGCACGCTCACCGTTCCTTGACCATGAGGTGGTGGAGTACGCGGCCGGCTTGCCGGCGTCGCTCAAGCTGCGTGGGCTGACCGGTAAGTATCTGCTGCGCCAGGCCATGCGCCCGCTGCTGCCGCCCGAAACACTCAGCCGACGGAAGATGGGCTTCGGTGTGCCGCTGGCCGTATGGTTCCGCGGCGAACTGCGGCCGCTGTTGGAAGAAACGGTCCTTTCGCCCCGCGCCTTGGACCGCGGCTGGCTGAACCCGGACACGGTGCGGCGTCTTGCACAGGAGCATCTCGATGGGCGCCAGGACCACAGCTTTCCATTGTGGGGGCTGTTGATGTTCGAGTTATGGCACCAGCGGTTCATGGAATGAGAGGGCGGACCGCAGCCGCGGCGCCGCGGCCGATCGCCTTGGTGGTGGGCGCGCGGCCCAATTTCGTGAAGGCCGCGGCGCTGTGGCAGGCGTTCCGCCGGCATCGGATTCCAGTGGTCCTTGTGCATACGGGGCAGCACTACGATGCCTCGCTGTCCGAGGTGTTCCTCCGCGAGCTGGGCCTGGCCGCCTCGTGTGACCGGCTGCACGTCGGCGCTGCCCGCCCGGCCGAGCAAACCGGCCGGATGGTCGAGGCGATCGCCCGCTGGCTGCGGCGCCGGCGTCCGCCGCTGGTCGTGGTGGTCGGAGACGTGAATTCTACCCTCGCGGCCGCGCTTGCGGCACGGTACTCGGGCGTGCCGGTGGCGCATGTCGAGGCCGGCTTGCGCTCCTTCGACCCGGCGATGCCCGAGGAGCTCAACCGCCGGCTTACCGATGCCATGGCCGCATACCTGTTCACGCCCTCCCGCGAAGCGGGCCGCAACCTGCGCCGCGAAGGCATCCCGGCGCGGCGCATCTATTTCGTCGGCAACGTCATGGTCGATACCCTGCGCGCGCAGGCCAAGGCCGCTGCCGCCTCGCTGATCTTGCGCCGGCTGCGCCTGGAGGCCCGCCGCTACGCAGTGCTCACGCTGCACCGGCCCGCGAGCGTGGATGACGCGGCAACGCTCGCCGGCGTGATCGGGGCGATCGCGGCCATCAGCCGTCAGCTGCCGGTCGTCTTTCCGGTTCATCCCAGGACGCGGGCGCGGTTGGCGCACCTGCCGCGGGCGGCGCGTGCAGCGTTGGCGGCCGCGGTTCGCGCGCAGCGGGTGTGCCTGCTGCCGCCGGTCGGCTACACGGATTTTCAGCGGCTCGTGCGCGATGCCAGGCTGGTGCTGACGGATTCCGGCGGGCTGCAGGAAGAGACTGCGGTCCTCGGCGTGCCGTGCCTGACCTTGCGCCGGAACACCGAGCGGCCCATCACCCTGGTCCGCGGGACCAACCGGCTCGTGGGCACCGACCCAGCGCGCATTCTCCGGGCGGTGCGCGCCGTGCTGGCGGCTCCAGCGCGTCCCCGGCCGCGTCGCCTGGAGCGCTGGGACGGCCGGGCGGCTGATCGGATTGCGGCGGTCGTGGCCAGGGTGCTGCGCAACGGCAGGGCGCGGCATGCGTGAGCTCGAAGCGCTGTTTCCACGGCTCGTCCAGTTCTACGGGGCCAAGGTGTTGTCCGTTCCACTCTCGCTGGCGTACCTGAGCGTCCTTGCCAAAACGCTCGGCCCGGCAGGGTTCGGCGACCTGGCGGTCATCTTGGGGATCGGGCAGCTGTTGTACTACGGCGCCGCGGCGTGGAGCGAGCCGGCGCTGCTGCGGTTCGGCCGCGAGGAAATGGAGCGCGAAGGCACGCTGCAGCGCACCGTCGCGGCGCGCACCGCCCTGGCTTCTGGCTGCTTTGTGTTCGCGGCGGCCGCGGTGGCCCTCGCCGGGCCGCGGCTCGGCGGCGCGACCGCGGCCACACCTGCGGTGCTGGCCGGCGCGCTCGCGTGGGGTGCCGCGTTTTCCGCCTCGAACGCGGCCGTCTTCCTCCTGCGTGTCGCAGGCCGGCTGCGCGAATCCGCGGCCGCATCCGTGTGCCGGCACGCCAGCAGCCTGATCCTGCTCGCGCCGATGGCTTTGGGCTGGCTGCCGCGCGTGCCTGCCATGGCTATTGCGGTGGAAGTCGCGGCCAGCGGGTGCACATTGGCCTATGCTGCGTGGTGCCTGCGCGGGCGCCGCGCCTGGCCCCCGCGCTGGGACGGCCCGCTGCTGCGTCGTCTCACAGCCTACTGCGCGCCGGTCATCGTCATCTATCTTGCCGGTTATGTGTCGGAATGGGGGCATCTCTTCGTCATCAACCGATATTTTTCGCGGGAGGACGTCGGGGTGTACGCAGCGGTCGGCCGGGTGGTCGGCCATGCACAGCTCATCCTCATGAGCCTCTACACGCTGCTGGTGCCGGCACTCGTGAGCCTGCGGACGCAGCAGCGGTACGCTTGGGTGGAGCGCTACGCGCGTGAGGGCATCGCGCTGGGCAGCTGGGCGTGGACGCTCGTGCTCGTCTTGGCCTGGGCGCTGGCGCGCCCGCTGCTCGCCGTGATGCTCGGGCCAAGCTACGCCGGACAGGAGCGGCTCTTCAGCATCCTGGTGGCTGCCGCCGGTTGGCAGCTCATCACCGTGCTCGCGATGTGCCAATTCCTTGCCGCGGATGCGCTGGAGGTGCCGGTGCGCATCAGCGTGCTGTGTGAGCTGTGCCTGCAGCTGACCGCGTTGGTGGCCGCCGCCGCAGCGTTCGGGCGGCTGGAGGCGGTGGCGTGGGCGATGTGGGTCAGCCGCGCCGCCTCTGCGTGGCTGGCTTGGTCCTGGCTCGGGCGCCTGGTGTGCCGTGGCAGCGCGCACGCGCTGGCGTTCCCGGCGGTGCTCGGCGTGCTGGCCGCCGCCGGCCCGGTTACGGACGGCGCCAGAGCGCTGGCGGCGCTGGCAGTTGTGGCCGGCCTGCTGGTGTGGGCGCGTGCGGTCAGGCTCATGAAGCCTGAGGACATGGCGTGGCTCGAGCGGATGCAGGTGCCCATCATGGTCCGCAAGCGCGTGGCCTTTCTCGCCGGATGAGCCTGCGGCGCCTGTTGTTCCTCGCCTACAGCTATCCGCCGGTCGGCGCGCGGTCGCACCGTGCGGCCAAGTTCGCTAAGTACCTGAGCCGCCACGGGTGGTGGCCGGTGATCATCACGCCGCGGGCGCCGTACGCGCCCGATGAGGACTTGCCGTTGGCGGAGGAAGCGGCGCGGTATCCGGCGACGGTGGTACGGACCGGCTCCTTCGAGCCGGTGTGGCTGATCCGCGCGCTCAAGCGCGCGACCGGGGCCGGGCGCGGCCCGGCACCCGCGCGCGGGCCGGGTGCAGCCCGCTGGCTTCGTGCGAACCTCGCGGTCCCGGATTACCGCCTGGGTTGGGTGCCCTGGGCGGTGGCCGCCGGGCTGCGCGAAATCCGGCGCCAGCGCATCGAGGCGATCATGGTCAGCGTCGAGCCGCACTCCAGCCTGATCGCGGCCGTCCTCTTGAAGCGGCTGACCGGCTTGCCACTCATCATGGATTTCCGCGACGAGTGGGTGCCCCTCATCCGGTACCGGGACCCTGAGAAACTCGGCTTCATTGTCGTGTTTGAAACTTGGCTCGAGCGCCGTCTGGTCCGCCACGCGGACGCCATCGTGACCGTCACCCCCGCGGTCCAAGAGAACTTCCGCCGCCGGTACCCGGCATTGGCTGGCCGCGTACACTGCATCTCCAACGGGTGGGACGTCGAAGACTTTGCGGCCGCGGCCACGTCGCCGGCGCCCGGCGCGCCCTTCGTGATGACGCATGCCGGGACGCTGTACAGCCAGCGGTTTCCGGACGGGCTGCTGGCCGCGATGCGCGGCCTGCTGGAGGAGCATGCCGAGCTGCGCGCGCGGCTGCGTCTGCGGCTAGTGGGCTTGGTCGACGAGGAGTCCCAGCGTCGCCTGGCCGCGTTCCCGTATCCGGAGGCGATCGAATGCCTGGGCCGCCGGCCGTCGCAGGATGTGGCCGGCTTGCTGCGGGCCAGCGACGTGCTGATCCTGCAGGAAGAGCGCGACCCGGTGGTGGGGCAGCGCTATGTCCCGTCCAAGCTGTACGACTATCTCGGCGCAGAGCGCTTTGTGCTGGCGCTGGCCGGCCCCGGGGTGATTCGCGACACGGTGCATGCAACTGGGGCCGGGGCTGCGGTCGATCCGCAGGACGTGCCGGCAATCCGGGAAGAGCTGCTGCGCCGCCTGGCCAACGGCCGTGGCCATGCGCCGTCATCCGCGCAGCAGGCGGAGGCCCGGCGGCGCCTGACGCGGGACGCCTTGGCCGGGCAGCTGGCGTTGGTGTTGAACCGCCTGGTGGTGGGTGCCTGATGTGCGGCATCTGCGGTGAGTTTGTCTTCGGCGCGGCCGCCGGATCCGTCGATCCGGACGTCCTCAGCCGCATGACCGACCGGCTCGCCCATCGCGGGCCTGACGCTCGCGGCACGTGGATGGACCCGGAGCGCCGGGTCGGGCTCGGGCACACCCGGTTGAAGATCCTCGATCTTTCCGATGCCGGCAATCAGCCCATGGCGAACGAGGACGGGACGATCCGGCTGACCTTCAACGGGGAACTGTACAATTTCCAGGCCCTGCGCGAACGGCTGGCCGGCCGCCACCGGTTCCAGTCGCGGAGCGACACTGAGAGCTTGGTGCACCTGTACGAGGAGGACGGGGACCGCGCGCTCGAGTCGCTCGACGGGATGTTCGCCTTCGCGCTCTGGGACGGCGCGCGGCGCCGCCTGCTGCTGGCGCGCGACCCGGCCGGCAAGAAGCCGCTGTATTTCGCGCGGCGCCCGGACCGGCTGGTCTTCGCGTCCGAGCCGAAGGCGCTGTTCGCGCACCCGGCCGTCGCGCGCGAACTCTCGCCGGACGCAGTGGACGCGTACTTCACCTTCGGGTTCGTCCCGGCGCCGCGGACGATGTTCCAGGGCGTGGAGAAGCTGCCGGCCGGTCACTGCCTGGTCGCGGACGCCTCCGGCGCCATCGAGATCCGGCGGTACTGGCAGCCGGAGGTGGAGCCGGCCTTGGCCCGGATGGATGACGCCGCCCTGCAGAGAGAAGCGCTGGCGCGCCTGCGCGCGGCGGTGCGCAAACGGCTCGTGGCCGACGTGCCGGTGGCCGTCTTCCTCAGCGGCGGCGTCGACTCAAGCCTTGTGACGGCGCTCGCGGCCGAGGCCTCGCCGCAGCCGTTGGCCACGTTCTCCGTCGGGTACGATCGGCACGCGGCGAATGAGGACCTGGCATTCGCCCGGATGGTCGCGGCGCGGTACGGCACCCGTCACACGGAGCTGGTGATGCCGACCGACGTGGCGCTCGCGAGCCTCGACGACGTGTTGGGGCAGTACGATGACCTGGTCAACGACTCGTCGATCCCGTTCTATTTCCTTGCGAAGGCGGCGCACGCGCAGGGCATCAAGGTCGTGTTGATCGGGGAGGGCAGTGACGAAGTGTTCAGCGGCTACCCGTTCCTGGGGTCGGTCCAGCGCTACGCCTCGTGGTTGGAGCCGCTGGCCGCCGTCCCCCGCGCCCTGCGCCATGCGCTGGCCGGGCCCGCGATCCCGATGGCCGAGCGCACGCGGCATTACTTCGCCGCCGAGATGCTCGAGTCGTGGCGAGCCGGGGACGAACTGTTCTGGGGGTTGGACGTGCTGTTCCGGTACGGGCGGCGGGAGCGCCTCTTCGCGCCGGCGTTCGGCCGGCAGCTCAACGGCGGCGATGCGCCGGCCGCCGTCGTGGGACGCTGGCATGAGGACTACCGGCAACGGTACAGCGGGCCGCGCTTGGCCCGGTGGCATTACGTGGAAAGCCAGCTGCACCTGCCGGACTACCTGCTGGCGCGGGCCGACAAAGGGTCGATGCAGTTCGCGGTCGAGTGCCGCGCGCCGTTCCTGGACCGCCGCCTGCTGACTTTTGCGCTCAGCGTGCCGGACCGGGTGAAGCAGCGGCACGGGCAAATGAAATATCTGCTCAAACGCGCGGCCGAGGCGCACCTGCCGCGCGAACTGGTGTACCGCCCGAAGCGGCCGTTGCCGGTGCCGTATCTGGAATGGCTGCGTCAGGGCCTGCTGGACGATGTGCTGCGCACGCCGGATCCTATCCTTAACGCCTCCTACGTGGAGGAGCTGCGCGGCCGGGTCCGCGCCGGCGCCTCGTACTACGGGGACAAACTGTGGTCGATCTACCTGTTCAAACGATGGCTCAGCCGCTGGTTCGGCGCATGACCCTGTCGGTCATGCTCCGGCCCGGCGCCTGGCACTGGCACGCGCCTGAGGCGCTGACGGCGCGCGAAGGCGACTGCGCCGTGTGGGTCCGCGGCACCGTCATCGACGGCAGCGCGCGGTGGAACGGCGCGAACGCTGCGCGCGAGCTGCTGCGCCGCTACCGCGAGGACGGCGGCTGGGCGCGGGCGGCCGGGCTGCACGGCACCTTCAGCGCGGTGCTGGCGGATGAGGGGCGTCGCCGGGCGCTGGTTCTGACCGACCGGCTGGGCACGCGCCCGGTGTACTACCGTCGCCTGGAGGAGGGCTGGCGCATCAGCGACGATGCGTGGCAGGCGATGCCGGAGCGCCCGGCGTGCGATCCGGAGGCCGCGTTGGACCTGCTGTTCTTCGGGTTCGTGCCTGGCAGCCGCACGCTTGAGCGCGACACGTTCGAGTGTCTGAACCGCCGCCTCTACGAGTTTCGGTGCGAACCGCCGGCGGTCTCGGCCACGGCGTATTGGGAGCCGCGGCTGACCGGTCCGAACGACGGGCCGGAAGCTGAGTGGCGGCCGCGGATGCGCGAGGCGCTTGAGGCGCTGATGCGCTGCACGCAGGAGGCGCTTGCCGTGCGCCGGGAGACCGCCCATCTGTTGCTCAGCGGCGGTTTGGACACGCGGGTGCTGGTGGCGGCGCTGAGCGCGCCGGGTACCGCGGTCGCCGCCTACAGCTATGGGGTCGGGGCGGATGAGGATCTCCGGTACGCGGCCGCGATCGCGCAACGGCTCGGGTGGCGCCATACAGTGCGGCAAGTCACCGACGCGGAGCTGCTCGGTCTGCGCTGGGCCTCGCTCACGGCGGCGCTGGGCCTGCGCACACAAGCCGTGGCCGGCCTCGGCGTGGCGCTGCTGGCCGGCGCCATGGGGCCGGCGCCTGGGCCGGTGGTCACCGGCTTCGGCGGCGACCTGCTCAGCGGCAGTTTCCTGCACGGCGCATTTCGAGAGCCGGCCGGGCAGCGCATCTGGCGGATGTTCGGGCGGTTCGTGGACTTCTCGGCGCTGGTGCCGGCCATGCGGCCAGGCATCGCCGAGTTAGCGCAGCGCCGCCGCGCCGCCGTCGAGGAGCAACTCCTGGCTGCGGATCCGGAATCCGCGGTGCATGCGTGGAACATCGACGAGCGCCAGCGGCGGCTCATCCTGCCGCAGTTCGATGTGCCGGGACGCGAGACAGTGTATCCCTTCGCTGAGCCGTCGTTTCTCGAGGCTTGCTTCCAGGCGCCGCGCGCCTTGCTCCGGGGGCAGCGGCTGTATCGCAACACCCTCTATTACGAGGTGTTCACCGGGGCGCATGCCTGGCTGCGTCAGATGCCGCTGGTGAAGTACCACTACGGCGTCCCCTTCCACCCGGTCGCCGCCGGATGGGGCCGATGGCGCTTTGCGGTCCCGGAGCTGTGGTCCTCGTTCCACTATTACAAACAGCGCCTCGGCTGGTCCGGCCGCCCGGTCGAGCTGTATCATTTTTGGCGCGATCAACCTGGGTTCCGTCGCGCGGTGCTTGAGCGCTTCGAGGGTTCGCCGGTGCTCGGCGCGCTGTTTGACCCAGGCCGGTTGCGCGCAGCACTGGCTGAGGACCGCGGCTATCTGCTGGCCGCCGGGGGGATCTGGAGCCTGATGACGCTGGCTGCCTGGCGATGGGACGCGCGCCCGGCGGCCGTGCCGGAGGGGGCGCATGCCGCAGCCACATCCTAACGGCCAGGCGCAGGCGGCGGCCGAGGCCATCCGCGCGCTTGAGGTGCCGGAGTCGCTGCGCCGTCTGGCCCAAGGCCCGTGGGCGTCCGAGGCTGACCTGATGGCCTTTGAGGACGCGCTGGTGCGGTTCTTCACGCCGCACGCCGCGCTGTTCAATCCATACCCGACATATTTCCGGACGCGCGCGTATGAGCTGCGCCTGCTGCGCCATTTGGCGCCAGGCCTGCTGGACCCGGCGCGCCCGTACCGCGCCGGCGTGGAGCTGGGCTGCGCGTTCGGGTTCCGGTCACTGCTGCTCTCGCCCTACTGCGAGCAGCTGACCGGTTTCGACATCCCGGAGCGCTACGTCGGCTGCGTCCCGTCTTCGTTCGACACCTCGGTGGATGTGGCGGCGCTCCTCGTCAACGGCAAACTCGGGTCGGCGCGGGCGCGGTTCGCGCGCCGCTGGCCAACGGACACCGGCCTGCCGGACGGGGCGGCGGACTTCGTGTACTCCGAGTACCTGCTGGAGCATGCACCGGATCTGCCGGGTGTGCTGCGCGAGTGCGCGCGGATCCTGCAGCCAGGCGGGCGCATGGTGCACGTCGTGGCCAATACGACGGACACGACGCTGCAGTTCATCGACGCCAACGTCCGGTCTTCGCCGGTGACGGTGTGGGAGGTGGCGCGCAGCCTCGTGGCCAAGCACCTGTTGCGGCGCAGCCGCTCCGCCATGCAGATCCGGCCGAACGGCACCATCGTGCCGCGGTGCCACTCCGAGTTCCTCAGCACCTTTCCGCAGCAGATCGAGCTGTACCGGATCGAGAACACGCTTTTTCCGATCCTGGAGCACGGGTTCCGCCTCGAGCAGGTCCTGGCCACCCGGGAGCATAACAACGTGATCGTCGCGCGCAAGCTGGAGCGTCCATGACCGCGCCCGCAACGCCGGCGCCGGCCGCGGCCCGTGTGGAGCGCACCGTGCGCGCGTTCTATGAACGCTACCCGTTCCCGCAGTACCGGGCCGGGGACGACGCCTACGTGCCGGCGATGGACCGGCTGTACGCGGCGCTCGGGTTCGGGCCGCGACTGCGGGACCGCGTCGTCCTGGACGCCGGGTGCGGCACCGGGGAGCACAGCTGCTATCTGCAGCGCTGGGCCCCGCGGCTCATCCTGGGCATAGATCTCTCGGCCGGGTCGCTGGCGGTGGCCCGGGAGCGGGCGGGCGGTGCTGAGCGCGTCCGGTTCGTGCAAGCTTCCATTCGCGAGCTGCCGCTCGGGAACGCGAGCGTGGATGCTATCGTCTGCTGCGGCGTCCTCCACCATATGGCCGACCCGTGGGCCGGGTTGCAGGCGCTGACCGCCACCCTGAAGCCTGGGGGCGAGATGCTCTTCTTCGTGTATAACCGGGCCGCGCACTGGGTCACCGAGCTGGAGCGCGCGATCTTGCGCATCGTCGCAGGCCAGGAGCCGGCGCGGCGCATCCGCTGGGCCCGGCGGCTGTTCGGGTTCAAGTACCGGCGCGCGTGGACGCATTGGGCCTCGCCGGATTCGCTGCTGGCGGACAGCTACGCGCACCCGCACGAACTCACGTATTCCATCGGTACCATGGTGCGTCGGCTCGAGGAGGCTGGATACGCCATTGAGGCCGCTACTCCGCCGCTGCGCGCCGGCGCGTTCTGGGCGTACCTGGCGGCCCGCGACGCCGACGGGCGCGACCTGCACGTCTCCCGGACGCGCCGGCCCTGGGCATGGCTGGCGCGCGCGGCGCGCGCGTGCGGCTTCGGCTACGACCGGCCTGGCCCGGCCACCAGGTGGGACCGAATGCTCGTGCAGGCGTATCTAGCGTACTGCGGCCTGTTCGGCTATTCGCAAGGGGTCACGGTCCTGGCCCGCAAGCAGGGCGCGGCCTGATGCTTCGCGCCGCGGCCCGCGCCATGCTCGGCCTGGCGTTCGCGCTGCTCCTGCTCGAAGGCCTGGTCCGGGCGCATCACCTGGTGCGGCACCAGCTCCTGGGCGGCACGGCGCGCCCGTACGACCGGGCCATCTACGCGGCGTATGACCCCTCAGAGGCGGCGGCCGTCACGGCCAGCATCCGGGACCGGCGGCGGTTGAAGTTCGAGCCGCATCCCTATCTGATGTACCGTCCGGTGCCAGGCCAGCGGTTGCCCACCATCGCCATCAACCGGCACGGGTTGCGCGGCCCGGAGTGGGATGCCGACCCGGCGCGGTACGACATCGTCCTCCTCGGCGGCAGCGCGGTCTACGGCAGCGGCGCGTTGGATGACGCGCGCACGGTCGCCGGGTACCTGCAGCAGGCCGCCGACGCGCGCTGGCCGCGGCAGCGGGTCCAGGTCATCAACGCAGGGCTGGACGGCTACACGTCGACGCAGGAGCGCATTCTCTTCGAACAGGAGTTCCGCGAACAGGCGGACGCCATCCTCCTCTTGAACGGGATCAACGACATCTACAGCGCCACGCTCTACGACGGAGACCGGGTCGGCTACCCGGAAACGTTCCGGGATTATGAGGCGCGGATCCAGCGCCCCCTGCGGAGGGCGCTCGACCGCGCGCTTGCGTACAGCATGCTGTATGAAAAAATGCGACGACGGGTGGCCACGCTCGCCTCGCGCGCCGCGCGCCGCCAGGCCGGGGCCGAGGCGCGGCGCGCAGACCTGCTGGCGATGCGGGACCGGTATCTGGCCAACCTGCGCCTGTTGCGCCAAGTGAGCCGCCCGGGCACGCCCATCATTGCGTGCCTACAGCCGGTGCTGCTGCTCGACCACAAACCGCTCGCCGAATCGGAACACGCCATCCTGCGGCGAGAAGTCCAGTGGGGCTACAACGTCGAGGACCCAGTGGCGTTCATGGACGAGGCGTACCGAACGCTGCTCGCGGCCGCGCCTGCACTGGCGCGTGAGGGCATCCGGCTGGTGGACGGGCGCGATGTCTTCGCGTCGGAGCCGGCCGCGGTCTACATCGACCCGGTGCATTTCAGCGACCGCGGTCAGCGGCTCGTGGCCGAGCGCCTGGCGCGTGAGCTGGCCCCTGCGCTGGAGCGGCGCTGATGCGCCCGGTCTATTGGCCCAGCCCGGTGGCCGAGACGTACGAGGCAGAATGGCGCGAGGTCGTCGCTGACCCTGAGCCGTGGGAGCTGGATGACGCGGCGTACCCGCTGGACATCGTCCGCCCATACTTGCGCCCCGGGGACCGGGTGGCGGACTTAGGCTGCGGGCCAGGCCGTGTGCTCAAATGGCTCGCTGCGCGCGGGCACCGCTGTGTGGGTCTGGACCGCGAAGCCGCGGCGCTGGCCTCGCTGGCCGGGCATCCGGTCGTGCAGGCGGACGTGCGGCAGCTGCCGTTCCGTCCCGGGAGCTTCGACCTGCTCCTCGCGCTCTCTGTGCTGGACCATGTGCCTGACGCGCCGGCCCGGGTCGAGGTGTTGCGGCAACTCGAGGTGATGGTCCGGCCTGGGGGCCTCGCGGTCCTCGTGGTGGGGCACCAGGGGGCATGGTCGCACTGGTGGGAACAGGGCATCGTGATGAATGCGGCGCTGCGGCGGCTGCTGCGCAAGCCGGCGCAAGCCCGCTACATCAGCAGCGTGGTCTTCCGGCGCGGGGACATTGAACAGGACCTGCGCGGCACTGGCTGGCAGGTCCTTGAGCAGCGCTGCCTCGGCGCGCGGATGACGCTGCACACGTATCTACCGTGGCTGCGCGCGCAGACCTTGACGCGCCGCGAACAGCGCAATCCCCGCCTCTACCGGCTCACTCCGTTCGGCGAATGGGTGCACGCCCGCATCGCGCGATGGGCCTGGAGCCATCCGCGCATTCTGTACGTGTTGCAGCGGCCGGCCGCAGGGTCGGCATGAGCCAGCCGGCGGATCTGGCTCTACCGGCCGTTTCCCGTAGCGACGCGGACGATGGCATCGCCCTGTCGTGGCGCGGGCTGCGCCGCGTCGTGGAAGGCGTGCCGTGCTACCTCGAAGATTGGACAGGCCATGAGGCGTGGCTGGCCCGGATGCGACAGGAGAAGCCTGGCTGGTACACCGGCGATCAGACGGTCGGCGCGGCGCACGGGCCGTACCGGCACCATTACCGGAAACGGGTGGCATACTTGCGCGGCCTTGTGGCGCGGCTGCGGGGCGAGGGCGCGGCCCTCGCGCGCTGGGCCGATATCGGCTGCGGTGATGGGACGGATTTCGCCTGGATGCGCGAGGCCGCTTCTTCGGTGGCCGGTGTCGATTACAACCCGTTGCGGCTGCTCCGGGCGTCGGGCCGGGCCGAGGCGCTCGGCCTGACGTTCCGGCCGTACGTCGCCGATATCCGCCGGATGCCGTTTGCCGAGGACTGGTTCGATGTCATGTATATGAACCATGTGTTGGAGCACATCCGCGAGGATGACCGCGTGCTGGCCGAGGCATATCGTGTCTTGGCCCCGGGCGGCGTCGTCATCCTCGGCGTGCCGAACGAGGATGCGGCGTGGTGGCGCCTGGCGTATGCCCTGAGCCCAGGCTCGCGGCAGGACACCGATCATGTGCGATTTTATCGGGCTGAGTCCATTCGCCGTTTGTGCGAGGCGGCCGGGTTCCAGGTCGCGGAGATCAAGCACCTAGGCTGGGGGGTGCCGCAGTGGCGCGCCGATGAGCTGCTCCGTCAATTCAAAATCCTCGATGACGCGTTCGAAGCTGTGGGCCGCCGGCTGCTGCCGCGGCAGGCCTCCTCGCTGTACGTGGTGCTTCGCAAGCCGGCTCGCGTGCCGGCCCCGGCGCCGATGCGCGTGCCAGAGACGGCGCAGCGGGCCATCCAGTGGCTGGAACAGGCGCATGACGCGACCGGCCGGACCGGGGTGTCGGCCTGGTATGCGAGCGGGCGCGGTTGGGCCCCGGCCTACCCTGAAGTGACCGGGTACACGATCACTACCCTGCTGGATGCGGCGGCGGTGTTCCGTCGGCCGGACCTGGCGCGCCGCGCCTCTGCGATGGGGCGGTGGCTGCTATCGATCCAGCACCCGGAGGGCTGGTTCCGCGCCGGGCTGCAACAGGGGCCGGCCACGCCGTCCGTGTTCAATACCGGACAGGTGTTGGAAGGCTTGATCGCGTTGGCGACCGCTGATGCGGACACCGCGTGGACCGCGGCTGCCGATCAGGCCGCTGGATGGCTCTGCCGGCAGCAAACAATCGATGGTTCTTTCATCCCAACCTCTTTATACTGTGGCAGTAACAAAACATATCTCGCACGCGTGGCGTGCGGTCTGCTGGCTCATGCTGAGCGCCAGCACACGGATGAGTCGCGTCGCGCGGCAGAGCGTCTGCTGGCATGGGTCATGACGCACCGGCTGCCTGGGGGGGCGTTCTCCGCCTGCGGTTTCGCCCAGGATGACGACCGTCCGACAACGCACACCATCGCCTACACCATTGAAGGACTGCTCCGAGCAGGCCTGATGTCCGGCACACAGGCATGGATCGATACGGCCCAAACTGCGGCCGACGCGCTCCTCGAACAGTTCCGCGCCTCAGGGCGTCTGGCCGGGCGCTACACCACCAACTGGCAGCCGGCTGCGCGCTATGAAAACCTCGCCGGTTGCGCCCAGATGGCGCTGATCTGGTGGATGTTGTACGGCCATACCCGGCGTCCGGCCTACCGTGCATCCGCGGAGGCGATGCTCGACCGGTTGGCCGGCCGGCAAGGCCGCGGCCGCTGGCACCCAGGCTCGTTCGGCGGCTTGCCTGGCTCCGCCCCGATTTGGGGCCGCTATCATGCATGGCGCCGGCTGAGCTGGGCCACCAAATTCCATCTCGACGCGCTGCTGGCCCGCGCGCGGCTGCAGATGGAGACCGCATGAGCGCCCGACCGACCTTACTGATCGCCGACGGGTTCGAGCACTTGTTGGCCCGGGTGGTTCCGCTGATCCAGGCCGCCGAGCCGACCGCGTCGCTGCACCTGCTGTGCACGTCCACCTTCAGTGAGCACGAAGCGCACAACGTCAGCGACGTGGAAGATGAGGCGCGGGAGCTCGGCGCCGCGCTGGAGCGGGTCATCGTGGTCCGCAAGCGCGGCTCCATCCGGGCCGCGCTGCGCCGGTCGCGGCAGGCGGTGAGTCGGTACCAGCGGGTCTGGCTCAGCGCGCACGGGGACCGACAATGGGTGTTGCTGGCCGGATGCTGGTTCTCCGGCATCGTGGCGTGGGGCAGCCGTTACGAGTTGCTGGATCCGGCCACCAGCCGGCGGCGCTCGATCGCCGCGTGGCAGATGCCCTTTCTGCTGCTGCGCCGCTGCCTCACGCGGCGTATGTTCAACCTTCTGCTGAGCCGCCTCTCGCTTGTGCTGCGCTTGCAGCGGGTGCTGGGGTGGCCGGACAGCCTGATCGTCGAGCCGGTCGGCGCCTGCAACCTCAAGTGCCGCAGCTGCATCACCGGCGTCGGAGAGCTGAAGCGGCAGACGCGCCGCCTGGATCCCCAACGGTTCCGCGGCTTGATGGACCAGATCGGACCCTACCTGCGGTGGCTGGATATCTCTGGCTACGGGGAACCGCTGCTGCACCCCCAGATCCTCGACATGATCCGCTATGCCAAGGATAAGGGCATCCCGGTTGTCCAGATCGACACGAATGCCAACGTGCCATGGCGGGTGGATCAGCTGCGCGCGTTCGTGCGCAGCGGCGTCGACAACGTCATCATCTCGCTGGACGGCCTCACGCAGGAGGTCTACGTGCAAAACCGCGTCGGCGGGGACATCGAGCTCGTGAAGCGGTTCATCCGGGAACTCCTCGAGGCCAAACGGCTGGAAGGCTCCCTGAAGCCGGTCATCGTCGTGCAAATGATCCTGATGCGGCAGAACGAGCACCAGGTCGAGGCGTTCAAACAGGCTGCGAAAGACATGGGCGCGGACAATTACCGGCTCAAGCACTTCTGGCTGAACCGGCCGATCGGCGCGCAGGAGCTGAACACCCTCCTGCCGGTCGCTGAGGAGCACCGGGACTTCGCCGTGCAGGATGACCGGATCATCAACAAACGCCCGCCGAACATCAATTATTGTCGGTTGCTTTGGGATGAGATGTTCGTCGCGAGCGACGGCACCGTGATGCCGTGCTGTTTCGATCCCAACGCCACGCTCAACATGGGCAACGTGCTCCAGGAGCCCTCGCCAGGCCGGGTCTGGAACGGGCAAAAATACCGGCGCCTGCGCCGGCAGATGGTGACGGATAAAGGCCAAATTGAGACATGCAGCACATGCATCATGTGGACCGTACCGAAATAGCGCCTCCGGCGCTGTCCAGGCTGGCGGCCATACTGGTCTGCCTGGATTGCCACGGGGCGCTGGAGGACCAGGGCGGGGCGCTGGTATGCCGTCGGTGCGCCCGCGCCTATGCGGTCCGCGACGGGATTCCGGAGTTCGCCGACAGGTTGCAGGCCGGCGAGCGACTCCAACAGGCCCGGCACGATGCGCTGTACGGCGAGAATGATGCGTACGAGCGGTATTTTCAGCGGCCGCTGTTCCGTCTGGCCCTTGAGCGGTACGTGCGTCCGCTCCTGAGCGCGCGCGTCGGCACCGTGCTGGAGCTGGGCTGCGGCCGCGGGCAGTTCAGCGCTTGGCTGGCGCTGCGCGCTGCACGGGGCATCGGCGTGGACGTGTCGCTAGCTGGCCTGCGCGCCGCGCAGGCGGTGCGGCCGGCCGGGTGGGACTACCTGCAGGCCAGCGCGCGCGGGCTGCCGCTTCCGGAGGCCAGCGTGGATCTCGTCTTCTCGCATTTCCTGCTCCACCATGTGGAGGACCTCGCACCGGTGCTCGCGGAGATCCGCCGCGTGCTGCGTCCCGGGGGCCGCCTCATTGCGTGGGAGCCGGCGGTCCGCGTGCCATGGGTCGAAGCGTGGCTGCGGGTGCTCGCGGTGCCGCGCGGCGCGGCCGAGCCGCTGCGGCGCGCCTATGCCAACGGGCAGCGTCGATGGGCGCGCGACGACGGATTCGGCCGGGCCGGCGATGACGGCGTCCATTTCTTCCGCCCGGCAGGCGCGTACCAGGCTGCGCTGGCGCAGGCCGCCTTCGCCGCCGAAGCGCGCACCGCGGTCGTGGAACTCATCCCACCGCGCTACCTGGAGTCTGGGCGGTCCGCGCTGGTCGCCGCGCAGCTGGCGGCTTCTGACGCGCTCATGCGCTGCGCACCGCAGGCCCGGGTGCTCGGTAAGTTTCTCCTTATCACAGGCACACGGCCATGAGACTGCTTGATGTCATCCTGTGCGGGCTCACCCTGATCGCCACCGCCGTCGCCGCGCCGGTCTACGCAGCCTGGCTCGGCGCATGGGTGATCGGTGCCCGACTGACTGCGCCGCCCCGCTCCGGCCGGCGCGCGCTGCTGGTGCTCTCCGAGGCCTCGCATTTCGCCGAACTTGAGCAGGCCGGGCTGCTGCCGCTCTTCGAGGAATGGCGGCTCGACGGGTATTTTTCGCACCTGTATCTGGCCGTGTTCCACGCTCCGCGCCGGCGTTGGCACCGAGTGAGTGAGGGCTTCACCGTCATCGATCTGGCCAAGCGCGGCCGATGGCTCAAACAGACTGGCTTGCCGCGCACGTACGCGGCCGTGAATGCCGTGGCGCTGGCCGTGGGTGTCCTCGGGCTGCGCCGTCTCGCATGGCGGGAGGCGGCTGTGATCCGCGCGTGCAACCCGCACCATATGGGTCTGCTCGGCCTGGTGCTGGGACGGCTGACCGGCCGGCCGCACTGCGTGTCCATCCATTCCGACAATCCGACCTACTATCGGCAATGGAACGCTCAGGGCCGGTGGGCCAACAGCCAGGCGGCGCTGTTCGGCTCCCGCCGACTCACCCTCGCGCTGATGCAGGCGGTGTACCGCTGGGCCCCTGAAGTCTGGATCATCCGCGAATCGTTCCGCCAGGAAGCGTTGCGCTGCGGCGCGTCGTCCGAGCGAATCCGCCTGTTCCCGCACAGCAGCCGCATCCGCGAGCTGCCGGCGTCGGATGCCGCAGCCTGGCGGGCGGCGCACGACGTGGGGCCGCGTCCGCTGATCGTTGCTGTAGGCCGTCTGGCGGTGGAGAATTTCATTGATGATGTGCCGCGCCTCGCCGCGGCACTCGCCCGGCGCACGCCTGAGGCGGTCCTCGTCCTCGTCGGGGACGGGCCGGAGCGCGCGCGCGTACAAGCGACCGCGGTGGCGCAGGGCCTGACCGCCATCCGGTGGGTCGGCTGGCAGCCGAACACGGCGGTGCGGCAATGGCAGGCGGCGGCCGATGTCAATCTGTGCCTCCGGGGCGGCTACAGTCTGATTGAAGCCGCGGCGGCCGGCCGTCCGGTCGTGGCGTATGACACGGACTGGCACCATGAGCTCGTGCAGACCGGCGAGACCGGCGCGTTGGTGCCGGTGGGCGATGCGGAAGCGGCCGCAGAGGCAATCGCACGGCTGCTCGCGCATCCGGCCGAGGCCGCGCGGCAGGGTGCGAAGGCGCGGGCCCTGGCGCTGGCGCGGCATGACCATGCGGTCGTGACGCCGGTCAAACAGCGCCTCTACGATGAGCTTTCGCGCGAACCGCGGGCCACAGCCAGCGCGGTCGCGGCGGCGTGGAGCGGGGGATGATCCAGGGCCAAGACATCATCTGCCTCTCATCGATCGACTGGGATTTCAACTGGCAAGGCCACCAAGAGATCATGTCTACGTTCGCGCAGCATGGCAACCGCGTGCTGTACGTCGAGAACACCGGCGTGCGGATGCCGACCGTGCGGGACCTGCCACGCCTGCGCCGGCGTCTGCAGGCGTGGTGGGGCAGTCTGCGTGGGTTCCGCCAAGTGCAGGAGCGGCTTTGGGTGTACGCGCCGCTCATCCTGCCATTCCCGTACGCGCGCGCGGTCCGCTGGTTCAACCGCCGGCTCCTGCTCGGGGCGATCCGGCGGTGGATGCGGGCCGCCGGCGTGCGGGACCCGATCATTTGGACGTTTCTCCCGACCGGGGTGGCACTCGACGTCATCAACGCGCTGGACCACAAGCTGGCGGTGTATTACTGCATCGCTGATTTTGAGCAGTTAGTCAGCCATCCGGAGAAGATCCGCCGGACCGAACGCGAGGTAGTCCGCCGTTGCGATCTCGTGTTTGCGCAAGGTGAAGTCCTCAAGGCGAAATGCGAGCGCGATAACGCGTCGGTCCACGTCTTTCCCTTCGGGGTGAAGCTGGAAGTGTTCGAGCCGCAGCGGCTGGCGGCCGGGCTGCCGGAAGAGTTCACGCAGTTGCCCCGGCCGATCATCGGTTATGTCGGCGGGCTACACCGGCACATGGATTTCGAGCTCCTGCGCTGCGTGGCCGGGCGCCGGCCGGAGTGGACCTTCACGCTCATTGGACCGGAACAGGCGGACGTCTCGGCCTTGCGGGCGCTGCCGAATATTCGGCTGCTCGGCGGGCGGGCGATCGAAGCGCTGCCCCGGTACATCAACGCCTTCGATGTGGGCATCATCCCGTACGTCGAGTCTGCGTACACGCGGACGGTGTATCCGACCAAACTGAACGAGTACCACGCCCTCGGCAAGCCGGTGGTGTCCACCCCGCTGCCGGAAGTGCAGGCGTTCAACGAGCGGCACGGCGGGTTAGTGTACCTGGGCGGCACGCCGGATGAATTCGAGGCGCAGCTGGAGCGGGCGCTGGCGCAGCGCAACGGTGAGTTGGCCCAGCGCCGGATTGCGGTCGCGCGCGAGAACGCTTGGAGCGAGCGGATCGCGCAGATGAGCTGCCTCATGGAAGAGCGGATGGCGGAGCGGGCCGCCGCGGCGCCGCAGCGCTGGCGCGAGCGGTTCCTCGCGGCCTCCGAGTCAGCCCGCCGCCGCCTGACCTGGATCGTCGCCACGGTGGCGCTCAGCTATCTCGGCGTTTTCTATACCCCGGTGTTGTGGTGGGTGGCCGAGCCGCTGCGCATCAGCGAGGCCCCGGAGATCTCTGATGCGATTGTCGTGTTTGCGGGCGGCGTGGGCGAATCCGGCCGGGCGGGACAGGGCTACGAAGAACGGGTCGCGTGGGCAGTGGACTTATACCGCCGCGGCTACGCGCCGCGCCTCATCTTTTCCTCCGGCTACACGTACCGGTTCCACGAGACCGAGGTCATGGCCGCGCTGGCACGTGCGCTCGGCGTGCCTGATTCCGCGATCTGGCTGGAAGCTGCCGCCGTCAACACGCTAGACAACGTGCGGCTCACCGGCGGCCTCATGCGGCAGCAGGGCTGGCGCTCCGCGCTGCTGGTCAGCTCACCCTACCACATGCGGCGCGCGGCCCTCGTCTGGCGGCGGCTTGCGCCCGAGCTGCGGCTGCGGTGCGTCCCGATCCGCGAAAGCTTGTTCTATACGCGCGGCGCGCCGCGGGCGTCAGGGCTGCGCCGGCAGGCGACCCCCACGCAAGTCCAAGCCATCGCCCACGAATACCTCAGTTTGCTGTATTACTGGTTGAAGGGGCGACTGTGATGGCGCCGGTCCTCGAGCGTTGGCTCGGCGCGTCTGCCTGGCCGCGCGCCATCCTGCGCGGGAGCCTGGTCCACCGCGCCGTGGCACAACTCGCGGCCGCGGCCGGTGCGCGGCCCTTGCGGCTGGCAGGCAGCCTCCTCGTGCCCTGGTTGCTGCTCAACAGCGCCATCTTGTGGCGGACCGGCCAAGATGCCGGGACCTGGGGCTGGCCGCTGCGTGGCGTGCTGCTGGGGCTGGGCGTGCTGGCGTGCACGTGCCCCGCGTCCTGGGCCACGCTGCTGCGCACCAGCTTCGTGGCGCGGTGGTGGCGGGCGGAATGGCCATGACGACGGCGATGCTTGAGCCGACAGCGGCGCCGCGCGCCGAGGCGCTGCCGGACGCGCAGACGCTGCGCATCGTCCGGGTGATTTCGCGGCTGAACATCGGCGGACCGGCGATCCAGGCGGTTCTGTTGAGCGACCGCCTGCAGGGCCACGGCTACTCCACGCTGCTTGTGACCGGTGCGCCTGACCGCGCAGAAGGTGATATGAGCTATCTGTTGGCCGGCACGGCGGTGCGGCGGCGGCACATCCGGGCGCTCGGCCGGGCGATCCGTCCGTGGCGGGACGCCCGCGCGGCGGCCACGCTGGCCGCGATCATGTGGCAGGAGCGGCCGCACCTCCTGCACACGCACGCGGCGAAGGCCGGCGCGCTGGGGCGCGCCGTGGTCCTGGCCTACAACGCGTTGGCCGGCGCCTGGGCGCGCGGGCGAGGCCGGCCGTTCACGCGGTGCCGGATGGTGCACACCTTTCATGGCCACGTGCTGGAAGGCTACTTCCGTCCGTCGGTGTCACGGCTGTTCGTGGGCATTGAACGGTGGCTCGCGCGGCGCACCGACTGCCTGGTGACCGTCAGCGACGCGGTGCGCGAGGATCTGCTTCGGCGCGGCGTGGCCGAGCCGGCGCGTGTTCGCGTCATCCCGCTCGGGCTGCCGCTGGAGCCGTTCCTGCGGTTGCCGGAGCCGTCCCCGCGGCCCGGGCCGCTGCGGGTCGGCTGCATTGGTCGCCTGGTGCCCATTAAGAACCACCGGCTGCTGTTCGAGGCGGTCGTTCGCGCGCGGGCGGCGGGCGTGGACATGGTGCTCGAGGTCATCGGTGATGGCGAGCTGCGCCGATCCCTGGAATCGGCCGCGCGCGTCCTTGGGCCGGCGGTGCGGTTCCGCGGCTGGGCATCGGACGTGGCGGGGCTGTACGCAGAGCTGGACGCCGTCTGCCTGACCTCGTTGAATGAGGGCACGCCGGTGTCGTTGATCGAAGGGCTGGCCGCGGCCCGGCCAGCCGTCGCCACGGATGTGGGCGGGGTGCGCGAGGTGCTCGGCGCGGCGCCGGGTGCTGCGCCGGTGCCGGGCGGGTGCGCTGAAGCGGCGCATGGTTGGCTGGCCCGGTCAAGGGACGCGATCGGCCTGGCGGCGGCGTTCGCCCGCCTGGCGGAATCACCGGAACGTCGTCAACGTATGGGGCGCAGTGGCCGCACGGCGGTCCAGGCTCGCTACGGCAGCGAGCGGCTGGTCCGCGACGTGCAGGCCTTGTACAAGGAGTTGGCCGCATGAAGTACTTCATTACCGGAGGCGCGGGCTTTATCGGGTCGCATCTGGCGGACGATCTGCTGGAGCGTGGGCACCACGTCACCGTCCTGGACAACCTTTCGACGGGGCGCTACGACAACATCGCCCACCTGGACGGGCACGAACGGTTCCAGTACGTGGCCGGCACGATCCTCAACGAGCCGCTCGTGGATAAGCTGGTGGAGCGGTGCGACGCGATCTTCCATCTGGCAGCCGCCGTCGGCGTCGAGCTCATCATCAAGAAGCCGCTCGAGTCGATGATGACCAACATCCGGGGCAGCGAGGTCGTGCTCGAGATGGCGCACCGGTACCGGAAAAAGGTGCTGATCGCCTCGACGTCGGAGATCTACGGCAAGAACACGACCGGCCCGCTCCGGGAGGACGCCGACCGCGTGCTCGGCTCACCCCTGAAGACCCGATGGAGCTACTCGACCTCCAAAGCCGTCGACGAGATCCTCGCGTACGTGTACTGGAAAGAGAAGGGCCTGCCGACCATCATCGTGCGCCTGTTCAACACCGTCGGCCCGAGGCAGTCAGGCGCCTACGGGATGGTCATCCCGCGGTTCGTGTCCCAGGCGTTGGCTGGCCAGCCGCTTGTGGTGCATGGCACCGGGCGCCAGTCACGGTGCTTCCTGTACGTCAAGGATGTCGTATGGGCCTTGACGCACCTGATGGACCACAACAGCTCGGTGGGCCAGGTGTTCAATGTCGGCAGCCAGGAAGAGGTAACGATCGAAGAGCTGGCGCGGCGCGTCATCGCCATCACGAAGAGCCGCTCGGCGGTGCAATTCGTGCCCTACGAGGAAGCGTACGAGGAAGGGTATGAGGACATGCCGAAGCGTGTGCCGGACACGACCAAGCTGCGCGAAGCGACGGGGTTCGCGCCGACGCTGAACCTAAACCAGATCATTGAGAGCGTTGTGGAGCACCAGCGCATGATCTCTGGCGTCGCCGCGGTGCCGGCCGCGGCCAAGAGCTGAGCGAATGAAGTTAGGACGGCGCGCGCCATGCCGTTGACCGGCCTGGCCCACATGTTGTTGGCCGGCGGCGCCGCGTTCGGCGTGACGCTGCTGCTGACGCCCGTAGTGCGCGCCTTCGCGGTGCGATCGGGCCAGGTCAGCCGGCCGGTCGCGGACCGGTGGGGCCGCCGGGCCGTGGCACGGTTGGGCGGGGTGGCGCTGTTCACCGGGATCGCGGCCAGCGCGGCCGCAGCGCTGCCCATGGGAGGCACGCTGGCCGGGCTGCTGGCGGCGCTGGGGCTCGCGTTCCTGCTCGGTCTCGTGGATGACCTGCGGCGCCTGGCGCCGCACACCAAGTTGATCGGCCAGCTTCTGATCGGCTGCCTGGTGGTGTTCGCCGGCATCCGCATCGAGCTCGTGCAGTGGTCGTGGCTGTCTATCCCGCTGTCGGTGCTCTGGCTGGTGTTCGTCATGAATGCGTTCAACCTGCTGGACAATATGGATGGGCTAGCGGCCGGCATCGGCGCCCTCGCGGCGGCGTTCTGCGCCTGGCACGGCGCACTCTCGGGGCAATGGCCCATCGCCGTGCTCGGCGCCGTGGTCTGCGGCTCCTGTCTGGGTTTCTTGTCCTGGAATTTTCCGCCCGCGAAAATCTACATGGGGGACTCTGGCAGCCACGTGCTCGGCCTGGCGCTGGCCGCGCTCGCGCTCTGGGGCAGCTGGCGCCACTCCTCGCAGTTGGCCGGCATCCTGGCGGTGCCCACGCTCGTGCTGGCCGTGCCGATCTTCGACACCTGTTTCGTGACGCTGCAGCGGCTGGCTCATCGCCGGCATCCCTTCGTCGGCGGCCAGGATCACGTCTCGCACCGCTTGGCGGTCCTGGGCCTGAGTACCCGGCAGACGGTGGTCGCGCTCTACGCAGCCAGCGCCTGCCTCGGTGCGCTGAGCATTGTCACACTGGCGCTACGGCCGCTCGCCGTGCTCGTCATGTCAGCCCTCGTCCTGGCGGGCGTGCTGGTCTTCGGCGGCTACCTCGCCCGGGTGCGGGTATATCGGCTCGAGTCCGCCGCCCAGGCGGCCTGGGTTCGCGCCCGCGGCGCACCGGTCACCGTCGTGGAAACGATGCTGCTGCACAAGCGCCGGCTCCTAGAGATCCTCGTCGACTTCGTCCTGGTCAGCGCCGGGTTGGCCGGGGCGCACCTGCTGCGGTTCGAGGGAGTGCTGGACCCTGCGCTGCAGCGGCTGCTCGTGCAAGCGCTGCCTGTTGTCCTCCTGGTGAAGTTCGCGTGCTTCGCCGCCTTCGGGCTGTACCGGGGCATGTGGCGCTACGTCGGCCTGGTCGACCTGCTCGGCGTGCTCAAGGCCGTGACCGCAGGCTCGGTGCTGTCCGCGCTGGCTCTGCTGCTGCTGTGGCGGTTCGAGGGCTATTCTCGGGCAGTCTTCATTATTGACTGGATGATGACCTTTTTCCTTGTGGGAGGTTCCCGGGTGCTCCAGCGGCTGTTGGATGAGTGGATCGCCAGCGCCGCGCCGGCGGTCCCGGCGCTTGTGGTCGGAGCAGGGGCCACCGGAGAGCGTGTGCTGCGCTCGCTGCGCGGCGATCGCGGCGGCTTGCGCGTGGTCGGTCTGGTGGATGACGACCCCACGAAGGCCGGCGCCCGGCTGCACGGCGTGCCGGTCGTGGGGACCCGGCATGCGTTGGCGGCCCTGCTGGAGCTGCACGCGGTCGAGTCCGTGCTCGTGGCCATCACCGATCCGCCTGGAGAGTTGTTGCAGTACGTGCGCACCTGCTGCGAGCCGAGGGGAGTGGCGTGGAAGGTCGTCACTGCCGGGGTGACCGACGCCGTATGACATGGCGCGCCGCGCCGAGCGCGCTCCTGCCGTGGCTGGCGGCGCTGTTGCTTGCGCTCCTGCCGTTCTCGATCGCCGCGGTTGAGATCCTCGCGCTGCTCCTCATCGTGGCGTGGGCGTTCGCCCGCGCCGGCGGCCGCCAGCCCTCCGCGTGGCGGGATCCGTCCCTGCGGCGCACTGCCATCGCAGGCGCGGCGTTCTTCCTCCTCTGCGCCGCCTCCATTCTCGTCAGCGCGCATCCAGTCTCTAGCCTGCGCGCATTGATCGGCAAATGGCTCGAATACCTCTTTCTCATGGTGGTCATGGTGGAGGTCGGCGCCCGTCCCCGTGCGTTTTCCGCGCTAGCCCTCGTCATGGCCGGCGCTTCAGCAGCGGTCGCCGGCGAGGCGCTATGGCAAGAGGCGACCGGGCAGGGTTTGTTGCGTCACCACCTGCTCAACGTCTACGGCCGGATGTCCGGCCCCTATACGAATCCGGCCGACCTCGCCGCCTATCTCATGGTGACCATCCCCATCGTGGCCGGTGTCGCCGTATCGTCGCGGCGCTGGCTTCGGGTCGTTCTGTGCGTGATCCTCGTGGTGCTGTTCGGATGCTTCTTCAGGACCATGACAACCGGTGCTTGGGTGGCACTGGCGGCCGCGTCGGTGCTCGTGCTCGGGCGCGACCGGCAGGGGCGGCGTCTGGTGCTCAGCGGCCTGGCGGTGCTGGCCCTCGGTGGCGCCATCGTCCTGGCACGTGGCGGATCGTTGGCCGCGGCGTTCGGCCTGTGGGACGCCGGGACCCAGGACCGCGTGTACATGTGGCAGTCGGCGCTCCGGATGATCTCGGACCGGCCCTGGCTGGGCCATGGGCTGAACACCTTCATGGCGAACTATCTCGCCTATTGGGTCGGCGGTGAGCAGGCGCCGCGCTACGCGCACAACTGCTACCTGCAGATGGCGGCGGAGACCGGGGTGGCGGGGCTGGCCGCGTTCGTGGCGCTGTTGGGCACGGCGTGCCTGACGCTCTGGCGTGCGCTTCCAGGCCGCCTGGCCGATCGGTCGGTGTTCTGCGGCTTCGCCATCGCGGTCGCAGCGTTTGTTCTGCAGGCAGCGGTGGATACCAACTTCTATTCATTGCGGCAAGCCGCGCTGTTTTGGAGCCTCTTGGGGCTGGCCTTGGGTGCGGCCCGGGCGAGGGCGTTCAGATGAGCGCCGCGCTCCGCCTGACCGTGCTCGTGCCCGTGTTTAATGAGGCTCGCTACATCGAGACGGTGCTACAGCGAGTGCGAACTGTCGTGCCGGAGGCCGAGCTTATCGTGGTGGATGATGGATCGACGGACGGCACGCGAGCGCTGCTGCAACGGCTCGAGCCTGAGCTTGGGTTCCGCCTGATCCTGCATGAGCGCAACCAGGGCAAAGGCGCGGCGCTCAGGACCGCGCTCGCGGCGGCGCAGGGGGACGTCGTGCTGATTCAGGACGCGGATCTCGAATATGACCCGGACGACTACGAGCGCCTGCTTGCCCCCATCCGCAAGGGTCGTGCCGACGTGGTGTACGGCTCGCGGTTTTTAGGGGCGCACCGCGCCTCGTATTTCTGGCATCGGTTCGGCAACTGGCTGATCACCATCTTGGTCAACCTCCTCTTCAACGCGTCGCTGACCGATGTGGAGACCGGCTACAAGGTCTTCCGCGCCAGTCTGATCCCGGCGCTGCGGTTGCGCGCGAACAGCTTCGACATCGAGGTCGAGTTGACGTGCAAATTGCTGCGGACCGGGCAGACGCTCTTCGAGGTGCCGATCTCGTACTACGGCCGCAGCTATGCGGAAGGGAAGAAGATCACCTGGCGCGACGGCGTCCACGCGCTATGGGTGATCGCGTGCTGCCGGTTGAATCCGTGGTATTGAATGCTGCGCAGGCGGCCGGGCACCCGGTGGCTCATCGTCAGGACCGATCGGCTTGGCGAAACCGTGCTCACGCTCCCGGCGATCGCCGCTGTGCGCGATGCGCATCCCACCGACCACATTGCGCTCATGGTGCAGCCGGCCTTGGCCGGCTTGATGCGCGCGGTGGAAGGCATCGATGAGGTGATCGAGGCGCCGTTGGCCAGTCCCTGGTGGGCGCAGGTCCTGCCGGCCGCGCGCCGCATGCGCGGCTTCGACACGGTGCTGCTCGCGCACCCGTACAAAGCATGGCATGCGGCCGCTTGGCTCGCTGGCGTGCCGCAACGGGTCGGGTACGACCGGAAGTGGGGCGGTTTGCTGACGCACCGCCTGCCGGATCGCAAGGCGCTTGGCGACCGGCATGAAGTTGCGTATAATCTGGATGTAGTTCGCGCTGTTGGAGTTGCATTGCCGCAACCGCGTTGGCCGGCGTTGCGGACGGACCCGGAAGAGGCAGGCATCGACGTCCTGTGTGCCGGCCTTAGGTGTAAGGCCGCGGACGCGTTCGTCATCCACCCGTGGACATCGCATCCTTCCAAGCAGTGGCCGATCGATCGGTATACCCGGCTGGCCGGGCGCATCATGCACGAACTGCGGGCCCCGGTGCTGGTGATCGGCGGCTCCCACGAAGCACAGCAGCCGTTGACACTGCCGGAGGGCGCGGTCAATCTTGCCGGCCGCCTCAGCCTGCTGCAGACCGCGGCGTTGCTGCGCCGCTGCCGCCTGCTCGTGACGAACGACAGCGGTCCGATGCACCTGGCCGCCTTGATGGGCGCGCGCATCGTAGCCCTGTTCGGATCGGACGACCCGGCTACCAGCCCTGGCCGGTGGGGTCCGTGGGGGTCCGGACACACCGTGATCCATCGGCCGTCCATGGCAGCGATCAGCGTCGACGAGGTGTTCGCCGCGGTGCAGGCCTCCGCCCCATGACCATCGTTCCGCAGCACGTCCTGATCATGAACCCCTTTGGCATCGGGGACGTGCTGTTCACGACGCCGCTGGTGCGCGCAATCAAATGCGTGTTCCCGGAGAGCCGCATTGCCTACTTGTGCAACCGGCGCACGCAGCCGGTGCTGCTGGGCAACCCGCACGTGGACGAGGTGCTCGTCTATGAGAAAGATGAGCTGGACCACCTCTGGCGCGCGTCGCCGTCCAAGTGGTTCGCGCGGGTGGTGCGCCTGGTTCGCCGCGCGCATCGCCAGCGGTTCGATCTAGTGATCGACGTGTCGTTGGGGGAGCGGTATAGTTTCATCGCCCGCGCGCTCGGGATCCGGCGGGTCATCGGGTTCGACTATCGCGGCCGCGGACGGTTCTTGACCGGCTGCATGCCCATCAGCGGCTATCAGGACGTGCACGTCGTGGAGCACTACCGCCGGCTGCTGGCCTTCCTCGGCATCCGCCTGCGGGAGGCGCGGCTGGAGATGCATCCTCCGGCGCAGGATGTCGCATGGGCGCAGGCCTGGATCGCAGAGCACCGGATCGCAGGCCAGCCCATGGTCGGGATCGTGCCGGCCGGCGGCGTCAGTTGGGGGATCGATGCCGCATACCGCCGGTGGCCCTTGGAAGGCTTCGCCACAGTGGGTGACGCGCTCATTACAGAGCGCGGTGCCGGCGTCATCCTCTTCGGCGAGCAGAGCGACCGCGGCGTGTGCGGCAAGGTGGCCGCGCTCATGCGGCGCGCGCCGATCGACCTGTCGGGGCAGACCACGCTGGAGCGGTTCGTCGCGCTGCTGGGCCAACTGGATTTGGTTGTATGCAATGATGGCGGTCCGCTCCATCTAGCGGTCAGCCAAGGGGTCAGCACCGTGTCGGTGTTCGGCCCGGTCGACCCCAGAGTCTACGGACCGTATCCGGCGGACCGGACGCGCCATCGGGTGGTGCTGCGCGGCGACCTACCGTGCCGGCCGTGCTACCATAACTTTCGGTTGCCGCCATGCCCGTATGAGCGCGCCTGCCTGACGACCATCACGCCGGAACTGGTATTGGACGCGTGCGCGCAGCTGTTGAGCCCACGGCCGGCGGCGGTCCATGGCTGAGGCACTCTCGCTGGTGGAGCACGGCTGGCGCGGGGCCCGAGCGTGTTCACTGGTTCTTGGTCGCCGCGGGGATCGCGTGCTGCATCTGGTGAAGGGAACGCTAAGATCGGATGTCCGCGGGCTCATCGCGCCGGTGCCCGGGGTGCGGGTGCGGGATGTCTCGCGGTCCGCGTTCCGCGTCGAAATGTGGTTTTGGCTGCTGGTGGGGGGAGTGCGGCGGGCGCGCTGGGTGCTTGTTGATAACGCGCGAACGGGACGAACAATTGCGCGATGGTGTCGGCTGTTGCGCCTATCCCTCGTGCAGGTGGACGAGCAAGCGGATGGTGATGTGCTGTGGTGCGATGGCCGACGGGTGACGGCTCAGGAGGCTTTCGGCGAATCCTGGGACGGCTTGACGACCTCGAGCTCGAAGTAGAGGCCCCGCGGCGGGAACCGATGCGCATGATGCTTTTCGTAGCGCCGGGCATTCAATCGGGCGAGCAGGCGGCCCATGAGCTCATGTTTGTCGAAGATCAGACGCTTTTCCACCATGCGGAATTCGCACGAGAGGTAGCGTGGGTACGCGCGGTCGCCGGTGAAATAATCCATCGTGCCGAAGCTGAAGTGGTGCTTATGGGTCGGATCATGGAACGAGTTCGGATGCGAGTAGTGCGGCGTCCAGATTTCGATCCGTCCGCCAGGGGCGGAGATGCGGTGCAACTCCTCCATGGTTCGGACCACATCGGCGAAGTGCTCGATCGCATCGCGAAGGATGATGCGCCCGAACCGACCGGTGTCGAGCGGCCAAGGGAAGCGTTCCAAATCGTGCACGACCGTGACCTGGGGCCAGGCGCGCATGTCGATGCCGCAGGTTGCGCGCGGATCCCGCGCGTCGCCGCATCCAACGTCGAGTATTTCCATGGTCTCGGTATTGTAGGGAACTCGCGATGACTGCGCAAGTGCCCCGCGTCGCGGTGATCTTTGAGTACGAGCGGCCCGGGACCACCGGCATGTATTGGGAGCGCGCGCTGCGGGCGCTGGGCGTTGCCTGCGACCACTGGCGGCTGGCTGATGCAGCGCGCATTCCGCCCGAGTACGCGCTATACGTGCGCATTGACCACGGCGACGACTATGCGGTGCGCCTGCCGGCGGCGCTGCGGCCGAGCGTGTTTTACGCGATCGACACCCATCTACCGCATAGCTGGCGCAAGATCCGCCGGGCGGCTGGGTGGTATGATCTGATCGCCTACTGCCATCTGGAGGCGGCCGAGCGCACAGGCGGTGCCTGGATCCCGGTCGGCTGCGATCCCGAGCTGCATGGAGCGGTCCCAGGCGAGCGGCGCTACGACGTTGCATTTGTCGGGACGGAGGGCGGCATCCCGCGCAAGTTTCTGCTGCAAGCGCTTCGGGAGCGCTATCCTCGCAACTTCATCGGCGGCGCGCCGCACGATGGGATGGCGGCGATTTACAGCCGGTCGCGGATCGGATTTGATTATGCGATCAACAACGACGTGAACATGCGGGTCTTCGAAGTGATGGCCGCCGGCGCGCTGCTCGTGACGAACCCTGTGCGCCCGGACGGATTCCAGCGCCTTGGCCTGGAGGGCGGGCGGCACCTGCGGTTCTATCACAGCCCACGGGAGCTCTTCGAGGTTATCGATGAAGCCCTGGTCGCGCCCGCTGCGGCCCAGCAGGTCGCCGACGCCGGCCGGCAGCTCGTGCTCGCCCGGCACACGTATGCGCACCGGGTCCGGCAGCTGCTGGTGCTAGTGGAGGAGCGGCTCGGCGTGCGAATCCCGCATCAGACAGGAGCGCTTGTGACATGAAGATCCTTGTGACCGGGGGCGCTGGGTTCATCGGGTCGCACCTGGTGGACGCCCTGATCGCCGAGGGGCACGCGGTGCGCGTGTTGGACAACTTCGATCCGCAGGTGCATGAGGGCCGCAAGCCGGACTACTTGAACCGCCAGGCCGAGTACCAGGAGGGGGATGTCCGCGACCGGGCAGCACTCCGCCGCGCGCTTGCCGGCATCGAGGTTGTGTTCCATGAGGCGGCGGCCGTCGGAGTCGGCCAGTCGATGTACCAGATCGAGAAGTACGTGTCAGCCAACTGTCAGGGCACGGCCGTGCTGCTGGACGTCCTCATCGAGGACAAGCTGTCGCTGAAGCGTCTCGTTGTGGCCAGCTCCATGAGCATCTACGGTGAAGGCCAGTACGTGTGCGCGACGTGCGGCCCGGTGGCTCCATCGCTACGTCCGGATGAGCAGCTGGCTGCGCGGCAATGGGAGATGCGCTGCCCCTCCTGCGGCGCCGAAGCCAAACCGGTCGGCACGCCGGAGACCAAGCCGCTCATCCCTACGTCCGTGTACGCGGTCACCAAGCGGGACCAGGAAGAGCTGTGCTTAAGCGTCGGCCGCAGCTACCAAATCCCGACCGTCGCCCTGCGGTATTTCAACGTCTACGGGCCGCGCCAGGCGCTGTCCAACCCGTACACCGGCGTGTGCGCGATCTTCTCAGCCAGGATCAAGAACAAGCACCGCCCGTTCGTGTTCGAAGACGGCGGCCAGACCCGGGACTTCGTGAACGTCCGCGACATCGTCCGCGCCAACCTGCTCGTGATGGCGCACCCAGGCGCCCCGTACAATACCTTCAACGTCGGCACCGGACGGCCGACCAGCATCGCCCAGATCGCGCAGGTGCTGGCGAAATTATACAAGGTGCACGTCGAGCCTGAACTGACGCAGAAGTTCCGGGCCGGGGACATCCGCCATTGCATTGCCGACGCCTCCCGGCTGCAGGCTCTCGGGTTCACACCGAGCGTGACGCTTGAGCAAGGATTGGATGAGCTCGTCGCGTGGGGCCGCACGGTGAAAGCCAAGGATCAGGTCGAAGCAGCGGCGAAGGAGTTGGAGCAGCGCGGGCTCACCCAAGGATGACCGACCCACTCGTCGATCTCGTTCTCCTCAGTTGGAATCACTGGGAGCAGACCGGCCCATGCCTGGAGAGCCTGTTCCGCTCAACGACCGTTCCATGCCGGCTGCTGATCGTGGATAATGGCAGCGAGCCGGACGTGCGCGAGCGGCTGCGCCGGGTGAAGCCATCCGGGGCGGTGGTAGACGTTCAGCTGCTGCAGCATGAGAAGAACGAAGGGTTCCCGCGCGGCATGAACCGCGGTATCACCGCCTCCACGGCGCCGTTCGTGGTCTTGTTGAACAATGACCTGTTGTTCACACCTGGCTGGCTGGAGGAGATGGTGGTGGTGGCGCGGCAGCCAGATGTTGGCGTCGTCAACCCGACCAGCAACAACTTCGGCAACGTGCCGCCGCCGGGTGTGAGCCGGGATGCGTACGCTGGGCAGCTCCGGGCTCGGTCAGGCCAGTACGTGGAAGTGGGCATGTGCATCGGGTTCTGCATGCTCATCACGCGCGCGGTGATCGACCGGCTCGGCGGGCTCACCGAAGAGGTGGAGCGCATCTTCTTTGAGGATGAGGACTACAGCGTCCGCGCCCAGCGCGCCGGGTTCCACTGCGTGGTCGCCGATGCCTCGTATGTATGGCACGCTGAGCACCAGACGGTGGGCAAGATGCCGGAACGCGAGGCGATCTTCGCGAAAAATCAGCGCTGGTGCCATGAAAAATGGGGCAAGTGGGTGCGGGTCGCGTGGCCGCGGTTTGCCACGCCGCCGTCCGGGTCTGAAGAGCTGCGCCGGTCGCTGGAGCGGATCCTCTCCTGGGCGCGCCGGCGGACGCACGTGTACGTGTACAGCCCGCTGCCATCCGGTGTGAGCAGTCGGGAGTTGTTTCGATCGGTCGGGCTCGTGCCGCACGCGGACGTGCGGTGGTACCCGGTGCCGAGCGCCATGGCGCGCACTGCGGCGGTCGGACGAATTCTTAGCCGGACGACGAAGAAGCGGTTCGACATTGTGGTGGCACCGGATGACGGCTGGGCGATGCGGCTGCTGGGTTGGTGGCACCGGGCGCCCGTGGTGCTGGAATCGGATGAAGAAGGATTGAGCGAAGCATGGCAGGCCAAGTCCCACTCTCTGTCGTCATCCTAGCCAAGAACGAGGCCGGCCGCATCCGCGACTGCATCGCCAGCGCGGCCTGGGCCGATGAGATCCTCGTCATCGACGATGAGAGCGTCGACGATACGTCGGCGATTGCCACGTCCCTGGGCGGCCGGGTGCTGCGCCGCAAGATGGACATCGAGGGCCGGCATCGCAATTGGGCGCACGCGCAGGCCAAGCACGAGTGGATCCTGAGCTTGGACGCGGATGAGCGCGTGACACCGGAGCTGGCCGAGGAGATCAAGCAGGTCGTGACCAACGGCAGCACGTACGAGCTGTACGCGATCCCGCGGCGCAACTACATCGGCACGTGTTGGGTCCGCCACGGCGGCTGGTACCCGAGCGCGCAGCTGAAGTTGTTCAAGCGCGGCATCTTCCACTGGGAAGAGACCACGGTGCACCCCCGGGCCTTCTCAGACAAGCCGGCCGGTCAGTTGTCGCACGATCTGCTGCACTACTCGTACCGCGACCTGGCTGACTACGCTGAGAAGTTGAACCGACAGACGAGTCTCGAGGCGGAGAAGTGGCTGATGGACGGCCGACGCGTCACGCTCGGCAAGGCGCTGTGGCGGACGTTCGACCGGTTCTGGCGCTCCTACGTGGGCAAGAAGGGATACCGCGACGGATTTCTTGGGTTCGCCGTGGCGGTGCTGGGCGGCATGTATCAGTTGATTGCCTGGATCAAATACACCGAAGGCTGCCACGTGCCTGGCGTGGAAGAGGTGGTCGAGCCATACCAACAGGTGGTCAACGACCAGGAACGGTACGACCGTCAGCTGCTCATGTCCCACCTGTGCGCGTACCAGCGGGCTGGGGACGAGGCGTCCGGCAAACGGGTGCTGGAAGTCGGCTCTGGTTCAGGCTACGGCGCGTTCTACCTGTCCCACCGGGCGAAAGAGGTCATCGGCATCGATTTGGATGCGGCGAACATTTCGCAGGCGAGCCGCATGTTCCGCCGGCCCAACCTCTCGTACCGGGTCATGGACGCCACCCGGATGGAGTTTCCGGACGGGCGGTTCGATGTGGTGGGACAGTTCCAGGTGATCGAGCACTTGCCTGAGGCCTCGCTTGCGCCCTTCGTCAAGGAAGTGGCCCGCGTCCTGGCGCCGGAGGGCTGCTTCGTCGTATCCACGCTGAACGTCGAGCATAACCGCAAGCACGCCGGCTACCAAAAGCCGGACTTCCACGTGAAAGAGTTCACCGGCGATGAGCTGCTGGCACTCCTGCGCACCGCGTTCCCCTCGGTTCAGCTGTACGGCCTGTACCCGACGTTCCGCTACCGGATGGCGATGCGGCTGAAGAAGTGGGGGCTGAACAAGCCCGGCGGTGCGCGCAACCCGGTGCGCCGGTTCTTTGATGAGCAGCTCTCCACCACAGACCATGTCCTGCGCTCAAGCTGGACGCCGGCAGCCATCGATCTGGTCGCCATCTGCCGGAAGCGCTCATGAGTGGCGCGCGCGCAACGTTGGCGGTCGTCTTGATGACGAAAAACGAGGAAGCTCGGCTGGCCGACTGCCTGGACCGGGTGGCTGGATGGGCGGATGAGATCGTGATCATCGATGACCTGAGCTTTGATAAGACGGCGGATGTGGCGAATCGCTACGGCGCCAAGGTGTTTCCGTACGCCTCGAACAATGACCATTTCCAGCAGTGGAACAGAGGCATCGACCATGCGACCGCGGACTGGGTCCTGCATATCGACGCGGATGAGTGGGTCACGCCGGCGCTGAAGGAGGCGATCGACCGCATCCTCGTGGACGATGGCGGACACAGCGCCTTCCAGGTGATGCGGCGCAACGTGTTCCTGGGCCGCGCCATGCGCTACGGCGGCTGGTACCACCCGCACCTGATCTTGTTCAAGCGCGACCGATCGCGCTGCGTCGGGGAGGGGATCCACGTCCGATTGAAGGTGGACGGCACGATCGGCCGGCTGGGCGCCGACATCCTGCACTTTCCGTTCACCTCAGTCGCGCAATTTTTGACCCGCCAGAACGTGTACACTTCGGTCGAGGCGCGTGTGATGCTGAAGGAGCGGGGCCGGCTGCCGCAGCGCGAGGTTATCTACCAGGCCGCTATCCGGCCGTACAAGCTCTTCTGGAAATTCTACGGCAAGCTGCAGGGCCGCCGGGACGGATGGCAAGGGTTCGTGTTCTCGGTCCTGTTCGCGTACACGCACTTCCTGTTGTGGGCCAAGTATTGGGAGGCAGCGAACGCCACGGATGGCTGACGCCAAAATCCTGTTCCGCCCGCGCGAGCCGTTCGTGGATGCCCGCGGCGAGATCCTGAACCTGGTGGATGCGCCGTTTGAGAGCGCGGCGGTCATCCGCTCCGAAGCCGGGGCGGTGCGCGGCAACCACTACCACAAGACCGACTACCACTACACCTGGCTGCAGTCCGGCCTCATGGAGTACTACCATCGTTCGGCCGGGACCAAGGGCACGGCTGAACACTGGACCGTGCGCCCCGGTGACATCATCTACTCGCCGCCAGGCTATGAGCACACGATGGTGTTCCCGGAGCCGTCGGTCATGTTCGTGTTCGCCCGCAACAACCGCGAGATGGCGAACTACGAGCAAGATATCGTGCGAGTGCCGGACCTCCGCCAATGAAAGATATGCGGACCCGGCTAGACTGCCGCCTGTGCGGCTCGCGCGAGCTGGTCCAGGTCATGTCGCTCGGGGCCACACCGCTTGCGAATGAGTTCGTGACCGCGGCGGAGCGGGGCAAGCCGCAGGACCGATTCCCGCTGGATGTGTATTTCTGCCAGGAGTGCGCGCACGTGCAGCTGCGGGACGTGGTGGACCCGGACCGGCTGTTCCGCAACTACGTGTACGTTTCCGGCACCTCGCCGGTGTTCGTAGACCATTTCCGGCGCTACGCCGAAGCGACGGCCGCGTTTGCCGGGCTGAAGGCCGGGGAACAGGTCATCGAGATCGGCAGCAACGACGGCACGCTGCTACGTTTCTACCAGCAGGCCGGCTGCCAGGTGCTCGGCATCGACCCGGCCCGGGCGATCGCCGAGACTGCGACCCGTGCCGGCATCAAGACGCTGCCGGAATTCTTCACCGCAGCACTGGCCAAGCGGCTGCGGGCCGACGGGGTGCGGGCGCGGCTCATCGCGGCCAACAATGTGTTCGCGCACGCGGATGACCTGCACGACATTGCCGATGGCGTGGCCCAGCTGCTCCATCCGGAGGGCGTGTTCGTGTTCGAGGTGTCGTACCTGTTGGATGTTGTGGAGAAGACGTTGTTTGATACCATCTACCATGAGCACCTGAGCTACCATACGGTCAAGCCGCTCGTCGGTTTTCTGGAGCGGCACGGGCTGGAGATGATCGATGCCCAGCGCGTGGACTCGCATGGGGGTTCGCTGCGGGTCATCGCCAAGCGGCGCGGCGGCCGGCTACCGCGGCAGCCGGAGGTCGACGTGCTGATCAAGAACGAGGCGACCCGTGGCCTACACGGGCCGGACGCGTTCCACGTGTTTTTCAACGACATCCAACAGCGCCGGCAAGAGCTGGCCAAGGTGCTGGCAGGCTTCAAGGGTCGCCGGGTGGCCGGATTCGGGGCCCCGGCGAAGGCCACGACGTTGATGTTCCACTTCGACCTCGGCCCGAACACGCTGGCGTACATCATGGATGAGAGCCCTCTCAAGCAAGGCTTGTTCAGCCCCGGCCACCACCTCCCGGTGGTTCCCTCCAGTCGCTTGTACGATGCAGCGTTCAAGCCGGACGCGGCACTTATCCTGGCATGGAACTTTGCGGAGTCGATTATGAAGGCGCATCAACGGTTCAAGGACATGGGCGGCGCATTTATCGTGCCACTGCCGCGCGTGGCGGTGCATTGATGGCGGCGGTCTCGCACTGCCTGCCGGAAGACATCGCGCAGATCGCGAAGGGCATCAGTGCCGAGGCGCAAGCACTCTCCGGGGCCACGGTGCTGCTCTGCGGCGGGGCCGGGTTTCTCGGGAGGTACTTCACCTCGGTGTTCGCGTACCTCAACGAGCGCATCCTGAAAGAACCGTGCCGCGTGATCGTGTGCGACAACCTGATCACGAGCGGCCAGCTCGGGGCCGACGGCGGCGGCAATGGCTTCACCTTCCTGCAGCACAACATCATCGAGCCGCTGGACATTGATGAGCCGATCGACTACGTGGTGCAGGCGGCCGGTATCGCGAGCCCGTACTACTACCGCAAGTACCCGCTTGAGACGCTGGAGGTCGCCACCGTCGGCACCAAGCGGGTGCTTGAGCTGGGCCGGCAGCACCCGCTGAAGGGCTTTCTGTTCTTCAGCTCGAGCGAGATCTACGGCGACCCGGATCCGCGGTACGTGCCCACGCCAGAGTCCTACCGCGGCAACATCTCCTGCCTGGGGCCGCGCGCCTGCTACGACGAGTCTAAACGCCTCGGCGAGACGCTGTGCAGCATCTACCATCAGCTGTACGGGGTGCCGGCACGCATGGTTCGGCCGTTCAACGTGTACGGCCCAGGGATGCAGCAGCGGGACTACCGCGTACTGCCCAACTTCGCGCACCGGATTTTGAGCGGCCAGCCGCTGCATCTCTACGGCGATGGCACGCAGACCCGCACCTTCTGCTACATCACCGATGCCATGACCGGGTTCCTGAAGGTCCTGCTGAGCGGCACGAACGGGCAGGCGTACAACATCGGCAACCCGGTGCCTGAGGTCTCCATGCTCGAACTGGCCAAGACGCTGGAGCAGGTGCTGAACCGCCCGCTCGATGCTCAGCAGGTGGTGTACCCAGACTCGTATCCCGCCGATGAGCCGCAGCGCCGGTGTCCGGACATCACGAAGGCATCGGTTCAGCTGAACTATCAGCCGGTGGTCACCCTGCCGGATGGCTTGAAACGATTCATGGACTGGGCCGCGCGTACGTACACGCTCGAGCCGGTCTGAAAATGGCGCAGCGCCTGCGTCTGGGCCTGATCGGCGCCGGCCCGTGGGGGCAGGTGTACGCGCGCACCCTCGAACAGTTCCGCGCGCGCGGGCGCCTGACACACGTGGCGACCCGGACCGCGCACCCTATCGCGTGGCTGCCCTCGGGTGCCGTGCGTACGACGCGGTGGCAGGAGCTGCTGCGGATCTGCGACGCGGTCTTCATCGCGGTCCCGCCGCGCGCACACTCCGTCGTTCTCGAGGCCTGCCTCGCGGCGCGCGTGCCGTGCGTGATCGAAAAGCCACTCTGCCTGGACGCCAGGACCGCGATCCGTCTCTCCCGGCTGGCTGGTGCAAGCAACCGTGTCCTCGTCAATCACCCCCAGCTCTTCAGCCCGGCGTACGAGCGGCTACGCCAGGGATTGCGGCGCTCCGGTCGCGTGCGCGCGGCCGTGTCTGAATCGCTTGGGCCTGGCCCGTTCCGCCGCGACGTGCCAGCGCTGTGGGACTATGCGCCCCACGATGTGAGTCTTCTTCTCGACGTCTTTGGCGCCTTGCCGCGGCGGGTGGCCGCACTGTCTGGGCCAGGCAACCAGTGGGGCATGCCGGAACGCGTCGCGCTACGGCTGGAATTTCACGGCGGGCGTACCGGCTGGGCGCACGCCGGCACACTGGCCGCAGAGAAACGGCGACAGTTGACGATCTGGGCAGACCGTGAATGCTGGCATTGGGATGCGTTGGCCCCGCGGCCGTTGACCGTCTCGAAATTTCCATTCGCCCGCCGGTACGTCGCGGACCGGCCGGCGCTTGGCGCCCCGGTGCCTGTGTCGGACCGCGCGATGCCCATGGAACGCATGCTGCGGTATTTCTTCGATGGCTTAGACAGCGGCGACCGGCGCCGCTTCGGGCTGGGCCTTGCGGTGGAGGTGGTGCGCGTGCTCTCGGCGGCCGAGCGCTCGCTGCGGACCGGCCGCCCGGTGGCTCTGTGACGACGCGCGTCCATCCCCACGACGTTCATGGACAGCATCACGCTGGATATGAACGCATCGAGCTGGATGTTCCGGACCTGCTCTGGCAGAACCGCGAGGCACCCCGGGTGGTCGTGTCCCGCCGCCGGACAACAGGGGAGGCTAGTTGATGTTCCGTGACAACGCGTTGGAACAGGACCTGACACTGGACGGGCTGCATCCGACCGAGGCGTCCCGCGTCTTCCAGGAGCTGAGCGAGTATCTGGGCCAGCCGATCGAGCAAATCGCCGAAGAGTACTGGCGGTACCGCCGCACCGAAGACGTCGCCGCGCAGGCTGTCGTTGCGGTCGCGACCGACGCCGGGCCGATCATGGCGTATTACCAGGCAACGCCGCACTACCTGTACGAGCTCAGCTATTGGGAAGCCTCTCGCGATAAGCAGGCGTGGTTCGACGTGCTTGCGCGGGCGTGCCGGCAGCTGGGCCTGCAACGGGTGCTGGACTACGGCGGGGGCGTGGGCGGCTCGTGCCTGGCACTGCGGCGGCGCGGCATCGCGTGCGACTATGTGGACGTCCAGGGTAAGACGTTCGAGTATGCCCGGTGGCGGTTCGCTCGGCACGGGGTGGCGCCGCGCATGTTTAATATCCTCGAGGGGTGGCCGCCCGTCGGCTACCAGGCCGTGACGACCTGGGACGTGCTGGAGCATGTCTTTGACTTGGACGACACCATCCGGAATTTCCGCCGCGTGCTCGAGCCGGGCGGTTACGTCCTGAGCAAATCCACGTTCGCGGAGCCGGACGGTGGGCACCTACACATCCACCTAGCCAAACACAAGCCGTACGCGGATGTGCGCCGGCTCAACGACCTGTTCGGGCAGCACGGCTTCCGGTTCATCGGCCAGCTCAAGCCCAGCCGCGCCTCGCGGCTGCTCCGGCAGGTCGGCGTGCCCCACGCGGTCGTGGGCATTGCGGTCCGACCAAAGCTCAAGCACGGGGGCAACTTTCTGGTGCACCAGGCCGTCTGATGGCGCGCATGGTGCAGCGGACGGTCAAAAAAATGCTCCGGACGGTCGCGAACTACGATCCGGACTACTATGACATGTACGCCGACCCGGCCGAGGCGCTGTTCGCACAGTTGTACCTGGCGCGCATCCGCCGGCACGCGGGCCAGGCCAGCATCGCGGCGGGTGCGCGCGTGCTGGATGTCGGATGCCAAGCCGGGCGGTTGGCGATCCCGCTGGCCCAGGACGGCTTCCGCGTCACCGGCGTGGACCGCTCCGGCTTCGCGCTGCGCCGCGCGTCCTGGCATGCCCGCTGCGCAGGGGCGTCAGTCGCGTGGGTCCGCGGCGACATTCTACAGGTGCTGCCGCGGCAGCCTGGGCTGTACGACATCATCGTGTGCGCCGAGGTACTGTATCTATGCCAGAACTATCGCGAGATCCTGCAGGCGTTCGCCGGCGCCCTGCGGCCCGGCGGGCTCGCGTTTGTCTCCCACCGGCCGAAAGCGTATTATCTCTCTGAAGCCGCTCAGCGCACCGCGCCGCGGATCGCGGCCACGGTGGCGCAGGCTGGCGAGGGTTGGTTCCTTCCGGAAGGCGCCTACACCGAGGCCGGCTACTTCAATTGGCAGACAGACGCCGATCTGCGGCAGCTGTACCGGGACGCCGGCCTGGCGTGGCAGGCGTCGTATCCCATTGACGCCTACGCCTGGCCAGGCGGCCAGAGCCCTGCGGCGATGACTCCGGCGGAGCAGGCGACCTGGCTGGCCAAGGAATTAGCGGCGCCGGCCGAGGCCGGCCTGCCGTCGCGCTATGTCCTGGTCGTTGCCGCCAAACCACAACCGTGAGGAACGCGATGCCGTGGTCCTATCCCGCCATCCTGGCCTACCACCGCGTGGGCCGGTTCAAGAATGACCACGTCCCGACCGTGTCGGTCCAAGCGTTCGAGGCCCAGTTGCACTGGCTGCGCCGCTGGCGCGTCCGCGTCGCACCGTTTGAGGCGCTGGCCGAAACGCTGGCCGCCGGGCGCTCGATCGAGCGGGGCGTGACCGCGATCACGTTCGATGACGGGTATGAAGAAACGTACACCAACGCGTGGCCGCTGCTGAAGCGGTTCGGCTTCCCGTCGACCGTGTTCGTCACACCGGGAGAAGTCGGGCTGCCTGGGTTCGCGACCTGGACCCAGGTGCGCGAGATGGCGGTCGATGGCGTGACGATCGGCAACCACACGATGCACCACACGTACCTGCCGCTGGCGAAAGACGAGGCGCTGACCGAGGAGCTGGTGGACTCCAAGCGGATCATCGAGGAGCAGACCGGCCGGCCGGTGCGCCTGATGAGCTATCCGATCGGCGGCTACACGCCGCGCGCGCAGGAGATCGTCCGGGGCGCAGGCTACCTCGCCGCCTGCACCACCAATCGCGGCCAGCGCCGCGGCATGGATCTCTTCGCCATCCGGCGGATCAAGATCAACGACCCTGACGCGAACCCGCTGCTGTTGGCAGCCAAACTCTCCGGCTACTACGACGTCTTCCGCCGCCTCCGGCAGCCAGGCTAAGGTTCCGGCGCGGGTGCTGGTCGCGTACGCCACGGCCGGCGCCGGCCACCGGCGCGCGGCCGAGGCGATCGCCGAAGCAGCCGTGGCCGCATGGCCAGGCGCCCGCGTCGAATGCCGCGACATCCTCAGCTTCGTCCCCCCAGGCGTGGGCCGCCTCTACCCGGCGATCTACTACCTCCTGGTCCGCCACTTCTCCCACATCTGGGGCGCGTGCTTTCAAGCCTTTGACACCGGCTGGCTCTTTCGTGTGGTCCAACCGCTGCGCCACTGTTGGAACCTCTTGCTGGCCCACCCGTTCACCAAGTGGGTGGAGCAGGAACGCTTTGACGTGGTCATCGCGACGCACTTCATGGCGGCCGACCTGTTTGGATCATTGCGCGCCCGCGGCCGCGTGGGCATGGCGGTCGCCGTGATCACCGACCTGCACCCGCATCGGTTTTGGCTTGCCCCGGCGATCGACGTGTTCGTGGTGGGCAGTGACGAGACCGCCGCCCTCTGCCGCGCCCGCGGCGTGCCGGCGGAGAAGCTGCGCGTGCTCGGCATCCCGACCGCGCGCAACTTTCACGCGCCGGTGGACCGCGACGCGATCCTGCGCCGGCACGGGCTGGACCCGGCGCGCAAGACCCTGCTTGTCACCAGCGGCGGCACGACGGTGGGGCCGTTCGAGCCGGTCGCACAGGCGCTGCTTGGCCTGGAAGCGGCCATGCCTGGCCGGCTGCAGCTCTTCATCGTGTGCGGGGAGAACGAGGCGGCGGCGCGCCGGCTGCGGCGCGCGGCCCGGCACAGCGCGATGCCGGCTGCGGTGTTCGCCTTCACGCAAGAGATGGCCGAGCTCATGGGTGCCAGCGATATCATCGTTTCCAAGGCCGGAGGCTTGACGGTGATGGAGGCGCTCTCGCGCGGCCGGCCGCTGGTGTTCTACCACGCGATCCCAGGGCAGGAAGAGGTGAACGCGCAGTACGTGCAGCGGCACGGGGCGGCGATCCGGGTGCGGCACCCGCACGAGGCGGTGGACGCGGTGCGGCGGCTGCTCGAGGACCGCGCGTTGTACGATCGCGCGTCGGCCGCGGCGCGCGGCTTGGCCCGGCCGGATGCCGCCGACCGCATCGTCGCAGGTTTGATGGGATGAGCGGCGAGGCGGCGCGCCTGCTGCGGCAGCGTCTCGATGGGTTGCGCGCGTTTGGCGTCACGGCGCTGCCGAAGTCCCCGAAGCCGTCCACGCCCACCCGCCGCGCACCGGACGCGCGTCCCACAGAGCACGACAAGACGCACCGCCTGAGCACGCTCGCAGCCGCGGTGCAGCAGTGCAGGAAGTGCGCGCTCTACCGGACGCGGACGCACGCGGTCATCAGCGATGGGTCGCCGCACGCGCCGCTGATGCTCATCGGGGAAGCCCCGGGCCGTGACGAGGACCTGCAAGGCGTGCCGTTCGTCGGCGCGGCCGGCCAGCTCCTGACGAAGATGATCCTGGCGATCGGGCTCTCGCGCGCAGACGTGTACATCGCGAACGTGCTCAAGGACCGGCCGCCTGGCAACCGCACGCCGCTGCCCGAAGAGATGGAGGCGTGCCTGCCGTTTCTGATGGAGCAGATCGCCATCGTCAGGCCGCGCGTGATCTGCATCCTCGGGTCGGTCGCGGCGAAAGCGCTTCTCGGCCCGGAGGTCTCCATCACCAAGATCCGCGGCCGGACGTTAGACGTAGACGGCATCACCGTCGTGCCCACCTTCCATCCTGCCTACCTGCTGCGCAACCCGTCGGCCAAGAAGTACGCGTGGGTCGACCTGAAGCTGGTGAAGCAGCTCCTTGATGCTGGCTGAAGTCGTCTTCAACCTGCCGTCAGACCACACCTTCACCTACACGGTGCCTGGGCCGCTCGAAGGCGCGGTCGCGCGCGGGGTCCGTGTGCTCGCCCCGTTCGGCCCGCGTGAACGCACCGGCATCGTCGTGTCGCTGCCGTCCAAGAGCCCCCTCGCCGCGCTCAAACCGATCCGTCGGGTATTGGATCCGGCGCCGGTCATTGAGGGCGAGCGGTGGGCGCTGGCTGAGTGGATGGCGGCGTACTATGGCTGCAGCGTGGGCGAGGCGCTGGCTGCGATGGTGCCGAGTGCCCTGCGCTGGAAATCGGGGACAGCCACTGATTTTCCCAAGACTGAAATAATCGGTGGCTGTCCCCAATTAGAGGAGACGCCTCCGGAGTTGACGCCGGAGCAGCGCAACGCCATGGTTGTGATCGACGCTGCGCTCGCCTCGGCAGCATCGCGCACCGTGCTCATCCACGGCGTGACCGGTTCAGGCAAGACTGAACTGTACCTGCGCGCCATCGCACGGGTCGTCGCACGGGGCGGCTCAGCCATCTGCCTGATCCCAGAGATCGCGCTCACACCCCAGACCACGGAGCGGTTCCGCCGGCGCTTCGGCTCTGCGGTCGCGCTGTGGCACAGCCGGATGACCGACCGGCAGCGCGGCCAGGCCTGGGCCGACATCGCGGCCGGGAGATGTCCCATCGTGGTCGGGGCGCGGTCCGCGGTGTTCGCGCCGGTGGCCCGGCTCGGCCTGATCGTGATCGATGAGGAGCACGAAGCCACGTACAAGCAGGATGAGACGCCGCGCTACCATGCCCGCGACGTGGCGCGCGAGCGCGCGCGCCTCTGCGGCGCGGCCGTGCTGCTGGGAAGCGCGACCCCCTCCATCGAGAGCTACCATGCGGCGCGGCAGGGCGTGTACGGGCTCGCGACGCTGGCCGAGCGCGTGCATGGCCGGCCGTTGCCGCCGGTCGAGCTGATCGACCTGCGCGAGGAGACGGCAGGCAGCCGCCGGGGCGCGCCGTTGTCCGGGCCGCTGTCCCGGGCGTTGGAGCAGACGCTGGCGCGCGGCGAACAAGCCATGCTCCTGCTCAACCGCCGCGGCTTCGCCCGCGTCATGCAGTGCCACGCGTGCGGCGCGGCGGTGCGGTGCCGCGACTGCGCGGTGCCGCTGATCTACCATGCGGAAACCCGGCAGCTGCGGTGCCATTACTGCAACTTCACCCAGGACCTGGTTGAGACCTGCCCGGCGTGCAAGAAAGATTACTTGCGCGCCCGCGGCACCGGCACCGAGCGCGTCGAATCTGAGCTGCACCGGCTCTTTCCAGGGCAGGCGATCAGCCGCATGGACCGCGACACCACGAAGGCCCGGGACAGCCATGACAAGTTGTACGAGGCAATCAAGGCGCGTGACATCGAAGTCGTGGTGGGCACGCAGATGATCGCCAAAGGGCTGGATTTCCCAGGCGTGACGCTCGTGGGGGTCGTGTCAGCCGATACTGAATTGAACTTGCCGGATTTCCGGGCCGGGGAGCGGACCTTCTCGTTGCTGACGCAGATGGCCGGGCGCGCCGGCCGCGGCGACCGGCCAGGCCGGGTGCTCGTGCAGACGTACTGTCCGGACCACTACGCGATCCGCGCCGCGAAAACGCACGACTACGCCGCGTTCTTCGCCGACGAAGTGCGGATGCGCGAGGACTTGGGGCTGCCGCCGTTTAAGCGCCTGGTTGAGCTGACGGTCTCCGGGTTCTCCACGCCGAAGGTCGTGACAGCGGCTGAGGCGTTGGCCCAACGGTTGCGGGACGCGGGCGCGAAGCACGGCATGCACGTCCTGGGCCCGGCGCCGCACCGCATTCCGCGGCTGCGGCGGCGCTACCGGATGCGGATGGTGTTAAAGGGGGAGGACGTGCCGGCGATGGTGCGACTCATCCGCCGCACGCTCCAGCCGGGCCGGCGGTTCGCCGGTGTGCCGGTCACGGTCGATGTCGATCCGCTATAAGACCGAACAGCCGGGACGTTTCTGTTTCGCCGGCCTGTACCCAGATAGCGAACCAGAAACGTCCCGGCTTGTACGCTATGCGTTGAAACCTTTTTTGATCGTGCCGAGCGCGTCCAAGTTGCGGAGGCTTTGCTGGGCTTCCAGGTCAGAGGGGTGCAGGTGCATGAGGCGCTCGAAGCATTGCCTGGCTTGCGCATCGTTGCCGCGTTTCATGGCCAGCCGCGCCAGCTTGCGGAGCGCGCCCACGTGATTCGGGTCGATGGTCAGCAGCTCTTCGTACGTCTGCAGCGCGCCGTCTTCCAGCCCGGCGCGGCTCAGGGCGATCGCCAGGCGCATCAGCAGGCCGCGCGAACGAGGGATCAGGCGGAGCAGCCACTCGTACACATCGGCCGCCTGGCGCACCCGGCCCTGGAGCATCAGCAGCCCGGCCCACAGGCGCGCCGGCAGCGTCAGGGCTCCGAGTGCCGCCTGCGTCAGCCACGGCGCCGGCTGTTGCGCGAACTGCTTCTGGATCGCCAAACGAAGGAACCGGCGGGCCTCAGTGGCATCCGGCGCATGCGTGATGACGAAGGTCAGCAGGTCGATCGCATACCCGTAGCTGCCCTGGGTGTAGGCTTGGATGCCTTTGTCGAAGTACGGTTGGAGGTCAGTCGGAACCGTGGGCCGCGCCATCGCGTTATTATATACTACTGATCATTCATGAGCGTCCGCCCCCTGTGCAAGGCGCCGCATGAGACGCTCCGCACGCCGGCCAAACCGGTCAAGGCATTCGATGCGTTGCTACGCCGCCTGGCACGAGACATGATCGAGACGATGTACGACAGCGACGGCATTGGATTGGCCGCGCCGCAGGTCGGCGTCTCGGTCCAGCTCTTCGTGGCCAACCCGTCCCAGCAGCCAGGGCGGGAGCTCGTGATCGCGAATCCTATCCTGCGACCGCGCGGAGGCCAGGCCCGTATGGTGGAAGGCTGCTTGAGCGTGCCGGACATTTGGGGCCGGGTGACCCGCAGCGCCCGCGTGGAGGTGGCCGGCCAAGACCTCGCCGGTGAGCCGGTGACGCTCACGGCTGATGGGCTGCTGGCCATTGTGCTCCAACATGAGGTGGACCATCTGCAAGGGACGCTGTTCATCGACCGGTTGAATTGGCTGCGACGGCAGCGGCTGCCCACGGCGCTGCGGCCGAGGCGCCGCCGATGAAGCTGATCTTCTTTGGCACCGGCGCGTTTGCCGTGCCAAGCCTCGAAGCCATCGTCTCCGCCGGCCATGAGGTGGTGCGAGTGATCACACAGCCGGACCGGCCGCAGGGCCGCGGCCGCGCCGTAGCACCCTCTCCGGTGAAGGCCACGGCGCAGCGGTTGCAGCTGCCTGTGGCGCAACCGGACCGCCTCGGCCCGGAACTGGCGGATGGGACGGCCCTGGACGCTGGCGTGGCGCTGGATTATGGCAAGATCATTCCATCGGCGCTCCTGGCGCATCCGGCGCACGGCCTGCTCGGCGTGCACCCCTCGAAGCTGCCGGCCTACCGCGGCGCAGCACCGGTGCCGTGGGCCATTCTCCGCGGGGAGACCGCCACCGCGGTCACGATCTTCCGTCTCGTGCCGCGCATGGATGCCGGCGACATCCTGCTGCAAGAGCCGCTGCCGATCGGGCCGGAGGAAGATGCCGCCTCGTTGCTCGGACGCGCGGCCGAAGCCGGCGCCCAACTCTTGGTGCACGGGCTCGCGCTGCTGGCAGCGGGACGCGCCCGGTGGATACCGCAGGATGAGACCCGGGTCAGCCTGGCGCCGAAGCTGACGAAGGCACAGGGCGTCATCGACTGGCGGCACAGCGCCGAGGAGCTGAGCCGGTTGGTGCGCGCCACCGTGCCATGGCCTGGCGCCGCAACAGTGTGGAACGGCCAGCCCCTCAAGATCTGGGCTGCGCGCGCCGAGCCTGGCCAGAACGCCGGTGCGCCAGGAACGGTTGTGTCTGCGTCTGGGGATGGTATGCTTGTGGCCACCGGCCAGGGCGTGCTGCGTATTCTCGAGGTGCAGCCGCCAGGCGGCCGGCGGATGTCGGTGAAAGAATTCCTCGCTGGCCGCAAGGTTGCCGCAGGAGAGCGATTCGGTGCCTGAGCTTCGCAAAGATCCGCTGATCGGCCGCTGGGTCATCATCGCGACCGAGCGCGCCCGTCGTCCCATCGACTTCATGGTCTCGCTGGAGCAGCCGCTGCCCCCGGAGGAGTGCCCGTTCTGCGCCGGCCATGAAGCCCAGACCCCGCGCGAGATCTTGCGCGTGCCAGGCGCCGACATGGGGCAGCCGTGGACCGTGCGCGTCGTGCCGAGCATTAAACCGGTGCTCGGCATTGAAGGCACCCTCGATCGCCGGGCGCACGGTATGTACGACGTGATGGACGGCATCGGGGCGCACGAGGTGATCGTCGAGTCGCCCGAGCATATCGGCAATACCGCCGACTTGCCCATCGAACAGTTCCACGCAGCGCTCCACGCCTCGCGGCAGCGGATCGCGGACTTAGAGCGCGACCCGCGGTTTCGGTACGCGCTACTGTTCAAGAACTACCGCGACGTGGCCGGCGCCGGCCGCGTGCCGCACGTCCGCTCGCAGCTCATCGCTACCCCGGTGACCCCCAAGCGCGTCAAGGAAGAGCTCGTCGGCAGCCGCCGCTACTATGGGGAGAAAGAGCGGTGCCTCATCTGCGACGTGGTGCAGCAAGAGCGCCAAGCGCAGCTGCGCATCGTGCATGAGACCGACCATATGGTCGCGGTGTGCCCGTTCGCGTCCCGGTTCCCGTTCGAGCTGTGGGTCGTGCCCAAGCGGCACAACTGCGACTTCAGCCGCATTCAGCCGGAGGAGATGCGGGATTTGGCTGGCATGATGAAGCATGTGCTGGCCCGGCTGCGCGTCGTGCTCGAGGACCCGCCGTACAACTACCTGCTGCACACGGCCCCGTTCCGCAACGAGCCAGGCAAGCTGGGGCACTGGCAGACGATCGAGCATGACTACCATTGGCACGTCGAGCTGATCCCGCGCCTGACCCGTGTCGCCGGATTCGAGTGGGGCTCGGGCTTTTACATCAACCCCACTCCCCCTGAAGAAGCAGCGAAGTATCTTCGAGATGCGGACTAACTCCAGCCCGCCGGTTGGCTCTCGTGTCGCGTTCCCGCTGGGGCGGGGAGCCGCGTGTGCCGCCGTCCGGCCGTCCCGCATGATATGGGATGGGGCCGGTCTGCGGGGGATGGGGGGACTACCGGGTCGGATATCGCGGAGCCGCCCGCCGGCCAGGCCGGCGGCGCGCACCGCGGCCACCCCGCCGTCGCCCGGCGGGTCCTTCATGGAGTTTCACGATGTCTGAGCTGCGCCGAGACCCGATCACCGGACGCTGGAACATCATCGTGACGGACAATCCCTCTGGTCCGGGGGATTTCGAGATCGAGCGGACGCCGCCGGCCGACGGGCCATGCCCGTTCTGCCCGGGGCAGGAAGCCATGACGTCCTCCGAGATCCTCGCGGTGCGGCCCTCCGGCAGCGTGCACAACGGCCCAGGCTGGAGCGTGCGGGTCGTGCCGAACAAGTTCCCGGCGCTGCGCATCGAAGGGGAGCTGATCCGGCGCGGGCTGGGCGTGTTCGACCTGTGCTCCGGCATCGGCGCGCACGAGGTGGTCATCGAGACGCCGGACCATGCGCGCCAGCTGGCTGATTTGGCCCCCACAGAGCTTGAGCACGTGCTCCAGGCGCTCCTGTCGCGCTCGCGGGATCTGCGCGGGGACCGGCGCCTGAAGTACGCGCTGATCTTCAAAAACTACGGGCTGGCGGCCGGCGCGACCGTCGAGCACACGCACAGCCAGATCATCGCGCTGCCGATCGTGCCGAAGCGGGTGCAGGAGGAGCTGCGCGGGGCGGAGCAGTACTATGCCTTCCGCGAGCGGTGCGTGTTTTGCGATATGCTCCGGCAAGACCTCAACGAGCAAGACCGCATCGTGGCCGAGAACCGCTCCTTCGCCGCGGTCTGCCCGTACGTGTCCAGCTTTCCGTTCGAAGTGTGGCTGCTCCCGAAGCGGCACCAGGCCGACGTGGTGCAGATGTCGCCGGAGGAAGTGACCGACCTGGCCCGGATGCTGCGCGAGACGTTGGGCCGCCTGCGCAGCGTCCTCGAAGACCCGCCGTACAACTTCATCCTGCACACGGTGCCCATGGACGCGCGCCAGCAGGAAGCGTACCACTGGCACATCGAGCTCATCCCCAAGCTCACCAAGGTCGCCGGCTTTGAGTGGGGCACCGGGTTTTACATCAATCCCACGCCGCCGGAGCTGGCCGCCAAGGCGCTGCGGGAGGCCAAGGTACAGGTCTAACTCCAACCGCTGCTTGGCTTTTCAGCCCGCCCTTCGTATAATAAGGCTTCGATTTTCTTCCGCAGGGCACATCCCCGCGCACACAACAGGAGGCTCTACCATGGCAGTCCGTGTCGGGATCAACGGGTTCGGCAGGATCGGGCGCAACGTGTTCCGGGCCGGCTTCGGCAAGCCAGGCATCGAGTTCGTCGCCATCAACGACCTGCCCACGCCCACCGAGACCCTCGCCCACCTGTTGAAATACGACTCGGTCCTGGGCCGGTTCGACGCGGATGTGCAGCCGGCGGCCGACGGCTTCACCGTCAACGGCAAGAAGGTGAAGATGTTCACCAGCAAAAGCCCGGCCGAGATCCCGTGGGGCGAGCTGAACGTGGACATCGTGATCGAATCCACCGGCGCCTTCACCGACCGTGAGAAGGCGGCCGGCCACCTGCGCGATTCCGTCAAGAAGGTCATCATCAGCGCCCCGGCCAAGGGCGAGGACATCACGATCGTGCTGGGCGTCAATGAGAAGTCCTACGATCCGGCCAAGCACCACATCATCTCCAACGCCTCGTGCACCACGAACTGCGTCGTCCCGATGGCCAAGATCCTCCACGAGAAGTTCAAGATCCAGCGCGGCTACATGACCACGATCCACTCCTACACGAACGACCAGCGCCTGCTTGATCTGGCCCACAAGGACCTGCGCCGGGCCCGCGCCGCGGCCTTGTCGCTGATCCCCAGCTCCACCGGGGCCGCGAAGATGGTCGGCGTCGTGTTTCCGGAGCTGAAGGGCCGCATCGACGGCACCTCCATCCGCGTCCCGACCCCGAACGTCTCGATCGTGGACTTGACGGTGCAGGTCGAGAAGGAGACCTCGGTCGAAGAGGTCAACGCCGCGTTCAAGCAGGCGGCCGAGGGCCCGCTGAAGGGGATCCTCCTCTACAACACCGCGCCGCTCGTGTCGAAAGACTTCAACGGCGACCCGCACTCCTCGATCTTCGATTCGACCATGACCGCGGTCGTTGACAAGACGCTGATCAAGGCGTTCGGCTGGTATGACAACGAGTGGGGCTACTCCAACCGGGTCGTGGACCTGATCCAGTACCTTGAGAAGAAGGGCCTCAGCGCCGGGGCCACGGCCGCGAAGGTCACGGTCGGAGTATAGCTGGCACATAGCCAGTCCATAGTCGATAGACCATAGTCCATAGACAAAAAACGCCGTGGCTTGCTATGGACTATCGACCATGGACTATGGACTGACGCGATGAAGCAGACCGTCAAAGATATCAATATTAGAGGAAGGCGCGTCCTCATCCGCGTGGACTTCAATGTCCCGCTCGAGGGGACGAGGATCACGGACGATACCCGAATCCGCGAATCCCTTCCAACGATCACGTACGCCCTGGAGCAGGGCGCCTCGGTCGTGCTGATGAGCCACCTGGGCCGGCCGAAGGGCGGGCCTGACCCAGCCTTCTCGCTCAAGCCGGTGGCTGAACACCTCGCAAAGCTGTTGGGACGCCCGGTGAAGTTCCTGCTGGATTGCGTCGGCTCGCCCATCGAGGCTGAGGTGAAGGCGCTCAAGCCTGGCGAGGTGGCGTTGCTTGAGAACCTGCGGTTCCATCCTGAAGAAGAGAAGAACGGTCCGGCGTTTGCCCAAGCCCTGGCACGCATGGGCGAGGTGTACGTGAACGATGCGTTTGGCTCTGCCCACCGGGCGCACGCCTCAACCGAGGGGGTGGCGCACCACCTGCCGGCGGTCGCTGGATTCTTGATGGAAAAGGAAATCAAGTACCTCGACGAGGCGCTGAAAGCTCCGAAACGGCCGTACGCTGCCATCCTCGGGGGTGCCAAGGTCTCGGATAAGATCGGCGTCATCACCCGGTTGCTCGAGCAGGTGGACAAGCTGCTCATCGGCGGCGGGATGTCCTACACGTTCCTGAAAGCGCAAGGCCACGCCATCGGCTCATCGAGAGTTGAAGCGGACAAGGTGGATCTGGCACAGCAGCTGTTGGAGAAAGCCGCGCAGCGCAAGGTCGCCATCCTCTTGCCCTTGGACCATGTCATCACCACTTCGCTCGATCCAGGCACGCCGGTCAAGACGGTCAAGGTCGGCCAGATTCCGGACGGCTGGGGCGGGGCAGACATCGGCCCAGAGACTATCAACGCGTTCGTCGCTGCGCTGCAAGACGCCAAGACGGTGCTGTGGAACGGGCCGGTCGGCGTGTTCGAGCAGGAGCGGTTCCGCACCGGCAGCCGGCGCATCGCCGAAGCGATCGCAGGCTTGAAGGGCGCCATCACGGTGATCGGCGGCGGCGACTCGGCCGCGTGCGTCCAGCAGCTTGGCCTCGGCCCGAAGATGACGCACATCTCGACCGGCGGCGGCGCGGCGCTGGAATACATCGAAGGCAAGGTCCTGCCAGGCATCGCCGTATTGAGAGACAAGCCGTTAGCGAGTTCGCCGGTTAGCGGGTCAGCGCGTTGAACCCGCAAACCCGCAAACCCGCAAACCCACGAATCGCCCATGCGTAAGCCGGTCATTGCCGGCAATTGGAAGATGCACCTCAAGCCGCTCGAGGCGGCTGAGTTGATCCGCCAGATCCGCGCCGGCTGCGAGACAGACGCCGTGGATGTGCTCGTCTGCCCCGCGTTCACGGCGCTGGCCGCGGCGCGCGAGGCGCTGCACGGCTCCGGCATCGGGCTCGGCGCGCAAAACCTGCACTGGGAAGCCCAAGGGGCCTTCACCGGCGAGGTCTCGGCCCCGATGCTCGTCGCTGCCGGCTGCCGCTACGTCATCATTGGCCACTCGGAGCGCCGGCAGTTCTTCGGCGAAACGGAGACATCCGTGCGCAAGAAGCTCGTGGCGGCGATCGCCGCCAGCCTGACGCCGATCGTGTGCATCGGCGAGACGCTGGCCGAGCGCGAAGCGCATGCGACCTTCGCGGTGCTGGACCGACAGCTTGCCGGCGCATTCGCTGAGGGCGGATGGGACGCGGCCGGCACCATCATTGCGTACGAGCCGGTGTGGGCCATCGGCACCGGCAAGACCGCGACACCTGAGCAGGCCCAAGAGGCGCACGCCTTCATCCGCCAATGGACGGCGAAGCGCTTCGGAGCCGCGGCCGCGCAGGAGCTCCGGCTCCAATATGGCGGCAGCGTCAACGCGGCGAACGCCGCGAGCTTGCTCCAGCAGCCTGATGTGGACGGCGCACTGGTCGGCGGCGCGAGCCTCAACGCCGGCACCTTCAGCACCATCGTGAAAGCCGCCTTGGATGCCAAACCGGTGGGAGCGTAACACATGTATTCATGGATCCTGGTCCTGCACGTGGTGGTCTGCTTGCTGCTCATCACCGTCATCCTGGTGCAGGGCGGCCGCGGCGGCATGGCCGAAGCACTGGGCGGCTCCGGCAGCCAGTCGCTCTTCGGTGGCGGGGCGAACGTGGTCATGACGAAGATCACGGCCACGGGGGCTGCGGTGTTCATGATCACGTGCGTCAGCCTCGCCCTGCTCTCGACCCATCGCGGCCGTTCGGTCATTGAGCGGACACGGATGGCCCCCACCCCCAGCGGCGCCGGCATCCTGCCGCCGCCGGTGCCTCCAGTCGAACCGGCCGCCACCCCGGCCGCATCGCCTACGCCTGTCGGCGCGCCTGCGCCGGAACCCGTCGCGTCACCCACCCCGTAACTGCAGTGCGCGCCCTGCGCGCTTTGCTGCTTGCGCTGCTCGTGGCCGCTCCCGTGGCCGCGGAAGAGCCGCCTTCGTACGGCGACGCGATCGTCACCGGCGCGATCGGCGATGCCAGCCGCTTGCTTCCCATCTTGGCGAGCGATTCAGCCTCCGGCGATATTGTCGGGCTCGTGTTCAACGGCCTGGTGAAATACAACGAGCAGCTTGAGCAGGTGGGGGACCTGGCCGAGTCGTGGACCGTTTCCCCGGATGGCCGCACCATCACCTTCCGCCTCCGCGCTGGGGTGGTGTGGCAGGACGGCGCGCCGTTTTCAGCGGACGATGTGCGGTTCACGTACGAGACGCTGATCGACCCGGACGTCGCCACACCGTTCTCCAGCAACTATGAGCTGGTGGAATCGCTCGAGACGCCGGATCCGCTCACCGTCCGCGTCCGGTACAAGGAGCCGTTCGCGCCGGCGCTTGAAAGCTGGGGCATCGGCATCATGCCCAAGCACCTGCTCGCGCAAGAGGACCTGAACACCACGACGTACCTGCGCGCGCCTATCGGCACCGGCCCGTACCGGTTCCACCGGTGGAAGACCGGCGAGCTCATCGAGCTCCGCGCGTTCCCGCAGCATTTCGAGCACCGGCCGTTCATCGACCGGTACCTGTACCGCGTGATCCCGGACCAGGCCACATTGTTCCTAGAGTTGTTGACCGGCGGGGTCGACACGACGAGCCTGACACCGCTGCAGTACACGCGGCAGGCCGATGCGCCGTACATCCGCGACCGGTATCAGAAGTTCCGGTACCCCTCCTTCGGGTTCACCTACATCGGCTACAACCTGGCGGACGCCAGGTTCGCGGACGTGCGCATCCGGCGCGCGTTCAACCTCGCGATCGACAAGCAGGCCATCCTGAACGGGGTCCTGTTCGGGCTCGGGGCGGTGGCCACCGGCCCGTACCCGAAGGAGTCGTGGGCGCACGATCCCTCGATCGCGCCGCCAGCGCCTGATGCGGCGGCGGCCCGCCGCTTGCTGGCCGAGGCGGGGTGGGAAGACCGCGACGGGGATGGGTGGCTGGACAAGGACGGCCGGTCGTTCTCCTTCACGCTGCTGACGAACCAGGGCAACGAGGTCCGGCGGCAGGCGGCCGAGCTGATCCAGCGGCAGCTCCGCGAGGTCGGCGTGGACGTGAAGATCCGCATCATCGAGTGGAGCACGTTCGTCCACGAGTTCATCGAGAAGCGGCAGTTCGACGCGGTCCTGCTTGCGTGGAGCCTGGGCCGGGACCCGGACCTGTATGACCTGTTCCACTCTTCGAAGATCAAGCCCGGTGAATACAATTTCATCGGGTATGCGAACCCGGCCGTGGATGCGCTGCTCATCGAGGGCCGGCGCACCTTTGACCGCGAGGCGCGGGCGCGCATCTACCACCAGGTGCACCGCGCGCTGTACGAGGATCAGCCGTACACCTTCCTCTATGTGTCGGACGCGCTGCCGGTGGTGGAGCGGCGGTTCCGGAACGTGCGAGCCACGCCGGCTGGCATCGGCGTGAACTTCATCGACTGGCACGTGCCGCCGGCGGAGCGGCGCTACCATGGCCTGGAGATGGTGCCGTGATCCCCCCACCTCTTTGTCATGAGCCCGCCTACGGCGGGGGGCCGCCGCCCCTGGGGCGGGCGGGGGGGGGGGGGGGGGGGCCCCCCCGCGGGGGGAAGAAGAAGGGGGGGGGGGGGGGGGGGCCCTCCCCTCGCCCGCGGCGGGCGCCTCTCCGCG